>Ga0105054_10007121_pt1 | contig 15320 bp, 16 predicted proteins | sample BON02_FD_78091 | JGI IMG/M metagenome (GOLD analysis project Ga0105054, IMG submission 78091) | Freshwater microbial communities from Lake Bonney liftoff mats and glacier meltwater in Antarctica - BON-02 (megahit assembly) | ecosystem: Environmental > Aquatic > Freshwater > Ice > Glacier...
AACGGTGCGGATCGACACCGCAGGCGGACGCGGGATTAACGGTCCCCATGTCCACGATCTCGATGAGGCGCAGGCCGCGGCGTTCGTCGGCGACCTGATCGAGCGGGTGAAAGCCCTTGGGAGCTCGACGCCTTCAAACGCGCACTGAGAAATCTGTAATACCGAACAAGCGAGTCGGATCAGGAATTTATTCCTTTTTCGCCCTTGACCTTCGCCGGGCCCGTCCCATCTAATGCCATGGTGCGGTCGGTCGGCCTCGCCCCGGTTTTTGAAAATCGAACGACGGAGGTGGCGATTTCAGCGGCATCCGGCGGGAAAATTTCCGATACTCTGGCACGGTTTCAGCCAACCTGACGGGCTTATTTTTCGCCAAGCAACTGAATATAAAAGTATTTCAGAGTTTTTTGGATTGGCACGGTTGGCACCCCGAATCTCCGGAACCGTGCCACCGATCGGAGTGCAGGACCGACGGTCGGATGCGACCTGACGTACAGTCTGCTCCCCCGCCCCGCCCCGGCGCAATCAGGTTCATCACAAAGGCCACAACGGGGTCACAAAGGGCACGACGGGTCCTGAGAGGCTGAAAGAGCCGGCCCCGCTATCGATGTGCAGCGGAAAACTCGGGTTCAACGCCAGTACGTTGATGGATCAAGGCGGCGAACGCCGCGATCTCACGACGCGCAAAACAATCAACCGACCGCGAAATGGCGTCAGTCCCGTCGTGTTCGTTGTGACCCCGTTGTGCCCGTTGTGCCCGTTGTGATGTACCCTGCGACCAGCAGACGTGGCGCAAAGCCAACGCACCAGCCGGAGCCACCTCAACGGACGAAGGGTCTAAACCGCCGCGTCGAACAGGGCGTCGCGGGCGATGTCGGCCTGGAGCATGGGGAAGAAATGGGTGCCGCCGGGCACGGTCGCGACCGTCACATGGGGCAGGCCGCGCCTGTTACCGTCAAGATGACAGGTCGAACCCGTCTCGCCCTTGAGCACCGTCACCGGACAGTCGAGGCGTTTGAGGGCGCGCCAGGGGTCATGGCTCTGGGCCGCATAGTTGGAGGCCTCCCATGCGGGGTCGCAGGCCAGGGTAAAGCCCTCCGGCGTCTCGACAAGGCCATCGGTCAAATAGTCGGCCAGCATCATCTCGGGCCAGCCTCGGAAGGCTCCGCGGCCCAGATAGGCGGTCATGGCCTGTTCGCGGCCGTCAAAGACGGCGCGGCGTCGCCGGGCGGCCTTGACCAGGGGGATGCGTGAGGCGAGGCGGTCGAGCAGCGGCAGGTGGAAGGCCGCAACGGTCCAGCGGCTCCAGATCACCGGATCGAGCAGGACCAGTCCGCCGACGCGATCGGGCCGTTCGGCCGCCGCCAGCAGGGCCGAGGTGCCGCCCATGGAATGGCCGGCCAGGATCACCGGCGCTCCGTCCAGTGTGTCGAGCAGGGCGACCAGATCGTCGCGATGGTCATGCCAGTGCCGACGCCCACCGCCCTCGGCCGGCAGGGTGGTACCGCCGTGGCCACGCAGGTCAGGGGCCCAGATCCGCAGACTGCCCGACAGCGGGGCCAGCAGAGTGCGATAGGTCAGGGCGTTGAAGCCGTTGGCATGGACAAAGATCAGGTCGACCGGCCGTTTCGGGTCGCCGAAATCCAGCACAGTCATCCGGCCCGCGCCCCAGCGGTTCGACACCGGCAGGCTCAGTCGACGGGGCGGGGAGAGCCGGATCGCATCCATGGGGCGCAGATAGGGGGCGGCACCGGCGAATACCAGTTCACCTGGCGGAAGGCTCAGGTGGTGAGACAGGCCGGGCAGCGGCCATGGGCCTCGATGGTGGTGCGGGCGATGACATAGCCGGCAGCCTCGGCCGCGCGTCCCAGATCGCCGCCCACCGGCGCGGAGACCTCGGTGGTCGCGCCGCAACAGTCGCAGATCAGAAAGGCGGCGGCGTGATCGGCCGTGCCGGAGGTACAGGCGACATAGGCGCTGATCGAGGCGATCCGGTGGGCCAGACCCTTGCGCTCGAGGAACTCCAGGGCGCGATAGACGGTCGGTGGTTTGGCCGGTTGGCCGTCCTCGCCGAAGCGGGCGATCAGATCATAGGCCTTGACCGGCTCACCCGCCGCCAACAGCAGTTCCAGCACGCGCAGCCGCGGCGGCGTCATCCGCTCGCCCGCGGCCGTCAGGCGACCATCGGCCGCCTGCAAGGCGTGGGCGACCTCGGCGGCCCCCGGGGGACCCTCGGCATGGTGATGGCCGCAGGACTCGCTCATGGCCCTGAGCTAGCCCCTCGGACCCGGTCCCGCAACACCCGCCGCTTGACGGGGCGTGATGTTATCTCATAACAGTGTGGCCTTTGTTGTTACCCGGAAGTCGTCATGATCCTCGCCACCCTGTCCCGCGCCGCCCTTCTGTCCGCCGTCGGCTGGACCGCCCTCGCCGGGGCGGTCGCCGCCCAGACGACCCCGCGCCCGGCTACGCTGGACGACATCATCGTCACCGGCACGCCCTTCGGCGTCACGGACCAGGCCAGCCTGCTGGCGGTCGAGGTTGTGGACGAAGAAGACCTGGCCGTGGCCCCGGCGGCAACGCTGGGCGATCTGGTCAACGGCCTGCCCGGGATTCGCAGCACCAGTTTCGCCCCCGGTGCCAGCCGCCCGGTAATCCGTGGACTGGCCGGACCGCGCGTCCAGGTCCTGACCAACGGCCTCGGCCTGATCGACGCCAGCTCGGTCTCTCCGGATCACCAGGTCGCGGTCGATCCCGCCGAGGCGCGGCGCATCGAGATCGTGCGTGGCCCGGCCACCCTCGTCTTCGGCGGCTCGGCCATCGGCGGCGTGGTCAACATCATTGATGACCGCATTCCGACCGAGCCCGCAGAGGACGGCCTCGACGGCCACGTCAGCGCCCAGGCGTCGACGGTCGATAACGGAATTAGTTTCGGTGCGCGACTGAAGGCCAACGCCGGCCCGCTGGTCTTCACCGTGGACGGTTTCACCCGCAGCGCCTCGGACTTTGACGTGCCCGTCTATCCGGAATCGCAGCGCCTGCTGGACGAGGAGGGCGAGACCGCCGGCGACGAGCGTACCGTCGAGAACACCTTCGTCGAACTGGATCAGGTCGGAGCGGGCCTCAGCTGGATCGGATCGCGCGGCTATATCGGCGTCTCGGTTAAACACGTCGAAACCACCTATGGCGTCCCCGGTCACGCCCATGAGCCGGACCCGTTGGACCCCCTCGCAGAAGAGGAAAGCGTCTCCATCGGTCTGGAACAGACCCGCTATGACCTGCGAGGCGAGCTGAATTTCGATACGGGTCCGTTCACCGCCGCCCGGCTTTCGGCCGGCTATGCCGACTATCAGCATACCGAGTTCGAAGGCGACGCGGTCGGCACACAGTTCTTCTCGAACGGCTACGAGGGGCGGTTCGAGCTGATCCAGCGAGAGCGGAACGGCTGGCAGGGCGTGGTCGGCGCACAGCTGCTGGACCGTACCTTCGACGCGGTGGGCGACGAGGCCTATGTGCCCAGGACCGACATCACCGAACAGGGGCTGTACACGGTTCAGCGGTTCGACCGCGGGAGTGTAGGTTTCGAGGGCGGTCTGCGTCTGGACAACCGGTCGCTGGAGAGCCTGGCGGGCGATCGCGACTTCAGTAATGTCTCGGCCTCGGCGGGCGTCTTCATCCGGCCGTCGGCACCGCTGTTCCTGGGACTGAGTGTGGCCCGCAGCGAGCGCGCGCCCAGCGAGGTCGAACTTTTCGCCGAGGGGGCACACATCGCCACCGGCGCCTTCGAGGTCGGCAACATCGATCTGGACAGCGAGGTCGCGACCTCGATCGAGGCAACAGTGCATTTCGCCTCTGGGCCGTTCGAATTCGACCTGCACGCCTTTCATGCCGACTACGATGGCTTCATCGACCTGAGGCCGACCGGGCTGACGGATGTCGATTCAGACCTGCCGATCTTTGCCTATGTCCAGACGGATGCGTCCTTCCGCGGCTTCGAGGCCGAGGCCCGCTACCGGATCTGGGAAGAGGGCGAGCGGGCGCTGAGCCTGTCCGGCACCGCCGATCAGGTGCGCGCCTCAACCGACCTTGGACCGGCCGCGCGAATTCCCCCCTGGTCCGCTTCGGCAGGCCTGGACTGGACCTCGCGATTGTTCGATGTCGGGCTGGCGGTTCGCCACGTCGGCGAGCAGGACCGCACGACGGTGTTCGAACTGCCGACCGACAGCTACACCCTGGTCAGTCTCAAGGGGGCGTTGCGACCGTTCGCAGACCGTAATGTCATCCTCTTTGCCGAGGCATCCAACCTGACCAACGCCGAGGCCCGCGAACACGCCAGCTTCCAGAAGGATATCGCGCCACAGCCGGGTCGCAGCCTGAGGGTGGGAGCGACCTACCGGTTCTGAACCTCCCCGGACGCGAGCGCGTTTGCCGCCTCGACGGGTCTGCGCTAGAGACGCGCCTTCCTTCATTCACCAGAGCCCGTTTTCCGTCCATGACCGACACCACCGCCACCGCCACCGCCGGCTTGTCCGGCAACGTCCTGTTCTACGGCAAGCCCGAACCCCTGTCGGTCGAGGCCCACGGTACCTTGGGCGTCGATCCGGTTGAAAAGCCCTATGGCTTTGTCGCCCAGACCAATCTGGTACCGCTGACGGTGACCGAATTCGCCCCGGCCGCCCTGTCCTATCCGCTGATCTTTGTCGGCGACGCCCGGATGCCGGTCGCCGTCATGGCCCTGCGCGGCGGCGAGAACCTGTTCATCAACGAAGCCGGTGAGTTCCGTCCCGAGGCCTATATCCCGGCCTATGTCCGTCGCTATCCGTTCGTCTTTGCCAATGATGAGGTCCAGAAGCGCCTGATCCTGTGCGTCGATCGCGATGCGTCCTTCATCAGCGAGGGCGGCGCCACCCCGTTGTTCGTCGATGGCAAGCCCTCGCCCTACGTCGATCAGGCGATGGAGTTCTGCAACAATTTTGAGGTGGAGCGTCAGCGCACCGACGCCTTCGTCAAACTGCTGACCGATCTGGACCTGCTGGACACCCGCGAGGCGGTATTCACGCCGCGCAATCCGGACGGCACCGCAGCTGAGCCGCAAAAGATTGCGGAATATTTCGCCGTCTCGGAAGACAAGCTCAAGGCCCTGCCGGCCGAAAAGCTGGTTGAACTGCGCGACAATGGTGCCCTCGGCCAGATCTACGCCCACTTGGTGTCGCTGCTGGGCTGGGATCGTCTGATCGCGATGGCCTTCCAGCGCGCCGCTGCCACCCAGCCGGCTGCCGGCAACGCCTGAAGCGCGTGATTAGTGGTTGGTGATTAGTGGTTCGGTCGGCGAGCGCCTTCTCGGGATCCACCAATCACTGACCACGCATCACGGCCTTTCCTACCGCCGGGCCAGCACCGCCCTTGTCAGACAGGAAAAGACCAACCGGCCAGCCTCGTCGAGCAGGTCGTGCTGGGCGATGAGAATGCCCTTTTCGTCGCCAACCGGGTCCTTGCCCATGACCGTCATCCGGCCGCGCATCAGTTCACCCGCCGGCGGATTGCGCATATAACGCAGGCCATCGACGCCCAGCACCTTGGACTGGGCCCAGCCTGCGGACTTGTCGGCGAACAACCGGCTCCACAGCGCATAGACCATGGCATCCGGTGCGCCATAGGACGGGTCCCAGCCGGGCCGGAAGCGTTCGACGAACAGGTCCAGCGAGGCCGCGTCGACCATACAGGCACCCAGGGGCACGACCTCGCCCACGCCCAGATCCTCAAAATGGACGAGCAGCGACTCGGTCATACGCTCAGCCTCCTCAACCCGCAGGCTCTTCCGACACCCGAACCAGCAGCTTGCCGTCGTGATCGCCTGTGAACAAGCGATTCAACGAATCCAGAGCGCCTTCGAGGCCGTCGTCAACATGGACCTTCCATTTGACCTCACCGCTCTGCAACCACGGCCCCATCTCGGCAACCATCTCGCGGGCCCGGTGAGCATAGTCGAGTACCAGGAAGCCCTGGATATTGAGGCGATGGGTGATGATGCGGCTGAAGTTCGGAGACGGCGGCATCTTCGTCGCATTATAGGCCGAGATCAGGCCGCAAACGGCCATTCGACCGTGGGTCTTCAGCCTGTTGAACACAGCGATCATGATATCGCCGCCGACGTTCTCGAAATTGAGGTCGATCCCGTCGGGTGCCAGCCGGTCCAGCGCCGCGCCGACGTCCTCGTTCTTGTAGTCCACGACAGCGTCGAACCCGAGTTCCTCGGTCAGCCAGCGGCATTTGTCAGCGCCACCGGCAATGCCAATGACGCGGCACCCGCGCGCCTTGGCGACCTGGCCCGCAATCGACCCCACAGCCCCGGCGGCGGCCGAAATCACGAGGGTCTCACCGGCCTTGGCCTTGAGCACGTCGGTGACGCCGAAATAGGCCGTCATCCCGGTCATGCCCAGCACGCTGAGGTTGGCGGTCAGCGGCATGCCGGGCGCACGATGGACCTGCCGCAGCTCCATTTCGTTGACCACGGCGTAGTCCGACCAGCCGCCCGACATCGGTGTGACCACGTCCCCGGCGCGAAAACGACTGGACCGGCTTTCCTCGACCACGCCAAGAGTCAGGCCTCGCATGACACCGCCGAGCGGCACCGGCGGCAGATAGCCCTCGGCGTCGTTCATCCAGGTGCGGTTGGTGGGGTCCAGCGACAGATAGACGGTGCGGACCAGTACCTGGGATTCGCTCAGGGCCGGAACCGGTGCCTCGACCAGCTCCAGATCACCCGGCTGGATCAGACCCTTGGGCCGCTGGCGCAGCACCCACTGACGATTCACGCGAGCCATGATGATCTCCGGGGGCCTGGTTGGGTTTTCTTTACGAACCCGCATAGTCTGCAAGGCACAGCCCGCTGTCCAGCCAGAGAAAAGAAAAAGGCGAACCGTGAGGCTCGCCTTCAAGTCGCATCATCAGGAATGAGGCGCGGAGGCGACAAGGCCAGCTTTCGCCAGCCTCAAGTCGGGGGGCGTCGTCGCCTCCGCACGAAGGGAATGAAGAGGCGCGCAGCCGGTTCCCTTTGGTTCTAATCTTTTTTGCCCACTGACAAAATTCGGAACGGCGGTGATCCCCGTGGCGTTCAAAGGGCTGAGACCCTCGCTGATGGAGCCACACCATGACCGATCAATCCCCGCACGATGAAGCCGCCGAGGCGGTCCACGAGGGCCGGCCGGTCGCGGCCCGCTACGTTCGCGGCGGCGGCAAGGGGCGGCGTATCCTGATAGTATTGCTGTTGTCCCTGTCGGCGGTCTCAGTGCTGTTACTGGGTATGTGGCTGATCAGCCAGGGCGGTTTCGCCGAAACAAACACCAATATCGGCACCCAGGCCGTCGATGTTCGCGCCTTCGACGACACGGCAGTGACGCCCGCGCCGACCTCCACCCCGGCACCAAAGTAGGAAACCGATGCAAGAAATAAGGCCCCGGTCCTTCGACCGGGGCCTGGCCGTGTCAGAGCGGCGGCCCTATGCGGCCGCTTGGTGGCGCGACGGGTGGAAGAACAGCGCTTGGCTGATCGCCGCCTTCACCGTTTCCGGCTGGAAGGGTTTGGTGATCAGGAAGGTCGGTTCGGGCCGTTCGCCTGTCAGCAGCCTTTCGGGGAAGGCGGTGATGAAGATGACCGGCACATCGATCCGCTTGAGAATATCCTTGACCGCGTCTATGCCCGACGACCCGTCGGCCAGCTGGATATCGGCCAATACCAGTCCCGGCTGGTGACGGGCGACGGCATCGACTGCCTCGTCATGGGTAGTGGCCGTACCGGTAACGCGGTGACCCAATTCCTTGACCAGGCTTTCGAGGTCCGCCGAGATGATCGCCTCATCCTCAATGATCAGGACATCAGTGGCCAGTTCGGCATCGATTTCCGTCTGGGCCGCCGCAATCAGCCGTTCAACGTCATGGGCGTCGGCGTCGAGGATCTGGGCGGCCTCGGAGGGGGTAAAACCCTCGAGTGCGGTCAGCAGGAAGGCTTGACGCGAGCGCGGTGCGATCCGCATCAGGCGACGCGAGGCATCGTCGTCACGCCCCTCGAGGCCACTCTTGTCCTCGAGCTGGGCCCCGGTCGTGGTCCAGATGGCGTGGAAGACGTGATAGAGGGCCACGCGCGGCGTCATTTCGGGCGGCAGTTGCCTTTCGCCGGCGGCGAGGGCTTCCAGTGCGATCCGGACGTAGTTGTCGCCGGTCGCCTGATCGCCGGTCAGCGCACGGGCGTAACGGCGGACATAGGGCAGGTGCGGCGCAAGGCGGGCCAGCAGGCTCATGAATCAAATCCCCGACGAAGGCGGCTCCAACCATGGAACAGCAGCAGCGCACGTCAACGTATCAAATCCGCCACGGTTCCGCTTCACGGCACAAGCTTGAGCATTTAATGGTCGTTCCACAGGAACCCGACCTGCGGGCTGGCGTTCTGGCAGTCGCAACACCTCTAGTCAGCCTGGCAGCCATTTTTTGATGACAGATAATTCCAATCCCCCCGGCAAGCCGTCCCCGAACGGTGCCAGCCTGGAGGAAGCCCGACTTCGCCAGCAGGCGATCGGCGTCAAACTGCGCCATATGTTCGACGAGGTCGTGAACGAGCCGGTTCCGGACGAGTTCCTCGACATCCTGCGCCGCGCTGATGAGCGATCGGCTGGCGGGAGCGGCGCATGAGCGGGGCCCCCAGTCCGCCGCCCAAACCGCCATCAGCGGATGACGCCGCCTTCAAGCGGGAACTGGTTGCACTCATCCCGCATCTGCGCGCCTTCGCCCGCTCCCTGACCGGCGATCCGACCGCGGCCGACGACCTCGCACAGGACGCGATGATAAAGGCCTGGGACGCGCGCGCCAGCTATCAGATGGGCACCAATATGAAGGCTTGGAGCTTCATGATCCTGCGCAACCAGTTCTACTCTGAAAAGCGCCGTTCCTGGCGTCAGACGCAACTGGATCAGGAAGCTGCCGAACGGACCCTGGTGGCGGTGGACGATCCCGAATCGCCGGTGGCGCTGGATGAATTGCGTCTCGCACTGGCCACCCTGCCGGAAGAACAGCGTGAAGCCCTGATCCTCGTCGGCGCCGGCGGCTTCGCTTACGAAGAGGCTGCGGAAATCTGCCAATGCGCAGTGGGCACAGTGAAAAGCCGGGTCTCAAGGGCCCGAAAGGCCCTGCAGGCCAAGCTGGAAAAAGGTGACTTCCCCCGCGACGGTCGCGCCGCCGGCGACGCCATGCGTTCCATCCTGGCGGCCGCGGACCGGTTGAGCGGCGTCAGGCAGGGCTGACGCGGTGGTCCAACTCGGCCAAGTGTTTGCCAGGAGAGTGAGACGGGGCCTCGGTCCTGCCAAAGTCCAGGGCATCCGCTTCCGGCTAGGCCTCTGGTTGGCCATCGCCCTCGTGCCGCTTCTGATTCTGGGCGGGTTTCAGGCTCAGTCAGCCTTCCGCAGCCAGGATACGGAGCGCCGCTCCGATCTGCAGCGGGCCGCCGAACGCACCGCGGCCGACGCCAAGGCCCGATTGGACAGCACCAGCATATTGCTGATCGCCCTGCGCCCGGAATCGCTTGAAGTGTTTTGCGAGCCACGGCTGAGCGATCTGGTCGACCGGCTTGAGGATCTGGACGGGCTGTTACGGTTGACGGCGACCGGGGCTGCAGCCTGCGCCTCCGAAAGCCTGAATGCCTCGCCACCGCCCTGGCTGACCCAGGCCCGGACCAGTCCCTGGTTTGAGCGACTGCGCGACGGCGAGGGCACGGTCCTGGCGCGCGTGCCGCCCCTCGCCGGTCGCCCCGCCGCCCTGATCTTCGCCACCCGGCTGGAGCGGCCGCTGGGCCGGTTCGACGGTGCCATGGTTGCTGTTATCCCGCTGTCCAGCCTGCAGGCCGACATGGACGACCCATACCTGCCCGAAGGGTCGCAGGCGGCGCTGACCGATGAGGACGGACGGCTGCTGATCGCCACTGACCTCAATGCCTTCACCCTGTCCCGGGGCCAATCGCTGACCGGCTGGGTCCAGCGCGCCCGCACCGGGGCCTCGGCCATTTTCCAGGCCGACGATGTGGACGGTCGCCCGCGGGTCTATGCCGGGGCAGCCCTGGCCGGTCGCGACGTCTACGCGCTGCTCTCGGCCCCGGCACCGGGGCTACTTTCCTGGGCCAGGCTGAACCCGGTCGGGGCCCTGTTGATGCCACTGCTGGCCTGGCTTCTGGCCTTCACGGCGGTAATGTGGGTCAGTGAGCGGGTCGTCATCCGCTGGCTGAGCTATCTGGAGCGGGTAGCGGCCGTCTATGCCCGCGGTCGGTTCTCGGTGCGGCCGGTGCAGGCCATGAAGGCACCGGCAGAGATCCGGGTGTTGGCGCGGACCCTGGACAAATTGGCCGAGTCGATTGTCACCCGCGACGCGGCCCTGACGGCTTCCCTTGAGGAGAAGGACGCGCTGATGCGCGAGATCCACCACCGGGTGAAGAACAATCTGCAGATCATTTCCTCGCTGCTGTCGATGCAGAAGCGGACCCTGACCGATCCGGCGTCCAGGGCGGCGGTCGGCGATACGCAACAGCGGATCTCGGCGCTCGCCCTGATCTATCGCACCCTCTACCAGAGCGACGATCTGCGTTACGTCGACGCCCGCACCTTCATCTCCGAACTGGTCGGACAGCTGATCGCCAGCGAAACCGGACGCGGTCCACTGGTCACCTCCTCGATCGAGGCGGACTCGCTGGTGGTCGACCCGGACAAGCTGGCACCGATGGCGCTCTGGCTGGTCGAGGCCGTGACCAACGCCCAGAAACACGCCTTCGCCGGGCGCAGTGGCGATCTCAAGGTCCGTTTCCACGTACGCAGCGAGACCAGTATTCTGGAAGTTCAGGACGACGGCCTTGGGGTCAACGAAACCGTCCGCGCCGGGGTGGGGCGCACTGGGGTCGGGCGCACCCTGATGGGGGCCTTCGCCAAACAACTGCGGGGGTCGGTCGAATTTGTTCCCGCCAAAGGCGGAGGGATGATCGCCCGGATGACCTTCGCCACCCCCGACGCCACGGTGCCGGCCGAGCCGACCGATCCGGGAACCGCAGCGCCTCCGCTACGTTGACTCTCCATACGCCGTCTCCCCGGCCTCAAGGAGTTGTTTCGATGCGCAAGATTTTCATACTGTTCGCCGCCGCCGCCGCCCTGACCACTGCAGCCTGCAACACTGTCTCCGGCGTGGGCCGCGACGCCACCGCCGCAGGCCAGGCCGTGACCGGTGCCGCCGAAGACGCCAAGAACTAAACTCCCCTTCCCAGTCGCGTTTCCTCCCCCCGACGCGCAGCTCGGTTGAAAAAGGCCCGCCGGCACCATTGCCGGCGGGCCCTTGCTTTTCGGGTCCTCGAAATGGCTGTTTGCGGAGCCGGCAACGCGGTCTGGATTCGGAACCTCAACGGGTTGTCCTCGATGAGGGCGGCGTGTTTGACGCACCCGTGCTGCTACGCGCTTGTCCGCCGTCAATCTGAACCGGTCGATGGAAACAAGTCCTCGAGACCTTCAACAGGATCAAGAGAACAGCCTCATCAAACCAACCTATCCTGGCCTTACGCAGGGGCAGGTTGATGACGACGATGAAGATGGCACCTGTCGGAGACGACAGGTCGCCCGAGCTGGACGTAATCCGCGGCTTCGCCCTGTTCGGGGTCATGCTGATCAATCTCTATGGCCACTATGAGTTCGCCATACCGGCGGCGGTTCTCGATGGGCTCGTCACCGCGCCGGTCGACCGGCCGCTGGGCTGGGTCTTCGACGTGTTCTTGTCCGGCAAGGCCCAGGCCCTGTTCTCCATGCTGTTCGGGTTCGGCTTGCCCATGTTCCTCAGCCGCGCCGAGGCCCGTGGCGCGGACGGGATGAGGCTCTACTTGCGTCGCCTTTCGATCCTGCTGGTCATCGGCTTCGCCCATGCGCTGGCGGTCTTTTTCGGTGACATCCTGCACATCTACGCCCTGACCGCCTTCATCCTGATCCTGTTCCGCCGCGCGCCGGATCGGTTTTTACTGCTCTGCGGCCTCGCCTTTTCGCTGCTAGCGGGCCTGGCCATGACCCTGCACCTGGCTTGGGCCGAGGCGGCGACCGGGACGACACCGGCCCTGACCGTCGCTCTCGAGGCCGGAAATGCGCGGCGGTGGATCGTCTTCATGGCCGGCGACTATCCGGCCTATGTCGCCGAGATGTGGCACAGCATGGGTGCCGAATGGTTCCTGTCAGTCTTCGCCTGGAGCTATATCGGCACCGTGCTGGGCCGGTTCCTGATGGGTTATTGGCTGTTCCGCAAGGAATGGCTGATGCGTCCGGCGGCCCACGCCGCGGGCTTCCGCCGCTGGGCCCCACGGCTGATCGGTGCCGGGCTGGCGTTCAGCCTCGCTGATGACGCAATCGGCGCTTCGGATTTCGAACCCGGCGTGGCGGCCCAGGCCGTGCTTGAGATCGTCCACCGCATCGGCCAGCTGACCCTGGCGCTCGGCTACGGTGCCGGACTGGTCGTACTGATGCAGAGTTCATGGGCGCGCAAGCTGCTCTCCGGATTGGGCGACGTCGGCCGGATGGCCCTGACCAACTATCTGACACAGAGCCTGGTCTATCTGTTCGTCTTCTACGGTTTCGGCCTGGGTCTGATACGCTACGGCGGGGCTCTGACCTGCCTCGGAATCGCAGTTGTCACCTTCGGCCTGCAGATCGTCTTCAGCCGCTGGTGGTTGGCGCGCTTCCGCTTCGGGCCCCTGGAATGGTTGTGGCGTTCAGCCACCTATGGCCAGTGGCAGCCGTTCCGTGCCCCGCGCGCTTTCGAGCCGAAGGCCACCGCGTCCTGATTGTTCCGGGCCGGCCATAAGGCGAAACGGGTTCAAGCCACTGAGCTGGCCGGTTGTGCTGTTGGTGGTTGGCGCGAAGACCGAATGACTGACCGAGATGACCATCAGCCTTTGGCAGGCGGCTCTTTCAACGACGTCTTCGCCTCCGCCGGGCGCGCTTGCTTTCTCTGCGAGCGTCGGGTTGTGTCAAACCGGCAGGGCACCGCGCTTGACCACTGTCCTCATCGCAACGCTGGACGAGACCCGGGTGACGCCCGGAATGCGGGTCAGCTCGCGCGAATGGACCCGTTCCAGGTCATCGACGTCGCGCACCACCAGCCGCAGCAGATAGTCAGAGCCACCCGTCATCAGATAGCATTCCACCACCTCGGGCACGGTCGAAATGGCGGTCTCGAAGGCGGTCAGTGAGGCCTCGGCCTGGGACGACAGGGTCACCGTCACGAAGACGCTGATCGGCAGGCCGACGGCGCGTTCATTGATGATTGCGGCGTAGCGGCTGATCACCTGCGCCGCCTCCAGCGCGCGCAGGCGGCGCAGGCAGGCGCTTTCGGACAGGTTCACCGTCCGGGCCAGATCGGCATTGGTCATGCGACCGTCGCCCTGCAAGGCGCGGATCATCTTGCGGTCGGTGTCATCGAGAGTGACAGCAGAAATCGTCTTCATGGATCAGCTCGTTCGCAGATTCTGCGAATGTATGCTGCTCACCCGCATAAAAGAACAGGAACCTGCGTGTCGTCCGCCGCTAGATTGCCGACAGGCGAGGCGGGCCGCAGAGTCCGCACACGATCCATCAGCGAGGAACCCCCATGCGCGTCGGCGTCCCCAAGGAAATCAAGAAGAACGAACACCGCATCGGCCTGACGCCGACCGCAGTGCGCGAATACGTCGCCCACGGCCACACGGTTTCGATCGAGACCGGTGCCGGAGTCGGCGCAGGCTTTACCGACGCCGACTACAAGAAGGTGGGGGCCAAGATCGTCGCCGACGCCAGGACCGTCTTCGCCGAAAACGACATGATCGTGAAGGTCAAGGAGCCGCAGAAGGTCGAGTGGGAAATGCTCCGCGAGGACCAGATCCTGTTCACCTATCTGCATCTGGCCCCCGACCCGGAACAGACCCGGGGCCTGCTGGCCTCGAAATGCGCCGCCATCGCCTATGAGACCGTCACCGACGACCGTAACGGCCTCCCCCTGCTGGCCCCGATGTCGGAAGTCGCCGGCCGCATCGCCGTCTTCTCGGCCGCCGAAACCCTGCTGAAGCATAATGGCGGCATGGGATTGCTTTTCTGCGGCGTGCCGGGCGTGGCTCCAGCCCGCGTGCTGGTGCTGGGCGGCGGCGTCGTCGGCCTGAATGCGGCCCGTATGGCCATGGGCCTCGGTGCCGAGGTGGTGGTACTGGAGCGGTCGATTCCCCGCATGGCCTATATCGACGAAGTCACCCAGGGTCGGGTCATCACCCGCTATTCCTCGATCAATGCGATCGACGAGGAAATGGTCAAGGCTGACGTCATCATCGGGGCCGTGCTGGTCCCCGGTGCCTCGGCCCCCAAGCTGATCAAACGCGAAGACCTCAAGGCGATGAAGAACGGCTCGGTGCTGGTCGACGTCGCCATCGACCAGGGCGGCTGTTTCGAGACCAGCCACGCCACGACCCACGAAGACCCGACCTATGTGATCGACGGCGTGGTCCACTACTGCGTGGCCAACATGCCCGGTGCCGCGCCGCGCACCTCGTCCGAAGCCCTGAACAACGCCACCCTGCCGTTCGGACTGGCACTGGCCGACAAGGGGCTGGACGCGCTGAAGGCCAATCCGCACCTGGCGCGCGGCCTGAACGTGCTGAAAGGCGAGATCACCTATCCGGCGGTCGCCGAGGCCTTGGGGATGAGTTGGAGCGATCCGTTCGGGGTCTGGGCGAAGGGGTGAGGCCAACTTGTCATCCCGGACACCGCGAAAGCGGTGATCCGGGACGCTCAGTACGCTCACATTCCACCTCCCGGAAGCTGCGTTGGCAGCTATCCGGGAGACGGGTCGGGGCCTGACGCGGCGGCTGGCTGTCTCCCGGATAATCGCGCTGCGATTTCCGGGAGCTTCATATGGGCAGGGGCTCCGTCCCGGCTCTTCGCTTCGTTTCGGCCGGGATGACAAGTTACGCGAGGCGTCTCCCGGCACGACTCCGTAGGGGTTCTCATCCTTTTCACATCCGCGAAAACCGACCACAGTCGGCGCATGGCCGAAGAAGTCCCGAAGACGCTAACCAACGACAACTGCGATGAGCGGGTAGTGATCGTGCGTCGGGCGGACGGCACCTACACCTATCGCCGCGAATGGCATGGTGAAGGCGGCTGGAACCGCGGGCTCGATCTCGGCCTTTATGACTCCGCAAACAGTGCCGAAGCGGAAGCACGAATGCGGGTTGGCTGGCTCGTTCCGGCATTCCAATAGGCCCCGCCTGTAAATCGCCGCTCTCTTGAGGCATAAGCC
>Ga0105054_10007124_pt1 | contig 15315 bp, 10 predicted proteins | sample BON02_FD_78091 | JGI IMG/M metagenome (GOLD analysis project Ga0105054, IMG submission 78091) | Freshwater microbial communities from Lake Bonney liftoff mats and glacier meltwater in Antarctica - BON-02 (megahit assembly) | ecosystem: Environmental > Aquatic > Freshwater > Ice > Glacier...
ACAAAAAGTCGTCTGACATCCCTCCACTCCTCCACATCGCATGTGTGCAGGAGTTTTCGTGACATATACCGCGCTTTGTGTTGTATGTCTGTTGACATTATCCCACGGGTATTACATACGAACTTATATACTTTGGTTTACCACCCCCCCCCCGACGTGCATAACGTTCGCATTGGTTCGACACCCGTGCTCCGGGCCCAGGAAATCCCAGGGGCTTGCAAATGACATGAATTCACCAAACTGCAAAGGGGTTATGGGACGACGCCTTATTGTATAAACATCTTCCTGCAAACACCAGTGCGCTGCTGTTGGGAACTTGGAGGTAAACCGGGTCAGCGCGGTGGAACAAACCGTGACCTCCTCGCTGGAACTTGTAGTACTCTGCGTTGTGCCGCGCGGAGGACGGGTGCGCAATGTTTTGTGTTTCGAGGGGGTGAGGGGCGGTGAAATAGGTAGTGTTTTCGTTGGTGACGACTCCCGGCAGGTAGTAGCGGTCTGTGTCGCCACCTATCACGGCATGTACCTGTAGACCGCAGAGAAATTCCGGCAGCACCTTGTTCATGAGCAGGTGGTGATCGAATATTTTGTACATGTACCCGTGTTGACTACACTTGTGCACCAGATTCCATTTGTGTACATGCACTTGATTGTCGAACGGGAGCAGCTCGCTCTGCTGGTATAAGAAGTCCCACACCCGGAATCCATGCGCGAAGCGTGCATCTGGGGCCTTGGGGTCTCTGATTGTGGGAAACTCACATTCCGCATGGAACCATGTCGACATTTGAGTATTGACGTGGACAGGGTGGTGCCCCTGGAAGTAGTATCTTAGAAACCATCGTTGTGGGTTCTGCCGGTGCTCATATTCGCACCGCTCACACACTGAATGCATCATTGTCTTAGATGCGTCGTGGTCAGAACACCGCCCTGGTTATATAGATGCTGGTGCTCTGCGAGCGTCACGTATGCACGAGTGCCACCATTCATGTCATGCCGTCCGGATACGTCCCGCTGCGCTCGACTGCACGCGCCAGGACTGTGTCGTCGATGAAGCTGCGTACGTTCACGAGGTGATAGCGGTTGTCGCGGTTGTCGTTGTTGAAGAATAGGTATTCGATATATAGGAGGGGCATGAGCACGCGGGCCTGACGCGATGTGTCCGCACGGATGCGCCGCATCACCTGCGTTGTCCTGCGGATAATGCGCTCTTTCAGTAGAAGAAGACGGTCCTGCAGCGGCATGTACTGAGCACGCCCACATACCCGGAAATTGTCTGGATTCAATCGGAAGAGTAGAGTTGGGATTCCCCCGCTCGCAGTGACCACGTCCAAGAGTCGCACCATCTCACACGAGTCGCCGTACGAGGAGTGTTGGTGTTCGTCGACCTCCACAATCACCTGAAAGTACAGGTAGTCCATGCGGAAGTCTACTCTTCGCCGGCAACACAGTCCCCGCGTCAGCGGGTCTGTGCGGTTGTGCACAGCTGGTGGGAACACGTCGTCGTTTGTGAGGAATTCATGGACAATGTCCTCTGCACGCTTCTTCCCTAACGCAGATTGTCGCTTCGAACACCGAGCACATATTCCTATTTTCACATATTTGCGAACGAGTCGTGTCGTGAGGCATATACAGCATAGCTCTTGCATGTTGCTGGTGTGCGTGTATGCTGACCGCACAAGGTGAGATGTTTATATGCGTGGAAGAGCAGGTCGCACTGTTTGGTATGTGTTGGTGTGGGTACGATACCTCTCATGGGAATTGGGCTGTGCCGGAATAGACTACAGACATATATGGAGATGGGGCTGTGCTGCAATGGGTTCTAGAATAATGTGCGGATGGGATTGTGCTGGAACAGGCTATAAAAACATGGCAATATCGAGCCATGTACGCCCCGTGTCGCTATTTTATTCATACTTAAAATATAAACCACGACACAGTCGTGACAAACCCCGGAGGACAGTCTGACGCTACGACCATGTTCGTTGCGTCCTCGATGCAAGTTCATGCGAAAACACGACAACAAGAGCGCACGCTGACCCGTTTGCTACTCTGTGTATTGCGCGGCTCGGTAATCGACCGCGCGATGCACCTGCACATAATGCGGCAGGCCGAATCGCATGCACACGACTGCGACTACGACAATGCGCGCGCTGTCAGATGCGACGGGCCCGGGGGTGATCTATTTTTCGTGATGAGAACATACTGGAAGCTTTTTTCGTGGAGACGCACGGCCTCTGTACACCAAATGCGCGAGTGGGCCTTGTCTGCCAGCTCCTCGCTCCCTGGGCGCCTTCACGGGACTGTCCTGAATTTGTGAATATAAACCTGCACACTCTTCAGATACGTCATGTCTGCCGAGGTCAACGGCTGCTGTATCTCTTGAACACGCTTCAGGCATTCATTGTAGGATTGTGATGTGTCGTGGTGGCCTGGGACGAATAAAGGCAGTGTGTGTAACCAATTCGTACTCCATTGTGTCATTGTGTCGCCTCCTGATACTGTATGCATGGATACGGAAGTATTATGGTGTTCCTCCTCTGCAACTTTGGGAAGTTTCGTTTTCACGACTTGCGATCCAAACTCCTTGGATACCAGAGAATCATATTGTCCCGTCTCTGTAATGGAGGAATGCGTCACTGCCTCGTCTTGTGATCCATTCCTCTGAGATATGAGGGGATCATGCTGTGTCTCCGGTTCTGGGTCGGATTCTAGTAGCAGTACCACCCCACCAACCCATTCGTTTATTCCATTCAGAACCAAGCTGATATTTCGTTGCGCTTCTGCGCTGTCGATAGCACGGGGCGTGTCGAGCAGTTTCTTTATGTGCCCTTTCAAAACTCCCAGGATGTCTTGTGTTGCAATGTCCAACAAATCATCTGCTGACATCGCTGGAAATGATGCTCTCAGATTTTTGATACGCGTCACATCAGGTGGCCTCGTGTATAATTGCAGATACAAGCCCGGTGCGGTAACAATCATGTTCACAAGATGCATCTCCCCCACCCCGCGATTATCCGGGGGTATATCAGCACCATGAAACCCCAATCGCGTTGAAAATTCTGCGTTCACCCGGTTAATAAGGCCCCCTGCGCGATCGGGAGTACCATAGAACGGTGAAGTCAGAGAGCCTTTTCCGAGCATGCTCGCATACACCGGCATGTGAGGTAAGTTCGAACCCATGCAGTATGATAGGTTTATATATATGCACATCATAGTGTTACCGCGATGCATCTTATTAGAACATATAGAGCGGGTTGTTTCTTGGTTTGGGTTCAACCTCTGACGCTCGCCAAGACGACGATGTTTGAGGTTATCCCTAGACCTCCAACATCCATTGCGCAAGCATTCATCATAAATCAACCATTTCTTTTTTTGAATAAATTCTCAAACCGCCATAGAAGTAGGCTGTTGTGTCTATCATTTCCTGTAGCAGGTGAATTCCTTCGGGGTTCGAGTGGGCAGCTTGCACTGCCTGAACTTTCACAATAGTTTGTTCCAGTGTGTCTTTGTCATCCCACAACTTCAATCGTCGTAATATATTTTCAGACAATTGTTTCTTATTCTTGATCAAATAAAACAACAAAATCGCCATCACGCCAAATGACGAAGCCCAAACTGTATTTTTTTTTTGTGTATCTTTGAATGTTTTAATCGTATTGTCACATTCTTGCTTTTGTTCATCAGAAAATTTTCCCGTCTCTGCATTGCACTGGGCAATCGTGTCACTCAATTGTTGACTCGTTACTATACCCGCTTTTTCACACATACTCTGCACGTAACTCGCGCCTTCTGTTGCCAATAGAGATACATTCATCTTGCTGAATGTTTCATATACCTGTTTGTAGCGATCTAATCCTTGCTGAAAACCCCATAAATCTCTGTCGAATACCGGTTCTTCTCCGTAAATTGAATCGTCCACATCCCTTTCACTATGAGTTTCATTCGCATCGTTTTGTTTCCCGGTAGATTTTCCGCTGGCATACTGTTTTACAGCATTTTGCCCCCGAGTTGCATGCTGTAACGAAGTCGTACTTGTTTTTCCTGGAGTTGATGCACCAGCTGCACCATAGCCGGAATCGCTCCAATTTGCAAAACGTTGTGCTGTCGTCAAAGCCAAACCCAGTTTCGCCAAATTTTTTTTTTTTTTGAATATACCATTCAGGCCATACTCTGACGCTATAACTGTATTCGCATGTGCATCTTCTTCGCTCATTTTTTTCCTGGTTTTGATATTTGTGACAAGACTGTTTTTATATACATATACACATTTGCATACGTGCAATATAACTCAGACACGTGGCCGCGCCGTGTGAACCCCCCGACACAGGGAGTACGTCTGTTTTGCGACAAGATCTCAGTGAAAGGTGGCGTATGCCCATGGGACGGCTTGACTCGTAGGTTTCTTAAAACAAATCGGATGTGAATGGCACGCACATTCCCCAAAAGTGACAAGTAGCGTGAAGTCATCACATGGCCCTACCCAGGCTGTACTTGTGGAGACACTAATGAGGGGCGCGACGGGCCAGGGTGTTATTGTATCCCTCGAGAAGCTTGTTGTCTATCTCATGCATGATCTTATCAAGCACTGTCTCCTCATGGTGCTGGGTGTGTGCCATGATAACATGCATTCGCGGGACCTCCGCATCCCACCCGCACTCACATACCGGGGGGTCTTCGTGTGAGGGGTGATGATGTGTTTTTGTGAGTTCCGCGATGCACGTGGCTAGAGACTTGTCATGTGCTTCTCTGCTGAACATGACGACATCATTATATGTTTGGTAATTGGAAAGGGAATTGACATGGTATTCGTCCAGATACGCCCCGATTCCTGGTATCGCTGCGACAACACACAACGCAGAATATTTTTGTATTGAAATTCTGTTGTCATTACCAGCCGTAAATTGTGACGCCATGAAAGCCACAACAGGGTTTGGGTCGTGTATACACAGCAGTCTTTTGTACGTCGCTGCATCACACACGTCTTCGCCCTCCTGCACGGAATCTCCCATCAATTTTTCTACCAATAAAGTCAGGGTATCGTCAATGGAATTCGCCAGTGTCTTCGTCTCGTACTGTTGCAAGATGTCCACGACCTGCGCGAGGGGTACTCCCTTCTCTTCGATGGTGGTGATCTGCGCGCTCCGGGGGCAAATGACCGACACGATACTTGCGAAAACCTGCCGACAGAACACACACCCCCCCACACACACTGTGTTAGTGTCCGGATGACACGGTCGGAGTGGCAAGGCACGGGTGTATGGGAGGTCACGTGGAATATATGGGGCGCATAGTATCACCGTTGCATCTACATTTGTGAGAGGTTTCCAAACAACAGGGGCGCTGAGCCGTGATATCTGCTTGCTAAGTTCAATTTTATTTCTCGTGTCGCGTCTTTGCATGGACTCTAGCATCTTGACGGCACGACAGCACCAAATTACAAGCGAGTGTATGAGCCCCGCATATTGTCGGGATTTCACACTTTGAATGTGTACAAGATATTCCTTGTACGTTGCACATGTTGGTTGAACAGGTACTGCATGTGTATCATTTCCGAACCTTTGGAAGAACTTATGCCACTGTGCAAAATTCACTTCGCCACTCGTAGCAATAATCCCCAAGGCTGCTTGCACGATGTCGAGTTTTTTTTGATCGGTCCATGTCAACAACTTCATGGCAGTGTTCATAGTGGGCTGCAGTCCTGTGAGAATTCCATGCGAATTCGATGTCATGATGTGTCGCTCCCCCATGCCACCCCCTTGCGCGTATATACAGGCTGCGCTCGCGCTGTACAAACTGCACGGCTGCAATGCACAACTTGATATTTTAACAATCTACATACTTCCGCCTCTTTTAATCGTCGACGTAATTAAATCCCTCCCCGCACCCCGCACAACCCGCGTATGCTCAACTGTATTTAACAGTCTTAATTCTTCCAAAAACCCCCCTCATAACCCCCCCGTAACCCCATTTCCGTACAGAACTATTTTACCAATCCTTGTTTCCCCAGGTCTCCTTTCCACCATGTACTCCCATTTGATGTCTTCAAATGTGTGATTATTTCCATAATTTTTTTGTCGAGTGTGTCTAAAAGTTTGTTTGCATTCGAATAATCATTCATTTCAGAATGATTCATCTCAACCATGAATTTTTCCCGGTCGATTCGCACCATTGTGAAATATTCGAACCTTCTTGTTGGCAGGGGTTCAATCGACATCTGACTAAGAATAATGTTTTGTTTCTGCACAAGCGCAGTATGATACGCGGGGGGGTCTATAATTTGCATCATATTATTTGTATGCTGCGTATTATCAGGACATTCCTGTGATGACCAAAAGGGAGTTGTTGTCACCAAGCGGATCGCATTAAACACATCTGCACTTTTGGATTTTTGGACAAATTCGATATTGAATGCTTCCGGGTCGTATGACAATTTATCCTGTCCACCAGTCATCCGGCGGAAATATCTCTCGTAAATATCCCCAGACACATCAAGTGGATTGCTCGGGAATGCTGCGTTCAGTCTACAGTTTCGCACGCCAATGCGCTCTATCTTTTTCAGTGCATCTATATACGCATCTGTTTTTGTTCGCACTCCATTGTCCGTCTCTGAATCGCGACTCCAATGCATCTGCAATGTCTCTGTGTAAACATACAATTTTTCGGAGTCATCTGTGTGAGGGATTATCGTGTTTAACAATTTGTAAGCAGCTTCGAATTGTTTTTCATTGACAAGTTCGATTTGGCTCAAATTATGGGAGAAATTGTCATCAGTGTCTCTGCCTTCTTTCGTTGTATTTTCCCAGGCTTTTTGCAAGCGACACACCCACTCTACCACCTGATGCACTTGATTTTGAGTTTTGTGGTCAGCAGCAGATACTTCTGTGTTTCCTTTGACATCTTCCCTGATGACCGCCAAAGCCTGGATATTTTCGTTTGCGAATTCTGAACTTTCCATATAATTATGAATCAATTTTTGGCGCATTTTAAAAAATTTGAGACCACCGCGCAGATATTTGTCTGGAATTTCTACCTTCTCAGCGGCCAGTTTCTGCATTTTCTTTTGATATAGTACTTCTTCGTAATTTGCGTCACGAATTCGTTTCAAATAAATCGAATATTTTCTTGCTCCTTCGGCAGGAACGTCGAATTTTTTCCACAGCCTATTCAGGTGCTTCTTACCAGTTATCAAAAATGACAAGTAGAATGCCAATTCCACAATTTCGAATGGTATCAAATCTATGTCTTTTCCCACAACCAGGCCAATGATTTTGTGGCAGCGCTCTGCATATTTTCTACTCTCCACAACGTTATCATTGTGTTGTTGCTGTGAGACTAGGGCAGTGTCTGCGGTTACGTCCATGTCGAAATAAAAACTTCTGATTACTTGGTCTTATATAGAGTGAGCGGTCGTTGTACGCGGTATGGGATGAAATGTCGCCGAGACACCTGCATGGTCTGTGAGTCGAAGCACGAGGATCTGTAACACGTTGTCACTTACGGGGGTCGTTGTCTCTTATAATCGATTGCAGGACCTTTTGTTGTGTTTGGATCCTTCTATTCAGATTTTCATTTTGTTCACATGTTTGTGTATACCAACTAAGAAATCCGATGTACCGGGTTGTGTCTTTCTGAGTTCTTTCACAAATGGAAAGGTCGCCGGGTATTACAGTTTCGATTCTATTGTATGTGTAGTGTTTCATACTTACAGCAGTCGCTTTCTGCAGCGATATCATCTTCGAGATTTCAGCTGCATTTCCGTCATCTATAGACTTCCGGATAACTTGTTCATATTTGGTTGCATTCTTCACAAGGGCGGCATTTTCTGACAATATGTTTCGCGACAAGGTGGTCATTGTTTCAGTGCTGTCTGAAGCGGGGGAAAATTCATTTTTGAACAGTTTGTCTTTGAGGGTCATGAATTTTTTGACTTGTGTTTTAAGCTCTTCATATTTCTCCGCGGAAATCTTGAACCGGCGGGTAGGGGGTGCGTGGGCAGTGAATACCATGTAACATTTAGAACTGGGATCGGTATTTGCGGCTGCGGCTGCCTGCATGTTGCGTTGCCGTTGAACGGCTGGGTGTGGGTATATATACTACTGCGCATAAAACATAGACTCGCTGCAGCGTGTTGGACCAGGATAAATTCCACGCCCCACCGCATCGTCCTCTTTTGAAGACATATATTTGTTTGAATTTCGGGAGCGACAGGAGGTGTTATTTCGTACAATACGCGCTCCGATCTTATTTTGTTGCGAATGACAAAAATCACATGTGTGTTGGTGCGATTGATTTTGCGACTCCTGTGTCTCTTTGTGACATACCAGAGCAGTGAAGCTCATCTCATTTCATTTAGCATACTGCACCATATCAACGTCGCTACGATGCAGCACTACAACCTCACATACCCAACCACTGAAGCTTGTGTTTCATAGCACTACGTGAAAAACTATTGCGCTAATGACAGGCCTCTGCCAAAGTAGAACGAAACACGAGGTGCTTACATCAAGGAGATTGCCTCAATATCCGCACACACTCCTTGCAAAGTGTCTGTAGACTCTTGCGCCACGGGTTTTTGGATCAAATTGGCCACTGTTTCATTACGCGGTGACTGGCGTGACTATGATGGCGCAGCACACACGACATCATTTGCGCGTAGCAGTAGATATCGTGAAGTCGTTTTTAGAGGTCCTGGCAGGGGGGTATGAAATGTGTTCCCACCCCCGTCCGCATGCACCTCATCAAATAAATGGTATCGTGGGCCGTATGCTCTTGAATTGAAAACACGCGAGTAACTGTGTACCGTCGAAAGTTGCTGTCCTGTTATGATGTCGATGATTGTTGGTATGAATACATTTGTTTGCTGACTATTTCTGAGACACTACACAAGTAGTGTCATCTGAATTCTGTTGTGTAGTGTCAACTGAGAATTTTCTTTCGGGTATCCACAATTCCATCTCGAGATACGGAGACAGCATACTCCCTGCATTCTTTCCTGTGCTGCTCCTTTGCATCATCTTTGAGTTTCTGGTCTTTGTTGTGTCTCTTTGTTCTTACGAATTCTCTATATTTTCTTGTCTGTACCCCGTGCTTTTTCGGAAGCCCAACAATACCACTTGTTTGGTCGTTGTAATTTGTCATGTATCGCGTTTGTACCACCAGTACCTCATGCGCAAGCTCGTTATCGCCGTGTATCCCGATATATTTGTACATGTATGAGAGCAGTTCTTCAAGTGCACAACATATATCACTGGGGTTTTCTTCGAGTGGTTTTCTGGTACCGTGGAGTGGGGCGAGCTCAGAGTGGGTCAGGACGTCCCCCCCGACAACCTTTCTGCAACAAGCATGGAGTTTTCTGCTCTGGCGGCGAAGGGTGTCTCTTTGTTGGTCGACATTGTCAAGCATATTGTTCAGCGGGGAGCCGTGTGCAAGTATCTCTGCACCCCCATTTAGCTGTGCCAGCAGGGGGTTTTTGCGAGAGCCGTCGGGCTCCGCAAGCACTGCATTGCAAAGACACCAGGTCGTCATATGTTGCATCATGTCATTCGTATACATAATCAAGGACTGTGCGAACCGCATAGTCTCTCTCTCTGACAACGTCACAAGCGCGGACTGTGCCTTGCATGCGATACCTTCATAATCGCTAAGCTGCTGTGGGGGGATGCGGTTTTCTGGATGGTTTGTATACAAACATGCGCGTCTCGCTATGCACTGTAACTCCTCTTTGAAGGCATTTGTAAGAGTCGAGTTTTCTGTGACTTGTGCGGATCGCCATTTACCAACCTTCGCACTCAAGCTTCCTGCATTTGTGCCTTCGTCGATCCCCAGATCCAGAAGCGCCTCCCAGCATTTCTCGAAAGTTTCACACAGTCGCTCACACGCATCGCTGTCATCACTCTGTTTGTAGTGTTGTAGTTGCTTGAGAACTATTATAATTTCGTGGCAGTTTGGATATTGTTGCAGTTCCTTCATATCACCCCATCCGGACGCCTGCGCGTAGATGGCGCTCCGGTCCACCACATCATCGAACCCATCGATGATTTCTCTTGTCATGTCAAACAGATCAAACATTGTTTCTGCGTCTATACTGCTCCCTTGCTCGGAGATGATGTTGATAGTGTTGTTGAACGATTCTAGGCCCTGGTACACGGGGCTCTCGTGTATATGACACGCTTTCTGAAGGCAGTCCCGAATCTGCTCAGAGCGTGTGGTAGTGTTGGGCACGGAGGGATTGTGGGGGGAGGGGGTGGTATTGTGTGATGAGGTACTACACACGCACAGCTCAGTATAACGCGCCTGCGTGCACATGAACTTGTGAAAATACAATGACACACACACAGTATTGGGCTCTTTCTTGGCCGCAAGGTAGCATCTAGTATACGTCTAGGCTATCCCCACGCACCTTGTTGAACCCAGGAGCCACCTGTACCATGTTACCGCACATTTGTTTCCTGTGCAGTACCGCTTTCAGGTAATTCCGCAACAGGATGTGTTTGGGGATGATTACGTGCATGCCTTGGGTGTTGTCGGATTCGCCAGACAGCAAAATATCAAACGCATCAGATACAGCAGGGATCATGAACGAGAAGACAATATTTCTGCATACGTTGTCGAGCTCTGTACACCATATGTCATTGCCTTTGTCGTATTTGCGTGTGTCGGCGAGCAATTTTCTCGCCGAATCCGTCAAGAACCTGGCCTCATTATGGGTGTCTCTTTGCTGAAGTCCAATCAGATGTCCCACATGAGTTGTTGCTTGGAGAATTTTGTCCGACTGTTTTTCTTGTTGCATGACAACCCTAAACAAATCATAAACATGCATGGCTTGCAACCCTTCGACGCTGCGATGCACCCCTATCTGTGCCATTATCGCCTCTATGTCATTTTCGAAGTTTTCTGAGTGCATATGTGTCCAGGCGAGGTTTATTAATATTTGGATGCTGTTTGTATGTAAGTTTTGTACAAGCGACGGCACATCACGTAGAGTGCTATTGTTCAATATTGTTTCCACTATGCGGATGAGCGCATTGTCCTTGTTTGTCGCCACATCATTTTGATCTTTTAGAATCTGTTGGATGTATGAGGTGTGTGTGTTAGATGTCCTGCGGTGTGGTAGTGGTATGTGCAGATGCAGGGGGGTTACCTGGGAAACGTTTTGTTTTATCATGTCCGACTCTGTGCTCGCACACATTTTTTGTAAGTATTGAATGCAAAGCTGGGATGTATTACATGCATCCAGAAGTAAGCATTTGTCTGGAGTTAGAGGCACGTAGACCGTGCCCGGCCCTGATTGCATCACGGTCAACAACATACCGGCCCCTTGCATCGTTATCATTTTTATACTTTTTTGCACAATAGTTAACACCAATTTCGCCGCGCACTTGCCGATGTACGGGGAGTGTGTGAGAAGAGCTGTGGTGGAAAAGAATACCAGTGCATGGGCGAATGTGCCATCGTTGTGGAACGGGAGGAACCGCATATTACTGTCGTGTGCTATAGCTGCCAGCACGAGGCACAGCACAACCAGTAGGTGTTTGGCATATTTCCATCCTTCTTTGAGCATTACATATAGAAGGCCCAGCAGGACAGCCCCCAGTACTCTCAAAAAAATTGCAAAATACGGGTCTCTCCACATCCTTGTGAAAATTGTATTCAGATATATTCTCAAGTTGCCTAGATGCCTGGAAGAATCTGTGTATTTGTCAAATTCTTTGCATATCATTTCTAACCACTGCAGGAACGATTCCCAGGCAGCCAAATTCTGCTGGGTTTGTGCCTGTTCCTCTAAACGTGTGGCGTTCATACTTATGACAAAATTTGCGGCGTCTCCTTGCATCAATGTCTGCATGTCGGGTGTAATTTTTGTCAGCCCCACGATTTCCTTCAGTATATATTGGGGAGTCGTGGCCAAGAGATATTTCACTTCTTTGCTAAATTTTTCATGATTCTGGAAAATATGTGCCAGGTGAACAAGTATAGTATGTCTTTGTGGATCCGACGCATCATGTGGGGCTTTATGAAGTTGTTCGGTGAGTTGCGCGAGGCTCGCACTATCGACATGGTGAAACAGTGAATGAGCAGGAGCGCCTATTCCATCAAAATAGATGCCCCTTCCATCAACAGCAGGCTGCTGAATAACAGAGGACGAAGCAGGCATGCGGTTATCCGCGGGATGATCAGGCGCACCAGGGTAATGGGGCAATTGTGGTTTGAAGTCAACAAACCCCGACCTAGAATTTTTGGTGACAACCATCTTGGATGATGCACTCTTCTCATCCGGGAGCATAGACATGCCGTCAAGGGTGGGGCTGACTGGTCCCGTGAGAGGGGTTTGATGAAATTCAAGAGCACTGGACTGTTCACCTTCGTTTCTGTCGGGTGCAGGGGGCAATGTATGTAAAATACTATTGGCACCATCTACTCCCGTGCAATCAACGTCCAGTTCGATGGCAGCAATTGCTTCCTGTGTCATTATCGTGAGTAACGCCCTGTTGGTGACAATATCTGCCTTTTTCTGTACTTCTGAGTCGTAAGGAGTCAATTCATCTTGCCATAACCCATACCCCAGTGTGCTTTGAGTATCTTGTACGCTCACTGTGGCGCTCGTGCGCTCTAATTTTGTAAGCAGAGTCCGCACTTCATCCTTCACATCTGGCAGGTTTGACCGCAAAATTGTCAGCAACTCATCGTCGTTGAAATATTTTAATTTGGGTGATACCCTTGCCAAGAACGTGTTCACATTGTGGGTATTGTCTGTATCTGTATGCGGGGGGGCTATTTCGGAATGTTTTTCTACAGGCGCGTCCACTCGCGTGCCGGTATGCGCTTCGGCGTGAGGAGCTATAAGGGGGTGTGTCTGTGTATGTGTCTGTGCCAGACTTTTGGAAATGGCAACGAGCCACGCAGTTGGGTTTGCATGGAAGCTTTGAACCAATTCCGGGAACGATTGCTGCAGCCGGACGTGTCTTTGAACATATGATCTGTCCGAAAAAGGCACGTCATCCATCGCCGCGACATTGCCTTCCTCGTCAAAGTACTGTTGGGTTTTCCAACACCCTGCAAAATCTAGCAATAGCTTCGTATGGTGCAAGTCTCTTGCCTCTTCAATCTGACTCGCTTGTCTCAGTATGGATCTCGTAGCAGCAAGATTTTTGTCTCGTCGCAGCAGTAAGTCAGCCGTGTTTGCGTCGGACTGAACCACCTGAACTGTCACCTCCTCCGCTTTGTTTCCTGCTGCGACATTGAGTGTGTCGGTGATAGACGCTACAAGTTCACTTGGAGCGATGTATTTCGCTGCCAGTTTTGCTTGAATGTCCGCATTTTCCTGCTGCAGCGTTCGCAGCTCTCTCTTGTTCCCATCTAGTATGTACCTCGCATTTTCCCTCACAAACCCTCCCCCTTCAACCGTTACGACAGCGGTGACAGCGCGCCCCAGCCCGTCTGAGTCGAATACTTCCTGCGCCACCTGCGCCATTTTGTCTACAGCACCCTTATTGTATGGATAATTCAGATCAACGTCGACGCAGTAATCGGGACGTGCGTCTACGCGATGAGAGATTTGTCCTGTACCACCAGTCACAAGGGCTTGGTGCACGCCCGCTTTCCCCATGCACGTTGCAGAATCGGCGCGCCAGCACGCGAATCTGTATTCTTTGTCAGGCATAATGTCTTTGCTTACAAGTGCTTGGACCAGGTCGCGGGCGTTGTGCCTTCGGCTGGTGCTTGGTTTTGTGAATATCTTCGGATCAGAACACAGCTGCTCCTCCGATTGCGGTTCTCTCTGTAGCAACAGGGTGAAGCCCACGATGTCCGCGGCCATCTCTTTGGTAAACACATTGTTGTGCAGGGAGCGAAGTGCGTTGTACACAGTGATGCTCTCGCTCCGTGTTTCTGAATCACAGGGTGTTGGTGGGGATATCCCTACGCTGGTGCTCACTGGGAATTCTGCGGCAATGGCGATGTTGAGCTGTGCGTTCACAATCATATCTTTGAGGACCGCGCTGCACGTTTTCACGTGGTCCTTCGCTCGCATAAGAGTAGCAGAGCATGTGTGATCACCCTGGGGGGCAGGAGGTGTCTTTATTTGTATTGGAATTGGATATATACATTGTGGGGGCATTTTGTTGTCTGTCAATTCTGCAAACTCATCCCGAGCAAATCTTTGCAGAATGTTTTCCGACGTTTTCAAATTGATGTACTTATCATCCATTACGGACTGTTGTGTGGCAAACATATACCCCATCGACAACGCCATTCGAAAAAACCCATCTCCCGTCTTCATCTTACCTATCGCGTTCAATGCATCGACTACAGACACAGTGGGTGTCTGTTTGAGTTCGTATTCCTGGTTTATCCGTCTTTGCAGGTAAACAGCCTTGTGAAACGTGTTCAGAGGGGAATCGGGTGTGTTTTTGGCCGTCAACAGTTTCGATACTCCTGTAAACAGCATGATACCGTGCACACGCTTGTCATTTGCTGCTTTGTTGAAGTCGCCGTCTTGCGTCAAGTCGCTTATCAACATGGATACCATGTCCTTCTCCACCAGCCACAGTGCGTCTGCTGTGGCTTGTGTGTCGTGTGCATGCGGGTCGTCTAAGATTTTGATTGCATGTTGTATGTTATTCGCTTGTTCCTTGTTGTTTTGATCACTTTCTGTGGAGAAAACGAGTCCTGCCCTGACCAGCGAAGGCGTTTGTGTGCAGGCTGACGGATATCCCAGTGTTTCGGGCTCACTTTGCGATTCCCCGCTAGTTTCCAATGATTTTAACATCCCACTGATGGCTTGCAACGCCATGTTGGTCTTTTTCTCCAATTCGATGTCCAAATATCTGAAATTTCCTTGCGTGGATGCTGATTTCGAGATGAAGGCTCTCAGCAAAACAATTTCACGCTGTCGCGCGCGCAGGAATTTCTTTTTGCTAATGCCAGAGTTGTCAACTTCGCTGTTGATCTGCAACCATTCGCCCCACACGAAGGATGGAATTTCATTCTCGTACTTCGAAAACCATGCGCGTAATGGGGTGCCTGCTTTGCTGTCTGTGATATGATGCAGAAGAAACATGGGTGTAGTACGGTTCAACTGTTCAAATCTGCTTACAGAGTGGATTTCTGGGTCCCGATCGTGTTTTGGTGTCCTGCACTCCTTTGAATCGCACAGCATTGCATTTTTTGATGTTGATATCATCTGAACTCGTAGGGAATATTAAAGTTTATTTATATACAGAACCAGAAGTAGCCCAACAAGAAGTAGCCCAACAAGAAGCAGTCCAATGTGAAGACGATAGTATGGGGGGGTGTATGTATGTAAAATTAGCTAGCCCG
>Ga0105054_10007128_pt1 | contig 15310 bp, 17 predicted proteins | sample BON02_FD_78091 | JGI IMG/M metagenome (GOLD analysis project Ga0105054, IMG submission 78091) | Freshwater microbial communities from Lake Bonney liftoff mats and glacier meltwater in Antarctica - BON-02 (megahit assembly) | ecosystem: Environmental > Aquatic > Freshwater > Ice > Glacier...
CACACACGCACAATCTCTCACGCAAACACACACAGTTGATTACTGCACTTCGTTACTGTAGTCAGACTCGATGTCAATCGCCTCAACCCCTACAAGAATGTAAGGATCACTTACATGCCCCTCATGAAGGGCTCTGCTATCAACATCCCCACTGCTGCCTGCAAACCCGTCCACAATATTTGACCCTTCTTCGTCATTCATGGCCCCGAGAAAGTTGGCACCAAAGTTTGCACCCGAAGCAAAACCAAAGTTGGCACCCGAAGCAAGACCTGTGCTCGCCGATCCACCTGCCAATTCATCTAGAGCTGATCCAGGCAAGGGCTCTTGGGTTTGTGCAGGTTCTGCTACCACCGGCTCAGGCTCCCCAGGCGCTACTGCAGCTGGCACTGCCGCCATTGTGGCCGTCTTTGCGGAGCTTGGTGCTGCTTCTGCAACTGCAACGAAGGATTCTACGCCGGTAGCCATCTGGTCTTCAGCCACCTCTGCAATGAGGAGGGGCTCTTCCAGCCAATCCGCTCCTGTTCGTAGCGAAACAATGGGAGCGCTGGTTCTGCGCTTGTACCAAATAAAAAAGACGTAGCCACCTCTGAGAATAACGAGTGCAGCAACAACATCTCCTATAATCGCCCCGATTCCCGATCCCCCCTCTTCTGCAGGTGCAGGTGCAGGTGCAGGCGCAGGCGCCGGCGCAGGCACGGCAGTTGGTTCTTCTTCAACGACAATGGTTGGCGGGGGAGCGGGAGGGGTAGGAGGAGGAGGAGGAGGAGGAGGATCTAGGGCCTCAACATCCAGCACGGTGTATACAGAAAAGTGCTCGAGTGTACAGGTCATCGCACCAGTGGCCTTGTCGTGCACCGTGATGAATTCTTCTCACTGCGCGCGGTCCTTGTTGAAATCGTTGATGGAGAAACGGCGGCCTGCTGCTGGCTCGCTACCAGCGTCTATCATCAAGGCGACGGGCTGTGAGAGTGTAGAGCCTTCTGGGCCAAGATTCACAATGTCAGAGAGTGGTAATGTGCCAGTTGCTCGACCACTGGCAATGTCTGGCAGCTTTGCCAGAGAGTACACATCCATGTAAGCCGTGAAACCGGTTGGAAGAGAGTTCGCCGGGAAAAAGACGTTAGACCTGCCAGTCGCGGAGGCGAATGTCTGGTCGATTGTGGTGTTGGTAAGGAGTTTTTGATATGTTCCTGAGTCGGGCGGAATGTAGGTGTTGCAATCGGCTCTGAAATAGTAACGATCACAAAGGCAGAATCCTTTGTCCTTGATGTCTGCAAAGTTGCAGGTTCCGGAAAAGCATGTTTTGTCAATTATCGCGCCTGCGGTCGAGTCGCCAGAGAAACTTGTAAAGGGTCCTGCCTGCGCTGTGCTGCAGTACCGACTGCATTCAGGATATAATACAGTCGAGTCGCCGACAGGAGTGTAGTATTTGGGGACTACAATAGGATCACCCGCCCCTTGAACTTTAGACCATGCTTTACACACACACGTGTCATTCTGATTCACCGTGTTGCCACCAAGACAATAAAACTTACGTGTGTCGCTACAGCCATCTCCTTTGACAAGAATTCCATCGTCACAAACGGTATTGTCGTCGTAGGCGCCCTGGCAAGGCTACATTAACCCGTCACCACACTTCGGTGAACATAGCGTGCCTTTGCCGTCGTAACCGCTGTTGCAGCTACAAAAATGATCCCAGTGTATTCGAGCAGGATGCCGAAGCATAGCAATCATGACCGTTGGTAGTGCACTCGTTTACGTTGGCACAGTATGGAGCAGGATCATCTGAGGTAGCATTCTTTTTTCAACCTCCAATAATTGTAGTAGTACCCGTTTTCAGGACCAAATTGCACGTGCAGTCTGACAGATCATCGTTGAATGTGTTCTGGTCCGTGCTTGCGTGAGGCGGGCATGATTTGCAGAGGTCACTGTAGTATCCTTTTGCAGCCTTATATTTGCCGTTGTCGCAATTGGCACACGTGCCGCGATTTGACGCAGTGTACCCGGAAAGATATGTTCCCTTTTCACAAGCTGTGAATTGCTGGCAAACACTGCTATATATGCCAATGATATCCTTGTACTTTCCGGCAGCACAGCCTGTGCAAGTACCGGCACTGGTGATCGAATGCCCTGCGCGCTTCTGGCCTCCTGGACAAGATCCATGTTCGGTACAGATAACAGCCGCCCCAGTAGAATAGTTTCCCTTTCCTGATGAGTCAGTTTGGCACGCCGAACAAGTGCTGCTGTAAAGAAGGGTCAATCCCTTGTACTTACCAGCTTTGCACGCTACACAAGAGCCCGTGTTTCTTGCACCTGCAACTGTACAGCCTGTTCTCTTATAACCCGCTTGGCATGGTGCACAACAAACACTAGGAACGCCCCAGCAAACATATCCATACTCCAAACACTAGGAACGCCCCAGCAAACATGTCCATACTCCACAGCACACTGAGCAGAGCAACCGTCTCCCGAGACTGTGTTTCCGTCAACACAAGCCTCGTCACCCTCAAGTTTGCCATCGCTGCACGCGGGTCTGTTAGGATCTATTCCCGCCGGGAAGTCAGTAAGATGTGTGTAATTACACATGACGTGATCTGATTGGACCGAAACAAGCGTGCAGCCATCGTAATTCTTCTTTGCCGGTGTCAGGCTCGTGTCTAGAAAGTTGCAATTGATCTGTGCCTCCAGAACTCCGTCGCCGCTTGTGTCTTTTCGAGGTTGAATGGAATTTTCACGACGATGGGCTCAATCAAAAAATTTACAGGAGTTTCCGTCCCAGCAGACTTTAGAGCTACTGTTAGTCCATACATGTTGTCTGCCACAAATTCAGCCTGGTACGCTTCACCGGAGTTGCCCAAGACTAAATCCTGGATTGTCACGAAACTGAGCTGTGTTCCCGCTTCGATGTCGGCCAGCATACTTGACAAGCCAACCGGCATTTTGAAAGAGCCTTTGTTGCCTCCATTCGTCACAGCAAGTGTCAAGCTGCTGATGCCCACAGGATCAGAGACTAGGGCTGACGTCGTTGAGGCGGGAAACTTATCGATCGACAGCACCGCCTCTCCATTCTCATTCTGCGAAACACAGCTAAGCATTGTTTGGAAAATTGCTTTCCTGCTATCAACAAAGTAAACGTTTGCCTGCTCGGCTGTAAGAGCGGATACCCCACTGCCACATTCCGAGGACTGAGTGGCCTTCGTAGCGCCATCAATACTCTTCAACACATCTTCGCACGTTTGCAATGGCGTTGCACTCGTGGATGTCGCTCGTAGGGTCTGACCAGCCCATGACGTAGTCGTGACCACTGTCAATAATGATTCTGGCACGAGGTAGCATGGTGAATTGGTAAGAGAGCTGGTCGCAACTGACGTCTCCGCAGCCAATCCACTGGTTGCAGCTGCCAAATCTTTGGTATTGGAAACACTATTGATGAGCTGCTTCTTGTACTTCTGGCTGTCAGAAATCGACGAAAGTCCGCCCTTGTCAAGTTCCTGCGACGCCGCCGACGCTTGCTGGTTCACCTTGTCTACACGGCCATGCTGCTCATCCGCAGTCACACTGTCTTGCAACTGATCGAAGTCGGCAGTGGTTGCCAATAGCCGTCTCCTGCCACTTATGGGGTTGATACTCACGGTGGATGTCTCCACATTAGACGAGCCCCCGAGATTGTCAATAACCCTAGCAGCAAGAGCCACACTTCCGGACGGCAGTTTGAAACTCTTGGATGCATCCGGTACAGGGTCAAACCAGTCATACGTGACCCCATTATTCTAGCCAAACTGGTAGACTCAGTGAGAGGAGTGTCTGCGTCAGACCATTGTCTGCACGCCATTATGAAAACATCCAGAAGAGCCCTGCCAGACTGAAGGCACGACACGTCTGTTGTGCCACCGGACCGTTCCTTGCACGCCTCGCACAAGCCTGACACGGGTGCTTGGTTGATGATCAGTTCGACCTGGGCTCGTCTCACTTCTCCATCGAAGGTTCCAGTCAAGGTCACAGTGTAGACTGTGCCTTGCGTAAGCAGATTACATGCTGTGCACATCAGAGGCTTGGCCGTGAGAACATCCTTTGTGGTTCCTAGGGGCAGGACCGTCACATCATTAGCGCACGGGCATCCTGCTGAACCAAGTGCTGGAGACGTAGTCCATCGGTACACAGTGTTCTGCATGTCGGAAGCGCCTGAAAATTTGAAGCGATCGAGACATTTGATTTTGGCCCTACCCATCGAATCGTATAGCATAATGTCATGTGTCACGGAAAGCGCAGGTATAGGAGCAGCCGTAACCACAACGTACATGGAAGCCCTTCCTGAAGTCCTAGAATCTTTAGAAACGACTAGAGAAAACGTTCGCGGGACGGTTGATGCTGCAAGGACACCGCTTTTAATAGTGATTGTCGGAGTTGAGGTGAAAGGTAGGACAGTGTTGTCAACAGCAGAAGTGCAAGGTGACACGTATCCACCTGACACCCTAGAGCAAGTCCAAGCATACGTCAAGCCTTGGTTTGCAGTAGCAACATCGGGATCTCGTGAGTCTGAACCATCGATGACAAGGTCTTTGGAGGACCTGACAAGTTGTGAACTGCCTCCAGAAATTAAAGCAGAAATAGGCGAGGAACGGACATTGATGTGGAAAGTCATGAAGGACGACGCCTTTGTTGCATGACTTGTGACAGTAAGCCTGACAGTGTAAATCGAACCGACTGTGAGAAAACTGGGCCTCTAAGCAAGATTACTTCGGTACGCAAGTAGATGTCACGCATGATCTGGGGTGCCGGAGTGCTGATTTTCGTCAATTCGTGTGTCTGCACAACACTCTGCGCATCGAGAAAATCAGTTTCGAAGACGGAAATTCTCCATGTAGCTGACGTTGCTCCAGCTGGTAAGCCAAATTGGCTTGTTCCGGAAGAGAGCACCAGAGCATTTGTACTCAACGTACTGAGGTAAGAGTTGATGGTGCTGACGTCAGAAACACCCACTCCAACTGCCGTCCACGTAAACTGCACGTTGCGCGTCGAGGGGACGTCAAAAGTCAAGCTGAATGTAGAGCAGGGGTCAATCTTGATTGGTCCCTTTCCACTGGAAATTCCAGGTGCTGATGGCACCGACGGCTTGCCCACAGCACAAAGAGTCGACGCGGAGAATGCCGAAAGGGTATTCGCAGACTTGATTTTGTTTTGTGCTAGTGCCACATCGTCTCAAGGGAGGATGGTTGGGTTGGTGCCAAAAATGACGCTGAGGATTGAACTGGTCTCCCAAACGCACTCGCTCCCTAAGCCTAACCCTGTTTCTATAAGCACAGCACTGCAAGGAAATTTGCCGACCTAACCTGCAGAATTAGAGGCATGGCCTAGCGTAATCACAAGGTCTTCGCCTTGAGATGTGAAAAGCGCATTGTCAATAACTGGAGCACTCTAGTAGGTGAAATCTGCGGATGAAAAGACAGCGGCGTCGCTGGCAAGGCTGACCTTGATACACTGGGTTCGCCCCTGCTGTGAAGGTACAGGCCAGACACTTCAGAACTTGTGACACACTTGATAACTTTGGTTGTATCCTCTAGTATTACCGAAAGCTGCAATTTCTGTATGATGGGAACAGCAGCATTAGGTTGTAGCTGGACAGATCCCATGACCTAGCCAGCGGTGGCACTTGCAGAAGGAGTGCATTCAAATACCATTGTCTTGCTGCTTGAGGACAGGACTCGTGTGACAGTGGCTCTTGTAGTCCCGATCAGCACGTTGAGGTTCGCAACCAATTTCGTGATGGCATCGATGTCAACTTTATCAAATTTTCCGATAGTAAACGTTAGCTTTCCTCCCCCTTCCTTGGGAATCTGGATAGTATAGAGCGCTTTCTCTACTTTCAACCCGTCGACAGGCAATTCTCCTCCGTCGCAAAGTCCAGCCACGATGCAGGCAGAACCAGTATTGCACGTCTTGCAATACTGAGCATAGAGCATTATGGGCACAGGGTTGTAGTATGCCAATGCCTGGGCTTTCTCGGCTGATTTGATCCACCGAGCAAGAACCGTGATGCTGATAAATTCGGCCTTAATCGGCACCCATCCAGTCACTGATGCAATGGGTACAGACACTGTAACGTAAAGAGACTTGACTCCTCCGTTGTCTAATGGTAAGACACGTTTGACCAAACAAGGATGAGGATTTGTAGCTGTTCCTGTGCAAACATTGGTTCCAATGGTGATCTTGACATCTGCAGCAGATTGAGTGGCAGGGAAATTTTCAATCCAAATACTGATGTGCTTCTTGTCTGCCTGACCGGCATCCTCGTCAAAAAGACAAGTTGAACAAGGCGCCACCCTTCCATCCAAAGTTGCAAGGCTTGGTTGTATGTTGCTGATTGAAAGGGCCTCCAAGAACTAAAAGCTGATACTCGTGACGGAAGTTGTCTGTGACGTGCCTACATTCGAGGCAGAGATTGAACCGTACGTTAAGCCAGCACTAGTGCCTATTGCCGTACGAACAGAAACGATTGTCTTGCTGAGGCTGGATTCCAGAACTTCTGCGATTGTTCCAGCGATGTTATCAAATTCTACTGACAGATCGTTAGAAGTGACGATTAATCCCCAATATAGAGTGATCTTTACCACAGTAGACTCAGAAGTGCTTGCGTCAACAGGAGAAAGAGTTGCCGCCTCTTTCTTCCGTGAAGGTGAATGAAAATGGAGCACCTGCAGCTGAACCATCTGCTTGTCTACCATGCACAACAGCTGGGATGGAATTGGCAGGGAAGATAGTTGTTAACGTCCAAATAGTGGACGGCACCACTGGGCGCACAAAGCTCCTTACTATGCACGAAACTGAACCCAGACGCACAATTACGTTTGACGCCTGGTCAATGTTGGGCAGGTTGCGAACATTGATCGCAACGTACGTGTCGACAGTGCTCTTTGCAGAGGTCACGTTGATTGAGTCAACGATATATGAATCCTGCCCGACGTAGTTGAAAGTTGAAACGCCACACGAACTACCCGCGCATATCCTGATATCTGCTGCACCGCCCACCAGCACACCGTCTGGGTTTTCGCCGGGAGTTGTGAAGCTCAGCATGACCGACGTACAGAACTTGCTAGCAGACAGGCACGACGGATTCGTAGTAAGCACAGGGCTGCCGACTTGAGGAAGAGTAACTGATTTCCCATTCGCCGTCACCAGAGTGACAGTGTACGAACCACCGGAATACAGAAATTGAACGCGCGCTTGGATCGTGTGTCTAGTTTTCGATAGACCCCGAGCAGGGAACATAGAAATGACCGAAGGTGAAGGATCCGCCTTGACCGCAATCAATTTCGTGCCTGCACGTGCGATTGCATGAGGAGTGTAAAACACTTTCAGGTCGAAGGGTGTACCAACAGTCAATCCACTCAAAGACGGCATCTGGAAACTGGCTCTGGTTAAAGCTCGTGTCGAAGTGAAAAAAATTGTAGCAGTAACCGAGTTCCCTTTGAACGAAGCTGTCAACAGGTTGGTAGCCGTGAGGTCTTTGACAAGAGGGAGATTAGTCAAGTCAATCAAAAAAGACGGGCGCTCGCTGATCATGATAGAGGTGATAGTCGACAGCTGGATGATTGCAGGTCCTATGGGCTCGAGGAAATACTCGAATGATTTGAATGTAGTTCGGATAACGGCCCCGAACCTGATCTGAAACACGAGATTCGCCATACTTCCGCCGACCAGCGATTCAGGCAAAGTAAAGGTCACTTTTGCCTTACCCGTAAAAATGTTGTCACCTGTTTTTGTATATTGTATCACTGTGCCGTATGCCTTAGAGTTGACATCCGGATTTGTTGATGTTGAAAACATCTCGATGTTGCCCACGGTCATTGCAGCAAAATTCTGTACGTCGAGTTCAACAACAATGCCACCAGCAGCAGTTCCCGAAGATGGCACCAGTGCCATAATTGTAGGTGTTGGTACAAGCTGGTCCGTAATACTTCACGTTGCAAGTATCATCAGTTGGGGGAAAGCCTTGGAAAACACGAGGATCTGCTATGCCTCCAGCGCCGAGACCATTGCTAGATGAGCAAAAAGTGTCAAATGCACACTGAGCAACTATTTTAAAATTCTTTGTGACAGTCCTCGTGCCAGCACTCAGCTTGACAACGGCATCACCTGCTCTCACCTGGGCAGGCGTCTTGAACTGGATATTGTGATTCCCAACGCACCACCATCTGAAATGTTGAGGATTTCAGAAGTTGAACCCCCAAAAGTGATCTCCACGTCACTAGAAACAGGAAATCTCTGAATCTTTACGCTTAAAATGTTGCCACCAGTGTATACGCCTTTTGTAGGCTCGACGGTTTCGAAAAAGGGTGCACTGCAGTCATACAATACGTATGGGAACGTGAATATTACTTTACCGGCCACTTTAAAGGCAATTGTAGCCGGGCCCGGTGTATTCGTCTTCGGAACAGTAGCCCTCATCTGTGAAAGATCGCCTCTCTTCAAGCAACCGTCTTCATTCATGCAAGAGATTGCGGTAGACTGACCATGCACCTCGAGCGAGATATCGCTTTTGAAGGTGTTGGCTCCAAGGAAAGCCACTGATAACAGAACGACGTGCGCCTTCTCTGAGCACCCTCTACTTGGTGGTGTTCGAATTTGAGGTGCTCGCGAATCGAAATAACTGAAGACAAAGCCAAGTTGAGGGGTACTTCTTACCTGTGACGTTGGGCTTATTTTCACGTCCACTGTGAACGATCCTTGTACGGCAGTGCCCGGAGCGATTACGTTGAATACAGTCTTATCAATACTACTGAACGCTACATTTATCGAGTCCGCACCAACCTCGATGTCTCCAAACACAACAGTGATATCTCCAGCACATGAACCGGCTAGAAAGTTCTCGATAACAAGCTGTACCCTAGTGCCACCAGTGTCAGGGCCCCGCGTGACAAGATTTTCTCTGACCAGCACGACTGGAGGGACAAAATATTCGAAGTTGCTTGCAGCCACTAGGTTTGTTTGAGCGGTAGGGGTTACAGTAACAGGCAGACTTGCAGATCCTGAAGTGAGTGCAGCGTATGCGGGAGTTAAAATCTGTAGAAGCGTAAAAGAGTCTGTCGATTCCAGCACTTTGATAAATGACGGTTGGACAGGCAGAAATACGTCACCAGCCCCAAATGTTACCGAGACATCTGCTGACGTTGTGAGTATGGGAAAGTTTGAAATCCTCAAGACAATGGCAATATTTCCTGAAGGCAGGCCAGGGCTAGGTTGCACAGAGATAAGTTGCGGGAGATATTGTTGTAGTATGTAATCGTGAATGTCGTGCGCAATATAGCTGAGTTCATAAAAACAATCTCGAAACTATTCGCGCCCGAGCCAGATGACACTGGAAAAAGGCACTTAATTAAGCCCACTGCATTCTCGCCATCTGCACCGGCTACAACATTCAAAAAGCTGACGGGGATTGATACTGTACCTACTGCTGTAGTCATCGTGATTGACACATCGCCCGGACCAACTGCGTTCACAGGCGCGGATTGGACAGTGATAGTCATCTCATGCATCTGCACTTTGCCGATCAGCTCCTGTCCATCCTTAGCCGTCCCAATGATTCCGTCTTCGTCTACTGAAGGAAGGCCCACCTGCTTGTACTTGAACTTAAACGGAGCAATGGCGAATCGAGTGGGGATATTGGTATGATAAACCTTGATTGAAACAAATCCAGTAACCACTGATGGTCTACAGCAAGACCGCATGCGCACATGCCACCATGCGCTGCACAGAAACTGAAAGTGCCTCCAACAGTCGATTGCACGTCATACATAAGGACCGATTGGAAGAAAGAAATCGTTACAGCTTTTGATCCTGGACTTGGGGTGACTTCAATTCTGTATCCTGTTAATGGCCTGTCTTGAGTCACGTCTCCTGTGTCTAGTGGTAACGCCCAGTTGACACGTGCCTCACGATGGCGAAGACGCACAGCCTTCAAGTCTTGGGGTTCTTTAGGCGGGCCCGAAAGACGCATGATGCCAATGCCTGCAACAGGGCCTGTCCCATTTAGGTTAACGCCCCAGATGCTGGCTTTGTAAAGCGTACAAATATTTAGGTTCTCAAATCTGACTCGACGTGGTTCGTTGAACATGAGCGTCTTATTCCTGATGAAAGTGTCGCACTGATAATCGTCAGAAACGATGCAAATTTCTATTGGGCATATGCAGGCTTCCAGCTGCATGATATATTGTAGAACACCATTTTTAGATCCCGATCTAGCCCATTTCAAGGCCAATGCAGAGTGCGACCAAACAATATCTAACTTACGACCGAGGATTGAAATCAAGTCAATGAAGCGAGGCGGGTCGGTTTTTTGCGGTTCTTCATTGAGAGGCGAAATGCCGCACTACCCTGGTGTGCATCCGGCTTGTCTACAAATGTCTGAGTGTGCCTTCAAGTCTTCTTGTGTTGTGCACTTTGCTGATGACATACATTGGAAGTAGGTGCGCAAGCAAAAAGAAGTAGCACACCACGGCTCCACTGTGACATTGCTGCCCATATCTTCCCCGGCTTTCAGCAAACCTGCGTTTTCTCCAGCATCTGTGGACTCGTCTTCTAGGATTGCTCCAAGTTCGCAATCTAGATAAGGATTGACACATACTAGGCCTGTTCGGTTGCAATTCAACGTATCAAATCCGCACTGCTCTGCTGTACATCCTTTTTGAATACAAGTCTCTGCAAACTTTAGTATAGCGTCCTCGTCAACACATCCCTCCTTCATGCATCCAAAATAATCTTTTGAGCACGCACAATCGCCCGATGTGTAACAATCATCCATTTCCTCGTCATGAATGCAACCCGACCGACCTCCGAATTTCGGAAGGGTGCAGAACTCTTCTCCTTTGCCCTTCTCGTATTTTTTTACAAACGTATTCTCCGACGGATCCACCCTCTCTTTCTGGCATTTGAAGAATTGGTCGCCACAAATCATGTTTGTTTCGTTGCACAGGTTGAATTTTTCCAACGCGCCGCACTCGGAAGCAGTGCAGCTGTGGGCCATACACATCATCGAATGCTGTTCAGCGAAGTCGTCCGTCACACAGTTTGCCGCATCCATACACATATAGAATCCAGCAACACAGTGACAATACTCTGTAGAATATACTCCAAACTGTGTCGTGGAGATGTTATTGTTGCACACCATGTAATCATCCATGCACCTGAGTTGAGTAGCATTACAAGAAGGCTCGCAGTGTCCACACTGCTCTGCAGTGCATCCATGCACAGCACAGAGCTCAGCGTACGCCTCGGCATCTTTCTCCTCGAGGCTACACCCACTAAATTGCATGCACTCAAACAGGTTTCTGGTACACTCACATTCTGCATTGCTATTTTCTGCCTTGCTAGAGCAGAAAAAATACTGCGTATTACAGTCCACTAGGACATCTGAGTCGCACAGCCACGGTGCTGGGATCCTAGTAGCGAGTCCACACTCCTCTGGGGAGCATCCGTTAGCCTCACACTGCTCGAACAGGACACGGAAAGCCCTTGGGTCATCGCAGCTTCCGTCCGTAAGACATTCAGTAAAAGATTTGGTGCAGGAGCAGTCAGTTGATTCGTATGCAGCGAAATCCTCTGGTAACGAGTACACAAAGTCCACCTTTTTGAAATGTGTTGATCTGTGAATCATCCAACAGCAGCATACAGAAATTCGAAGCCCGGCTCAAATACAGATGTAAATTTTCGTCCGTCAACTCTGCATCCTCTTCCAGGATATTTCTATTCATCCACTTACCATCACGTGAGAACCATATCTTTCCTGCGCAAGAATCGATGGTGACTCCAATCCTCGGATTGGGATTACCACTGACAAATATAGATTCCAAATATAGATTCTCCAAGAGGACCAAAGTCCGTGAATTTATCTTGAAGCAGTACCGCCAGAGCCAAAATCAGCAAACCTAACGCCTTCCGTGTCAAGGCCAGGGAAGACCTTGGATGCTGCACGGTCAGTGACGTCGCCAACAACGGCACACAGCCCAGATATTTCAACTTCGAAATAGTACTTGCCGAGAAGGATCCCCTGCGCTGCTATGGCACCAACATACACACCGCCTGTATAATTAAAGCACGTAGTCAGTACTGAAAAGAGAAAATAGCACTATGCTAGATACAGCCCGTGGAGCACACAGCAGAACAAATCGCACATGTACAGATTGAAATAGACCCGGCTGCTGATGAGATGGGCGCCCAAACCAAAAAAATATACGTCCATGAGTGTACAGTAGTTAATCGAGTTTACAGAAGTCAATACTCGACCAGGAAACGCACCAGGGAGTTCAGTAAACGTGAACAGGCGACCCTTGTCCACCAGCGGACGAGCGCCAATGCCACCATAGATTCAATGCCACCATAGATTCCAGTCTTGAGGAGATCCCAAGAAATACCGTCCGCATAAGCACCACCTGAACAGGCCATGTGCTCAGTGGCGCACTTTAAGGAGTTGGCGTTGCAAAATTCTTGCTCAAGACCACAGCCTTCAGCAGTGCATCCCTCCAGAGTACACATATCAATCAGAGTGAGGCCTGTTTATATGTCGATTGCAACCGCATCTTGATCGGTATCCATACAGATGACAAAGTCGCGCGTGCAGCCGCAGTCGCCAACAGTGGAAACCACGCAGTCGAAGAAATTGTTGCTGCAGACAGAGGCAAACGAACCACTCTTTGACCACCTCAGCCCGCACTGATCCGATGTGCAGCCCCTTGACGTGCACAAGTCCGCAAAGCTCGAGACATCATCGTCGCTGCCCTCGCACCCATTTTGTAGCAGGCACTGGAAATATTCTCGGGTGCATCCACACTCCATCGTATTGGGTGCACAGTAAACTCCGCCCACGTCGTACGCCCACAAGGGTCGCTCAGTAGGGCTCAGAGTCGCGACCACACCAGTCAGATCTGGCACATTGTAAAAACAGTCAAGCGAACCAATCGCACACACGTCGTCGACGGACCCGACTAAATACAAGCAAAGCCTCTGATCTTCGATGAAACTAAAAGCATCACACTCATCCAGGGCGCCGCAGATTTCTGCGCATCCAGATGGAACGCGGATTCCACTTCGGGCGGTCGTAGTTCTGAAACTGCCACGAAGCACATAGCCTGGATGATTCCAGTACGCTGCCGTTCGATCTGTAGGACTCACAGAGCAGGAGCCAGTCCGGGCGATGAAGGACTCGGTGGTGACACTCGAGTTGTCAGCGTCGGACCCGCATTCATCTAAGATTTTTTGGCACATTAGAAGGGGGCCTGCGTACAATCGCCATCATTAAAGCATGTACTGCAATTTCCCATCATCACATCGTAACAGCACCCCACGACTCCGCCCAAGAAGGGATCTGAGCAGCTCTCTAGCGATGAGTCTCCTAGCCTGAAGTTGGCCAAACAAGGATCCGTGTCATCCTCAGGGGGAGTAGGCTTCTCGCAAAACTGGCTGCGTCTACATACACAACATGCCGTCGAAGGGTCGATGCCTTCAGTATTTACATACTTTGATGGGGGGTCAAAGGTGTCATCCTCGGGCAACCCGTCACACCATGTGGGATTCTCGGCCTAGATTTCACAACTGTTGCCTTCACTGTCCAGGAAGCCGGCCATGTCTTTGCAAAGTTTGGTGTTGCACCCCTCTCCTCCTTCCCATCCACCCCATTGGCACCCCCTTGACGTACACATTGCTTCAGTCAAGAAATCACAGTTTTCAGGCGCGTTCATTGAGGTGGAGTCCTTGGGCAAGAAGCAGGGCTTGCAGCCCTCTGCAAGACTCGTGAGAACTACGGCAATCGGGTGGTGCTGATTGACTTTGATTATCATATCGAAAGTGGAATCCCTGACAATTGCCTGCTCAGTGTGTAGGGAGGAGCTTTGGCAATCTCCATCGTCTGCATCGCTCGAGCATGCGCGTGCAGAGCGTAGAGGACCACCATCTGGGTCTGACACGAAAGCAGCAGCCGACAAAGTCACACAGGTGATAAAATCCATACCGGCATCACGACATTCTTCAATTGACTTGACACCATTGCCATCGCGGTCTACCATTTTGAAAGCCTTGACATAATACAATAGTTTAGGTTGAAAAACTCGGTTCTTTCCAGATTCACTGAATAAAACGGAAATGAGCCGAAAATTGCCTTGGTGTGCTGGTTGAATTCATAAATCGTAACCTGCCCATCCTTGCTAATATCCACTTGTGCGATGAAAGATATGGCCTCTTGAAAATTGTCTACAGAATGGGTCAGCATGAAGGCAGCAAGTTCAGATGACTCCAGTCCCTGGCTGCTTTCGTCGATGTTCATTGAGGCGTAGTACATCAGCGTCATCACAGACCACACATCACCTTCCCTCTTTCTGTTACCTCCCGCTCGCCATTCCTCAAAGTCCATCGTAGCATCCCCGTTCGTATCCAACAAATATACCGATGCCTCACACTCACTGATTTGAACAGATAACGCATTGGCCCATTCTGGACCTGTGACGAATCCGTCGCCATTGGCGAGAGCGTTAAAATACGACTGATCCTCGTCAAGCTCCTTTGAGTAGTATGAGCGCAGTGCAGTGCACGGACCATCCCGTGGACCCTCGTATCCCACGTTACACTTGCAAGATGTATTGGCTTTCGGTGAATGCGAATAATCTGGGCACGACGTGCATATGGATGCCGAATCGGCACCAGGCTGACCCAAAAAATTTCCTGGAGCGCACGCTGAGCATCCAGCGGACCCCATCACCTCTTTGTATGTTCCTTCAACGCAAGCAGCGCACGCTTGCCCGGTGTGACCAGCGTTGCACCTACAGGAGCTTGCAACAGTGCTTGCGACAGGCGAATTGGTTTTGACGGGGCACGCGTTGCACTGCACCAGTGACCCAGCGCCAACAAACGCCGAGTACGTAGCAGTCGGGCACACAGTGCATACACTCTTTGTGACTGAAGCCAATTGAGATGAGTAAAAGCCAGCATCACAGTCGCGGCAGGCGTGTTTTCCTCCAAGTTCTGTGTACTGCATATGTGACAAACCACAGTACGTGGAATTTCAAAGTCAAAGCTCCCGCACAGACCAGAGCGCGCGGCGCGCGGCGGTTGGCGCCGAAGCTGCCGCGCGTGAAGGGCGCGCGGTGGTTGGCACCGAAGCTGCCACACGTCACTTTCGGGCAGGTCCAATCCTGATTCTCGATTTTTAATTTAAAAGTGTTTATTAAGGAGTAACCTCAGCAAGAGGAGTAAGAAACATTAAAATCGAAAGACACCCAGTTCGCAGCTGTTAAGCTCCCCAAATGTCTAGAGGGGCCTCACACCA
>Ga0105054_10007129_pt1 | contig 15309 bp, 4 predicted proteins | sample BON02_FD_78091 | JGI IMG/M metagenome (GOLD analysis project Ga0105054, IMG submission 78091) | Freshwater microbial communities from Lake Bonney liftoff mats and glacier meltwater in Antarctica - BON-02 (megahit assembly) | ecosystem: Environmental > Aquatic > Freshwater > Ice > Glacier...
AAACATCCAATTTGAAGACTGTTAATTTCAGAAAATAAACATCACCACCATCGTAAAACGATCACTATTTGGGAGATTTTGCTAATTTTGCCAATTTATGGTACTGTTTTAAAATTTATTTTCGTTGTGACACGCGAGCAGGCCTATTTATTTGAGGCATACGCCTCAAACACCTCAAATAATCTATATGAGGCGCTTTTCAGAAATTTGGTGAGGACTATTAGAGGCGCCGCACACAAACGTATGGGACAATAAAAATAGGGGGATCTATCCGCATACTGAGCGTAGACCCTTTCTAAGGGGGGCCTTCCCTTGCTATGGGGACCCTCCCCGCACTCGCGGGAAGGTCCCCGGAGCCTTATATGAGGCGCTACTAGAAAACGGTGGCTCTTGCGCCTCATTTAAGAAGAAACGCCTCAAATAAATAGGCGAGTAAAAAAAACTCACCGAGATGTTGCTTGACAGTGAGATTCAACGACTCATGATTGAGTTGAGTGCAATTGGTTTCCACAACCCAGTGAATCGGTATATCAACCGTGATGCTCTGTTGGCTATTTCAGGTATTGCTTCCAACAACAGTAACGCATTTGTTCCGAAAACAGACATATTGCTCGATGTATTGATGTATCCTGGCGAAACTGATAAGCTGCCTCTAGGACATATTGATATCTCAAAGCTGATCGAGTACAGGAAGCATATAGAGAAGGCAGTGAAAGAGAGCCAAACGAATATCGAGTCAAAGAAGGTCAGTAGAGGTTGCCTCGATGTGATCATTGGCACTACGGAATTGGATAGAAATCCCATGCTGCGTAGCGCATTAACGGGGGCGGAGATATTTGAAGGCCGGAATAAGAGCAGGAGCAAACGATCCCGTCAAACTGTACAGGTAGCAAGCTTCAAAACTGGACAATGGAAGGAGTACATCTCTTCGTTAAATGATTTATTAATGGAGGCCTATCAGGGCAAGTCACTGATTAGGTATCTTATCGCCATCAAATCGATTCTGTGTGTGGTCGAGGAGATTAAAAGCTCCGCGAATGAAATACCCACAGATGCATGCGTCTCTCTGGAATCTCATGTGGCCAAACTCGAAGCAATTGTGATACCAAACCTATCCCAGCATCTGCGTAGAGTGATCTCAGAAACTAGTGCCTTTCATCGCCAAAAACTCGGATGGAAGAGTGAATTGCCGAATGTATATTTTTACCAGGATATATGCACTCGCAAACCGGGAATTCCCATCACTTTGTTGTTTGGTCCCCGCGCGTTTCTGAATCAGGAGTCAAAAGAATTTGGGAATTGCGACCCTATACAGAATGATAAAAAGGTGGAGCATTCGAATATACGCTGCGATGCTTGTGACGAATCTGGACCATTGCGAGGCTTGCGATTTCAGTGCGTGCAGTGTGAAGGTTATGACCTTTGCTTCGAGTGTTACAATTCTGAGCACCACTCTTTAAGTCACCCTTTCCATGTTTACGGGAAAGAAAATTATCCGCTGGGTGTATTACCAGCTAGAGACAGTATCAAGGTTTCTGCGATTGGATTTCCCACCGTCGAGGGTTGTAAGTACTTTGAAATCACTATTGTAGCTGATTTTGAGTGTTTGCGAGTTGGTTGGGCAGCAGGTGACTACGAAGAAAATCATTTGGGCAGTTTCCCTCGATCTCTAGCTTGGGATATTCCCAACAATCAAGTATTCCTCGACGGTGAAATGGTCTCACAAATCAATGTATCAGCTCCAACTGTCAACGATGTGATTGGATGTGCTATGGACAATGGCAAGGTTACATTCGATGTAAATGGAGAAACTGTATGGGAATCTGTATTTCAAACAGATTCATATTATCCATGTGCCAGTTTTAGCACTGATCTTGTTGTAGCTCCTCCTTGTGTAACTGGCAGAGCGATTTTCAACATAGGTCAAACGGAGGACTTCATAAATCGAAAAGGCCCCGCCACAGGATTATGTTCGCCGTCCTGTCTTCATATCCCAATAGACGCCTGTTCATCCCATGCAGAATTGTCTATCACTGACGAGTACAGGAATCTGGCAGAGCTTCGTGAAGGCCTGATATTTGAATCTTGGGTTTGTTGGATGCCCTCAGAGAGATCGCCTTCCAGAAAGTATATGATCGTTTCTTCCTATCAGTTTTCTATCGGGATATTTGCAGATGGAAGACTATTTTGTTTTAGCAACGAGTATGTGGCATTCTCGGAAAATATTGTAGTTATTCCCGGAATGTGGCAACATATCAGGTTGTCGAATTTTCGAGGACTCTTTCAACGCACCCCAAGTTTTTTTCTAAAGGTTGACGGTGAATCGGTGAATTTTAACGGTCACCACGTGACTGAAAGCAAGCGACCTAGTCGACCTTCAGAGAAACACAAATGGATATTCGGAGCTGAGCAAATTTCTACTGGGGGGTTTGAAAATCAGTTGGGGGGTTATCTCGCTGATATAAGGTTGTGGAATAGAACATCGAGAGTGAAGAACTTACCCCTAGGACGAGGTAACTTAGAGAACGTTGAGAAATTGGTGTTTCGATTTTTGTTGGATGAAACATCACGTGAAGCTAAACAGATATACCGTTCCAATGAAGGAGTGTTGCATTTTAATAACAAAGGATTGTTAGTGGGAAATGCCAAGATGGATCCTAGTTTTATATCTAGTCACAATGAAGATGAGATGGTAGTTCCAGAACCGCAGTCTGTTCAGCTGGTGGAATCAACAAGTGGTACTAGTGAGGCGTTCACTGGGCTTCAACTTGCTCAAGTTGCCGAGTCCATTGGATCGCAACTAAAGAGAATATCGGAATCTTTTACATCATACTCGTCACTCGACGCTGCTCATTTGTTTTCCATCAGCATTCAACCGCGTCGACTCAACTTTTTGATTCTCGATTCCATCATTGAACAATGCTTGCGTATGGCGCGCCAAACCGAAATTGCTCTATCTATACTGAGCACCACCATCAAACTACTACAGAGAAACTTGGAGCACGTGGTGACATCAGAAGTGAAACCTGCAACTTTGGGGCTTTCTTCCGGAACGAGTTCAAACGAAACGAATCTTGCAATCAAGCTAAAGAAACGACTATTCGCAGTGATTGACACCAGCTGCCGTCTTCGCGTAAATGGATCGCTTGTTGAAAATGCTATTTCTTGTATTTGTGCAGGAATTAGCATATTTTATGAATCCCAAGAGCTGAAGCAAGAGTTGCTAGTGGGGTTGATGAATCATGGCACCTATTTTTCAGATGGCTCAGTTATTCCAGCATTAGCTTCCGTAAGGCACAAGTTATTAACATTTCTGTGGGGTCTTGAGTGGGTTCAAAATTTTATTGGCGGATCCAATCCTTCTCAAATCCTCAGATGGCCTTCAAATTTTATGACAGCTGCTGCCGGAGCTTTGAAGGTGAAACGTGTCCATATCCGGGTATCAAAAACTGAGCTGATCAAATATCTCAATGTCGTTGCACCAGCTGAATTTCTTGAGGATTACTGTTCGTTGGATTCATATTCCACACAGGAACTGAAAACAATATATGGCGACCTTGAAGAAGCTGTTAAAGCAAAAACTGTCGTTCTTAAAAAGGACAATAATCCCTCAGACGGCGATACTTCAGAGCAGGATAATGTAGTGGAAATTTCAATGAAGTATATCTTTCGTCAATTTGATCCTGAGTCTATCGGCTTTTTGTCAAAGCTTCAGATAGCTCTTGCTCCAGAGCTTCGTCAGAAGCAATTAGAGACTAATGATATGGATGACATTGAGGAGCAGATAGATTCGTATTTGAAACGAAAGATATTGGGCCATTTCGATTCCACCGAACCGAAGGTCCCCGAATCCAAATCATCGGGTTTTGACTGGAACCCGACCGCCGATGATGCTGGTTTGAATTCTGCATTTTCATTTGACACCAAAGCAAGTTCGTCGAATCTTATCATTTCAAATTCAGGTTTTATTGTAAAGCACCGAAGTAAAGTGGCGTGGGCAATTGCTATTACGGACAAAGGCTATACCAAAAATTCGGGAATACATGAATGGCGTTTCAAAATCCAAAAATGCAATTCCAAGGGTCATCTGTTCTTTGGCTTAGCTTCGCGCTTAGGTGATATAGACTCCTACTTGGGCAATGACAGGTATAGCTTCGGTGTGCTGCTCACTGGGGATATCTACTACGACGCGCAAGCTCGGAAGCGAAACGTGTTTCCATCGGACACGTATTCCAGCGGCTGTACCATCCAGATCGCTTATGATACCTCCAAGAACTCATTGTCCTTCGTATCAGTGGACGACAGCGGGGGAACCGGTGAGCCCTATTTGGTAGTGGTCCCAGATTTGTTTGAATTTGATTCCGTTGTTTATCCTGCCGTGTGTCTACGTGAGGGCTCTGATATTGTTGAACTCCAAGGATTCAAAAACGACACCAGAGTGACGAGTCATGGTCTTTTCTCTGATACCTCTATGTCATTCAATGCACGATTTGCCAAGTACTACAGACTTCTTTTAACCAGTATCCAGCAAAATCGAAGGTCGCTGACCCATTTATCGTTGAGAGATGTACTGGCTAGTGCCACGGCCTATGTATTAATGTGGTCAGAATATGATTATGAATGGTCGATACAAGCTAGACTTGCAGTCTTGGAAATCCTACTTGAACTCAAGGACGAGGAAACTACCCGGCTACACTTGCTGTTAGGGGTTTTATTAGGGAAAATATCTTCTGTGCTCATAGCGGTGGAGGTTCCTTCAAAAATCAATGGGCTAGTCGATTGCCATCTGCTAAGTAATGGGCTTTCATGTGATGGATGTTTGTTGAGCCGTTCAATCAACAGGCAACTCAGAGTGGGGCATGGTGCGAATTCCCGCATTCATCCTATGTTGGAGTTTAAGGCAGGATCAGCTCGCTACCAAGTGTTATGTGAATGGATTTCACGGAGCCTCGCCGCTACGCCTTCACTTCGACTTGTTCGAAATAATAAACATCTGGAGAAAGCATCCTTGCATCTTATTGGTGGAATGATCTACCACTCCAAGATAGAAATAGAGGAACTGGCGGTGATGCTTGATCAATCTCAGCGCAGTAAGACCAATTTTTGGGAATCGATAGCTGCGACTCGACCCAACACTTCGCTTATTGATATATGGAAAACCTCTTACGAGTTTGTAGGCTGGTTGGCCCAGAAAAGTAACGGACCGGATTATATTATTGAGTTGTCGCAGTTACTCTTTGATTTGGAACCATGCGCTTCTCATCCGCAAGACCATCTTGGCTCATTGTTGGTGACCTTGCGTAGTGCCTTGGACCTGGACCATGTAGGGGAAGGGCGCCCTCGATCTAGACTGCGACTCTTCCGGAACGCGAGCAAGAGTACGTTGTCCATACCATTCATGGTCGTTCAGTTATTACGAACGATAGTGGAGCAGTCATACTCGATAATGCAAGTGCACGAACTTCTTCTCTCCCAGGACGCTTGCGCGCGCAAAAGGCAGATAGGATTTCAAACACTAACGGATACGTTATCTAGGATCCCACTTTCTACAATGTCGATGCCTGTACTTAGCGCGGTGTTAGTTGTGGTGCCCGGAGCGTTACGTCATTGGAGGACATATGATAATGCTGTACTATGGCACTATTTGAGTGGACTCGAAGCATGTGGTATTGCCGAAAAGGATGCCCTGATAGGCGCGTTTCGGAAATTTGGAGAGTCCATTTCTAAATTGCTCCAAGCGTGTGCGTTGGTAGGAGGCACTAGTGCCAGAGGACTTCAGCTTGCGCTACTTGATACTTTAGGCCTTCGAATAAGATACGTAGACCATGAGCTGCTATCTCGTACCGGGATTCTTGAAGATCTGCATCGGTTGATTGATTGTTCCCGAGATTCCATCCATGAGACAATACGAACTGGCGAAGGTGCCAGTGTAGCATCGGTACAGTTAATCGGTAGAGCTGCAATGAAAGTATTCTATTTACTGTGCTCGCAGGTGGTATTGCCTCTTGATTCCTTGGTGCCGTCCATTGATGTTACTTCGATGAGCATTTCCAGAACCGCTTCATTGCCTGGTAAACCTGAGCAGAATCTAGCATCCAGTGTGTTTAGCATCCTTTTCAAGGAACTTCAATTGGTAATTGATGATCAAGCATTTGACGAGGATGTTTTTGTGGATTCGAATCAGAAGAACAATGAAATGTTTAAAGTAAAATCAAACCAGCATGTTGAGGAGATCACAGCGTTATTGGTGTCCATGAGCCTTTCAATGAATTGCAGGAGTCTTTTGCTTACAGAACAGTGGTTGTCGCTTCTAGCATCTTTAGCAACACTGACTTCTGGTCGTACTCGCTCAAATGTCTTCCTACTATTCAGGCAGGTTCTCCCTGGACTTGACCCCAAAATGGTTCGAATTTCGTATCGTGACCAACGACTTGATCTTGCCGCTTTCTTTATTGAAATTATTGCCGGCAGTTTAGCTAGTCCTCAGATTAATCATGTTGCCGCAGCCTCTGAAACCATTCACCTTTTACGATATTTGATAACGTCGGCTTCCTGGTGTGATATGCTGATCGCGCATCTATCGTGTGATGAGTTGCCACGATTGATCGCAGCATTAAGTGTTCTTTCTGGTGATATGTCGGTGTTGTATCCTGGGGGGTGTGTCAAGGTATTTCATCCAGCCTCGTCATCTGGCTATTTGGAAGCCACTGTCGTCTCAGATTACGAGGAGCGAAAGACAACTAGTAAATTCAACGGCGTGCCTGTTTTATTGAATGACAAAGTATATGTTGTGGAGGAACAGTTGGTGCATGCAGTAATCGATTTCGAAGACTATGATTATTCTCGAATGTTTGATACAATTCTACAGTCGTTTGAGAAATTCCATTGCGATTGGGACTCGCCGATTCATTTTATTGTGTCGCATGAAGAAGTTTCTATTATGATGGATATTCAAAGCGAGACTGCGATCGGGACACTTCAAAAAAATTCCATGATCACATGCCAATCAAAGAGTGGAAAAAGGATTCTTCTGGATAAACATTCTTGCGAAATACACGATGTTCCTTGTGGCTGGGTAGACACAGCCAATTTGAAGGTCCAACCTGTCACACGACAAGAGATCCTCAGAAAACTCGCATATTCGCACGCATTCACATGTCTGACCAATTGCCTTGGGCACTCGGTATTGAAGTCGCTGCCTCCAAACGTATTCATATCCATCGTCAAGCTGGCTATCAAGGATGACACTGGTACGTTTACGTTGCCGACACTTTCGATGCTTAATGAGAAAATCTCTTATATTTTACATCGTCTGGGATCGAACGCCGAACAAATTCATGGTGTACAAGAGAACCCTGTTGTCGTAGTTGATATTGCGGAGGAAAAGACGGAAGCCAATCGGGACTCTGTGAGTAGCATTGTCGCCATGGGCTTTCCCCGCGCATGGGCCATACGTGCATTGAAAGAAAATAACGGAGATATCACGGAGGCAGTTTCTTGGATATGTGTCAAAGGAGGATCGATAGATATGGGCGATAGCGATGAACAAGACGACGAGTCTCTGGAGGCACCCAGTATCGATTTTTCAAATACCGAGATTGGAGGAGATGCCGACTTTCTTGAAATGGACATACAAGGGATTGATATATCATTCCTCGATAACAAAAAACGATATCCAGATTATTCGTTGGATAATGTCAATTTCTCCGGAGATGCCGGGGCTGAAGCATTGAACTTGTCTCAATCAGTTTGGGGTGATAGTTTTCGCTCCGCTTTTGTTGAAAGTATTATAGGAATAGAAGACGATGCATTGAAAGTGCAGCTCGAGAACCTTCTCTATGTCAAGTGTCAGTTACAGGCGAGGAAAACGGTGCTGAAGCTGCTATCCCTTACAAGGAGTTGTGTTGAAGAATATATAAAATTGCACCAAATTGATGAATACGTGACCATGCATCTGACTGAGGTTGTTTGTCACGAGGCCTTTGTTGCATACCCTTTTTATGGCTTCTCCATCCTTCGAGAAATATCTGGTGACGCAGTGTCCATTCCTCAAGCTTCGAAAGCCTTTGTGTGCCATGCTATATCTAGTTCGCCAGCAGTCGCAACGCATTTATTAGATTGGGTTGAGAAAGCTCTCAAAACTATTTGTTCTGGGCCGAATGCTAATGCGAAACTATTTGCTGCTCAGTGGGTGTCTCGCATTTTGATATCTGATTCGAAAATTTGTAACAAGTTAGTTGAAGTGTGGTGTAAAGTAATTAGGTCACCATATGTGCCTATCAAGATCGAGGGAATGGCGATCTTGTGTGATTTGCTGTGTTGTAAACCTACTGAATTGAGCTGTATTCCATTTATCCGCCTTAGTCGTTTAACCCAACAGCATCTGCTGAGCGACGTAGTAGATGATGCCACATATTATACACGGTACTGTAAAACACTTGTAAAGTTATATTCCAAATTGGTGGAGATTGAAAAAAGTATCGGGAAGGTCCCATACGCGCTCGAATTAGGTCAAGGTTTAGTAGCACTGCATGTATCGGATGGGTCAACCTTGGGATCGTATGGAAGTGAATGGGAGATAAGCTTTCATCTTCAGGCAGATGATGTAAAAGGGCGATCCGTTTTGGTCCAAGGTGTTTCACCAACGTCACTTAAGATACTTGCGAGTTCTGATGATGGTTTCATTGGACTTCAAACGAACGGTAGGGAAATTTCCTTTGGCGCGAAGTTGGATCGTGGGAAAGATGTCAGCATATCTCTAGTTTGTCATTCTTACGCGAATTCCTCCCATAACAGCTCTGCTAGTTCACCAGCATTTATTGAAGAGCCAGATGCTGACTGGGAACGAATTGAACGAAGCGAAAGGTCCACCAGTATGGACGATGAAGACTCGGAATACTTTACGCACCTTGTTCAATCTCAAGGCCACAAGTCCAAAACCACGAACGAAATGTCTATAGTAAAGCTCTATGTTAATAGTCGATTGGCAGGTACAGTTGTATTGTCAAAACCAGAGGCAAAGCTACAACTAGATATCTTGGGTTCTACCACGGAAGAATCGTTTCAAGGTAAAATTTATTCGTGCAAATCCAAAAACCTGCTGTTTGATATGAGCCAGCAAGATCCTGGTTCCGTCATTGTGAGTTCCAAAAATCTTGTTTGCGCAGGTTTTTTAACCAAAGGTGCTAAACTTGTCCCTATCGAAACCGCAATTACAAAAACTGCAGAGAATCATGAAAGTAGGCCGACTTTTAACGACTCGTCGTCTATTGTTGGAAGAGACAAATGCCCTTCTTGGCCTACTATTGAGCCGGATTGTATGGTTGATCCGGATTGTATGACCGCGCGAATGGATATATTAAACAATGGAATGTGTTCTGCTGGAGTTTTTTCTTGGACACTCGACGATTCAAACGCCACGTTGGTTCCTGTCGAATTTCAAACTGCGTGCCACACTTTTCGTATCAAGCTATTTTCAAAGTGTCTGGAGAAGAACTTGACGCAACTTGAAGGCAGTATTACATTAACAAATCAGGACTGTTTCGGAATATGCCTCATAATTGGTTCGTTTGACTTGCTGTCGGGCGTGTTGGAGTTTCATTGCAGCAAAGTAGTTGAAGGTGAAAATAGGTTCAAATCGTTTTTGAAGAATCTTCGTTTTCACGGTGTAGAGAAGAACGGTGAAATTTGTGGCTCTTGGAGTTCCAAGGCAGAATTACGAAGCTACGGTTCTGAAATGTTGAATATGCACTTTTCCGGTTATTTCAGTCCATGTTGGTTTGAATTTTGCGAGTCCGGTTGTGATTTTAAAATTTTGAAAAATGAGTGTATTTCGCTCAAGCACCAGCTTAGTTTTAGCAATCTGTTGGATTTCCCTAATCCACCTCGTGGATATCAAGTGCTGATAATTGACTTCACTCCCTACCCACATGGTTTCTCCTTGATTGAAGAATCACATCCTGAACCTGTAGAATGTTTGACCTGGGCTTGTCCAGCATGTACTTTCATCAATGATGCAGACAGTGTTTGCTGCGCTATATGCAATAGCCCAAATCCCAAACCTGTCAAGAGTGATACTGCCGTTGGTTCCGACAATATGTCATATTTCTCGGGTGTTGGAGGGATACATCCTGATACAGGAATTTACTTTTGGGAAATTCAGGTGCGGAGGCTCGAGGGAAATTTTTCTATTGGACTAGGCTCCCATGGTCTGTGTTTGAACCAACCCATTGGTTCGGATGAATTCGGTTGGGGGTTCCAATTCGATTCTTGTACAGAAAACAATCCGGACCATTTTGACGAAATCCAATTGGGGGATACATTCGGATTCCTACTTGATGCAGACTTGAAGCGGTTTCAACTGTTCGTAAATCGAGTTTTGCGATATGAATGGTTTAAAGAAGATGGGTTCTTAACCTCACCAGTATCCGCTTGCATAGGTTTCGAATTTGAAGAATTGAATAGCGACTCTTCACCCTTAATCTTGTCCGGTTTAGCTGAAGGAGAAGTAGTATTGCTCAGCAAGGAGAATACTGAATACTTTCGAGGAAACTTTTTAAATGGCAGGCCTCATGGCATGTGTTCTGAAACCCTCATAGAAGGCGAAACGACGACACAGGTGTGGCAGCATGGGAAACGTGGTGATTCTGGAACCGAAGATTTCGTTGAGCCAGTTGTGTCAATGAATGGAATGGTGTCTGGGTCCATGAATTTTTCAGTTGTCTCTCAAATTCTTCTTGACCCAAGTGCTTGTGGATCAGCCATATCGGTATCTCCCGATTGTTTGACTGCAGAATTCACAGGAGGCCATAGTACTCGATCTGTTGTATTAGGAACTGCTGGGTTCACTGAAGGCGTACACTACTGGGAGGTGAACATTCAAGGGCTTCAATGGGGCAGCGTCTACGTTGGGATCGCCACTCGAAATACTGCCTCGCGGATGAAATTTCAGGGCTGGGGAGAAGGATACGGCTTTGTTAACTACAGAGCGACTCATGGACCAGGAGGGGAGCGGTTGTACGGATCTTTCTATGAGACTGGGGATACGGTCGGAGTTATGCTCGATATGGATCGCGGTAGATTGCATTTCTTCAAAACAGGCGCAAAAACTGCAGCGGTGGATCTAGGATTGGCATATTCAGGAATAGATAGAAACATCTGTTTTTATCCGTGTTTTGGATTGTCTAAGCCTAGGGACAAGGTGACCTTAAAGAATACCCATTCGTTAAGCTGTTATCTAGAGAGTCCCAATGATAGGCTTGCCGATTACGCATCTACATTGCACTCGTTGCAAAATTGGACCGCTAGCAATAATATATTACGCGATGAGGCGTATTCTTTACTTTCTCATTCGCATCTCGGAGATTTGAAATCGCTTGGTGGAATGATGATTGAAATCAACACGGATGACTCATTGTGTCAAGCTCTTTGTGCACCGGAACTGAAACTTGTACCAGGAGATGTTGTGAAGGGTGACCGAGGTGAAGCGACAGTGCTTGGATCACACCGCCATTGCATATGGTACTTGCTGGAAGGAGCAGACTTTCCGATGTTTTGGTCGCGTGAGGAATTCGCAACGCTGGCGAAAGAAACCAAGTTGTTGAAAATATCCAGCGACTCGAAGAATAGGGAATTGGGACTTAGTAAGATGAGCCGGGAAGCATTCGATATTGCGGCTGCATCGATGTGGACCATTGCGCAAGATGGATTGCTTGTAGAGGTTGTGAATCGCGCCTGTGATAGGGTCTCTTGTGATTTTTGTAGCTTGACTCTTGATGATATCATGCTTCAACTCAAGCTTGCTTCTAAAACGTCCGAGTATCATTATCGACCATTGGTCTTGAAAACAGAATCCGAGATCTCAGTTCGTTTTGCTATTTTGGCATGTATTAACATCCGTATTAGCAGACTGCTCCCTTTGATAGAGTTCGATCGGGAAAACAAAGGGGAAGGTTTCAATGTAAGATACCACTCGGCGTCCCCGACCAACGTAGCAGGTGATGATCAGGTCGTGCAATTGTTGAGGCTGATTACTTTTACCCGTGTGAAACTAGCTGCCTGGACGGATATGCTAATCCTTTCTAGTACTCCTACTATCCCTGCCTCCGATGAATACGACTGGCCTCCAGAACTACCAATGATCAAAGTGAATCGCATTCGTGCAGGCGATCATCGCCTTGCCACGTTGCCCATCGAAGAAAGGTTCAAAAGTTCTGTTTTTGGACAATTGATGGTTGAAATGAATGACTGGCCACTCACTAGATTCCGAAGATCCTATCGGCATATCCAAGATATTTCCCAACAGAGGAGTTTCTACGTCAAGTTTGAAGGTGAAGGCGTTGATGACCACGGGGGGCCTTACCGGGCTGTATTTCAAATAGCCTTGGAAGAAGAAGCTGGTGGATCTTTGGAGTTACTCGTCCCATGTGCTAATGCAGCAGAGGGTGCGATGCAAAACACGGATGTTGTCATTCTCAATGTAAACAACCCTCGAATATCTCAGTTGAGGTTCCTTGGTAGACTTCTTGGTGTAGCAATAAGGCACCATATCAACATGGGCTTGAAATTGCCAGGAATGATTTGGGGTCCGTTGGCGCGGGAGTCGATCGGATGGAAGGAATTGGATGAAGTAGACAGTTTCACGGCACGGTCGTTGCAGCGAATCGAGATGCTTTCAAAGCAAGAGTGGGATACAGCCAAGGAAATATGGAGCGAGCTTCTCATTAATAAACTCGAGCCAGGAACTTTACAAGCCAATGGATTAGCAGAAAAAGATATCGACGGGAACATATATTTGCCGTACGAATGTCGAATTCGTGCGATTGACTTAGTGGTAGAGCAGTACTTGCTGCAATCGAAGCCTTGGTTTCAGGAACTAGCTAGAGGAATGGCGGACTGTCTGCCATCGCACTTTTTCGAAATGTTTACTCGTCAGGAGTTGGAGGAGTTGGTTTGTGGAAGCCCTGAAATCGATATCGAGCTGCTCAAACAGGCAACCGTGTATGAAGGAATCGACCCGGAAGCTCCTTTTGTGGGTTACTTTTGGGCTTCGTTGGAAACCATGAATCAAGAAGAACGTGCAAAGTTCATCAACTTTGTGTGCGCTAGATCTCGTTTGCCATCATCACTGGATAAATTCCCCATGAACTTTAAGATCATGCCAGCTGTGAGAAATGATGATGCACAATTACCTCACAGTCAGACTTGCTTTTTTTCTCTCAATTTACCAGAATACTCTTCCAAAGAAGTGTGCTTACAAAAACTGATATACGCATCGAATAATTGTAACACCATGGAGGATTTTGATGATCACGACGCCGCTGGATTTGAGGGGATGTAATTGTCTTTCATTGATTGAAATTTCGAATACTTCAGATAAGGCAACAGAAATATTTGAATGGCGAAAAAAAGAATTTCATTTAAAGGGATTCAAAGCACAACTCACTTGGATCGCCCGTATACGAACACGCATATTCTGCTATCCACCGCGAAAGCGTTTCTTAATAAATAATTTGAATATAAATTCTAATTTCGTAGAGCCTTTAAATTTATAGCAGCTGTTGAATGAGTGTAGTGGATCTATCGTAGTTACCTGGATGAGGATTCGTATCAGCAAGGTCATATTGCTGCTGCAAGTTGGTGCAATTAAAAGACATGCCTGATGATAAACGGAGCTCAGGTAGAAAATCGGGTGCGCACGGTGGATTTATGGTGACACCAGAAATAAAATGACTCAAGTCTCCATTCGTATCAAAGAAAACTTTCGGTCTTTCTCGTTTGGAAAAGAATACTTTCTGGTCGTTTTCAAAAGTAACGATACTTCCAGCTGCAACATATTCCGAAACCGACCATTTAATTCCATCTGACGAGTATGAATGCAAAATAGATTTTTCAGGCTGATTAAAAGGACTCGCGTGGGAAAGGCAATGAAAGTTTCCTCTTTTATCAGCGTATAAAAATGGGTCTTCTCCAGCACCGCAAGTATGACTTCTCTGAAAAACATACGGACCTCTCCAAGTAGTCGCACTTGCAAGGGCCATATCCTTCGCATTGAAAACGATAACCACTGTCCCGTTAGGGAACATATAAGGCGCCGGATTTGCATTGGAACCCACATCAAAGGAAACTTCCGCCTCAAAAAGTGCCCATGGTCCTTGCGGAGATGAAGAATAGTGAATAGGAAACGTGAATTTAGGAATAGATGTCTTTGAAAACGACGACCTCATCGCATTAGGGGTTGTGCCTTGATGTTCAGAGCATTCTTGCGGAGAAGTATTGTTGGTACCACGACCAATATGATAAAGGAGAAACGTACCGTCAGGAGCAAGTATCACTTGCGGATTGTGCGCCCACACACCAACAGCATCTCCAACCTTTTCATAGGGGCCATCCACTTGGCTGGAAACTGCATGTATAATCTTTGAATTCCCTCCCCAAGATGTCAAGCCACAGCCCCCCACAATCTCGGATACAAATAAGTGAAACGACGGCTTCTCTGCGTCGCTTAAATTCAAGATATTACCTCCCCAACTAGAGATATTATGTTTACGATAACCATTGTTCAATCTTGCTGGAGCCAAGTTAAGCGACGAGCAGAAACGCCCTGTCCAGCCTTTATCACACACACACTTACCAAACCTGCACTCACCATTGAACTCGCAATCCAAATGGCGTTCGCAATTGGTTTCCCCAACAAGAAAGCTCCTCACCGCCCATGCTGGAAAGCCGAGTGAACTGAGCGATGCTAGGACGATCACCGTACACCAAAATACAACCAGGTTCGAAACCTTACGTCGATCCTTTTCTAAATTCATGCTCTCCAATCGCTCAAAACGACACGGTAAGGTCCCCGAACCACTTCTTTTCATCGTCGATTTCGAAAATGCGCTTTGCAATTGCAAAATAATATAATTGGTAAATTCGTTTTTCAAAATTTCGACTCCCATTCTTCTCTATTAGAATACAATTCTTTTTCCAGGTCAGCTTTGCCTTTGCCCTTAAAATCATAGGAGCACTCGTGCTCGTGCATATGGCTATTGCAGTACACTTTCTTGCAACTGCATCTCCGATAACTTTGTTCCACTTTTGAAATTGTTTTTTTGCAGTTCTCTTCCGCACAAATTAGTTTTTCAACCTTCTTGTTAGGTTTTTCTCTCTCACCTGAAAAGAAGCCCTTCCGGAGCCCCGCGAACATTTCATTTTTAGGACTTTTCTTAGCAGATTCCTCATTCAAATGCTCCTTTTTTTTATCCATTCGACCTCTCCTATAAACTCTTGAGAATGGTTCATATCTCGCTTTTTGAAGCTCCA
>Ga0105054_10007135_pt1 | contig 15298 bp, 10 predicted proteins | sample BON02_FD_78091 | JGI IMG/M metagenome (GOLD analysis project Ga0105054, IMG submission 78091) | Freshwater microbial communities from Lake Bonney liftoff mats and glacier meltwater in Antarctica - BON-02 (megahit assembly) | ecosystem: Environmental > Aquatic > Freshwater > Ice > Glacier...
CTACCCCATCCTCGCCGTTCTTGAACATCGTGGAGGAAGTCAATCCTAATATCAAGGTTGGAGTATGAAGTAATAATATTTTGCCAGGAGGGACAACGGCTATTCAATAATGGCTGCAGAGGTCACTCTTTTTGAAGAACTTGAACAATTTATACGAATTAAGACCAGCTATGCTCATGAGGTATGTTTGCCACCTGTTATATTCTTAGAGATGTCCTAAAACAAGTAACCAGTGTACCAGAAGACTTGTACGAAAAATTCCATCCTGGAGATGATAGCCTGTTTTGCCCTGAACTCTCTGAAGAGATGCAGGCGAAGTTGGAAGAGGAGATGAACGAAGTGCTGGATAGGCATCTATCATCCAATGATTATTCCTCATACACGTTTGACGCTAGTCTACAAAAAAATATTCCTCTTGCTAATCTAGACTACGTCAGCATGCACATGCCCAAGAATCTCTGGTGAATCATGACCTGTCGGAACTTGCAAAAAATTGAAGTTACCATGTTATTTCATTTCTTGATCTCGTTGCTTAATTTATTTTTCGCGTCTGCTTAGTTTCAAACCGTGTTGAGTGGTATTTTTAATTAATAACCTTTCTTCATAATTAAGTGAGATCTTCCTGTCGGTTTTCCGAGTCTTCGTTCACAACAACCAGTATCGGTCGAGATCGGGGTTGTACTCTAGGATTTTGAATTTTTCTTCCACGCTCAAGCATGCTTTCGGCTCGATGAATGTCAGCACGAGTCACAATTCCCACTACATTATTCATTGTATTTACAACGGTTAAATGCCGAATTCCCATGAGGCGGAACAATTGATGCACGCGAGTCATATAGACCGAGTGATGCACTGAAAGAGCGCCCGAATTAACATATGGCCTGAAATCCATTATCTTATTCAGATCGTGATGCTTGATTCTAGAAAGTACATCATTCAGATGAGGATATCTTGGATAATGTTTGTACATCCTTCTCCATGGCATAATTTCAATTCCTTTATAAGAAATTTGATGTGGCTGGCGAAATACACGCTCAAAAAGCAAGATAAGAAGTTGACTCCTTAGAATCACTCCTTCAAAGATACCCTCGCGACTGCTATCATCTAGATCGTCATCAACAGAAGATTCGTTATTCGAGCTTCCCATTTGAAACGCATCATATCCACTTCCTAGGCTTCGATGGCTGGTTAGTCCAGGCTCATCGCTTCGCTGTGAATTGACTAAATGCGATATGACTGGAAAACCATTGATCGTGGGATTGGATTCAAGTTTATCAAGGGCGTCTGCGACTGTTTCAAACAAATGGATCACCACTGGATCTCTTGTCATACAATCTCTCACCTGAATACGATGTAAACCTGGATGCGGCTCATCATGGAGAAATAAAATACGTTGAAGTTTGAGGTGCATTTCATAAAGACCATCTGTAAAGATATCTCCGACGACTTTAGCAGACATGATTGTTATCATGATAGGAATAGCGTAGGTTGAATTATTCGTAGTTTCTATCAAGATGACGACGATACTTATGGTCATTCTCGTCACACCACCAAGCATTGAAGCTCCACCAAGCAGTGCATATGTTCCAGGATCGACGGCACCGAAAAGATCAATAAATCTCGAATCTTCTAATAGAAAAAGATACTGTCCAGTCAACCTACCAGCTGCAGCACCCATAGCAATAGCAGGGACAAATAGTCCGCTAGGAATACTAGTTCCATAGGTTAAGCAAGCAAGCATGTAAAGCGCAATAAAATACGTGACCAAACTATTCGAATCAAACAAGACTTTACTATGAAACAGCTGCTTGACTCCCCCATCCAGCGATCTCATCATAAGTGTTTCCAGATCATTTCCTTGGCCTGATTCTGTACAAAAGCCTCCTGCAAGCTGGAGAAAGTCACAAGAAGAATTGTATCCTATACCGTCCATGGAAGAATCGGTGTATTTCACTGAATCAAGAGGTCTACATTCGAAATAGTAGGCTGATCTAAACATCACCAGTGAAGTTAGAGTGCACACGAGAAGTGCTTCAATCACTTTACTGACAGGAGATGTCACATGTCGCTGCCTCAAGGCGCTTAACCACAAGTTCACTGCGTTGAAGACAGCCCCAGCGACACCACCAACCACTCCAATAGCGATAAAGATAGGAATTTGAAGAAAACGGTAAGGTAATTGCTGAGGGTAGCAAACATCGCGAGAGGCGCCTTCAAAACTACCAAACGAGACAATAGAACTTTGAGACATTAAACCCCACTCAGCATCATCCACAAGAGCAGAGGTGAACACGTCTACTGTGGCAGAGCAAACCATAGTAGCGAAGAAAGTGATCCAAGTTAACTTGACAGACCAGTAAGATGATGCTTCTTCTATGACAAACAACACTCCTCCTAAAGGGGCCGAAAAGGCGGCAGCAATTCCGCAAGCACATCCGATAGATACAAACGATCGTTTGTGGTTATCACTTCGAAAATGAACTCCACAATAAGATCTCTCTGAACTGCCTTGTGATACGGCAGCTCCAATGACACCTCCTGCATGAATCATTGGACCTTCCTTCCCTAGCACAAGACTGCCCGAAACACTCATGACAACACCGATTACTTTTGAAAACAAGGTTCGAATGGCAATCACACGATGGACTCTTCTACCGTTTAAGTATCCCTTAATTTCAGGAATGCCACTTCCTTTTGCTCTTATATCCAAAAATGCAACCAGCACTGCGGCTACGGCAACAAATCCAAGGTTGATCCCAAAATAAAATACGACACTATCTCGAATTCTATGGTCTTTCATTTTCAAATTCAATTCTTTAAATTTGAAAGTCGACAATGTTTTTATAGAAACCTCAACAATGACAGCCAGAACACTAACCGTTCCAGCAATTATAAATGCGACCACCCACTTCATTAGCTCCTCCTTTTGACGAAACGACGATGTCATTTCGTTCTCACGCAGAGAATATAGTTTAGAATATTGAGGGTCAAAATCAAGACCTTCCTCTTCCTTGGGTGTCCTCAATGAATTCCAATGTCGATTGAACTTTTGCTTCATTCGTTCAAAATACGTCCTTTTATTGCGCAGATATCGCTTAGCTTTGAATCGAGCAAGTAATGATACTACAGGTGATTCCGACCCCACTTCTTGAAATTGTGATTCGTCATCCGACAGAAATGGTCGCGAATGATCTTCGTCTTCTAAAGCCTCCTCCATGACTTTCTAAAAAGAATAGATGCGGGGGTCGCAAAAATAAAAGCGGGGGTCGCTTGTTACACACCTTTCGACAAAACTCTAATGACTTGTGTAGGAAAATCGTTCCATGATGTCAGCATGAAAACCACAGATGGTTCTAAAACGAAATTATCCAAAATGGCTGGTCGCGGATCTCCTGTGGTGCTAATCGTATATTCAAGTGAGACTAACGACTCTGCTTCTGCCATCCAAGCAGCTGAGGAGTTCTCATTTCAACATGAACACATTAAGTTCATTCTTCTGAATGTCGAGGACAATGCTAAAGCAACCAGTGCCTTCATTCAAGAGCAGGGTGTTAAGTCGTGCAGCAGCTACATCGGAAAGATTCCAAAGGACTACGGAATCAGAGATGGGGCCTTTCCGGTACACATTGTTATTGATGAAGACGGAAAGGTTCTTTTGGCGTCTGAAGATGCAAACGATTATATCTCATTAGTCGCTTAAACAATCAATATTTTTTATGATATTCATCCCAGAACTCCTTCTTTTTTATGTAAAAACTTTTGTTGGCGCCGTTCCGAATCAGAGAAAGCATTTCCTGACAACGATCATCTGAGCAAATCTTGGAAATGAAAGAACCTGAAAACAAATGAACCAAGGCCTGATAATCAACAAAGGAAGGCGCGTGGACTCGGTCAAGTCCAGGAAAGTTCAATTCGCGGTGGATGTTTTCAAAATCTAAAATAGGAACACCCGCAAATTCTGCAACAGCTCTACTTTTATTATTGAAATACCCGGTTAGTTTGTAATCAAGTTGATGCAGTTTGTTTTCGCCTTTATGAATATTGAAGCGTGGAGCCATATTGCTTGTTTTCCAAACAAAGTTGGAAGTATATTTGCAAATCATATTGAAAAGAGCTGGCAGTCTTTCATCGTACAAGCGTTTAGCCATTACTTCGTCGGGAATTTTCATTCCGCATCTTGCATTTTCCACGCGATGATTCATGTTTGAATCAAAAAACGTGTCCCATAACGCAGTTCCGCCCAGCACTAGATTCGGTTCGATTCTACCACAACTTTGAGGTAACAGTCGATTTAACTGCGATTCCATAGGGACGAAGTACGGCTCATCTAATACTGGATATTTAGAAGCTGGTGTTTGATATTGAAAATAAGGATTTGACAATATTGCTTGCCATTTGCTTAGAGATATTCCGTGCGCACGTCGGAGTGATAGAATCACAGTAGGATAACCAGGTCTCTCGAAACCAAAATCATTGTCAAAACGAACAAGTTCCCCTGCTTTATTCGATCGATGGGATCGAACTTTGTCAAGAACTCCATGCACGGCATTCGCCTTTGGTTCTTGACTCCTCCATTCGATTTCCTTATAATTCAAATCAGTTAATAGTAAATTACGAAGAGACATCAAAAATAGATTGCTTGTAGAATCGCCGACAATAACAAACCAGAATACATTGCATACTTTTTTGGGGGGTTTGTGACGATAACAATTGTTTTTCGCTATTTGAGCCTCAAAAAGACAGCCACAAATGGCATTTCCAACCTCCATCAAAGGTTTCCATATGGAATGGTTTTTCCTAGGAGAGATGCATTGGTATCGACTGGATTCCAAGTAACTCCCATAATCTGCCCAAAGATCGTCTCTGATCCAACTCTCATCTTTATTGTTCTTCACGTCTTTCGAGGCTTCCAATTTTTTCAGCTGTCCTGATAATTCTCGAACAATCTGCTTTGATGCTGCAAGATCCTCTCTTAATTTTGCCAATTCATTGTTGAGAGGTTCTTCCTTTAAAGCCATCACCTCGCCATGTTCAACGACTTCAAGATAATTTTCATTCGGCTCACAAACTGTGAAGATCGAGCGAAAGATATTCGAGGAGCAGAAAACAAGAAATCCTGCAATAATAACATATTTACAAATCGGTTTCATTAATAAAAGATGTATCACGAACCACGCCTGTTACACGTTGAACCTAGGCAGTTTTTTTTTATTGCACAGATTTATTTCCATGAATTTGACTACACCTCTACATGGACGGGTTGTTCGTTTTCAAAATTGGGTTCATTAGCAGCTTCTTGCTTGCATAGAGGACACGTGCTGGCTCGTTCAAACCATTCATCGACACATTCAGTGTGGAAAATATGCCCACAACGCAGCTCACGCAAGGTCTCTTCATCCTCAAACTCACAAATACATATAGCACACATTGAATCACCAGAGGCAATTTCAGTTTCAGGTGAAAATGCCAACGTTTTGGTATGTATCTCAATTTCCGCTTTAGTAAGACCCTCTTGCTTCGGAGGGCGAGGCACAAGTTGTCCATGTAACATGTGTGTTAGGCGCTGTTCCCGGTGATACTGTGCTACCCTTACAATGACCATACCAACCAGGAACACAAGAAAGAAATATGGAAACTGGTATTCGGCTCGACGAATTGTAGTTGGACTTGCAGTAGGGCTGTTGGAGAAAATCAAGGGACATACGTATTCCCTTTCATCATACCGCCCTTTGCATGTGTCACAATACCCACCACATGTTCCGAAACAATCGACGAACGTATTGCTCAAATCGCAACATTTTAAATATGAACTCCTGATTTTGAGAGCACCTTTGGAGAACGGTTTATATGCGATGACGCTGGATCCATTACATAATCCATCGCATGAGATGTCTTCCTGTTTGCAACATGAGCCTTGCTGGTCCACAGAATCCGCGCATGCAACTGTGTTGTTTCGCGTGATATTAGTAATCAAATATACATCCAGATCGTTTTGGTAATACAAATCCCAGCTATCATACTTGAAAACCGGTAATTTACATCTTGCAGTCGTCCCATTCACAGTAACATTTGTGTCTACTGAAACTCCTGTGATATTCGTAAACCTGCAAAACATGGAAACACCATTTTGGGCACAAGCAAAAAATGTTTCGGATCCTTCCACCTCCAAGTCGGATTCCGTTTCCGTAATGGAATCGATTTCCAATGTATCTGGGACTTTACACCAATCAAGTTTGGCATTTGGCAGAATATGTGAAGAATTTACTGTGAAAGCGTAAAAACCAGCGATTTGTTTCGGGTTCCACATATGTTGCAAGGTTAGTTCTGCAACAGAGATGTTAATTGAGTCAGAGTGAGCCAAAGGACGAACTCCAGCATAAGGCATATTCTGTCGTATTGAATCCCATGAAGCTACGCTATTAATGAAATCGTTGTCATACTCGAATTGAATCCGACCATCCTTGAAAACTGTTGCTGCAAATGATAATAAAATGGCGGCGCGATTTCCACTTGTTCGAAAAACCTAAAGAAATAAAATGAGACTCTGTGAAGATCAATTGTTTCCAACCTACCTCTCTTTTCTCCCACATCACGGTTGTCTGATTAGGCTTCTTGAAAACGAAGATATTGAATGCTTCAGGTTGCAAACCATAATATGCGTCCTCAAGTATTGCATCAGAATTCAGCAAATCATAAACAAGACCAGGAAACAAATCAACTGAAAAGGGAGAGATAGAATTCTTGGAATCTTGAAGACAATATTTTTCATTGCATGGACTGAAGGATTGAAAGTTGATGAAACCATTAGAGTCGACGCCCATTTTAGAATAGGACGATCCTGAAAAAGGAAATGAAAAACCAATGTCGATATATTCGGACGGAGCGTCATCTACTGCACTCGCAAGGGCAGCAGGCTCTACCGTCCCATCAATATACGCTGCATTCAATTCGTTTCTTAACGAATCACTGGAGTCTCTCTCAGACCTGGTATAGAAATATTCTTTCGCGAAAGCATTTGAAAGTAGAAAAGTTGATACTAATGACAACACTGTCCACCTCATAATAGTTCCTGCTTCAATCACTATTAAGATTTGGGCATGCGATCGAAATGCGACGTTCGTGTTCCAAGTACATCACAATTTTATAGGTGAGTCTTATGTATTAAGTACACACCCCTGTACTTGAAAATGAAGCATGCCTATTCTCGAAAATACATGATTGAAAATGAATCTACATTTTCGAAGCTCAGGTCGTCACCGCATTATCTTTTGAAGCGACTTTCAGAAGAAATTTATATTCAGACAATAGATGGTTCGATTCCCTAGATGACTGGTGAGTCACCCAGCAATTGATATGCCACCAGCCCAACGCCTGCAAAAAGTCTAGTCTAGTATCTTGTTAACAAAGAAATAATTTTATATGGGAGCATGTTGACAAGCGAGTCCTGAAATCGTCCATTACCTATCTGTAAATGGCGTTATTTCCAATGCTCATATTCAGCAGCATTGCTGAGGAAGTTGCCCCTGGAGGAGTAGAACACGAAGATCGATAAAATTTAAAATTTGTGTTTGTACACGGTATGATCGGAACTGGTATTTGACTGATTTGATCGGAACTGGTATTGGTCTATTGGTCTTCTTTCTTTTTATTCAATTTGGAAGTGAAAGAAAATAAAACAAAAAGTTAACCATTCTGCTTGTTATATTTCAATACCCTTATTAGAATGAGCTTTATTTATTAATATGAATTTTTGGAACCAAATGGCTATTCCTTCTTGGTGTAAATCAAAATTTTGCTTTTCAAACTCTTGAATAACAACTAATTTGAACAAGCTAGAGAAAAGTTTCAGTTATTAGATCACCGTAAAAGACCATCAATTGCTAATTAATAAAAGGAATGAATAACGAGATTTGTATAATTATTAATTTAGGCGAAAAAATGAGGCAGGAACTTCGAAACGGCCAACAAATTCAAAACAAAGAACAAAGAAACAGGACTAAGAGTATTCACTAGAAAAAAATATATGGGGTCCCTGCGTCTTGTATTATTCGAACAAAATTGGACCACCAGCGGTTGTCTAAACTAATTGTTTGAGATTCAAAAACAGAATTGCAATGAGCATAAGATTGAAGACGGAAGTATGGATTCCAGCTAGTACTGGTAATGAAGAGGCTGTCTATGAGTTGGCGAAGGTACTGTCAAAGAATAGTGAAAAAGAGCATCTTGTCAAGTCAGTTGTGTCAGGCAACGAGTTCGTTGTTCAGAGCAGCGACATCATGCTGACGAACCCAAGAGTGGAATCGGACATGACCTCTCTTTATCATATCAATGACGCTGGTATTTTGCACAATCTGAAGACGAGAAGCGAGAATGATCAGCCGTATACCTTGATGGGCTCGGTACTTGTTGCTGTAAATCCTTTGCACGAAATTAGAGAGGAAGGAATTACTGCTGGAAGTTCCAAAATTAGTGTCCCTCATCCGTTTTCTGTTGCCGAAAATGCATTTCGAGCAATGAAGTTTGGATTTGATAGAAGAGTTCAAGGCGTCGAGATGCCTGTGAATCAATCTGTTGTAATTAGTGGCGAGAGTGGCAGCGGGAAGACCGAGTCTTCTAAACGGGTCTTGAGGCATCTTGTGGTTCGTGCTGTTGGAGGATCTGAGGAAAACAAACTTGATTTAAAATTAGCTGGTGTGAATCCCATTCTTGAAAGTTTTGGAAACGCGCAAACAATATGCAACCATAATTCCTCACGATTTGGCAAGTTTTCTAAATTACACTTTTCCCAATCAAAAGAAGGAAAGATACGAAACTGGACACTGATAGGAGCTACAGTAGAGACTTATCTGCTTGAAAAATCCAGGGTGATTCATCATAACATTGGGGAACGAAATTTCCATGTCTTTTACCAGCTAGTACGTGGCGCGGATGCATCAACCAAAAAAGCATTGGGGCTCGATGGATCATTTAAATACCTCACGCAACAATCAGCAACCCATGCTCCAGATATAAAAAACGGGAGAAGTCGACGTCGAATTGCCGTTCAAGAGAGTAGTGGGATTATCATAGAACCGTCTATTGATCAGCGGAATTTTAAGGAGCTATTAGAAGCCTTACAGCATCTAGGTAAAAGTCAAAGTGACATTCAAGCTCTTCTAGCCACTGTTGCAGCAGTTCTTCACGTTGGTAACATCACTATTGCAGAAGGCGATAACAAGACCTCAGATGCTGCCAAAATAGTGGATACCAAGTCATTGACCATCGCAGCCAGCCTTCTAGGAGTATCACCGGATAAACTTGCCGAGTTATTCTTAATTCGAAAGGTGAAAGCAGGCAATGAGGTGATCACCACATATTTGGATCCTGCGACTGCAATCTACTCAAGAGATGCAGTTGCTAAATGGCTATATAGCTCATTGTTCAGTTGGCTTGTGTCAGAGATTAACTCAGTCCTCATCACATCCAAGGAGGATTTGCCATTCATTGGAGTTTTAGATATCTTCGGATTTGAATGCTTCAAAGTAAATGGGTTTGAGCAATTATTAATCAACTACACAAACGAAAGTCTACAAAGCACTTTCAACTACCAGGTTTTCGTAGCAGAAGCTGAGATTTACAAGGAGGAAGGTCTTATGGTTGATGGAGTAGCTTGTCCTTCAGGGGACGAAAACTGCTTAAAATTACTAGGAGGATCCTGTGGTCTATTAATGGAAATCGATTCTGAATCCAGGGTGCCTAAACCGGCTGATGAAAAAATGAACCGCAGATTGCACACTGTATTCGGTGGCAAAAACAAGGCATTTATTAAACCACGACCTGCTGAAGTATCACATAAATTCATTGTGAACCATTACGCAGGTTCTGTGGAATATACTGTCGGTACATTTATCGAGAAAAACAATGACAGAGTACCTGCAGAAATGCACCAATTGTTCGCAAAGTATAGTGAAAACATTGTGGTTGCCTCTGCATTTGCAACAAGCGAGGGAACTGTGACTACCACTCGAAAATCAGCTACTGTTGTTGCCACATTTGGAAAGCAGATTCAAGGTCTCGTGGATACATTAGAAAATACCAAATGCTCCTTCATACGGTGTGTGAAGCCCAACAAGGATATGCTGTATTGCAAGAACAGTAACTGGTTCAACAACAAATATGTGAATGATCAACTTCGTTGTCTTAGTATCCCTCAAACAGCAGCCGTTCTCAAGAGCGGACTTCCAACTAGAATCGAGTACGAGTCAATAGTTCGGGCATATCAACAGGCATTACCCTCAGATATATGTAAGAACCGTGATGATCCTCGCATGTTTGTGTCAGCACTATTCTGGGCCTTCAGAGTCCCTGCTGAAGCATTCCGACTTGGATTAACAAGAGTTTTCTTTCGAAGTGGGATGATAGACTTATTGGATCGCATTATGAACGAAGCAAAATCATGGATACAAACTGACAGTCCCGAAAAGCAGCAAGTGATTTCACGGTTCACATTATTTTACGCACGAGCTAGATGGAGAAATGCATTCGCCAAGATTGTGGCAGTTAATGCATTTAAACGGAGTTTAAATGGAGCGAGGTTTCGAATCAAAGGAGCCGATACAATTCGGAGTTTCGTCATATCTTCTCTTTTCCGCATTCGACTTTCAAAAAGAATTGCTGCAAAGGTTGAAGCAAAGAAGAAAATAGACGCGGCAAAGAACATGGAGATGCCCAAGGTAAAGAATGAATCACAGCAACATAGGAATGAACCACAGCAAAATAACAATGAGAATGTCAGTTGTACAAATTCAAAACTACCTCCGCTTCATCTTGATCTCACTCCAAACGGTAGCTTTTGCAGGAAAAGTAGCAAAATCCAAAACAGTGTTGCATATAAGAAAAATTGGGGTGGAGGACTTCGAACACCTAGAGGCAGCTTCAATCCTGAATTGCTGGAACTAGTTGACCATGCTCAAGCAAATTTGAAAAAGGACAATGAGAGCTTAAAGAAGGACAACGCGCAACTCAAGTCTGATCTACAACTTTTGAGAGAGGACATAGATCTTCTAAGGAGAAGTTGTGTTCCTTTGGTTCATATTCTTCACGTCATATAAATCATTTAAATATAATTCACTTCCAAAGCTCGTCATCAAGCAGCGGTCTTATAAAATCTCTCATATCTGCGACCACCTTTCGGAATACCGATTCAAATGGAGCGACATCAAAATCAAGTTCAATAACTTCGGCTTGTTCTGATAACGTTCTAAAAACTTCCCAATGTTGGAAACTGTCATTGATCCATTTCGTTGTAATTGTATCCAACGGTACTTCTCCTAGTGAATCATCTGGCAGCCCGAACGCCAGTATTTCAGGCTTATCGGAAGAAATGCAAATTATGTTGGACGCATAGTCAACTCTATACTTCAATGGCGCATCTCGAAAGCATTTCACTGATGTGAATAAAGAGCGCAGGGTTGCTACCACATTCTGACTAAACAAAGAATTATCGCCGATATGGTATCCAACGAAATTAAGAACATACACTCCATCGGAATATAGCAAGTTCTCTTTTATCTTGCTAAAAACATCAAGATTTAAAGTATTGATAGGATTCCATCCCATGTACAGATCCTGCGCCACCACATGGTACTTGGTATCTTGAGAGGAACAGGTTGCGGAGCCTTCTATAAAAGTTAATACATCCTGCACAAAAACAGCTCCAGCATTGTAACCAAAATAATCTTGGGCAAATGAAGCTACTGTGGTACTATTTTCCACCGCGTTTACGATCGTGTATCCACATTCTGAAGCTGATTGAGGGACGCTTCCAATGCCGAGCCCGAGTTGCATTATGGAACGCGGTGCCTCAAAGAATGAGCGGACGCGACATATTGCACCAGCCATAAGTGCAAATGCCGTGAAAGGAATTTCATTATGGTATTCTTCCCCAATGAATTGTGCGCCTAGCAAACTATCACCGTACCTGAGAAACTTGATGCCGACACTTCCTTCTTCTGATGAGATCACTACTGAAGCACTGGCGGGTCCGTTATCTGCGTGCTCAGTATATGCCACTACCTCAAACTTTCCGTGTATCAGTCTGAACAAGAACACAGAAACCACGAATGCAAGCAACATGACTTTTTGCAACGAATTGTTTTTTATTTGTAGTCGAGTTGCTGGTCGAATGCCGGGGATTCCTCAGGTGAACCAAGCATCGGATACGGAAGAATGGGAGCGCATGCTTGTCCTAGCATTGGACGGAAATCGAGCTGATGTTGTTAAAACCATAACCCAGCAACATATACCTGAATCACATGTCGTAGTTGAGGCATTTGTAGATGCGTGTTCGAAAGGGTCCGTTGATTGTATCCGCGTGATGATGGATTGGCGACCTGAATTGGTTTCTGATGGGCGTGCGTATGATAAAGCCTCTGATTCGGTAAAGAATGTGCTTGAGCAATCCCTGATACAGGCGGTTGCAAAAGGAGATTTGGACAGTACTCGTGCTCTTTTGCAGGGCCATGTACGACCGACTGAAGAATGTGATCTGCTTCATTGGGCTGTAAATTTTGGTCAGGTAAGTAGTTCAAAAGAGGTTCTTGCTTTTACTAATATCTTCCAAGGGATATGAGATGCTTCAATTGCTAGTGCAGGCCGGATGGGACATTAATAAAATGGATAAAGATGGACGAAATCCGCTACATGAAGCTATTCGAAATAAACAATTTGATTCGGCAGAAGCATTAGCGATGTTGGGTGCAGATACATCCTTAGTCAATAGCCAAGGTCATTCTTCGTGTCATTTATACCCGAAATTGAAGAATATCAATACCAACATCCCGAATGGGAATATGCACGTGATAGACGAACACCAAAAATTGAAATTTCAATTAGAAGAAAATGAAATCGCACTCAACACCCTAAAAAATACGATTGAAATGTTGCTGGAAGATCAAGGAGTGCTGAAGTACATCCACCAAATGCAAAACGATTTTCAAGCGTTGTCAATGCAACTTGAGCGAGTTCAAGATAGTAACAGCAATCTTCAGAGCTTATATGTGCAATGTGATACTCAACTGGTGAACCTTCAAAAGGAGAATACGGTGTTGAGGCGCTCACGCTCGAGTTCAGAAAATGAAGCAGGCGAGCTAGAATTGCTCAGAAAAGAAAGAGATGAACTTGCTGATGATTTAGAAGCGGAGCGAAGACTAAGATTCACGGAAGCAAGGCTGCATTTGAAACATAACGAACATTTGAGAAATGAACTTGCAACTACGAAGAAGCAACTTGAAAAAATAGCGTCCTGTGATTCCGTGAAATATGATGAAGAAATACCAAATGGAGGAGGTATTTTCAACTCTTTATACTATTCTATATTTGGAGATGATGGAGCTAGCGTATCCTCCAGTGACGAAGATGAAAATTTATTATAAAACGTTGACTTTACATATTACTCTTCCACTAGCTTGTTGACATATGCATGTACAAGGTTGTTCATCTCAGTACCTCGGTCTGTCTTAAAATACAGCTTATTTTGACGAACCAGGTTGCCTACCACAAGAACAAAAGTAGTTGCTGAGTGTCCCCAAGTCACAATTTCGGAGTAAGGATAATCGGATAAAAAGTCTTTAGTTGACGGGTCGACGACTAGAACACCTTTAGCGTTAATGGCGAGCACAACATCCTTGGGTAAATCACGATTGGCTTGAGGTTCGGCGAAGTAGTAACTTGAACCATATATTTTCCACGCCCTGACATAGTCCAAGTAATTGTTCATCGCTTCGTGGCGATCGTATCCTTTGACTAATTTGTAAGTATCTGTGATAGCTGCCTTCAGCTGATCGACAATACTGTCGTCATAGTACTTGCTTGGGAGAAAGGCTTCAAGCTCATTGCCAAATACATCGGTACCGTTATAGTCTCCAAATCTTTCTTGAGCCTGCAATGCAGCCAGTCTAAAACAATCTTCTTCTTCACAAGGATATCTTGAATCGGTTACGTCGTGAACAGCTTGATGGTATGCGACTTCAATCGCATTGATATCATCTTCTTTGATATCAAAGAAAAGTCGTACTTTGTAAACAAATTTAAAATCCGGGGCATTTTTCGCTCTCTTCGCTAATCTGCGTTCTGAATCCCAATAAGACACTATATCCAAAATGCGATCATTTTCCTCCAGGTTCCTTTCTTCGTCAAAACTGTTTATTTCAAAAACTCCGAATGGGGTAGGATCTTCAATTTTCAAACGTTTTGACATGGCCTCGTTTAATTCCTTCACGGTGGTCCAGCTTTCTGCTTCCAAGGGAATGATCACACCATCGAGCATATGGATTCTAATCTGTACTGGATTAATATTCTTAACCGACTCAAACTCCAATTCAGATGCGATTTCATCTCTTGGACCAAGTTCCATGGTGCGTTTCATTTTGAGCATTGAATATTCAGCAAATTTACCAACGCCATTGTGAGGAGGCTGCTCTGCATTTTGACGAATGTAACTCAGGAAGTACTTTTCCAATTTGGAACTTGCAGGAAATAACCCACAACAACAAGCGATTAATTCCCATCCTCTCAAGCAACTAGATGGATTTGGGTTGCTGGTTGTTTGTTTTATCAACTGACAATAAACTTCATCTCGGAGTTCTTCTGGGCTATTGATGGCGATTCGAAACACTTTGGATGCATTAATATTCGGATGTTTGCTTGCTGCATCGCCCATATATGATAGGATATTCTGAAAACAAAGTTTAGCATCGTGAATAAGCGCTGCATCGGATAGTGGATGAAGAGACGTTTTGATCCTTTCATTCTTCCAAGAGAGAATCTTTTCAGCTGTGGTGGTTTCCGTACTGAAGAATCCTTTTCTTTTCAAGTTCAGATATTGACCTGCATAGCTGCCCATCTTCAAGTCGTACGTAACCTCTGCCAAAACACTAGCCGCAAGATCTTCAATGTTAATAGAAGTATCAACATCAACGTCATCTGTTTGCACAGGTCCATCAGCAACCCCCGCGCGGTTCTTGAGAGCTCGAAGTTTCGCAAATTTGTCATCAAGGGCAACCGGAGCAACTTCTTCAGCTCGTTCTACGTCACCTGACACTTCCGCCTTCTTGAACCTTGCAACATCTGCCATGGACATACGATTTCGAGCCCCAGGTGTTGGAATAGCTCCTAAACGAATAGAAGCACGGGTACTTGCACGATTAGAAGGCGGTGCAGGTGCAGCAGCAGATTCAAACGCAGGTTGATCTTCAGCATTTGGTCGCGTGGACAATCTCTTTGACAACCTTGAAGACATGGTAGGACTAGATGACTTTGA
>Ga0105054_10007138_pt1 | contig 15294 bp, 8 predicted proteins | sample BON02_FD_78091 | JGI IMG/M metagenome (GOLD analysis project Ga0105054, IMG submission 78091) | Freshwater microbial communities from Lake Bonney liftoff mats and glacier meltwater in Antarctica - BON-02 (megahit assembly) | ecosystem: Environmental > Aquatic > Freshwater > Ice > Glacier...
GTTCTGCTTTCATATTTTTTAGCGTTCTCGCAAAAATCGGCCCTGCCAGTGCAATCGTAGGAATGGCAATCATAAAACCGTAGAAAAGCGTCAAACCCATATTGGCATCAAACTGTGCTACCAAAGCCGCAGGCGACGGATGCGGAGGCAAAAAGCCATGTGTCACCGAAAGTGCGGCCAAAAGTGGTATGCCTACATAGACTGCTGAGATTTTATATTGGTAAGCTACTGTAAAAGCAAGTGGGACTAAAAGCACAAAACCTACATTGTAAAATAAGGGGATGCCTACTACCAATCCAGTGATGGACATGGCCCAAGTGATGTGTTTTTCACCGAAGATTTTCATCAGAAAACCTGCTATTCGCTGGGCTGCACCACTCTCGGCAACGAGCTTTCCGAGCATCGCACCCATCACGATCACGATAACCAAGTCGCCCAATAATACACCCATTCCTCGCTGTACAGATCCTGCGATCTGGTCTGCGGGGAGACCGAGAAGGAAACCTGCGGCTATGGATGAAATCAGAAAAGCTAAAAAAGGATTGAGCTTGGCCCAGACAATCAGCAGCACGAGGATAGCTATACTGAGCAAAACAAGAAGAATGGTCATAGGAATAGGTTGGGTTTAGCTGGCTAAGATAAAAAAATTGAGCTAAAGTGCGTTTCGGTTTTAGAGATTACTCGAATATGAGTTTTAGCTTAACTGCACCTAGTTTTCAGGAAGCAATGATGAAGTTCAAATTCGATAAATATCCTCACGCTATCGAGATAAAAGGGGTCAAGGGGGTCGTAGAGTGAAAAAGGCAAGAGTGTTCTAATCATGCATTCATGTGGATACATATTCAGTCAGATCAACTAGTAGCGCTTAATCCACTTAGTTTGAAACGACCTTTCCGCATTTGAAAAAGTGATTAGATAAAGCCCTGGATTCAGTATTTCCAGTTTTTCAGAGAATCCGACTTCATTAAAGGTAAAAGTTGAAATCAAAAACCCTTGCATAGAGAAAATAGTTACCTGGGTTTTTTCAAGGTTGAATGATTTTGGCTCTATAACACTGATTTTTCCAAAAGTATAAGGATTGGGGAAAATTGAAAGTTGATCGGTCGGATTTATTAATTCGTTTTCAAGGCGAACTACACGACTCCACGCCCATTTTCCTGAATAATCTACTTGTCTTATTTGATAATACGATGTTGATAGTTGTGCTATGCTTTCATCCATAAATTTGTAAGCGACAGGAATCTCTGAATCGCCTTTGCCCAAGATTTCTCCTATTTTAGTCCAGTTTTCCAATGGATCTGTAGCACGATAGATTTCAAACTTCTCATTCGCTTTTTCCTGTGCTACCGACCAAATGATTTGGGCTCTATATTCTCTGACTTTGGCGGTTAGAGACAGCCATGTGACTGGAAGAATACTCAATGTTCGGAAGCTCCCTACCGTGAAGTTTTTACCAATAGCTTCATCAAAAGTGAGTTTTCTAATTGCCCAAAGATTGATCGTATCTGAGCTTTCGATATGACTTCCAGGGGCAGCATAACCAGCACAAACCAGACGAAGATCTTCTGGCTTATCCACAATTAAATTATCTGCTGAAATCCTCAGTTCTAAAGCATTTGATGAAGAAGCTAATCCAGAAAACTGGAAATAGCTGTATAGGCGATAAAGTATAGGCGTGTTGTTAATGTCATTGTCATTAAATCCTGGATTGGAATCAGCTCCTTTATACTCTGTGTAGTTGATAGATAAATCTCCGCCGACATGTTCGCCGAGGAATTGCACTTTCCTTATTCCCCCTTGATAGCGATCTCCAAAAGGGAAAGAGGCATTGGACGCGTTTAGTGCGGATGGCGTATTTTCAAAAGTCACTGTGGATACTTTCTCCCATGAGCCACCAGAGTAAGCATATGTTCCTGAGTTTGATGTATTGATAATTAGCTTTTTGCCTTGGAAATCTACTTTGCCCCTCAGCATAGTTAGATTTCGACTAACTGTTAGATCTTCTTGAAGGATTACACTTGATCCAGTTTTATCGACCGTAAGATCTAATGGTTTCATGGAGAAACCTGAAATAAGTTGTTCATGATTTCCTGTGAGGGTAAGGTGAGTTGTGTTGGTTATAAATGAGCCAGATCCTACTTGCACCATGTTTCCGCTGACAGATATAGCAGGAGGCAAGTTGACATTTTGTGAGCCATGGATTTCGAGGGTGTGGAAAAATATCGGTATTGCTGAACTACTATAAGATTTGCTAAGGAAGGTCTGAGTTCCTACGTTTTTTAGAAAAGTCACTTTACCATTCAATTGTAAAGAAGCAGCTTCAATTTGTGGTGAAGATCCTAGAAGAATAAGCTCTGCTCCTGCTTGAAGATTAAAAAGGGAAGCTGGTCTCGACGAAGTAGATGTTCCGCTTCGATAGAGTATATCACTGCTACATTGAGTTATTAATTTTGCGCCATTTTCAATAATAAAGTCACCAAACTCGTCTGTTCCTAAAGAACTGTTAGTGTTAAATGAAAAAGTTGCACATACGTTAGGATTTGAGGTGATATTAATTTTTTGATTAACTGTCCCCGATCGAATGGTAAACTTTAAAGCTTTGAAGGCTCTTTGGCAAATAAGTTCGATACCTTCTCCAGGGTCAAAAATGACAGCGTAACGACTATTTGTGGATTGAGCAGACCAAGCTCCATCTGGGATGATTACTCTGCTGACACCTTTAAATGTTAGCGTGCTGGAAATAGAATTGCCTATCCAATCAGTACTTGGGTGCGAGCCAGTGGGAACTCCTGGAGCGTAGCCATTGAATGCTTGAAGAGAACCATAAATATCTAAATTATAGCTGTTCAAATTCAATTTTTGATCGGCGCCAGAATCTGAATTAATAAACAGACTCTTCACTTCTTCATTTCCATAAAGTGTCAATAAATGGGTTGGCTCTATATAAATATCATTCGCCTGACAAGGCTTCAGCGTAGCTGCCGACCAACTCGCTCCATCGTATATCTGCCAGATGGAAATATTCCCAAAATTCCCTGAACCTACCGTGCGATAAGCTCCAATTTCTTGGCAAATGGCAAGGTTTAAGTAAAGGCAGGGAAATGCAACTACCGAGAATATCAAGTATATTCGACATTTAAAAATTGTCTCGTGGACGAACGTTTTGCCTCGTGTTTTCATTCTAAAAAGTATTTTGAAAAAGCGTATATTAATTTAGTAAAATGAACTTTAAAAAAATAGGAATTAGTTTAATTTTTTTACTGACTATCAGTTGTTTAGGTTCTTTACAAGCCCAGCAATACCAAATCTCGCTGCTGACCTGCGATCCTGGAGAGGAGATTTATAGTTCCTTTGGGCATAGCGGGATTCGGGTGCTGGACCTGGCCACAGGCAGGGATGTGGTGTACAACTATGGTACCTTTGATTTTGGAGCGCCAAACTTTGTTCTGAATTTTGCAGGAGGCAGACTGGATTACATCCTTTCTCTTTCCACGTTTGATCGCTTCATCGCTGAGTACGATTATTTCAATCGCTCTGTGCGAGAGCAAATTCTCAATCTCAATGCGCAACAGAAACTGGATCTGATCCAGTTTTTGGAGACAAATTACCTGCCTGAGAACCGGGCTTATCGTTACAATTTTTTCTTTGACAATTGCGCTACTCGGGTGCGCGATGCGATCAGCACTGTATTAGGTGATCAATTGATCTGGAATGATGACGTGCGAGAGCCTGTGGACAAGAGTTTCAGGGAATTGATAGACGAGATGGTTTATTTCATGACTTGGTCGGATCTGGGAATTGATTTGGCACTGGGTTCTCGGCTGGATAGAGATGCTAATCCGCTAGAGGAGCAGTTTCTGCCCAAGTATATGGAAGAAGCCTTTGCTCGAGCAGTGATACAGGGTGATGGGCCTTCGCGTCCATTGGTGGGTCAGAGCAGAGTTATTTTGGATTTCCCGACACCGACAGGCTCATTTGAAGCGGTCAATCCTTACTGGATTTTCTGGGTAGTAGCGATCATTTTCACAGGAATAACCTTTTTAGGATTTAAGAAGAAAAAGCTCTTTGTGGGATTTGATGTGGCTTTTTTTGGAATACTGGGAATCATAGGTTTTGTGATGTCTGCGTTGTGGATTGGTTCGGAAATTCCATCTACCAAATACAACTGGAATATTCTCTGGGCTTTTCCAGGTCACCTGGTATTAGCTGTCGTTTTGCTCAAGAAGAACATTAAACCTTGGGTGTTGAAATACCTGCTCTTTGCGCTGATTATGGCTGATGCGGCAGTTGTTTTCTGGATTTTGGGCTGGCAGTCTTTTCACCCAAGCCTTATGCCGTTGCTTCTAGTACTGATCCTAAGGACGAACTATTTGTATTACAACTTGGGCAAATTCAAACGTATCGTAAAGTAATTTTCTCTTTTCCTCTAAACTTTTGCATAGGGGATTGGTGTTGGGTATTTTCGAACGAAGCTTATGGAATTCAAACTTACCTCAGATTATCAACCCACTGGAGATCAACCCAAGGCTATAGAACAGCTGACAGCCGGAGTGAATAATGGCGATCAAGCGCAGGTTCTGCTTGGTGTGACTGGTTCTGGTAAAACATTTACGGTAGCAAACGTAATTCAGCAAACTCAAAAGCCAACGCTGGTTCTCAGTCATAATAAGACGCTGGCAGCTCAGTTATATGGGGAGTTCAAGCAATTTTTTCCTGAAAATTCTGTAGAGTATTTCATTTCTTACTACGATTATTATCAGCCAGAGGCTTTTATACCTAGTTCGGGTACTTATATAGAAAAGGATCTTTCGATCAATCAAGAAATCGAGAAGCTTCGTTTGAGTGCTACTTCCTCTTTGCTGACAGGTAGAAGGGACGTGATCGTAGTTGCTTCCGTGTCTTGTATATATGGTATTGGAAACCCAGATGAGTTTGGAAAAAATATCATCAAACTTCAGGAGGGCGACCGAATTCCGCGAAATCAGTTACTGTTCAAATTGGTCGATATTCTATATAGTAGAACTCAGCATGAGTTGACCCATGGTACTTTCCGCGTGAAAGGTGATACCGTAGATATTTTTGTGGCCTATGCAGATTGGGGATACCGAATTTTCTTTTGGGGAGACGAGATTGAGGCGATTCAGCGCTTTGATCCAGCAACTGGGAAAAAGTTAAATGACGAGAAGATCATTTCTATTTTTCCCGCAAACCTCTTTGTGACAGGGAAAGATACGTTGCAGACAGCCATTCATGAGATACAATATGATATGGTGGATCAGGTAAATTTTTTTGAAAGAGAGGGGAGATTTGCAGAGGCAAAACGTCTACAGGAACGTACTGAGTTCGATTTGGAAATGATGCGAGAGCTGGGTTATTGCTCTGGTGTGGAGAACTATTCCAGGTATTTCGATAGAAGAGCTCCGGGTGCGAGACCTTTCTGTTTGCTGGATTATTTTCCAGATGATTTTCTTCTTGTGGTAGATGAGAGTCATGTGACTCTGCCGCAGGTCAGAGCGATGTGGGGAGGAGATAGATCGCGAAAGATTAATTTGGTGGATTTTGGATTCCGACTTCCATCGGCTTTAGACAACCGTCCTTTAAAATTTGAAGAGTTTCAGGATCTTGCAAATCAGGTAATCTATGTCTCCGCGACTCCCGCAGACTATGAGTTATCATTAACCGAAGGAGTGGTGGTGGAGCAAATCATCCGTCCAACGGGACTTTTGGATCCTACCATTGAAGTAAGGCCAAGCCAAAATCAGATAGATGATTTGCTTGAGGAAATAGATCAGACTATTAAATCTGGTGCGAGAACGCTGGTCACGACGTTGACCAAAAGAATGGCTGAAGAACTTCAGAAGTTCTTAGAAAGAGCTGGTGTAAAGTCTCGCTATATCTACTCAGAGGTAAAAACGCTTGATCGCGTGGAAATTTTGAGAGAATTACGTCTGGGAGTTTTTGACGTACTCGTTGGAGTAAACTTATTGAGAGAAGGATTGGATTTGCCAGAGGTTTCTTTGGTGGCAATTTTGGATGCGGATAAAGAGGGTTTCTTGAGAAATGAGCGAAGTTTAGTACAGACCATTGGCCGTGCGGCTCGAAACTCCGAAGGACGTGTAATTATGTATGCGGATAAAATCACTAATTCCATGCAAATGGCGATGGATGAGACTGGGCGAAGACGCGTCATTCAGATTGAATATAACTTGGAGCATGGTATCACGCCAACTACAGTGGTGAAGTCGCATGATAAAATCATGGGGCAGACTAAGGTGGCAGACTCGAAGAAAAATGCGAAGTACTATGCTGAACCGATGCCTGGTGAGCATAGCATGGCGGCAGATCCGGTAGTGCAATACCTCAGCAAGGATAAGCTGGAGAAACTGATCCAACAAACACAGAAATTGATGGAAAAAGCTGCGAAGGAGTTGAATTTTATGGAAGCTGCCAGACTTCGGGATGAGTGGCAATCTCAAAAATCCAGATTAGATCAGCTGAATCAAGGAGTAAGAAAATAGGGCTTTCAATCATAGAGAACATCCGAGTTCGGAAGACTTGTCTGGCGGTTGATAGCTCACCAAACGGTGTTCGGAAATATTTCGTTTGAAAAGGGTGTGTTTTTTCGCCATAACTCCATGATAATAAGCATGTTGAGAGCTTTCCTGCGAAAAAACAGAAATTCAAAGTTTAATTGATCCTTGCGCTTTCATTCCCACTTGTAACTTATTAATTCAATTTCGTTTCTACTTTAAATTACTAAAAATGACGCTGCAAGAGGTGAGGTTGCTCGTTGCAAAAGGCGAGGGGCTGAGAATAGAATTTAAGAAGAAAGCGACTTTTCCGGAAAAGATTGTCCGTGAACTTATCGCATTTGCCAATACGTCGGGTGGCGATCTTCTGATTGGAGTGGATGACGATGGGACTATCAGCGGGCAGCGTTATATAGAGGAAGAGATTTTTGTGATGGAAAAAGCTATCAAAGAACTAGTCTTTCCCCGATTAGAATATGAGTTGTTTTCATTGAAGTTAAATGAGAAAAAAGGAATTGCGATTTTCAAAGTTCCAGTGAGTGCCCTACGTCCGCATTACCTGAAAGATATAGACAGAAAACAAGCCTTCATACGTGTGGCAGATCGATCTGTGCAGGCTAGTAAAGAAGTTTGGGAGATTTTGCGGAGAGGCAAAAACCCAAAAGATATGGTTTTCACTTATGGCAATAAGGAGGATATCTTAATGAAAGCGTTGGGGGAATCCGACAAAATAACGCTCAAGGAATTTGCGAAGCTTGCAAAGCTGCCACGATTTCTAGCGTCCAAAACGTTGGTGAGGCTTGTGCTGGCAAACGTGCTTCAAATACATCCGCAGGAATCGGATGATTATTTTACGCTGAAGGACCCGGGAGTTTAATTCCTGTGAGTTCAGTAAAACCAGCATTTCCCTGAAGTCCACCAGAGTGTATCATGAGTAATTTTGAGCCGTTTGAGAAGTGATTTCCCTGAATCAAATCCCAGATTCCAAATGCCATTTTTCCAGTGTAAATCGGATCAAGTACAATACCGAAGCTTTCATAAAACCACCAGATAAAATCGATTAGCTCTTGTTTGTATTTGGCGTAGCCACCAAAGTGATAGTTAGTGAAAATCTGGTATTCTCCTTGACTTTTCAGTTGATGCATTTCTATCAAATCAGCGATTTCCCGATGAATGAATTCGCCTTTCAGGGAGGAAAAACCAAGTAAATTTTGTTGTGCAGAAAGTGTAGAATACAAGCCTGTGAAAGTGCCTCCCGTTCCTATAGAACTGCAGATAGTTGAGAATTTCTCATCTTCTATATTGAGAATTTCTTGGGTTCCTTTTATAGCCAGTTTATTGGTTCCACCCTCTGGAATGAAGTAGTAATCACCGAATTTTTCTTTCAAACTGGCTAGAAATTCGGGTTCAGTTTTATTTCTGTAAATTTTTCTGTCAACAAAATGTAGCTGCATACCGAGCTTTTCTGCGCGAGCGAGCGTAGCATTAAGTGGCTCAATTCGTTCTCCACGTATGATCCCTATTGATTCAAGGTTTTCAGCGTATGCCGCTTCGGCAGTTGCATAGATGTGATTTGAAAAAGCCCCCCCAAAGGTTAGAATCTTACTTTTTTGATCACTTTTTATTTTTTCCAGATTGTATTTCAGTTTAAAAAACTTATTTCCAGAAACTTCAGGATGGACTAAATCCAACCGCTTAATAGCCAGTTCGATTCCTTTTTCGGCAAGAATAGTATGAGCAAGAAATTGAATTGGAGTTGGATTTGGAATGAGCATTTAAGGTGCTTTTTTGCTGAGTTGTTAAAGTTAAGCTTGATAAGCTTATTTTTGCAGCATGAGCATGCAACCAGAGGAAGATTTTGAAGAAGAAGAGTTAGAGCTTTATGAGCATTTCAAGTTCATAATCGATAAAGGCCAGACTCCGATTAGAATCGACAAGTTTTTGACAGATAAGATAGCTTTTGCTACTCGAAATAAGATTCAACAAGCCATAGACGCAGGTGCGATCCAAGTGAATGGTGAGTCTATCAAGGGAAGTTATAAAGTAAAACCGCTTGACGATATCCGAGTGCTATTCGGCAAGCCACCACGGGATACGGAGGTTGTCCCAGAAAATATACCGCTGAACATTGTCTATGAGGATCAACATTTGTTGGTAGTGAATAAGGAGGCGGGGATGGTCGTACATCCTGCTCATGGCAATTGGACCGGTACACTAGTGAATGCGTTGGTGTATTATTTTCAGAATCTCCCAGAGATGAAAGGAAATGAAGGCCGGCCTGGGTTGGTACATCGAATAGATAAGGATACCTCAGGTCTGCTCGTGATTGCCAAGTCTGAGGAAGCCATGACTCATTTGGCATCGCAGTTTTACCATCACACGATAGAACGAACATACCAAGCACTTGTTTGGGGTGAAATAGATGAGGAGTTCGGTACCGTAACTGGCCATGTTGGGAGAAGTGCCAAAAACAGAAAGATAATGGATGTGTTTCCAGACGGAAGTCAGGGGAAGCATGCCGTTACTCATTGGAAAATGCTGAAGAGGCTGAGGTATGTATCGCTGCTTCAGTGTAATCTGGAAACTGGACGGACACATCAGATCCGTGCTCATCTGAAATACCTTGGACATCCGCTGTTCAATGATGCGACTTACGGTGGTGATAAAATTAGGAAAGGGACGCAATTCTCTAAGTATAAGACGTTTGTTCATAATGCTTTTAATCTTTTGCCACGTCAGGCATTACATGCGATGTCATTAGGTTTCATTCATCCTGTGACTAAAGAAAAACTATACTTCGAAGCGCCGCTTCCTGAGGATTTCCAAGCAGTATTAGATAAATGGGAAAATTATGTGAATTTCGAATAATCCCATCAATATTGATGAATGCTTAAAGATTTGATCAAATTAATATGATTTTGGTAACGAAATAGCTCTTCATGGGCTGTTTTGGCAACATTCAAGTGATTCATTGAAGAATAGTTAATATAGAACTCGATAATACTACCGTTTTTAACGATACTGTATTTTTCAATCGATTTCATTAAAAATACTGTAAAAATTCAGTTTATTTTTTGAATTATTTTTAATAAACAAACCCTTCTGCTATATTTGAAGTATTGAAAGAGAGCAAACAAACGGTAAGCACTCAAAATACATTGAAATTACACAATACTGTAGGGTGTTGAAATTGGCAGACAAGCCCTCCTATCTCGGGGGTGGAGGTTATAGTATAAAGCATTTAGCGAGCTCGTAAATTTGCCTAACTACTCCGTGGAGGTTCGAATCCTTCTCCTACAGCAGGTTATTTTGGGTTTATTGTTAATTGACTAAAACCATGAAATTTTGTTTCGTGGTTTTTTTTATGTCCTTTTCAAAATGGTGCTCATTTTTAATTTGGCGTCCATATACTTTTTCCCAATAAGATTTTGTAAAAATACAGGCCTGCCTTGATTAATGAATTAGTAATAACTATGCCTAATCAGCTGTAGTATTTATGGATATGGCAGAAATACAATCCTGTTACAAAGAATTCTGTAAAAAATTTAATTAAATGTTATTATAATTTTAATAAACCAATGGTATTTCTAATTTTGACCCAGCAAAATATAAATCGGTTGAGATAATAAGTTTTAGCCGCTTTCCAGAATCTTGCTCATTCAGACCTATTAACCTATGGTTTTTTGAAAACCATCAATACTGGCAAAAGGCCAGTAACGAGTACAAATTCTTCATTGTAGGATGTTGAAACTGGCAGACAAGCCCTCCTGTCTCGGGGGTGGGGATCGTTCTCGATAGCTATCGGGATCGGAAGGACAAAGCGTAATTCTACCGGACTATTGCCTAACTGCCCCGTGGAGGTTCGAATCCTTCTCCTACAGCATTTAAAAGCAGCACTGAAGTGCTGCTTTTTTCATTTAAATTTGTCTTAAATGATTATTTTAGACAAAAAACCAGCTGAATGACAGAAGAGCATAGAGAAAAGCATTCGAGACATCCTTTTCGAAAGAAGGTTCTGAGATGGATGATGTTTATTTTTCTAGCCATACTTTTTTTGGAATTCGTAGTCTATTTTGGCTCAAATCTAGTGCTCTCCAGCTGGGCAAGACGAAAAATCAATGAAGCTGCCAAGGACGTTTATTTAGTTGATTTTAATAGAGTTAGATTCTCTCTTCTACGTCGCGGACTCTTCATGGACGGTATTGTGATGAAGCCTAAGGGGGGTCGTAAAGCTGGACAAAACCAAGCTTTATTTGATCTGTCTTTGGATCAATTGGCACTTAGAAATCTGTGGTATGACTTCTCTGATGGGATTTTGTATGTGGGTAGATTAGAGTTTGACAATCCAAATATCAGTATGGATTTGCCGCCGAATGTCAATCTGGAAGGAAGCTTAGAGTGGGAAAAAAAAGAGTCTCCCGTAAAAGCGCTTGAGGATGAGCTTAAAAAGCTGATTGATAAAATCAATTTTACTGGTGTCTATATCAAAGAACTGGAAATCAAGCATGCGGATTTATTTTTCCTGAATTTTCTAAGTCAAAATTCACTAAAGGCTGAGAACACGAGGTTATTGGTGAAGGATATCAACTGGACGACTAGAGATGAGTGGTCAACTCCATTCAATGCCAGAGGTTTTGAGTTCGATCTTGAAAATGTGGATTTTCCATTGCCTGATGGGGTGCATTCGATCAAGTCAGAGAAAGTGTATATAAGTTCTCTGGATAATCTGATTGAGCTAAATGGTTTTCGGCTATATTCAGATAAAACCGTTGAAAGTAAAGCTTATTACGATGTTTTATTGAGCGAGCTCCGAGTTGGAAATGTTGATCTGAACAAGGCATTTATGACTTCAAATGTGAGGATCGATGAAATTGTCTTAAATGATCCTGAATTTAGAGTAGAGGAAAATAGTACAAGCAAAAAGGATAGCACAGCTACTGGAGATCTGAATGAATTGATAAAGGGAATATTGAAGTCCTTTGAGGTGCAGGAATTGTCGGTGAACAATGGAAAGTTCACTACATATAATGTGGGAGATACACTCAAAAATCGGATAGATATCAAAAAGCTTGATTTCAAGATGATCAATTTTTATCTGGGAGAGGATGAATCCAGGAAAACAGATCAGTTTTTCTACGGAGAAGAAGCCGCAATGGACATTGAAAAGGCGGACTTGTATCTTTCTGATAACGTCCATGTGATCTACGGGGATCGGATGAGTGTATCTTCTTTCAAAGACGAGATAGTTATCGAAAATGTATCTGTGGAGCCAAGGGAAGATGCCCTGCTAAAAGGCCTAGCCAGTCATATTATGCGTATTTCCCTGCCGAAACTGGTGCTTTCCAAAGCCAATTTGAAGCATTTGTATAACGAAGGTGTTTTTAATATTGACGAGATGCTGATTCAGTCTCCTAGAGTGGAAATAACTGAGCTTGACCACAGAGATGAAAATCAAGAAAGCGTAGCGGTGAAGGAGCTTTTGCAGGGTTACATGAATGAGATCGCCATTGGGAAAATGGATTTACGTGAGGGCGAGGTACAATTCAAAAATGAGAAGGGAGTACGGAGCGATGATATTGGTTTTGAGAAATTCAGCTTGCTACTTGAAAAAGTATTTTTGCAGCCAAATATGACAAGCGATGTGAGAAACCAATTCCTGGCAGAAGAAATGGTACTTAGTCTTGACAAGTACAGGTTGAAATTACGAGATAACCTTCATGAATTCATGGCTGATAAGGTGGTGATAGATTCGAAGAAATCTCTCGTGGTGGTCAGTAACTTTACGCTGAGACCTGAAAATCCAGATTCTATTCAAGAAATTCTTGATACCTATGGGAAGTCTGTTATTCTTGACATCACCATTCCTGAGTTCCGTGTAGAGGGAATTGATTTGATGTCAGCTTACATGGATGAGAAGCTGATAATCAATCAAATTCTCGTGCCTTCACCAGTGGCCAATTTAACTCGTTTCAGAAAGAAAAGTAATGGTAACTCAACGTCTCCCCAGGTAGATTCGTCAGATGAAATAGTAGGTCTGTTAACATCCTATTTTTCGTCGATTCAGATAGATTCTATAAGTTTTAGTACTGGTCAAGTTCAGTATAAGAGTTTTGCGGGTAAGAAGGATCTTTCTCTGAGTGAGGATAATCTTTCGTTGAGTTTAAAAGGCTTTTATCTTGAGAAAGGTCTGGAGAAAAATTCTGAGAGGACCTTCTTTTCAGATGAAATTGACTTGATTTTGAGGGAATATGATTTTAGTGTGGCAGGAGGAAATTACGATGTAGATACTGATGGTCTTCGATTTAATTCTCGTTCCAAGACCATAGAATTGGATAACCTTACGCTAAGTCCAAGTAAGACGATCAAGAGCAAAATTGCGTTGTCGTTGAATCTGCCAAGTGTGTCTCTTGAGGGGGTTGATATTGAGTCATTCTTATTTGAGAATCAGCTGCAACTCGATAAACTTGCTGTGGATGGAAGCACGATAACTCTCGAGATTAACAGAAATTTTCAGAAAGAAGAAACCGTAGAAAAGCTTAGTCAAAGTGTGGTCAAAACTCTTCCGAAATCTATTGAGCAGATTTCTATTAGAGATATAAAAGCTACAAATTCGAAGTTGAATATTAATTATAGGGTAGGAAAGGATGATTTTGAATCGATTCAGACAGACTTTGACCTAGGGATAAAGGGCTTGAATCTGGACTCAGCTGCTAATTCACAAATGGACATCGCTGGGTTATTTGATGAAATCAATCTTACGCTGAATGATTTCTCTTACACTCTGCCAGATAGTATCCATACGATCAAATTCTCAAATCTATATGTGGATAATACTGCTTCTGAAACTATATTCTCAAATTTCGAAATAGTTCCAAGTACTACCACAGGAAATCCGGGTTCGCCTATTTTGTCTGCCAAAGTAGATGAGCTAGGTGTGAAAAATAATACCCTCAGAGAAATTCAAGCTACCGGCGTATTTGACCTTACTCAGCTAAGGTTGATGAATCCGAACATCAATGTATACCTCGATACTGCAACTAAATCAAAGAAACCTGAGTCAAAATCGGATTCAGTAAATGCTACTAATTTAGGGTTAATAGAATCTGTTCTGCTTCAGGATGTGCTGGTCAACAACGGTACTATTGTTCTTCACAATAAGGAGACTGGTCAGATTCCAAGGATGGCATTCAATCATGTTAATTTTGGATTGAATGCTTTAAATCTTGATCTGATGAAGAAAAGTAAAGATCTGAGCCCTGAACTACTCTTAGAAAAAGACCTGAGTCTTTCACTGACTAACTATCAGATTTATACAAAAGACAGCCTAAACAAATTGGAGATCGGGAAAATCAGGTATCTGGATAATAGGATTATTTTGGACAGTGTTCATTTCCAGCCAGCGATGGGGCGCTATGAATTTTTGCGCAAAAAAGGATATCAGGACAATACAATTGATGTGTTTGCTGCTAAGATATATCTGCAGGACATAGATTTTGAGGAGTATTTTAGGAATGAAAACCTAAAAGCTCAAGTCCTAATAGTTGAGGGGCTGAAGATGGATGTTTTCAGAGATAAAAGAATTCCGCCCAGAGAAGGTTTAATCAAGCCGATGCCCCAGTACTTGATGGAAAATTCTCCATTTGACCTGGAGTTGGATTCAGTGATACTTCGTGATGGGTTTATCCGATATCAGGAATTTGCACCTAAAGCCATGCTCCCAGGTTCTATTCGTTTTGAAGACGTAGATGCATCTATTGCTCCATTTGTGATGCGCAAAAGCACCGAGAAATTCCCATTGAAGAAAAGTGTTCTAGTTGCAACAGCTCAATTGATGGGCGAAGGTGATGTCAAGTTGAAAGCAGCTATGCGTTTTGGAGATCCCTATCCTATGGATGTAGAAGTGGAATTGGGAGAATTTGATCTGACCAAATTGAATAGCATAGTTACACGAGGTGCTTTTATCAGAATTCTCGATGGAAAAGTAACGGGTGGTAAGTGGAACTTTAAGATAGATGACGACCTAGCTAAAGGGAAAATGAATTTTAAGTATGAGGATTTAAAAATAGAGTTTTTGGACTCACTCACCTTAGAGAGAGGAAGGGGAAAGCTTAGTATAATGACTTTTCTGGCAAATACGTTTACTAAGAAGAGCAATCCTAGAAAGCTATTTAATCATCGAGTGGTCTCTAGAGTTTACTTTGAGCGGGATAAGTCTAAGTTTATTTTTGGAGGCTGGTGGCGGGCTACTTTTAGTGGTTTGAAGGGTTCTGTTGGCCTTGGACAGGCAAAGGCCCCGAAGAGGAAAGAAGAAGAGGAGTAAAAATCAACCGCAGTTTCCGTAGAGTTTTTCACGGAGTTTACGATTGATTTATAAAGTATTCTGGCTTTCCAGAATTGGACTGTTATTCTCTCTGCATGGTCGCAGAAAGGTTTGCGTGTTTCCAGAAGGAACATTGGTAGGGTTTATGCCACTTTTCGTATACTAACGTTGTTTTCAGCCTTAATTTTTCCAAACTTCTGAAGTTTGGAAAAATTGTTCAACAAGCTTAGGGCTACCTTTTCAAGTTATGTAATCTTTAAACTTTATTGTAGGATTTGCAATCCAGAAAAAAGAAATGAAAACAGTTGTTTACCGATTAAAAACTACTGTCGTCCGAGAAAAGAAATTGCTCTAACAATTTATTCTAGGAATAGTACAAAATGAAAGATGGGAAGCTAAAAAGCTGTCCCATCTTTTTTATATTGTTGTTTCTACCAAGAAATA
>Ga0105054_10007139_pt1 | contig 15293 bp, 9 predicted proteins | sample BON02_FD_78091 | JGI IMG/M metagenome (GOLD analysis project Ga0105054, IMG submission 78091) | Freshwater microbial communities from Lake Bonney liftoff mats and glacier meltwater in Antarctica - BON-02 (megahit assembly) | ecosystem: Environmental > Aquatic > Freshwater > Ice > Glacier...
GGCGGGGAGTGAGTTTTCGGTTCCGTTGTTGACGAAGAACGTAAAGCTGTCGTTACCGCTGAAATTGCTATTAGGCGTGTAGGTCAGATACGGAGCCGTGCCGCTGAGCGTGCCGCTGGCCGGTTGTGTTAGGACCGCGTAAGTGAGCGTGCCACCGCTGCCACCGAGTGAGATTGGCAAGGCTGTGTTTAGGTTGGTCGTCAGGTTTTGCGGGAATGCATACACCGGCCGGTTGCTTATGCTGCTGCCGTCGAAGAGATAAACCTGAGGAATGAAGTTGCCGTTATCTCCCGCGAATCCCGGGCCTATCCATTTCAGTTTCGCCACGGCGGAACCGGTGTTCTCATAGTATTCCATGAAAATCTCCGCATACTCTCCTTGCGCCAGATAGACCGGGCTGCCATCGGTCCATCTGGTTGACTGATCCACGAACCGGTCGATCACAAGATTGCCATTGATGTAAAGGCGCACGCCGTCACTGGTGAGGGCGGAAAACGTATAGTTGCCGGTTTGAGGGACAAGCAACACGCCGCTCCAGCGCGTGCTGAAGGTGTCCGCACCGATGGAGGGGTCGGGTGAGCCCGTTCCCCAGTCGAAATTGATCTGAGGATCGATGCGATTGAGCACCGGGCTGGTGAAGTCGATGTTATTGAAATAGTTACCCTGGACTCCGTTGCCGGAGGATCCGACAACGACCGCGACGGTGGCCACCGCTGAAGTCGTCAGGGTGTCAGTCGTCTGAAAAGTGAACTTGTCTGGGCCGGTGTAGCCGCCAGTGGGGGTGTAGGTGAGATTGGGGGGGATGCCGGTCACGCTGCCGTGGGCAGGCTGGGTGACGTTGAGGTAGCTGAACGTGCCGCGCGGTGAAGTCCCGCTCAGGGTGATCGCTTTCGCACCAGTGGTGGTGACGACCTGCGAGTTGGCGACGCAGAGACCGGGCGCCTGGGCGGGTGCGGTGATGGAGTTTTCGATGGCGTCAATGGTGCTGACCAATACTGGGTACTCTCCGGAGGACGGGTTCCACTGGTTCAGATATCCCCTGAGTGTTGGCAGGGTGTAGCGGGCTGCATCACCGTAGGTTGCTAGCCCGTTGAGCGCCGCGATCCTCGGTTGGCCTTCACCCCATTCGAAGCCCGGCGCGCTTTCCAGCATGAGGAGCGCGAGCGGAATGCCCTCCGTAATTTTGAGAGCGGCCAGCATGGTGATGGCGTCCCCACGACAACTGCCGCTCCACATGCGGTCGGCGGGTGTGTCGAATTCGGCCGCGTTGGCGGCTTCCGGATAGACCGCTTGGACATCCGCCAGTGGCATGCGGTTCTTGCAGAACTGTGTGGCTCCCGCTCTAACATAGGAATCGGGTTGTTTCAAACCGGCGCGCATAGCGGGATAAAGCAAGGTTTGTTTGGGGGCGTTGATCGTGTAGGCTGCGATGTCGTTTCCGGGAGTGCCGTCGTCGACGCCATGACCAAAGATCGCCATCGACAGCTTGCCGTTGCTCATCTGAAGCGGGTCGTTCCAATCGATGACATTCGGATCGGTGGCATTGGCGATGAAGGAAGTCATCATCGCATCCCGATGGACGCTTGCGGTGGCCGGAGAGTAGGCCCGGATCGCAATCGCCGCCTTTGCGCGGACCCAGTTATCGGAGTCGTTGAGGAGGGTCACGATGGTGGGAAGCGCGGTGCTGTCCTGACGGATTCCAAGGGTTTCGCAGGCGCCTTGGCGGAAATTGGGATCGGTGCTGGACAGCAGGTTGCGGAGATTGGTGAGGTCGGTGCCGGAGAGGGTGCGTGAAGCCAGTTCGATGGATGCGAAATGGCGCACGAGCGGATCGTAATCGCCGATGGCCGTGAAGAGTTCGGAGATGCTCTTGGTGCCGCGATCGAGGCGGAAGGAACCGGCGGACACGGCAGCGGCGATTTTCGTGCTGTTGAGCGTGTAAGCCGGATTGGCGGTTTTGCCGGTGATCCAAAGGCGCTGGAGCGGCAGGCTGTAGGTCAGCAGATACATGGCATTGGACGGCATACCGTCGTAATCGGCCGCGCCCAGATAGGTGTTTCCCGAAGTGGTGCCAGGGCCGTATTGCTCCTGGCCATCGTAGGCAAAGGAGCCGTCCGTGCGCCGCGAGAGGTCGAGATGCCAACGGATTTGTTTGAGATGTTCGCTGGCGGCATCGGGTCCGCCCATGAGGGCTCCCAGCGTCGTCCAGAAGTAGCTCAGGCCCTGGCCGGTATGCCCGTATTCACGGCCGATCCATCCCGCGATCGAGAGCCGTGAGAAGTATTCGGTTTCGACCGCGCGACCTGTCTGTAGGCCGAAGAAAACCGCAGGCATCGCATCCTTGCCGTTGGACGCGTGGTAAATGATTACGGGCTCATGTTCGCCGTAGGGGATGCCACCCTTGTTGACATAAAAGGAAAAGAAGCTCGAGGAGCGCTGGATGGCGGTATCGATTTTGGGGTCGATGGACTGGCTGGCCGCGACCAAGGCTTTTTTGCCCATGACCAAGGCAATCGCCGCAGTGCCGCCCACGGCATTAACCGGTCCATAGCCAGTGGAGAGACGTCGTCCACTGCCATCGAAAAACAAAGCCGACGAATCGTGGCCGTAGGTGCCGTAGATGCTCTGAGCATCGGCAAGTGTGAGCGTGAAACTCTGGATGCCGGGGATCACCTGTGAGTCGCCGGTGTACAGGTAGTATTCGGCGAGGAAGAGGAGGGAGTATGACCAATGCCAGATATGAAGGGATTCATCGAGCGGACCTGCACTGGCAGTAGTGCGAGCAAAACCCTGCAAACGTGTTTGCACTTGACTGTAGTTGGGATCGTCCGGTTTCACGCCGGAGAGCAGCGCGAGGGCGTTGCTCGATCCGCCGAAGCCGCTTATCAGGTAATTCGGGTCGGCGAGAAGGTCTGCGACCATTTTGTTGCGCACTCCATTGAGGATGAGTGTGGATTTCGGGCAACTGAACGGAGCGGTGGCAGAGTAGTTGCCGAGGATAGGTAGCCGGATATTCACATCGGTTAAGTTCCCTGCCCGCCAGCGTTTTACCCTCAAGGTGCCTGCACCGGTTTGCTCCGCATTGGTGATGGCGGCGGCAAAAGCCTTGCGGCAGTCGCTGGTGAAATAGGGCACAGTGCCTGTTTTGGCGTCGATGGCACCGAGGATGACATCATCCACCGCGAGCACGGCATTGGACGGAGCGACGCAGTGAGTCACCAGCATCTGGCGGCTTTGATCGGTCATCAACCCGGTATCGCCTTTATTGCTGGAATCAATCCAGATCCAGCCGCGAAGACCGGTGGGCCCGAGATTGTAGGTTTCGGAGCGGTCAATTCCGGCGATCACTCCAGGAGCAGTGAGATCAGGTGGGGCTGCTTGGGCAGTGGCAAATGTGAGGAACGCCAGGGCAAGTGTTAGAGCGCCTCGGGTGCTAGTCAGGGAGCGGGCGATGGTCAAATTGGGTTTTATCATGAGTCTTATGGATAATGATTTTATTGAGGTGCCGCGTAATCCCAACGAATATGTTTTCTTCAACAGTGTCCCAATTGAACCGATTTAGGCGCTCTCAGCGCCCGGTATGGCCCGTCCGAAGTGACTCATTTGAGTCGTTTTTTGGGGTGATTTTGAAACCATTGCCTCGTGCGTGTGGCCATCGGAATGCACGATGTTAGAGCTCATCTGGGTTGCGATGTATGGGTGTATGAAATATTTTTCAATTTCGCAAAGCCTTGAAATACAACGAATTATGACTAATCAAAGTCGCGTTTCGAGATTTCTTCCCGACCCACTTTTCTGAATCGGGTATTTTTATCCAGCCCCCTCGGCCTTGGCTAGCTTCGCTGAATTTTTCGATTCAAGACTTCCCCATCATAGTGGATCAATGCGCCCTAAACTGTCACCTTTATAGCAACACTTGCTCGCGAAGATTTTCAATTTTCCGAGACAGAGTTTACAAGGTATCCATGTAGCATTCAGAAGCGCATGGCTGCGGACCAACAGATTAACAGCATCGCCTCCTAAGCGCATCCCAACTTCGATGTTCAATGTTCGATGTTCGATGTTCTCTCTACTTCCCTCTTCATTTCAAACTTCTAACTTTCAAAGTATTATCACTCCATGAAAACCGCCCTACGATCTCTCACTACCATGCTGGCCATGGCGCTTCTAACAACTCTCAGTCCCGCGCAGGATGCTGCGCCCGCTGGCAAACTCAAACTCCATGCGATTTTCTCAAACGACATGGTTTTTCAACGCGGAAAACCCATCGTGATCTGGGGCTGGTCTACTCCCGGTGATGCCGTTTCGGTGACACTCGGTGCTGACAAAGCAGATGCCAAAGCTACCGCCGAAAAAGGCCGCTGGGAAGTGACGTTTCCCGCCCGCGAGGCCAGTGCCGATCCACAGGCTCTTACAGTCACTGCTGGAAAAGAAAAAGTCGAGATGGGCAACATCGTCGTCGGCGATGTGTGGGTCATGTATGGCCAGAGCAACATGGCTTTCCCGCTCAACAAAGTCATGGATGGCGACACGGATGCCGCCCAGGCGAACCTGCCGAATCTGCGGTTGTTTTCCATCTCAACCAACGAGCAAGCAGATCCCGTCGAAGACATAAGGCGTGAAGCGATCTCGACCGGTGGTTGGGTGATTTCAAGCCCAGAGACTGCGCGTGAGTTCTCGGCAATCGGGTTAGTCTTCGGCGCCCAGATCCAGCGGTCATTGAATATCCCAATCGGCGTGATCAAGAGTGCTCGTGGCGGTGCATCCATGGAGGCCTTGGTGCCGATCCGCAAGTATGCGGAGAACCCGGCAGCAAAAGCTCTAGCAGATTCGATCACAGCTAAGCGCGCTACCTTTGACATCAATGCGGAATCCGAACGTGTTTACAAGATCCAGCTTGATCGTGCCAAAGGCAAAAAGCTGCCTGAGGACAAGTGGCCGAAGAAGCCGGTGAACGCCGATAACGTCCCTTCATGGAATATTCCTGGGATGAGTCCGGGACATCCCGGCAGCATCTACAATGGCATGTTCGGTGTTTTCAAAGGCTACAATATTAAAGGTGTTCTGCTTCACCACGGCTACAACAACGCCATGGTTCAGCAGGGGCTTCGTCCCAAGTTTTACCGTTGGATGATGAAAGCGATGATGGATGGGATTCGCGAGGATTTCAACGATCCCAAAATCGCCTTCGGGATCATAGGTTTCTGCGCGGGTGGCAATCCGCAAAGCGAGGAAGACTTCGAGGTGCAGGCTCCGGGCCCCGCATTCATCCGGGAAGCACAACGCCTTGGCGTCGCCGATATGAATGATCCTGAAAACACCGCTTTCATCCCCTCATACGATGTCCAGATCCCGGGGCTGCATCCGAGTAAGAAACGCGAGCACGGCGAACGCTCCGCACGCTGGGTGCTCGCTAAGATTTATGGTGTAAAAGGCGTCCAATGGGATGAAGCGAAGATTGTCTCGACGGTGATCAAGGGCGATGCAATCGCTATCACCTTCGACAAGCGCGTGAAAACGGACGATGGAAGCACCATCCTCGAAGGTTTTTCCATCGCTGGCGAGGATGGTAAATTCTACATGGCTCACGCCCGCCACGCTGCCTTTGAGGGCAACTATTGGACGAATGGTGACAAGGAAATTCATGTTTGGAGTCCGCTCGTTGAAAAACCGGTCGCCGTGCGTTATGCGTGGGGAACCAGCCCGTTGGGAAATCTCAAGGTCAATGGCCACCCAAACATGCCATTCCCCGAGTTCCGTACCGACAAATGGGATCTCCCGGAAAGCGAGGATCTAACCGTAGCGTCGATCACCAGAGAGTTTTCCAAACAGTGGGGTGAAGACGGCAAAGCCCGTCTCGATTACCGCCGCACGGAAGAGGCCAAGCGTGCGTTGCAGATCCTTGAACGCATCGAGAAACTCGGAAAATAAAATCAATCAAACAATCAAACACCAATCATGAAATCACATCACCATCCCATCCGTAGGCTAGTTTTTCTGGCCTTGTTCCCGACCCTCGTCTCCAGCCTTACCGCCGAAGAGAGCCACAGCTGGAATACCTTCGAAGTCGACTTCAACGCACTCGGATGCGCCGCCATCAGTAACAAAAACAACGCCTACAAGGCGCCTGCGGAAGGGGAGATGGGGCGCACGGCGACTTATCGGGTGCCGATTTCACAGGCTGGTAAATACGATCTCTACATGCGCTGGATACCAGGCAGCTTCTGCATCAGCCAATCCCTTGGCGATACGCCCCAATGGAGAGAGGTCAAAAACGTCAAGGGAGTGGCCGGAGAATATGGATGGTTCAACCTATCCGAGTTGCTAGGTCATCCGAAAAACGGCGATCTCACCTACGAAGTGAATCAGCCGGGAACCATCACTTTCAAGATTGCCTCACGCAGCGCTGGCACCCGCATCGATGCCTTCGCCTTCGGCAAGGCCGACAAGTCGTTCACCGATGATCAATTGGATGCCGCGGCACTGAACCCTTCTGCAGCTACGGCGGCAGGCTTGTTCGGCTTTCAAGCGGAGGCGGCCACCGCCTATGGCGACGAAGTCTTGTCTGATCAAATTCGGAAGAAGCAGAATACATACGCCAATCGCCTGATTGAGCTGTCCAAGGAGATCCGTGCGGTTCTGCCCAAGCCGGATGATGCGAAAGTGGCCGCATGGCTGAAATCAATCCAAGCGGAAGCGGTTTTTGCCAAGGAAGCGGCTGCCACCGCAAAAGCCGTTGCGACCATGCAGGCAACTCCGGAAAAGCTCAAACAGATGGAAGAAAATCTGAAATATGGTCCCAAGACGCTTGAGGACGGCATGGCGGAACTGCAGCGTGCCAAGGCTAGGGGGGAAGAGAATCCGGAGAAGGAGAAAGAGCTTAAAAATGCCGAGAATTACCTCGCGAGCAGGCAGAAGGAGATGGATCAGCTTCAGGCCGGCATCGAAAAGGCCAGAATTGCCGTCGAGAAATCCAAGGCCGAACTGCCCGCAGCAATCAAGGCCGCAGATGCAGCCAAAAGGGCTCATGAAAACGCCATGGCAACCACATGGAAAGCAATGGATGCACTGGGGATGGGTGAAATCCTAGGCAGCAACCAACTGGACGGCAAGCTGGCACAATGCATGGTCATCCAATCCGCGAACCCGCGCGACCTCGCGAAATTTGCGGAGAAAAGCCCGGAGAATCAGAACCTGATCCAACAGCTCTTCGACAACGATGCCTTGATGGTTCAGATGCTGGTGGCTGACGGACCGACCGGTGGAAAATACGGTGAGGCGATGAAGATCTACACCGACATTCAGAAAGCCAGCCCCAAGGCGAAGGATGGAGTTTTCCAGAGGCTCGCATTGGCCGTGAGCCTCGCGCACGCGGTGCCGATTCCAACGCAGGCGACCACAGGAGGTGATTCCATGGAAGGCGGCGAAGCGGTTGCTGGAAGTGACGGCTCCGCCAAAACAATCGATCCGGTGAAGAGATATCTGAGCTACGAAAAGTGGTATCTGGATGGAGAACTCGACCAGGGCTTCAAAGATTTGAGCGTCTGGAACATGACCATGGCGGTGAATACAAACGATCCCGACGAGATCCTTGCTTGGGGCCGTGAGATGCTCCGCAGCCTGCGGCCGGATTGTATTCCAACCAACGGAGATACATCCCTCTACGTCGATGTGGTCGATAAAGAGATCAGGTATGGAAGTGGGGACGTGCCCAACGACCGTCCGGAACTCGCCTTGATGCAAAATATCCTGGCCAACGGCGGGATCTGTGGACGGCGCGCATTTTTCGGACGGTTCAGCCTGCAAGCGTTCGGCATACCTACCACTGCACGGAAGGAACCAGGACACGCGACGCTCGCACACTGGCACCCTGACGGCTGGGCAACCCGATTGGGTGGCGAATCCAAACCGGGCGAAGAGTGGCGCACGGGAGGACGCGGTTTTTATGCGTCCATGAACGATTCAAGAACCCGGTCCTATGGTGCGGATGTCAATTTCCATGCCAGCAGTCAGGCGCGTGAAGATGAGTCTGCCTTCATGCGGGTGAAGCGAGCGCAGTGGATCGGCGCACTAGTCGGTGAGGATCGCAAGCCGGGTCTTATCACCTGGAGCGGCAAGAGCAGAGGCCCGGCACCGTTGAAAAAGGGAGAGCTTGTGAAGCCGATCTTCTGGAACGAATTGGCACTGCATGAGCAACGGCGGATCATCGCCGGGCTGGACTCAGGAAAAAGCCCATCCTCGGGCACTGCTCCCATTGCAGCGCAAGAACCGGCTGCGACAGGAAAGGTCACGATCGACAGCCAAGGCGTCATCACCATTCCTTCGGCAGCCTGTAGCAGTCCCACCGAGAGCACCAGGGCTCTCTACAGGGGCGGCTATACGGATCAGATTGTCTTCGTGAAGAACAAAGAGGGCGAAACGAATCTGCACCTCTCGCGCTACAGCAAAGGGTCCGACACGTTTGAATACACCTTCGACACCCAAAAGGGCGGCAAATACCATTTAGTCGCCAGCGTCGTGACGCCCAAATGGGATCAGAGCCTGTTCGCATCAGCGAATGGCGGTGCGGAGGCTGAAATAGCGCTGCCCTATACGATCGGCATGCTTGGCAAGACGGAGCCGGTCGCAATCGAGCTGAAAGCGGGCAAGAACGTTCTGAAATTCCGCGGGCCTGCGAGGGTTACCTTAAGCCAATTCACACTTACACCAATAAACTAACAGATTCATGAAAATGAAATTATTCAGGTTGCTCGCCGCAGTGATCGCTCCGCTCATCCTCATCACCTCATCTGTCAGCGCTGAGGAAACTGGAAAACACCAAAACACCTGTTTATCCTATCTGGTCAGTCAAACATGACCGGAATCAACCCGGCCGTCTCCTTTACGCCGACGGTAGAGGCTGCTTTCGGAAAAGATAACGTGATCGTTGTCAAGAATGCCAAGGGCAGCCAAGCCATCCGCAAATGGTATAAGAAATGGAAACCCTCAAAGGGTGACGCGCCTGAAGGAAATGGTAAGCTCTACGAGAGGTTGATTGACGGCGTTAACCGAGCAATCAAAGACAAGAAGATCAAGACCGTGACTTTCGTCTGGATGCAGGGCGAGCATGACGCGCACGAAAAGAGTGATGATGTTTACAAGGAAAGCTTCATGGGATTGATCAAACAACTCAGCGATGATCTGAAGCGCGATGATGTGAATTATGTCATCGGCCGCCTCAGTCAGCACAGGAGCGATGCGCACTGGGAGGGTGTTAGGAAGGCGCAGGTCGAAGCCGCTGAAGCCAGTCCGCGCGGCGCATGGGTCGATACCGATGATGTCGAGATCGAGGGAATCCATTACACCAAAGCTGGATTCAAGGATTTGGGCAAGCGCTTTGCAGACAAGTCAATCGCCCTGATCAAGAAGCACCAAGCCCAAGCGCCGGAACAATGAGAACCCGTCGCACACCTTAGGCGAACCTGCGCGATCACCCTGCCAATCGCTGGACATCCGCTCCATTCTTCAAACGAACAATCCAAAATTTACGATATGAAAATCAACAAATCCATCCTGAGCGCCATCGTGTTGACCCTTGCCGCACTCCAGTGCCCTGGCCAGGTGCAAACCCAAGCCAAGATCCTCAAGCTCCACAATATCTTCTCCAGCGACATGGTTCTCCAGCGCGGCAAGCCGATCAAGATCTGGGGCTGGGGGAAGCCCCGCGATCAGGTTTCCGTGAAATTCGGCAAGGACACCGCGACTGCTGTCGTTGCCGATGCCGCACTCGTGAATGTCTTCGGCGAGGCTGAGACCTACGCTGGGAAAGGCCGCTGGGAGGTCACCTTCCCTGAGCGCGAAGCCAGTGCCGAGCCACAAACCCTGTCTGTCACTTCAGGTGCGGAAAAAGTGGAACTGACCAACATCGTCCTGGGCGATGTGTGGGTCATGCACGGACAGAGCAACATGGCTTTCCCTCTCGGAAAAACCGATGGCAAGGAGTTGGCCGTTCAGGCAAATCTTCCGAACCTGCGGCTTTATTCGATCTCCACCAACGAACAGACCTCGCTCCAGGATGACATCCGCCCTGAGGCGGTGAGCACAGGTGGTTGGGTGGTTTCCAGCCCCGAGACAGCCCTTGAGTTCTCCGCCATCGGCTACGTCTTCGGATCGGACATTCAGCGGGCGCTCGGCATTCCCATCGGTTTGATCAAGAACGCCCGCGGCGGCGCATCCATCGAGAGCATGGTGCCGGCCTACAAGTTTGATGAAGATCCCCTCGCGAAACGATACGCGGACCACGTCCGGAAGCGGATGCAAGAATTTGATCCTGAAGCGGAGGCAGACAAAATCTGGGCGGCACAAAAGGGAAGAGCCAAGGCTAAGGGCCAACCGGAGCCCAAGCGCCCCGATCCCAGCGAGATCCCGTCCTGGAATATCCCCGGCAAAAGCCCGTTCGACATGGCCAGCGTGTACAACGGTTTTTTCGGTGCCTTCAAAGGCTTCAATATCAAGGGCGTGCTGTTTCACCAGGGGCACAACAACCAGATGAGTTCCGCTATCCGTCCGGATCTCTACCGGGTGCTCACGAAGCTGATGATCGAGGGATGGCGTGAAGAGTTCAACGATCCTCAATTGCCTGTTGGCGTGATTGGTTTTTGCGCGGGGGGGAAGACCCAAAACGAGGAAAACTTCGAGGAACTTTCAAACGAAGGAGGTGCCTGGATTCGCGAGGCTCAGCGTCTTGGTGTCGCTGACGTGGGAGTTCCAGAACACACCGCCTTCCTGCCTGCCTACGATGTGAAAGTACCGGGCCTTCACCCTTCGAAAAAGCGCGAGCATGGCTGGCGCGCCGCACGCTGGGCTCTCGCAGAAATCTACGACAATAAAGGGGTGAACTGGGGTGGCCTCGTCTCAAAACTCATCTCTGCGGAGCCGCAGGGTGACAAGATGGTTCTCAAGTTCGACAAGCGCGTGAAGCCCGACGATCAGAATAGCATTCTAGAAGGGTTCTCCATCGCCGGAGAAGATGGCGAATTCTACATGGCTCATGCCCGGCACGCGGCCTTTGAGGGCAATTATTGGACGAATGGTGACAGGGTCATCCACGTCTGGAGCCCTTTGGTAGAGAAGCCCGTAGCCGTCCGTTATGCCTGGGCCAACAGCCCCATGGGGAACCTTAAATTCGACGGCAATCAGGATATGCCGTTCCCGAGCTTTCGTACCGACGACTGGGACTTGCCGATCAACCCGGAATTCGGAGAAAGGGCATTGAATCGCACCCAGGAAAAAGAAAGAGGAGAGGATGCGAAAAGCCGCCTCGAATATCGCCGCATGGGAGAAGCCAAGGGAGCGGTGCAGATCATGGAGCGCCTCAAGACCCTCGGGAAATAAGTCGGCGGAAAAGATAATCGTTCCGAATAATCTCATGAACCGCACAAACTTACTTCTCTCCATCCTCCTGCTTTGCCTGCCCACTTCAGCATCAGGCAAGGCCAAGGTCTTCATCCTTTCTGGCCAATCCAACATGTCCGGTGGTGGTTATGTTGAGGATGGCGGCGTGAAATTCGATGAAGCCCTAAGCAGCAAGGTTCGGATATGGGATGGTACGGCGGAACTGAGAAAGCGGGACTTCTCCATGAAGTGGCTGAGTTTGAAGGAACTCCAAAGCAACAAGGCGGCAATCAAGACAAACTGGATTGGTCCCGAGTTTGGCTATGCCAATGCGATGGCGAAGTCATTTCCCGCCGATGAAATCTACTTCATCAAGGTGTCCCGAGGTGGCACTGACATCGCCTACTGGCTTCCATCAAAAAACGGTAAGCCAAATGGATACAGCGATCTCATTGCCAACATTGACGGCGCACTCGCCAAGATTGAAGGCGACTACGAAATTGTCGGCATGATTTGGATGCAGGGAGAAAGTGACTCGAAAAAGGAAGAGACCGCCAAAGCGTATGAGCAGAACCTTGAAAAGCTGATCTCTCTGGTTCGCACCAAAGTGGCGAAGCCGGAGCTGCCTGTGATCATCGGTCGCCTCAGTTCCGAACTTTTGAAGTCGAAAAAATTCAACTGGCAATTCACCACGACGGTACAGGCCGCCCAAGAGGCAGTCGCAAAAAAAGATAACAACGTTGAGATCATCAACACCGACAATTTGTCACAGCGTTCCGATCTCACCCATTTCGATGCACCCGGGCAAATAAAACTCGGCGAGCGTTTCGGGGAGGCGATGAGCAAGAAGATCACGAAAGAGTGATGCAAGACTCGAATCCCAAGGTTACTCCACCAAGGCTTACGAAGAGGTTTTAACCACGGATTTCACAGATTTTCACGGATGAAGACTTATGGAAACCGAATTGGAAATGGCTACGACTATGAAACTTCGCGCTCTTAGAAACCGAAAACCACCTAATCCTCTCCATCTTATCCGTGTCCATCCGTGCAATCCGTGGTTTAAATCCTCCAACAACTGAAGGTTCCTAATCGTCTCAAAAAAATCAAAATGATACACTCTAACAGTATTCCATGGGTTCAGGCTACCGCACTGGGCATCCTTTCCGCCGTGCTTCCGCTTCAAGCTACCGCTGCAGAGGCTCCCTCCAAACAGCCTAACATCATCTTCATCATGGTCGATGACATGGGCTACCGAAATCTTGGCTGCTACGGTAGCAAGACGATTCAGACACCTAACATCGACAAGATGTGCCGTGAAGGGATCAAGTTCACCGACTGCTACTCCGGCGATTCCGTCTGTGGACCGGCCCGGAGCACTCTGATGACGGGAACCCACATCGGGCACACACGGGTAAGGGGTAACGGCGGCGGAACACCGCTCTTGCCTGAAGATGTCACCGTGGCCGAAGTTTTGAAAAAAGCAGGTTACGTCACGGGTGGATTCGGTAAGTGGGGGATTGGTAATGAGGGCTCGCAGGGCGCAGCGGAGAAGCAAGGTTTTGATACGTTCTTCGGCTACTACAATCAAGTCCACGCGCACGACTACTACACGACGCATCTTTTCAGAAACAGCGAGCGGGTGGAGCTTGAAGGCCCCTTGCATAAGGTCATCTCCAATGGAGAGAGCGTGGAGCGGAAGGGGAGATATTCGCATTACGCGATCTTCGATGAGAACATCAAGTTCATCAAGGAAAGCGCCAAGAGCAGCAAGCCGTTCTTTTGTTACAGCCCGTGGACGCCCCTCACTCCAATCTCGATATACCGGAAGACGATCCTGCATGGGCACTTTACAAGGACAAGCCATGGCCAGATCGGGCGAAGGTCGTTGCGGCGATGGATTCGATGATTGATCGGCAGGTCGGTGAAATCCTCGCATTGCTCAAGGAACTCAAAATAGACGACAACACGATCGTCTTCTTCACCTCAGACAACGGGGCTTCGAGGCACTGGCCAGGGCTCCTTGATTCCTCGGGTGAACTCAAAGGCATAAAAGGCTCGATGTATGAAGGCGGCATCCGTGTTCCTATGGTAGTCCGCTGGCCAGGCAAGATCAAGGCGGGTGGCCTCAGCGATCTGCCTTGGTATTTCCCCGATGTCATGCCGACTCTAGCCGAATTGGCCGGCGACTCCAAAGACGTTCCTGCGGACACGGATGGCATTTCCATCGTTCCCACACTTTTAGGAAAAGAGGGGCAGAAGAAACACGACTACCTCTTCTGGCGTGGTGCGATTCGGAGGGGAAATTGGAAGGGCGTCGGCAATCCAGGAAAACTTGCTCTCTATGACCTCAGTAACGACATCGGCGAAAAGAAAGACCTCGCTGCAGAGCATCCTGAAGTTGTCAAAGAATTAACAGCCCTAATGGAGAAAGCTTGGACGCCGCCTCTTAGCAAAGCTGATGAAGGGGCGTCTGCAAAATAACAAACGATAAAATTTATGAAAAAACGATCAATCACACTGACTACTATCTTCGGACTAGCGCTCTTCAGCTCTGCACAGGAACAGAAAAAACCGCTCAAGGTTTACCTCCTCGCCGGCCAGTCGAACATGACAGGCATGGTTTCAAAACACACGCTCGAGCATCTCAAGATGTTTCCGGACACAGCAAAGGAGTTCGCGGCCCTCTTTGACAAGAATGGCAGCCCGGTTGAACTCGAGGAGGTTTACGTTTCCCAATGGAAGGGGAAAGATAGCGGAAAGCTTGCGCCCAGGTTCGGTGGCGGAAAAGGCGTGAGATTTGGTCCTGACTATCCGTTTGGGGTGTAAAATGGGGTCAGGGTGCAAATCTTGAAAAAATGCCTGTCAAATCTCCGTTTTCCAAGCATCACCGAGAAAGGCCTGCATTTCGGAAGGCAGCTTGGCCTTCGTTCCTCCCCCCTACGTTCTATGACTCTTTGGATTATAGAAAACGAAGCAGATTTCTTCCGAATGTGCTTGGGAGTTCAAGGTGTGAGAGCGAGTGTTTTGCTCCCCGCATTGAGCCGAATATGCCTGCCAACTCCGCGTCATGAAAATCCACCTACTCCTCCTTCTCTCTTGCTCCCTCGCCGCGGCGGAGACCCCGTTTTACAATAGCCCGTCGTCGTTCTCGACCCGCCCGTCGGAAACGCAATCGCTGCGGGCGTCGGGAAACCTGTGGCGGTCCGCTACGCCCATACCACCCAGCCCCGCGGCCACCTGCTTTACAACATGGAAGGGATGCCCGTAGCTCCCTTCTCTACCGTTGGCGATGATGCCTCTGAAAAATGAAAACCCGCGAGAACATGAAAACGAACATGAACACAGTCCCCACCCCGAGCCTGGGCATCAAACCCATGCGCGGACTTGCGATGGCGCTCACCGTCGCCGCCTGCCTGACCTCCTTCACCCATGCGCAGGCCGGCGAACCTTATGCCGCCATGCTCGAAGCGCTGCGCTCTGAAATCACCGCGAAGCTGCCACCCTTCGACGACGCGACGCGCAAGAGCATCGTCGATGCCAAGGACGCCAAGGCCAGAGTCGAAGCAGTGAGGAAAATTACGGTTCTCGACGAGTTCCTCGCCAGCGACGCACTGGATGCCAAACTGGCAAAATTCTTCATCCTCCACGACGCCACGCCCGCCGGCCTGGCGGCTTTTGCAAGTCAGGGAGCGGCGCAAAAGCAGATGATCGACACCCTGCTGGCCGACGATTCACTGCTCCTGCAGATCGCGATGGCCGACGGCGCGCGCCCCGTGCACGGGCGCGATGATAAATCACCAGCCAACTACGGCAAGGCAATGGAAATCTACACCGCCATCCAACAAGCCAGCCCCAAGGCGAAAAAGGGAATACTCCAACGTCTGGCACTGGCCACCAGTCTGGAATTCAACGAGCCC
>Ga0105054_10007151_pt1 | contig 15280 bp, 11 predicted proteins | sample BON02_FD_78091 | JGI IMG/M metagenome (GOLD analysis project Ga0105054, IMG submission 78091) | Freshwater microbial communities from Lake Bonney liftoff mats and glacier meltwater in Antarctica - BON-02 (megahit assembly) | ecosystem: Environmental > Aquatic > Freshwater > Ice > Glacier...
GAAGTGTCGGTATTGTTCTTCATGGCGTGATCTCCTTGGCGGTTGCTGCCGCCGGTTGGGTGGGTTCAGTTCACCCGGAGATTACGCCACCTTCATATTTCCACCACCTTCGCGACACGACCGAGGCCTGCAACTGGAAGGTCTCGGTCGAGAACTACAGCGAGTGTTACCACTGCAAGCTGACCCACCCGACCTTCTCGAGCGGGGTCATCGACCCCGACAGCTACGACATCCGGCCCCAGGGCCACTGCCTGCGCCACACCACGCGTTCGGCCGGGTCCGACAACATGACCTATGCCATCGACGCGCAGAAGGCCCATGCCGGCGAGTACAGCTCCTGGTACCTGTGGCCGACCTTCTCGTTCCAGGTTTATCCCGGCAACGTGCTCAACACCTACCTGTGGCGCTGCAGCGATCATCGCAGCGTTTCGGTGATCCGCGGCTGGTACACCCCTGGCGGTGCCCCTTCGGAAGCGATCGACCGGCTTGCCGCCCAGGACCGCGCGACGACCGTGGCCGAGGACATCGCCATCGTGGAATCGGTGCAGCGCGGCCTTGAAAGCGGCGGCTACGAACCCGGCCCGCTGGTCATCGATCCGGAGGGGGGCGTGCTGAGCGAACATTCGATTGCGGCCATCCACGGCTGGTTGCGCGAGGCGATGGCCTGAGACGAAGATCTATGCGGCTCTGGAGTTCCTCCTTTGCCTGACTGCCATGTTGCTCCCCGCCGCCGGATCGTGCCGCCGACGGCGTCAACTGAGCCTTCAGACCTTGCCGGCGCTGGCCAGCAGCCGTCTGGCGCGTAGCAGGTGGGGGCGGTCGATCATGCGGCCGTCCAGGCCGATGGTGCCGGCATCAGGCTGGGCTGCGAAAGCCGCGACGATGGCGCGGGCCTGCGCCAGGGCGGCAGGGTCGGGTGCGAAGACCTCGTTGATGACCGGGACCTGTGCGGGATGGATCGCCAGCTTGGCCAGGAAACCGTCGCGGCGGGCGGCGCGCGCCTCGCTGCGCAGACCGTCGAGATCGCGGAAGTCGGTGTGGACGCCATCGATGGGCAGGGCCCCCGCCGCCATCGCGCCGAGCAGCGTCAGGGTACGGGCAAGCCGGTAGGGGTCGGTGTAGTGGCCCTGATCGTCCCTGCTGGTTTCGGCACCCAGGTCGGCGGAGAGATCCTCGGCACCCCAGGAGATGCCCTCCAGGCGCGGCGACGACCCGGCGAAACTGCCCATGGCAAACAGCGATGCGGCGTTTTCGGTGGCCACGGTCAGGATGGTCAGCCCTCCCGCCGCCAGACCGTGGCGCGCCTCCTCGAGCCGCAGCATGGCGTCGAGCCGGGCGACATCGGCCCCGCCGCAGCACTTGGGCAGCATGATGCCGGCCAGCACAGGCGCGAGCGTGGCGTCGAGGTCGGCTTCGGCAAGGCCGCTGGCGAGATCGTTGATGCGCAGATAGAGGCGCGGGCCGTCGGTGCCGGCCTGCTTCAGGAAGGTGGCAGCAGTCTCCCGCGCGTCTTCCTTGCGTCCGCCGGCAACCGAATCCTCGAGGTCGATGATCAGGGCGTCGGCGCCTGCGGTCATGGCCTTCTCCAGCTTGCGGGTGTCGTCGCCGGGAACAAAGAGCAGGGAGCGCATGGCCGGACCCTCAGTAGGACTTGGGCAGGCCGAGCTGGCGCTCGGCGATGTGGCACAGGATCAACTCGCGGCTAACCGGGGCAAGGCGGCAGATCGTCACCTCGCGCAGGTAACGCTCGACATGATATTCACGGGCATAACCGTAGCCGCCATGGGTGGTCTGGGCGGTGACGCAGGCGTTCCAGCCGGCCTCGGCGCCCAGGTACTTGGCGGCATTGGCCTGCGCGCCGCAGGGCTGACCGGCGTCGTAGAGGCGGGCGGCCTGGAGCATCATCAGGTTGGCCGCTTCCAGATCCATCCAGTTGACCGCCAGGGGATGCTGGATTGCCTGGTTCTGCCCGATGGGGCGGCCGAAGACGACACGTTCCTTTGCGTAACCCGTTGCCCGGGCAAGCGCGGCGCGGCCGATGCCGATGGCTTCGGCTGCGACCAGTATGCGCTCGGGGTTGAGGCTTTCGAGGAGGTAGGCAAACCCCATGCCCTCCTCGCCGATGCGGTCCTCTGCAGGAACCTCCAGGCCATCGATGAAGAGCTGGTTCGAATCGATCGCCTTGCGCCCCATCTTGTCGATCTCGCGCGCTTCGATGCGGTTGCGGTCGAAGGCGGTGAAAAACAGGCTCATGCCGTCGGTCGGCCGGGCGCAGTCCTCCAGCGGCGTCGTGCGTGCCAGGATCAGGATGCGGTGGGCGACCTGGCCCAGACTCGTCCAGACCTTGCGCCCGTTGACGACGTAACGCCCGTTCTCGCGGCGCGCGCGTGTCGTGATGTGGGTCGTATCGAGGCCGGCGTCAGGTTCGGTGACGGCAAAACAGGCGATCTCGGCGCCCGAGATGAGGGGGGGCAGCATGCGCGCCTTCTGCTCGTCCGTGCCGTGGCGGACGATGACATTGGGCCCGAAGATCGACATGTGGATGGCGGAGGCGCCGGCCATGGCCGCACCCGATTCCGCGATGGCCTGCATCATCACCGCCGCGTCGGCGATGCCCTGGCCCGCGCCGCCCTGTTCTTCCGGCATGGCGATGCCGATCCAGCCGCCCCGGGCCAGCGTCTGCTGGAAGTCATGAGGGAATCCGCCCGTGCGGTCCTTTTCCATCCAGTAGGCATCGTCATAGGGCGCGCAGAGCTTCAACACGCTCTCGCGGATCGCCCGCTGGCCTTCGCTCAGTGCCCCATCCATGGCCGCCTCCGGGGCGACGATACCATGCTCAGCGCTGCTGGTGTTCCCAGTCGGGATGGACCCAGACCGGCGCGTCCGAGGCCGGCGGCGGCGTCTTGCCGAGGATCGCGTCGGCGCCCTTCTCGGCGATCATGATGGTCGGGGCATTCAGGTTGCCCGACGGGATGTTGGGCATGACCGAGGAGTCGACGACGCGCAGGCCCTCCAGGCCATAGACCTTCAGCTCGGGGTCGACCACGGCCATGGGGTCGGTGCCGTTGCCGATCTTGCAGGTGCAGGAGGGGTGGTAGCTCGACTCACAGGTCTCGCGGATCCAGGCGTCGAGTTCGTCATCGCTCTGGAGCTGTTCGCCCGGCCACAGTTCGCCGACGCGGTAGGGCTTGAAGGCGTCCTGGGCGAAGATCTCGCGGGTCAGGCGCGTGCCGTCGCGCAACACGCGCACGTCCTCGTCTTCCTTGAGGTAGTTGAACAGGATCTTCGGGGCCTGGCGCGGGTCGTTCGATTTGATCTTCACATGGCCGCGCGAGAGCGGGCGCAGGACGTCGACCATGGCCTGGTAGCCGTGAATCTTGGTGATCTTGAAGGCGTCGTAGGTCATGGCCATGGGCAGGAAATGGAACTGCACGTCGGGATGGTCGATGCCCGCGCGCGAGCGGATGAAACCGCCCACGTCCATGTGGTTGGTCGCGCCCAGGCCGGTGCGGTTGAAGAACCACTGCAAACCGACCTTCAGCTTGCCCATGGGCAGGAGTGCGGGCAGCAGGCTGATCGGCTGGCTGCACTCCTGCTGTACGAAGACCTCCAGATGGTCCTGCAGGTTCTCGCCGACACCGGGCAGGTTGTGCACGACGTCGATGCCCAGCGCCTGCAATTCCCGGGCATTGCCCACGCCGGAAAGCTGGAGAAGCTGGGGCGAGTTGATCGAGCCCGACGACAGGATCACCTCGCGCGTCGCCTTCACCCGGTGGGTGCGGCCGTTCTGCTCGTATTCGATGCCGATGGCGCGCTTGCCCTCGAACAGCACGCGGCGGGTCAGGGCGCGGAGCTCGACCGACAGGTTGGGGCGGTGCATCACCGGCTTGAGATAGGCCATGGCCGCACTCCAGCGCCGACCGCCCTTGGTCGTGCTGTCCATGCGGCCGATGCCTTCCTGCTGCACGCCGTTGAGATCCATGGTCTCGTCGTAGCCGGCCTGTTTGGCCGCCTCGATGAAGGTGCGGAAGAGAGGATTGTTGCCCTCGATGCGGCCGGGCTTGACGTTCAGCGGGCCGTCGCCGCCGTGGTAGTCGTCGGCGCCCAGCTCGAAGCTCTCGGCCTTGCGGAAATAGGGCAGGATCTCGCGGTAGGACCAGCCCCTGGCGCCGGCCTGGGCCCACTTGTCGTAGTCGAAGGCGTGGCCGCGGATGTAGCACATGCCGTTGATCGAGCTGGAGCCGCCCAGCACCTTGCCGCGCGGGCAGTGGATTACCCGGTTGCCAATGAAGGGCTCGGGTTCGCTGTGGTAGAACCAGTTGTACTTGTCGTCCTTCAGCGGATAGGCAAACGCCGTGGGCATGTGGATCTTCCAGGCGTCCAGGCCGCGATCCATGCCGCCGAATTCCAGCACCAGAACACGGTTGGCGGTATCGGCGGAGATGCGGTTGGCCAGCGTGCAGCCGGCAGACCCCGCACCGACGATGATGAAGTCGACTTCGCGGTCGAAACTCTCCTGCGCCATCTATCCGCTCCCTCGTGCCGAATCGTTGGCGTCAAGCTAACCGGCGCGCTCCTCGCGGAACAGTCCATGCACGACTCCGGCTGTCTGCGCCGGGTCAGGCGGGTTTGGCCACCGGCGGCGGGCTGTGCCAAGGTCGGGGCGGGCCAATGGAGGGGGAAAGATCATGTTGCCGTTCGAGATGAGCGAATACCGGGATCGCGTGGCGCGCTCGCTGGCGTCGATGGAGGCCAGGGGCATCGACACCCTGCTGGTGACCAACCCCGGCAACATGTGCTGGCTGACCGGCTACGACGGCTGGTCGTTCTACGTCCACCAGCTCGTCATCCTCTCGACCAAATTGCCCGAGCCGATCTGGGTCGGCCGCCTGATGGACGCCAATGCGGCGCGGGTGACGACCTACCTCAAGCCCGACAGCATCCGCGGTTATCCCGACCGCTACGTCCAGTCGACGCAGCGCCACCCCATGGATTACGTCGCCGACGTGCTGACGGAGCACGGCCTGGAGAAGGGCCGCATCGGCGTCGAGATGGACGTCTACTACTTCACGGCGGCCTGCTACACGACGCTGCTCAAGGACCTGCCGAACGCGGAACTGGTCGACGCCACGGCGCTGGTCAACTGGCAGAAGATCGTGAAGTCGCCGGCCGAGATCGCCTGCATGCGCCAGGCTGCCGCCATCGTCGATGCCATGATGACCACGGGTATCGACATGATTGAACCAGGCGTGCGCCAGTGCGACGCGGTCGCCGAGATCTACCGCGTCATGGCCTCGGGCACGCCGGAGTTCGGCGGCGAGTATTCGGCCATCGTGCCGATGCTGCCCACGGGCGAAGGCACTTCGACGCCGCATCTGACCTGGTCGGATGCACCCTTCAAGACGGGCGAGGCGACGATCCTGGAACTGGCCGGTGTGCGGCGGCGCTACAACTGCCCCATGGCGCGCACCGTGCACTTGGGCAAGCCGCCCCAGAAACTCGCCGATACCGAAAAGGTTGTGCTGGAAGGCCTCGACAACGCCATCAACGCGGCCAGACCCGGTGCCACGGCCGAGGAGGTCGAGGGCGTCTGGCGCGAGACCATCGCGCGCCACGGCATCGAGAAAGAATCGCGCATCGGCTATTCCACCGGCCTCAACTATCCCCCCGACTGGGGCGAGGGCACGCTCTCGCTGCGTCCGGGCGACAAGACGGTGCTGGAGGAAAACATGGTGATCCACATCATCCCCGGTATCTGGATGGACAACTGGGGCCTGGAGATCAGCCAATGCGTGCTGATCGGCGCCAACGGCGGCGAACGCCTGTGCGCCACGCCCGAACCGCTCGTGGTGAAGGACTGAGGCGATGCGCCAGACCTTCTCTCTCATCGTCATCCCGGCCGCAGCCCGAAGGGCGGAGAGCCGGGACCCATGCCGGACCGATGCAACCTGCGCCGGCGCCGCTACAGGCGTTCCGGCATGGGTCCCGGATCGGCGGGCGCTGCGCGCCCTTGTCCGGGATGACAGGAGTAAAGACGTGACGGGGGCCACCCGATGACCACCAGCAAGATCAGCTCCAACGTCGACTATGCCGCCCAGGGCAAGCAGATCGGCTGGCTCAACATTCCCCACAGCCGCAATGAATCGGGCTGGGGCGCGATCCACATGCCGATTGCCTGCATCGCGAACGGCAAGGGGCCGACGATCCTGTTCACCGGCGGCAACCACGGCGACGAATACGAAGGCCAGATCGCCCTGATGAAACTGGTGCGCCAGCTCGAGGCCGGGCAGGTCCAGGGGCGGGTGATCATCATCCCGCACCTCAACTACCCGGCGACCGTGGCCAACCAGCGGCTCTCGCCGATCGACGGCGGCAACATGAACCGGGTCTTTCCGGGCAAACGCGACGGCACGATCACGCAGATGATCGCCCACTACGTTTCGATGGCGATCCTGCCGCTGGCCGATGCGGTGATCGACATCCATTCGGGCGGGCGCAGCATGTTCTTCCTGCCCTCGGCGGTGATGCACCATCTGCCCGACAAGGCGATGATGGAAAAGACCATGGCGGCGATGACCGCTTTCGGCGCCCCGGTCGGGCTGGTGCTGGTGGAGCTGGATTCCGCAGGCATGCTCGACACGGCAGTCGAGGATTCGGGCAAGCTGTTTCTCTCGACCGAACTGGGCGGCGGCCAGTTCACCTCGCTGGAGACCAACGGCATCGCGGAAACCGGCGTCTGGAACATGCTCAAACACTTCGGCGTCGTCGAGGGCGCGCCGGTCAGCCGCGAAAGCCGCGGCCTGCGCCCCACCCGCATCATGGAGACGCCGGGCGAGGGTTACGTCATCTGCCGCCACCACGGCATCGTCGAACCGCTGGTCGAACCCGGCGACGAGGTCAAGAAGGGCGATGCCGTCGCCCATGTCTGGAACGTCGATGATCCCGGGGCCGAACCCTGGGAACACTTCGCCGGCTGCGACGGCCTGCTTCTGGTGCGCCACCTGCCCGGCCAGATCACCCGCGGCGACTGCCTCGCCGTGATCGCGCGGGACTGGGCGGAGTAGGGGGCAAATGCCCTCCAAACACTCTCCTCATGCCCGCGAAGGCGGGCATCCAGAAGCACCAACGAAGAAATGTAACTGAGCCCTTTTGGCTGTGCTTCTGGCCGCAACGTCAGTGCGTCTGGATGCCCGCCTTCGCGGGCATGAGGAGTGGTAGAGGGCTGGGCGAAAGCTTGCCCTCAGCTCCCGCCGTCGAAGCTGTAGCTGTCGAGGTCGAAGCGGGGCTGGCCGGTGGCGCCGGTCAGGCCGCCGTCGCAGACCAGGGTGGTGGAGTTGACGAAAGCGGCGTCCTCGCTGGCCAGAAACAGGATGGCGGCAGCGCATTCTTCGGGCGTGCCGATGCGCTTGAGCGGCGTCGAATTATTGTAGATTTCGGCCATCTTCGGGTCGCTCTCGAGCGAACCCAACATGCGTTCGGTGCCGATCGGGCCGGGGCAGATGGCGTTGGCACGGATGCCGTAACGTCCGGTCTCCCAGGCCAGGCACTGGGTCAGGTTGATGATCGCGGCCTTGGCGGAATTGTAGGCGCCCCAGCCGGGATCGCCGGCGAGGCCCGAGATCGAGGCCATGTTGACGATGGCGCCGCCGCCGTTCTTCTTCATGCGCGCGACCGCCAGGCGGCAACTGATGATCGTGGAGAGCACGTTGAGCCGCCACAGCCGCTCCCACTCGGCGCTCTCCAGGCTTTCGACCAGACCGAAGACGGAATTGCCCGCGATATGAAGCGAGACGTCCAGGCGGCCGCCGCCGAAGTCGTCGGCATGAGCGAAGGCGCGTTCGATGGCGGCCTCGTCCATGACGTCGGTGACGATGCCGGAAACCTTGTGGCCCTGATCGGTCAGTTCCCCGACAACGCGGTCGAGGTCGGCCTGTTTCCAGTCGGCGGCGATCACCGTTGCGCCCTCGGCAGCCAGGCGCTGGACACAAGCCTTGCCGATGCCGTTGGCGCCACCGGTGACCAGGGCGGTCTTGTTCTCGAAACGCTTCATCCGAAAGCTCCTTGTTCAAAAGCCCCTCTCCCGCTGGCGGGAGAGGGAGGGGCCCGCCGCGAAGCGGTGGGAGGGTGAGGGTGGCGCTTCCCCCCTCATCCTCCCGTGGCTGCTCCACGGGCCCCTCCTTCTCCCCGTCGGGGAGAAGGGATGTTGTGCCAGCCTTGTTGTTCGATGGATCGCTGGCGATCCGTGTTGCCGTGTCCTAGGCGCGCGGCAGCTTGCGCTCCGCATCGAAGAAGGGGAGGGATACCACCCTGGCGGCAATGGCGCCGCCATCGGTCTGGATTTCCAGATCGCTGCCGTCGTGCCATGCAGGGGTGTCGAGCATGGCAAGGGCGATGCTGGCCTCGATGGTCGGCCCCCACATGGCGCTGCTGATCGTGCCGACCTGATGGCCCTGGTCCAGCACCGCATCGCCGCCTTTGGCCACGGTGTCGCCGGTCAGGCGCAGGCCGGCCATGCGGCGCGTCACGCCCTTGTCGCGCTGGGCGAACAGGGCGTCGCGGCCGATGAACTCGCGCTCCCAGTCGATCATGGCGTCCCAGCCCAGTTCGAGAGGCGAGGTCGTCCAGTCGATCTCGGCGCCGATGTTGAGAATGGCGGCCTCCATGCGGCGGATGTTCATCGCCGCGCTGCCGCAAAGCACCATGCCGTGGGCCTCTCCGGCGCCGCGCAGGCCCTGATAGACCGACAGTGCCCGGTCGACGCCGATGGCGATGTCGTAGCCCAGTTCGGCGGTAAAACCGGTGCGTGTGATCACCGTGGGAACGCCGCAGACATCGGCCTCGATCATGCCGAACCAGGGCAGAGCCGAAAGGTCCGCATCGGTCACCGACTGCAGGATGTCGCGCGACTTCGGTCCCTGCACGGCGCACAGGTGGATGGTGTCGAGATGGGAGCGGACAGCGACATCAAGGCCGCCGGCATTGGCCGCCAGCCAGACCTCGGCCGGGCCCGGCCCGCCGACCCACCAGAGCTTCGGCTCGTCGAAGCGCACCAGGATGCCGTCCTCGACGACGCCGCCATGGGGGTAGAGCAGGAAGGAGAACTGGCAGCGCCCGTCCTTCAGGGCGCCCAGCCTGCGCGGGGTGCAGCGGGCAACCAGGGCCATGGCGTCCGGGCCGGTGATCTCGACGATCTCCTCGCCGGTGACGTCCCACAGGCCGGCGTTGCGCCGCATGGCCCAGTATTCCTCGACCGGGTCGGTGAAACGGTCGGGCTTGAGGTAGGTGTTGTGGACCTTGAAGTCGCTGGTGAGTTCGCTGATGACCGGCCAGAAGGCCGTGCGCTTGAGACCGTCCTTCAGCCGGTTTGATTTCGGCGAGAATGGCGGGCCATCGATGACGAGATTGACGTTGGTGCGCTGGAGCATCGGAACCTTCTAGAAGTTGACGTAGCGGGTTGCCGCATGGGGTTCGAGCAGGCGGGTGTGCTGGGCAATGGCCTCGCCCGAGAGGTCGGCGGCAGGCGGGGTTTCCAGGATCAGGTTGCCCTCGTGGCGGCCGCGCACGACCATGGCCGAAACCGGCGGGCCGTCGGTCGTGGCGATCCGCCCGGGCAGGTAGCGGATGCAGATGCCGACGCGGGGGGCATCGGTCGTGTTGGGGCCGGAGCCGTGGGCGAGCAGGGCGTGGTGCAGCGACATCTCGCCGGGTGCGAGAACATCGTCGACCAGGGTGTAGGCCGAGAGGTCGATCCTGGCGGTCTGGCCGTGGGAGAGCATGTTGTCGGCGGCATAGGTGTTGTCGTGGGCGACAAGCCGCAGCTTGTGCGTCCCCAGGGCGAACTGCATGCAGCCGTTCTGGGGTGTCGCCAGCGTCAGGGCGACCCATGCGGTGACGATCTCGGGCGGATCGAGATACCAGTAGCCGGCATCCTGATGGAACGAGATATGCCGGGTTTCGCCCGGGTTCTTGCGCCAGATGTCGGCGCTCATGACCATGATGTCGGGGCCGACAATGGTCTCCACCGCGTCGAGGATCGCGGTGTTGCGCACCAGCGCGTCCATCCAGGTGAACAGCAGATAGGATTTGTAGAACCAGGGATGTTTGACCGGTGCAACCTGCTCGGGCTGCACGGCATCAAGGTGCGCCAGCACGGTTGCGGCGTCTACAGCAGCCAGCACACGGATCGGCCCGCGGCAGCCGTGCGTGTCGTAGTCGCCGGCCTGAAGCGCTGGCAGCGCATTCATGGCGCGGCGATACCGGTTCCCGCGCTGGAAAAACCCAGGGCGTTGGAGATGTCGGTGGCCGCGCGCAGGACCGCTGCCGTGGCGTTCCTGATGTCGGCTTCGCCCATGCGTTCGGCAGGCCCGGCGACGCCGACCCCGGCGACGACCATGCCGGTCTGGCTGCGGATCGGTGCGGCGACGCCGACGACGCCTTCACGCCATTCGCCCCGCGTCAGGGCGTAACCCTTGTCGCGCACGGCTGCCAGCGCGTCAGCCAGCGCCTCGGGGGTCGAGACGGTGAGTGCGGTGTGCTGGCGCATGTCGCGGCTGGCCGCGGCGATCTCGGCCTCACCCAGACAGGCCAGCATGGCTCGGCCGGTTGCCGTGCAATAGGCGGGCACCCGGTCGCCGATGCGGATGTAGGCGCGCACCGCCTGGCGGCTGTCGATGCGGTCGATATAGACGGCATCGCCATCATCAAAAATGGAAAGGTGGACCGATTCCCCGGTGCGTTCCTGCAGGTCCTGCAGGATCGGTGAGGCGACGCCGCGGATGTCGAAACGGTCGAACACGCGCATGCCCAGTTCCCACAGACGCAGCGTTGCCTCGTAGGAGCGCGACTCGGGCACCTGACGCACGTAGTGCAGTTCGCTCAGGGTATGGAGCAGGCGGTGGGCGTTGCTCTTGGTCATGTCGCAGGCGGCGGCAATCTCGCCCAGCGCGCGCGGACGCGGGCTCAGCGCCAGCGATTCCAGCACCCGGATGGCCTTGACCACCGTCTTTTCCATGCGCAGTTCCCCGCTCGCCAGCAGATCAATTGTTCCGACATATAGAACGTAATATCGAATCTTGAAAGTATCATCGACCCTGCGCTAACAATGCGCAACACAGCGTTCCGCCCGCGCGGCCCGACGCCGCCCCGGTCGCCCACCCACAGAGGAGTTCCAAGCCGATGGCCAAGTTCTATTTCGATGACGATGCCGATCTCTCGCTGCTCGAGGGCAAGACCGTCGCGATCATCGGCTACGGCAACCAGGGTCGCAGCCAGGCGCTCAACATGAAGGACAACGGCATCAAGGTGGTGGTCGGCAACATCGAGGATTCCTATGCGCAGACCGCCCGCGAGGACGGCTGGGACCTGATGACCATCGAGGACGCCGCTGCGGCCGGCGACGTGCTGATGATGCTGACGTCGGATGACAGCCAGCCCGAGGTTTACGAGAACTGGATCAAGAAGAGCCTGAAGAAGGGCGACGTGATGAGCTTCGCCCACGGCTTCAACATCAACTACAAGGAGATCGTGCCTGGCCCCGACGTCGACGTCGTCATGGTCGCCCCGCGCATGCTGGGCGAGGGCGTGCGCGCGACCTTCCTGGAAGGGCGCGGCTTCCCCAGCCTGATCGCGGTCGCACAGGACGCCAGCGGCAAGGCGCACGAGATGTGCCTGGCGATCTCCAAGGCAATCGGCACGACCAAGATGGGCGTTCTGGAATCGAGCTTCGAGGAGGAGGTCATGATCGACCTCTTCGAGGAGCACCAGCCCAGCCTCTATGGCCTGCGCGCCATGTACAAGGCGCTGGTCGAGGCCGGCTGCTCGCCCGAAGCGGTGATGCTTGATCTTTATGCCTCGGGCGAAGGCGTGAAGTTCGCTGAGTACGGTCGCGATCTGGGCGCCTTCGAACGCATGAAGCGCACCAGCATGACCGCCCAGTACGGCCATCTGGTCTGGTCCAAGCAGTATTTCGACGAGGAAAAGACGCTGGCCGGGATGCGCGAGATGATCGGCAAGATCAAGGACGGCAGTTTCATCCAGGCGCTCAAGGCCGAACGCGGCAAGAACGAAAAGGCGATCGACCAGACCTGGGCCGAGAACAATGCCGAGGAGATGATCAAGAAGGAACACGAGCTCTACCAGTTGCTCGGTCGCCGCTCCAAGGACGCGCCCGCGCCGGGCGAGGACAAGGGGTAAGGAGCACGCCTGCGTGACAGAGCCGGCCTCCGGGGAACTTCCTCCGCTTCCCCTTCCCCCCTTGAGGGGGAAGGCTGGGATGGGGGGTAAGGCGCGAAGCGCCTTGGCCCGCAACGAGTTCATCACATGGGTCGGTGCGGTTCCCCCTCACCCTAACCCTCCCCCTCCAGGGGGGAGGGGATCGGGAGTTTGCACGATGCGTTCAGGTTCACCCGCCCGGATCAAACCATGACGCGCTACCGTCTGGGCATCGACATCGGCGGCACCTTCACCGACCTCCATGTCATGGAGGAAGGGACGGGCCGGCTCTATGCGCTGAAGACGCCATCGACACGCGAGGACCCCTCGCTTGCCGTGGCCAACGGCATCGAGGAGCTAGAGCGGCGCTACGGCATCGCACCCGCCGATATCGCCTACTTCGCCCACGGCACGACGCTGGCGGTCAACACCCTGCTGGAACGCAACGGCGCGCGTGCCGGCGTGCTGATGACCAGGGGGTTCACCGACACGCTGGAACTGCGCCGCCTGCGCCTGTCCAAGGCCAACGACTTCTTCGTGCCCAAGCCGGTCTCTCTGGTGCCGCGCCAGCGCGTCCGGCCGGTTGACGAGCGCATGCTGGCCGATGGCCGGGTGCGCAAGGCGATCGAACGCGAAGACGTCGAGGCGCAGGTCCGCGCGCTGCTGGAGGACGGCATCGAGACGCTGGCGATCTCCTTCCTGCACGCCCACCAGAACCCGGCGCACGAGGCCCAGGCCAAGGCCTGGATCGAGGAAACCTTCCTCGATCTCTACGTCTGCACCTCCTCGGAAGTCTGGCCGCAGCAGCGTGAATACGAACGTTCGCTGATCAGCGTCATCAACGCCTATGTCGGGCGCCGCATGAAGGCCTACTTCCAGACCCTGGAGAAACGCACCGCCGATCTCGGCATGACCTGCCGCATCTTCTCGACCAAGTCGAACGGCGGCGTCATGTCGGTTTCCAGCGCCGCCGAGCGGCCGGTCGAGACGCTGCTTTCGGGCCCGGCCTCGGGTGTCATCGGCGCGGCCTACATCGGGCGGCTGATCGGCGATCCCAACATCGTGACCCTCGACATGGGCGGCACCAGCGTCGACGTCTCGATCATCCAGAACGAGATCCGCTATTCCAGCGAGAACACGGTCGGCGACTTCCCGGTCATCATGCCCGCGGTCGACGTCTCGGCGGTGGGCGCGGGCGGCGGCTCGATCGCCTGGACCGATGCCGAAGGCGTGCTCAAGGTCGGGCCCGAGAGTGCCGGCGCCAACCCCGGCCCGGCCTGTTACGGCCGTGGCGGCAAGCGTCCGACGGTGACCGACGCCTACATGACCGCCGGCATCATCGCGCCCGACCGGTTCCTGGGCGGCGAGATGCAGCTCGACCGCGAGGCCGCGCATCGCGCCATCGATTCCATCGCCCAGGTGCTGGACATGGGCCGGCGCGAAACCGCCGACGCCATCCTGCAGGTCACCACGGCCAACATCTACGCCGAGCTGCTGCCGCAGATGGCCCGCCGCGGCGTCGACACAACCGGCTTCTCGATGCTGGCCTATGGCGCAGCGGGGCCGACGCAGACCTTCATGCTGGCGCGCGAGCTCAACATGCGACGCGTCATCGTGCCGCCTTCGCCGGGTATCCTCTGCGCCCTGGGCTGCCTGGTCGCCGACCTGCGCGCCGACTTCGTCCAGAGCATCTGGCGTGAGGCCGACGCCATGCCCGACGAGGAGCTGCAGGCGATCTACACACGGTTGGAGGCTCAGGCGCGGGAATGGCTTGCCGAGCAGAACGTCGACCTGGAGCAGGTCTACATCCTGCGTTCGGCCGATCTCTGCTACGTCGGCCAGTCCTACGAGGTGAACGTGCCGTTCCCCGACACACCCTCCGGCGAGCTCACGACCGAAGGTGTCGCCGGCTGGTTCCACAAGCAGTACGCGCGCGTTTACGGCTATGCCGACGGCGACACACCCGCCCGCCTGCTGGAGGCCCGCCTGCAGATCGTCGGCGTCACGCCCAAGCCGGCAATCCAGCTTGTCGCCGGCGTCCAGGACGCGCCCGAAGGGCCGCTGGAAACGCGCACGATCTTCGAGCACGGCGAAGAGGTCGAGGCTGATGTCTGGCGGCGCGGCAGCCTGCGCCGGGGTGAGGTCTATGCAGGTCCCATGGTCGTCGAGCAGTACGACACGACGATCTACATTCCGCCCGGTTTCCGTGTCAGCGTGGACGACCACGCCAACCTGATCGGCGAACTGCCATGATGAACGAGAAGATCCGGCTGGAAATCCTGCTCAACCGCTTCCAGGCCATCGTCGACGAGATGGCCCAGGTGGTCTCGCGCACCGCCCATACGGTGTTCGTTAAGGAGACGCAGGACTACGGTGCCGTGCTGGTTTCGCGCGGCGGCGAGGTCTTTGCCGCGCCGCGCCGCTACGGCGTGCTGATGATGATCGGCATGCCGATGGAGGACGCCATCGCTGCCTGTGGCGATGACGTGCGCGAGGGCGATGTCTTCATCTCCAACGATCCCGATGCGACCCGGGGCATGGCGACGCATCTGTCGGACATCTACCTGTGGAAGCCCATTTTCGTCGGGGCTGAGCTGCTGTGCTGGACCTGGAGTTTCATCCACGTCTCCGACATCGGCGGCCGGGTGCCGGGTTCGATCGCGCCGTCCTCGACCGAGGTCTTCCAGGAGGGCCTGCGCATCCCGCCGCAGAAGCTCTATGTCGCCGGCGAGCTCAACAAACCCCTGCGCGACATGATCCTGATCAACACGCGCACGCCCGATCAAAACTGGGGCGACATGAAGGCCTGCCTGGCGGGGCTGGCGACGGCAGAGAAACGCGTTCACGAACTGGTCGCCCAGTATGATTTCGCCACCATCGACGCCACGGTCGACCAGGTGCTCGACTATGCCGAGACCCAGGCGCGCCGTGTCATCTCCCATGTGCCCGAAGGCACCTACCGTTACACCGACTACATCGAAGCCGACATGGTCGGCCTCGGCCTGGTGCGCATCCACGTCGCCATGACGGTGAAGGACGGGGAGATGCTGCTCGATTTCACCGGCACTGC
>Ga0105054_10007153_pt1 | contig 15279 bp, 18 predicted proteins | sample BON02_FD_78091 | JGI IMG/M metagenome (GOLD analysis project Ga0105054, IMG submission 78091) | Freshwater microbial communities from Lake Bonney liftoff mats and glacier meltwater in Antarctica - BON-02 (megahit assembly) | ecosystem: Environmental > Aquatic > Freshwater > Ice > Glacier...
ATACATATACCAGACATGCGTCTTGATACATGCACACGAATGCACAACGTAATATTACAGGCACTACTACAAGTTCACCCTCGGGCCATCGTATGGTGGCCAAAGAAAGCTTAGAGTTGCACCACGTCTGTTGGAGGCGGAGCCGATGCAGGCGCCTGGAATGCTTGAGGCTCGTGCACTGTCAGAGATTCTAGGCGTAGTACAGTTAGAGGCAGGTGCTTTCGATGGGCAGTGGATGAATCCAAGCAGTAGGGCCCTGTGGTACGTGCCGCGTACACTCTACAAGCTGCACCGTTGGGAAGAGTTTGTCGAAAACATTTGTACCCTGGACTATATTATCGAGGGCCTCCTCGAATATGGTTTTCTCGAAATCGAAGAAAATCTGGACACAGCCATGAAATACATTGATGCGCAACGGACAAACACCAACGAATTCACAACGTTAAAACAGCGAACAATTGACGCTTACTGCGCACGCACGATTGCTGCATATCTGGGGTTTGTTAGAGACAACCGCAGGCCTCTAGTGGCAGTGCCGCGTCATGCTTTTGTTATCGCCCTCGCTACACAGGGCAGTGTTGGAGAGGAATCCAGATCACAACTGCAAGAGCTCGATCATCTTGTGAGTCGGTACTCGGTGAAGCTACCGTTCACAAAAACAAGCGATATGGTCCAAATTCACCACGAGCTGGAGCGCGCACAGGCGCATGGACTCAATTTATGTTTGGCTGTTGAGAAGCAAGAGATGTTTACCAGTCTCGTGGATGAGCTAAGCAATGTTATCAGTCGCATGCATCAGAGCGTACAGGAAGACACTGCTCTTGAAAACTGCGCAGACCTGCTTCTTGGACAGAGTTGTCCCGACGGCATAAGCAAGAGTGCTCGCACAAAGATGACGCAAGAGGGTTTCAACGATCTAGTGCTGGTCGTGTCCGGCGCACCTGATGACTCCTCTCGTGCTTTATCAGAGGCCTCTGTTACCCTGAGTCTTGGGCGTTCATGTCGCCTTTTGGAAGCGGACTTCCTGCAGACAATCGCACAGTTCGCCTCAATAAATGAAAGCCAGCTCAAAATTGTTCAGTGGCGGGGGAAATCTGTGGTTCTCAGGATTTTGGATCCGTCACACATTTCAACAAAGCAAGGTGGCGAAGGTTGTAGCGTGCAGTCGTCAAGCGTTATCGAGATCCGTGAGAAAATCTTGAATTTGGCAAGCGATCCTTCTGGTGACCTGCGGCAGAGTGGTCTTGTCTGTGGTGTAGGATGCCGCAATGGGCGGTGGGAAAACATCCGAGTTGCTTTAACCAACACCTGCGATATGGATTACGAGCGGGAGTATATTGCAACGTTTGTGCTCCCGGCTCTTCGAGCAAAATGCCGGACGCGGAAAATTCATTTGACCTGGTCCAGTCTAGGCAGTAGAAGCACTCTGAAAGAACAGAATAAACAAGAAAGCTATCGTGAGGCCTTGAATCGCATGAACGGGCTGCACAGTTGTGGAATTCGCCCCCCGGGTAGCCACAGGCGTCCCTTCATGCTTTCCCTGATTGGCAGTCGGTGCGGCGAAACCTATCAAGACGTTTTGAAATCAAACACTAACGATCTCACCTATGTTCGCTACCCAAAATCTGCGTCGACGCTGGAGTGGATTGGAAGAGAAGACCATAAGATGTACAGTATTCCGTACTTGCAAGTGTTCGAAGCGTATCTCAGATGCATCGATTCGAGCGAGTCGTTCTTCATAATGCGTTCTGTGGAATGGCTAAATAGGGCGAAGGTGCAAGAACACATACCAGAAATTGTCTGCGACCAGTTTCACGAACAGAGTGACGAAATGCGGCAGGTTGTAGCGGAGTTTCGAAGCTCCGTCCAACAGAATGCTGCACGGCAAAACCGCATTATAGGCTATACCCCAAGCTTTTCAAGCTTTTTGAGTCCCAAGAGTCCAGAGGATATTGAAGAGACACCAGAGAGAGTCTTTCGGACAGAGTACAAGCGGGCGCGCACTGTGACTATTGTGAACAAAGGCTTCTGGAAATCTATGCAGGCCAAAGGCGATGAAATTTTGCAGACTTGCCGGGACTTTGACATTGACAAGAGCGGCATCATCTCGAAGAAGGAGCTTAGGCAAATTCTTGACAGGCAACAAGTCATCTCCCTGATGACAGACGGTGAAATGGTGAAGCTGATCGCTGCTTACGAAGTGGATGGACGAGGCAATGTGGATTACGGTGCATTTGTCAATCAATTTGTCGGCGAGGGGCGCGTTCGGATGGGTGGCATGGCGAAGCTGGGGTTAAGGGCATATAGTCGCCTGTGGGATACCATAGATGCACATTTTCCCAGTTTGGTTACGCCCGGCAAAAAGCACGATCGGGATCTTAATGAGCAAGAGATTCTTCTAGATGTTTATGCTACTACTGCATGTAATGGTGTCAATGAGCATATATTTGGACAATTAAAGGACTTTGCCGCTTCACACGAAACTCTGGATGTGGTCGCTCTGAGGGGAAGTGGTGGTAGCGGCAAGTCAACATTGCTAGCCGCCTTCTCGCGCCACTGCATGATTGAGCTGGGGCACTTTACCGATGTAATCTACTATTGCCTGCAGCCCTGGCACGGTCCTCAAGACATTTATTCCTGTCTTGTGGGTCAACTGGACAGCAGCATTGTAGAGCACGCCGAGTCAGAAGTCAGTCCTCTCTCGTCCAAGTCTTTTGGGATTGGGCTTACAAGACATGCATATTCGAGGGGAAAAGATGTGCTCATAATTGCAGATGGGCTCCTATCGAGCGTAATGGAGGACCATATAACATTTGCGATAAAGAGCCACAATGCTGCTGGTCATCGCAACCGGGTCCGTATAGTGTTTTCAGCTGTCCCAGCTGAGCGTCACAGCGCATCGGATGTCTTGTCCCTTTCCATTCTCCCTCTCATGCCGATTGAAAAAAATCAGCTGATCAAGACACAAGAGTCTCGGGCTCGCATCGACCTGTACCCTGAGGTGGCAGTAGAGATTTGCGGGAAGCCAAGAGGTGGGAATAACGCCAAATTTCTGGTGGTAGCTGTGAATTTTTTGAGCCGATTGCAAGATTCGGAGCACATGCGTGTGATGTCTGAAATGCCAGATAATGTACAGGAATTGTACACGTCTTTGATATTTCCATTCTTGGAAGAGACAATAGGACGCGACAGAATCCAGCATATTTTGGGTCTCCTCTTCTTCGAGCGGAAAGGAGGACTTTTTCGAACTGAAATGATGAAATTGTCACGATTAGATATGCAAGAGCATCTGCTCTATGACTTATGCGAGAGCCTTCGGTTTTTAGGCATCGCCGCAGTAACAGCAGATGAGGACCGATATATTGTCAGCTGCGAAGAGGTCAGGATAGCTATCCATGATCGATACATCGCTCGTCATTCAACCCTCAAGGAATCGTTCAAGGAATTGTTCAAAAAGGAAAAAGTAATCTTGCCCTTTGCTCTCTGCTACTCTGTCTGTCATACCCAGGTCCATACAGGGGAAAGGAAAAAAAAACGTCTCTGCCTCTTTCCCCGTGATTTGCACACGTCTAACCCAAAATATGGCAGGTTCTCCGGATGTTCAGTCACCCCAAGCGTACCGTCACAGGGTATGGGCTTCCGCTCGATGAAACTGTTTGGCCACACACTGGAGATGTCCAAACTCAACGGAGAAACTTCGAAAAGCTTGCTGATGTAGCTCAGAATGGCGACATGTGAGTGCATGCTTCTCTGTTCTACCTGCTGGTGGGCTGCTACGTTCTCTGTTTCTGTGAATGCTGTGACATTAAAGTGATATCATACTTTGTGCAGGTCTAAACTGCGAGTGGTGAACTTGGAAAATAAGAATCTCTTGGGTCTGCCACACGAAATCCTGTCGAAGAATTCAGCGCCGGAGTCAATCGTTGAACTGCGTGCGAGCAGTAACACGATCAATTCGATAGACCAGCGCATTGCAAATTTACTAAACTTGCGTCACCTGGATTTGTCAGTCAACAATCTTGAATATCTTCCGGAGCAAGTGGAATGCCTGTCTTTCTTAGAGTACCTTGACGTATCAGACAACAAGATTAAGGAGGTGGTACCCGCAGTCTGGGACCTTGAATCTCTTCATATTCTTCGTTTTAGCCGAAATCATATTTCCCACCTTAGTGATCATTTGGGCAATCTCACGAACCTTCGAGAACTCAGGTTCTCAAAGAATCGTCTGTTGTCAATCCCAGAGCAGATTACCAATCTGACCAATATCGAGATACTTGACCTTTCAGGGAACAATCTTCCCGAAATTCCAGATCTGCTGCCTTTCACAAATTTGAAAGTCCTGTGCCTAGCAAGCAATCGTTTGTCAAACATTCCTTCCCTGTGTAAGGCATTGCTATTGGAGGACCTCGATTTGGAGTCGAACAATCTAGAATGCATCCCTGCAATGATGAGTGTTTATCCAAACCTCACTCGGATTAATTTTGCAGGTCTGCTCCCATTCCTCTACTGTACAAATCCTCTTTGTGATGCAATTCTTGCACTCCTTCGTCTGATTGTATTGGATCTTGTTCTGCCCAGACAACAAACTTCAACACCTTGACGGCCACATCAGCGGATGTTCTGCATTAGAAAGCTTGAATGTGTGCGAAAATAAGCTCGACAAGTTTCCGCGCGAGTTTGGCATGTGCTCCAATCTGAAGACCCTTGCCATAGCCGGCAACAAGCTCAGGATACTGCCTGCTGAGATGTTTAATCTACACAACCTGACCACCCTTGATGTTAGTAGCAACCAGGTCTGTGATAGAATACAGGATTCTTGATAAAACATTGCATAGGTACTTTTGATAAACTTGATACAGTGCTCTGTTGATAGGATATAGGGCTCTGTTGATAGGATATAGGGCTCTGTTGATACAGTACAGGGCTTTGTACCTGCATCTGCATTCCATTGAGCACTGATATGCCATAGAACTAATTCAGGCTGGAATCTCATCTGACTTATTTGTCATGTGCAGGTGGGGGTAGTGCCTGGGGATATCGAAGGACTGACAAGCCTTCAACAACTTTTCCTTTCCGAGAATCTGTTGACAGAATTACCTATTCAGCTATGCAGCATGACCCATGTGACTAGGCTAGAAGTGGACAACAACAACATCGACTCTGACGACCCTGTTATGAAGATGAAGCGTAAAGAGCGCGACAAAAATGCCATTTCCCCACGAGTGGTTCGAACAAGCTCGTTGTGGGAGGATCATCTAGCAGCATTGGCGACTGTTGAACACGCCTCATCTAAACAAGATGAAGAACGGATTGCGCAGCGAAAGCTTCGTCTCGGGGATCGCCATGCCATCGGAATCGAAGTTGCTGACGACGGCAAAGAGCAAGGCATTCCAATCCATTCTGATGATCCGGCAAAAAACGATGGTCAATAGGCTCTGCGTTTGAAGGTAGCAGAGAGCGCAATCTGCATTTTTTGCTTAGACATTGTTCTAGTCTTCATGATATTTGGGCGTCTATACACACACACACACACATAAACACATACAAACATACCCGCCAATGCCATCTCCTCCGTTATTTTCCTTCAATTAATAGATTCAATAAATGCTTAATCACAAATCATTTCGACAGCTCTCGTTGATGACGAGCACTGCCTACAGGGTGGCAAAGACCCACACAATACCGTATCTGTATCGGTCATTTCCTGCAAAAGTAATAGTAGCCACAATATACATGTATATATGTCTGTATGTGGATCCGTATATGTATTCTTGCATGTCTGTGTGTAATGGGCTCGGAAACGTAAGTTTTCTTGAAAAAATAAAAAGAGTTTTCGCAACAGTTCACGGCCCTGGGCCGAATGGCTCATGCGCCTCGTGCTGGTACGGGCCACTCCGCGTGCAGAAGTTGACGTTATCGGTGTTCAACGATGTTAAATCGCCAGGGCAATATTTTCATGAGTGGCACTTTCTCAATTAAATAGCTCCCTCCTCCTAATGATCATGGATAACAGCACAAACGTGTTTGTTTACAGGTTGTCATGCTTCCTTCTGCGAATCTAACCGATGGGTTCGTTTTGGCTGACAAGAGTACGATTTGGTTCCCTAAACCGTTGCGGAATGCAAAAGCAAAGAGATTGCTGACGTCGCAGAAGTCTAGAACTTCGTACGTTTCCGAGCCATCTGTGTGTACACGCCACGGTATTCATACTATTAGTGCTCTTTTGCCTCGTATCTTGCTTTTTTTCTGGTATACCTCGACCTGACAGTAGGGGTAGCCCCATGCTTTCGCAACCACTCAGATTCCAAGGAGGGGGGGTGAGGGGATACCACACCACGGTTGACGGCCGAGTCTTGAGGCTCCGCAAAGACGTCGACGGGTAGGGCACGGCCATTACTCAGAGAATCAGTTATAAAATCAGACTCTTCCTCCACACTCTCTCACTCAATACTCTGCGTCTGGTGGTATGAGGTAGACCTATCGACATGGCCGACCTCAGAGACTCCCTACCCATTGACTTTCGCAAGAACACCATCAGCACCCTCGAAGGAATCAACCATAGCAGCAGCGACAGCATCATGTCAGATATCCGAACCTAAGGCATGACAATCCGCAACGGCAAAGACAGCACCTTGAGCCAAGGGGGGTGCAGCACACAGAGCTGCAACACCCTCACCAAGACTAACAGCGGCAGTTGCCACACCATCGGCACCTGAAACTACAGGTGTGGCGCCAGAGATTACTGCGTCGGTGACGGCCTCCAGGGCATCAGGGGCTCGTGCGCCAGAATGAGCACCTGCAGCACCTGGACGGACGACGGGCGCAACGACGCAGCCAGCACCAATGACAGTTGCAACGGCAGAGATGTTGCCAGGAATAGCAGCATTGCTGACGACTCCAACGCACATCTCACCTATCTCGACTTTGGAGATCCCGGCGGCCCACAGCACGAAGGTATCCCATCCTGATCCTGATCGGCACGTAGGGCAGCAGCATCCAACATTGCATCCAAGGATTCATCACGGTCGGCATCCAGTGGAAAAAAAATTTGAACATTTGGCCCCGAATTAGTTTGGTAATTGATTTAATTTTACAACCACGTGGAGTGCGCTTTTTTGTTTTGGCGACACCAGCCGCCAAATTTTGAAAACTTGGCTTTAATAGCGCGTCGGAGAGAGCATTTCCGGGTTTTTTTGGTAATCTTTTTTTGTTGTGGAACCCCCTCCAAAGAGGTTTTTTATTACACAATAAAAATGTACTCGCTTCTTGTCAACGGTGTCGTCACAGCGTCGAGCCACGTGCTGTGACGTGTCCTTTCAACCACAGTAATCTGAGTGCTTGGTCACTGTTGAGTTGACACCCCACACATACATACCTTTGAGGGAGATTCTGTTTTGGAATTGACTTGGTGCTGTGCGATTTGAATCTCAAGAGGTTTGATTTGACAAAAGGTTTGTTATTTGACACTTTCTTCATGACTGCTTATTACAAATTGTGTTGTTGTGATGACTGGGTATTGGAGTTCGAATCGTTCTCACCACTAATGAATTGGTAGACAGAATAAGAAACTTGAAATTAAGTGCATCGTAGAATGTTCACAAAGAAGATATTGTACGAAAAAAATGCGCCGGGCCACATTTTTTTATGAAACAAAATGCGCCGCAGGCAAGACTTATCAAACAAAATCCGCTGCAGTCCAATTTTTTTGACTGAATCCTGATTTGTAGTATGTCCTATTGATGTAGTATGTAATTCATTTTTCACAAATCACAGAGACAGAATCTACTTCATTAATTCATTAATTCATTAATTCATTAATTCATTAATTCATTAATTCATTAATTCATTAATTTATTAATTCATTAATTCAATAATTCATTAATTCATAAATTCAATCATGAATTAATTAATCTTGGGCCAGCCCAGAGTACTTTTGTTTTCCCCACTGTCGGTATCCAGATTGACGGCATCAACGGCAACAGGCGCGATATTTGACGTTGCACCCGTAGCAGAAAACCCATGACAAGAACCATTATTCTTGACGTCACCGTGGGTAGTAGAGGAGGGTAGACCGCCACCCCGTGAGGCATCATCGTGTCCTGCTGCTTTGGCACTTCGGCTGCGGCGCGCATCATTCCTGTATGCACCCTGCAAACTACCACGCGAAACTTGTTTTAACCCTGTATGTGGCTGGGCAAGACTGCACCGACAAATGACCACAAATTCACATTTGGATCATCATCCTCGTTCGGACTATCATGGCTTCTTGATTACTGTGAAGCGGGGGAATAGTCCAAGGAGAGCGCAACGGAGAACGTGATGGAGTGGGATGACGAGAACGAGCAATCGACATGATAGGAGGAACCACTGGGTCCGAGATTGCCAAAGGCACTGGTACAGGTACAGGCCCCCAAGGGGTCCACTCGACGCGCGCATAGTCCTTGAGAAGTAGAGCATGAGATTGCATAAGTGCTTGCAGAAGGGGTGTTCAAATCCTGCCCAAGAGCCCATGAGTTGGCAAAGTCATTGGCCTGTTAAGCACTCATGTGGTGTCCCATCCAGGCGATTAGCGAGCATGTAGCAAAGTACAAAGGTGAGGTAGCGCTGCCAACGTTGGGCGTGATCCCAAAACCCACTCGAAAGTGAGGCAACTGCGACATCATGTTTGCAAACTTGCAAAAATAGGGTGCCTAGTCAGCGCGCTTGCCTCCTATCCAGTCCCTGCACACAGCCTCGAAGATCTATTTATCCACAGTTTTCGAAATGTCAGAAATGAGAAAGTTGGGCATGTTATGACCAAGAAAATTTAAATGCCTATTTTGGCACAAATTGAGCAGTTGCAAGTGAATGTAGCCATCTGTGACGACATTGATCTTGCCGACACCAGTAACGACAGCCCAAACCTTTTTGAAATGAAATTTTTTACTGCATCATCGACAATGGGGACTCCAGCAACACGCTCCCCGTGGGCTCGACCAGTGTACTCGCGCCCACTCTTCCGTTCTTGCCGGATTTTGTTTGCTTTCAATTTTCCTCCTTGTCTTCAGGAGCCACCGATTTTTCTCTTTGCCTTTTTCAATTAAAGCACTTTCTGGAATCTACACCTTCCTATTTGTATTCGAAAATCCATGACAAGTGTGCAAGTGTACTTTTCCCTACCAAATTTTCAATAATCCGAAAGTTTAGAAAGATCACAAGAAAGATCACAAGGAGTCGACAAGGTCTTTCACAAAATGCTGCACACTGGAAGACATCCTTGAACGATCAGCACAAACTATAATCTATATCACAAAAAATCTGCCAACATAGTAAAGATGCCACAAACTTGGGAAGATCTTTATATATATACATGTATATATGCAAGCTTCTTCGCTGTCACGCGCTGCAAGCGCGGGCATATTGATCTACATACGTCACGTGCTTCGACCACGGACGTCACTGTATTGAACTACACACGCCACGTGCTTCGACCGCAGACGTCACTGTATTGATCTACATACGCCACGTGCTTGGACCACGGGCGTCACTGTATTCAACTGTCTACGTCGCGCGCGCTTCAAGCACGGGTGTATTGAATCGACCTTGAAAAATACTTCGAACGTGGACGTGTTGAACACAGTCGAAACACGGAAGAACATAAAGACCGAGATAGCAGCGCACAAGCTGGCAGGCCAGTAGTGGTGCACGCGTGAACACCACGTGGCTAACATTAACAAAGACAAACTTAGCCATCGCGCATCATGGCTAGCAAGGAGGAAATGAGATGAGGAAAGCGTCCTTTGCCTCTCCTGACAAGCGAATCGGGGAGCACACTGCCTGCGGCGGTGAAAGGATGGCGGAAAGCTACGGCACAAGCTACCGTGGCCGCCACCAAGGGACAATGGCTCATGGCATTCATGTTATTGCTCAAGTCCCAAAGGTTCAATGACTAACATCATGCTCTCTGCAAAGGACGGCAATGCCTCCAGGAAGATCGACATCCTGGCCGAGTTTGGAGACACTGCGACCAACCGTGAAACTATCGTCTGCAGGGCCATGAATTGTAAGGCTCCCACGCTGAAAAATGGGACAACGTGCTCAAGGACCAACATAAAATTGATATAGCATTCAATCAGCTCTGCACTTACCTCAATGAGTTTAAGTTCCAGATGACCATTGTCACTACCAAGGCTGCACCAGCACAGCACGCTGTCGCTGGGGAAAATTACGACGATGACCTGGGAACTTCCTCTGGCGAGATCACGGTGTATCACGTGCTCACTGCCACTGCCGAGGAGCATCAGAAGAAATTTTTGGATGCTATGCTCGAGCAGCTTGGCGAGTACGTTAAGAGCGAATGCAAGCAGGCTGTGGATGAACTCGCTTATCTGGAAAGAATCCACATCCAGTACCTCGACCTTATCAAGGCGGAGGAAAGCCTGCCCATGCTTCACTCGCACATACTGCCAAGAGTTCTTGGCAAGCTCAGCGAAGGTCGACACTTTAAATCGGAGAGGATGAACTGCGCTGAATGGCAGAAGATTGGCGAGAAGTCAAAGGAGTGGCAAACTCTGCACGATCAGGACGCGACCAAGGTGAGCTGGGAAGTTGTCTATCTAGATCTGGCGACTACCCATGAGCGCGTCTTGGCGCACTGCACGAAATCCTATGGTGGAGATCCTACTGGGCCTGCGGGCAAGAACGTGAGATTTCCTGTGGGGGTGGGGTTTGTGGGCGTGGGCGTGGAATAGATGGAGGAAGGATGTGACGAGCAAGCTCTTGGTCTTGCCGTGCAGTATAATTCCACATTTGGCAAGCCGGCCACGGTCAAGGACTACACCGAGCTCGTTGAAAACCCCAAACCTCTACCAGGCTCAGCTCGTCCTCACTCTTTCAACAATGGCAAGAGTGATGGGCAGGTTGACAGCAAGAAAACGTGGACGTCCGACACACCTAAAAGGGTGATGAAGGCCGAGCCAGAGCGCAAGCGTATGCCACATTGGCACTGCGGTCAGATAGTCAACAGCAGAACCTGTGGCTCGTGCAACTTCCACTATGTCACGTCCACGGGCACTGCAGTTGCCGACGTGTGCTATAAGTGCAAGCAGCCCGAGAAGGAGCAGCTCAAGAAGGCTTTTTCAGCCGGCAGCGAGGGCAAGCCCTCGTTCGCCAACAAGTCGACCCTCAGTGCAGCAGCGATTGAATAGATAATTGAGGAAAAGATGAATTTCAGGAAAAGATGGCTATTGGTGTTCAACAAGCGCTCGACACGCACCATGCTTCCGACAGATCCGCCTTAGCCGGTATCATCCAAGACTCGGGTAATGCATTCAGCCTGGGGCTCAGAGGTATTGTGGGCAACCCCATGGATGGTGACACGACTCTCTTTCCTGCTGAGAGCGAAGTCGTCACCAACAAGTTTGGCAATAATGCTGAGGCATATCTAACACGAAGCAAGAGACGCAGCAACGCGCTTGCGCACCAGCTTGCGGCTATGTCATGGCTACTTGCTATCATAAGCGGCATTTATGGGCTTGCCTTGTCACTTACGTCTCACGTGGGACAGGCAGTCGGGGACGCCATCTCGTGGATGGCGCCTGCAGCAGGTCCTTGGAATACAACTACTGCGGGAATGTGCATATTGCTTGCATGCTGTGTGCTATTCACGCAGCTTGCATCGACGCAGGAACTCAATTTGCATGCGATCGGTGCTATTGGAGCATGACATGCCGTTGAGAATTGGGGCATAGAACTTCCTCCTGGCACCGCGACTTGCTTTGGCCTTCAGCGCTTGGCGCAGCCTGGGTCATGAGCAGTACTGTTTACAGGCAGCTACTGGATTCGTAGAAGGTCAGTTTTTCCTTGACTCCGGCGCCAGTACCACGCTTATTCACGATGCGTCGATGCTTACCAATGTGAGACCACTACCTGAACCCAAAATGGTAACGTGCCTCACGGGGCCCCAGGCTATCAAGTTGACCTGGGATTTGTGTCTCAACATGGTCAACACGACGGGCAAGCCGAGCAAAATCATTAAGAAGGACGTTTACTACGATGATGATGTGAAAGATGTTTATTAATAACAGAAAGTCCTAAAAACCCCAGTCACTATAGGTTTACTACGATCCATCATTGCAATACAGCCTCGTCAACGGGACAGACATTTCGAGGACTGGTCATGTCACCAAATTTTCGACTGAAAGCAACCTTTTGTCGGGTCCAGTGGGGGTATTCGAGCTTGTCAAAACATGTGAGGTGTATGCTCTGCCAATGACTGGCGGAACAGCTCTGACTGCATTTGGAGCAGCTAACAAGACCGAGGAGGAACTTATGCATCTGCGCATGAACCACTGTGTGAGCTATGCCAAGATGCAGGTGCTGAGCAAATCAGGAGCTCGGGGTGTCAACTAACAGCTAAGTGCACCAAGCGCTAATGCAATGTCTGTAGGTATGCAAACATCACGCGCAATCCTGCACCCCCTGCATCGTCAGGTCAGACCGGCACAATCCGTGACATGAGCTGCGATCTGTTTGACATGAGCAAGATCAAGACTATTGGTGGAAACAGATACTGCTCGGTTTTTATTCACAACGGACGATATGCCACGGCAGTCGTATATGCTACGAAAGATGAGATTCCCGAGATCTTTAATCGTGTACTGTCTAAGACCCCAGACTACCACAAGCCCACCATCGTCAAATCAAATTGCGCTGCTGAATGTCACACGCAGCAGCTGTGAGACGTTCTCAGAAAGCAAAAGGTCGATGAAATACTGCATTCCAAGGAGCATCAGCAATTTCAGAACGGGCGTGCAGAAAAGCTAGTCGACTCAATCAGCCGCAAGATTCGTGACATGCCTCTGCAGTCGCAGATTCCTCCTGAATTTCTGGGTGCGGCAATACCTCTTGCCACTGACATCTACAACTGCACACCTCATCGCATCCTTGGCTTGGTGTCAACTCAGTATCACAGGTATGGCAAGCAGCCTGACATTGCATTTGGATGCGCTGTTGTTGTGCATCGGGGCAGAGATCTAGTTGAGCACACCAAGCTCGCGCCATGGGGCTGTGCATGTATCTAGGCGTTGGCAAAAGTCGTGGTTGTCGCGCCATCATTGCTTACAGCCCCCGCACTTCTCGAGTGAATGCCACCGTTGATGCTCGATTTGACGAGACTTGCTTTCCTTTTCGCACGACCAATCAACGGGTGTACGGACAAGATTACACACCCGCTCTTCAGCTGGAGCAGTTATCTCTTTACCATGACATGCCAAATTTTACAGTAGCCGAAAGACATCGTGGAGAAACTGCAAAGCACGGCTGTACCTTGTGACACGGATTGGGCCCTGCATAATCTCTTACAAGTGCCCGCTGCTTTTGAGGAGCAGCATCCGCTCGATCTTGAAGCCATGCGCAGCGAGGACGCAAATAACAGCATCAGCGGGGTGCCACCATCTGTCACTATCGGACCAGCGGGGGGTAGTGACGGCACCTTAAAAGGATATCAGCCCGGCTATAAGCCTGTGACGGGCACGGCCAGCAGCTCGCAGAAATGCATCCCGTTCCTCGCAGTTACTATGATATCAAGGGTAAACCTGGCGAGCATCTTTGGGTGGAGGCCTGCGACAAGGGGATCAAGAAACTGTTTGAGATGGGCATTTTCTTCATTGTGGACAAGGATGATATTCCTCCCAGCTACAAGAGTATCAACTGCTGCATGTCTTACACAATCAAAAAGGATGGCGACGGGAATATCCCGTGCACGTGAAAGGCAGCAAGAGACAGAGTCATATGGAGATACATTTGCGCTCACATGGAAATTCAGCTGCATTCGATCAATATGCGCCATAGCAGCTCAGAAGGAACTGATACTGTATCAATTCGATGTGAAGGGAGCCTTTCTTCTAGCCAAGGTGCAAGGAAAGAGTCTATATTAGCTTACGTGGAAAATACAGGCTGCCTTTAGGCAGCCTGTCTCGAGTTCATCGAGTCAGGGAATTTGCTGCGGGAGACAAGCCTGAAGTAAATCTCTACAAGATCGCAGGTGAGTATGAGCCGGCAGACATCTTCACCAAGGGACTGCCTCGAGTGGCTTTCCAGCGCCATCGTCGCACTATCATGGGCGAGGGAGCTTGAGCTATATATGACACGAGCAGTGCGCTTGTCTATTATGTGAGTCGTGACGTATGATCGTGATTTACTTAAATTACGTGATGCATGACGTGATTGTGATTTACTTATGATTGAGGTATTTGTGTGAAGCGTACACAAGTGACATTTGTTGCCAATGTCTGTACGTACATGTCACAATATATATGATATGATATATATGCGCTATAGGATGACTACTTGCGATGCCCTGTATTATCATAATGCATACGCTATTATACGTATTTCATTTGTAATCTTGACTCTGAATCTCCTTCTACTGCGAGGCAGCGGGGATGATAGAATTTGACGGAAATTTTCTCGATGCCTCTTGTAGAGGAGGATACATACAACCAATACGGTTCGCAGTATTTACGCTGTTTCGGTTGGATGAATGAATTGTCGGAAACAAAAGTTGCATTGGCACGCCTCGCGGCTGTCAGGTGAAACATAAACAATATTATTTTTCTTTTTTTTCAAAAAAATAATGTTGTTTATTGGAGAGAACCAAATTCATATTTCAAAATCGATCTCTAGCTAGGTAATTTCGGACTTTGGACCGGAGCATAAATGCTTCGATGGCTTACCGGTCAAAGCCGTTCCCACAACATTGCAAAGGTCGCCAGTTCGAACGATGCTCACCGCGAAACCCCACAGGGGCCGGTGATAAAGGAGAAGCAACATCCGTTCGAAATCCACTCTCTGTGCATGCACACAGTTCTACAACAGTTCTACCTGTCGAAGAATAAGGGAGGGCCAACACCAACCGTTGGACGGTCAAAAAGCCCGCATGGGTGTATTCTTGCTGGGAAGAGCCATGCTTCGGTCAATTGGTCGTGGCGGCCATTGAATACAATTTTGTGGGAACGGCTTTGACCGGTAAGCCATCGGAGCGTTTATGCTCCGGACCAAAGTCCGAAAGTACCTAGCTAGGTACTTTCGGGACCTAGACCGGAGCATAAATATGCTTCCTTGGCTCACCTGTCAAATCCGTTCCGACATATATATATATATTTATATATATATATATGTATATGTACATAGACCGAAGCATAAACATGCTTCCTTGGCTCACTGGTCAAATCCATTCCGACATATGTGTATATATGGTATATGTGAATATGTATATACATATATATATATATATATATA
>Ga0105054_10007160_pt1 | contig 15265 bp, 12 predicted proteins | sample BON02_FD_78091 | JGI IMG/M metagenome (GOLD analysis project Ga0105054, IMG submission 78091) | Freshwater microbial communities from Lake Bonney liftoff mats and glacier meltwater in Antarctica - BON-02 (megahit assembly) | ecosystem: Environmental > Aquatic > Freshwater > Ice > Glacier...
AGGGTGCCGCCGTGTGCGGCGCAGATGGCCATGGCTGCTTCTGCTTCAGCCTTTGCCACACCTTCGATGCCTGCAAAACTGAGCATGCAGATCACCGGGATCGCACCGCCCGGCGGGGCTTCCAGGCCCCATTTGATGCTCTCGGCCTCGTCATAGAGGCGGGCGAGCGCCGGGCGCAGTTCGGCCTGCATGATATCGCGGACCGCGGCCAGGCCATGGTCAAGGTCGGGGAAGGCGACAACCGTATCGATCTCGTGTTCGGGCAGGCGCCAGATGCGCAGGGTCAATTCGACGATGACGCCCAGAAGTCCTTCCGAGCCGATGAACATGTCCATGATGCTGGGGCCGACCGAGCGCCGGGGCGCGTGACGCACTTCCAGCAGTTCGCCGTCAGGCAGGATCACCTTCATGCCCACGATCAGGTTCTCGATGTTGCCGTAGCGCGATGAGGCCTGGCCGGAGCCGCGGCACGCCGCCCAGCCGCCGACCGTCGACATGGAGATTGACTGGGGATAGTGGCCGCAGGTGAAGCCGAGGTCGCGCAGCGCCGTCTCGAAGGCCATGCCGTTGAGGCCGGCTTCGACCCGGGCGATACGATTGGTCTCGTCGATCTCGATGATCCGGTCGAGATGACGCACGGAGATGATCATGTCCTTCTGGAACGGAACCACGCCGCCCAGCACACCCGAACCATTGCCGTAGGGAATGACGCGAATGGCGTGCCGGTTGGCAAACCGGACCACCTTCTGCACGTCATCGGTGGTCTTGGGCTCGACCACGGCGCAGGGCAGATCACCGGCAAGTTTTTGCGAGCGATGGCGGAAGCGCCCGAAGGGCAGACGATCACGACTGTGATCCGCCCGGGTCTGGAAGTCGCTGTGAACGCTATCGGCAGACAGGAGGGAGTTCAGCTCGGCAATCCAGGAGGGGCCATCGGCCTGTTCGGCGCTGCGCTGCGCATCCTCAAGGGTCTGCGCTCCGGCGACGGCCTGCGATCCGGTCGGGTTCAACATCGGTTACCTGCTCCTGCATGACTCAAGCAATTTGGGGATTGCGTTGGTGACTGGGATTGACCCGCTTGCGCTGACGGGGCCGCCCCGATGTTAGTGCATGGTCGGCTGCGGTGCTCCCCTTCTTTGGCTCGGCGGCGGGTTTTGCACAGCACGCGTCGAGGGTCGTGTTTGGGGCTCTTCTGCCATGAGTTGTGATCATGGACTCAGATGTGAATTAGTCGTTTGTCGGATGCGCGGCAGCCTTCCTAGCATTGTTCAAGGCTTGGAATCCCAAGCCAAGTGGGAGGGGCATCATATGATTTCGGGGCATTTCGTTCGCCTGTGTTCGGCGTCCACCGTTGCGCTTGCAACATACCTCGGGGTCGCCGGAATGGCCTCCGCCGAGGTGCCGGAAAGCACGGACCCGATCAAGATCGCGGTGCAGGGCTCGGCCAGCCAGTATTTCAATGCGCATGTGCTGGGCAGCGTTCTCGAGGAGGCCGGCTACACCGTGGAGTACATCTCGGCCGGCTATTATCCGCAGGTTCAGGGACTGGCCGACGGCGACATCGACATGGCGCTGGGATTGTGGTCGTCCAACATCGGCGAAGGCTGGATGGAGTTGTTCGACAGCGGCCAGGTGCTCGACGCCGGCGAGGTCGGCTACAGCGGGATCGAGGGCTGGTTTGCCAACGACAAGGCGCTGGAAGTCTGCCCGGGCCTCGACAGCGACTGGACCGTGCTGAACGACTGCGCCCAGGCCCTTGCGACCGCCGAGACCTTCCCCAACGGGCGTATGCTCGACTATCCGATCGAGTGGGGGGAGACCAATCAGTATCGCATCACGGCGCTCGACCTGCCGCTGGTGTCGCAGCCGGCCGGCAGCGAAGGCGCCCTGGTCGCCGAGATCAAGTCCGCCGACGAGCGGGGTGAACCCCTTCTCATCCAGTTCTGGTCGCCGCATGGTGTCTTTGCCGATTATAAGCTGACCCGGGTCCATCTTCCCGCCTACTGGGATGGCTGCAACGATGATCCTTCGGGCGGCCTCAATGCCGACGCGACCTATGACTGCGACTGGTCCGAGGCGCGTATCTGGAACGGCGCCTGGCCGGGCGTCGTCGGCAAGTGGCCCACCGCATACGGCATTCTTCAGAACATCGACATGAAGGAGTCCGACGAGGTCGAGATGCTCAAGGCTCTCGATGCCGACGATGCCGACAAGGATGCCTACGTCGCGCAGTGGATGGAGCAGAACCATGACCGCTGGCAGTCCTGGATCGACATGGCCGGGACGCCCTGACCGGGCCCTGTGCGATTTCTTGCTGTCGACCGAGACAAGCGCGCGCCATGACCGGAGTCCCGATGGGAACCACGGTCGTGGCGTGTCGCGTTGCCGGTGCGCCCGGTCGCCCGGTCGCGGGCGAACTCGCGATGGAAGGCACTGTCTCGTTTCAGGGTAGCTGGGCGTGACGACCGACGGGCCGGTGCCTGATGCACCAAAGGGGCAGGCGGCCGCGCGCGTCGTGGGCGCCTGCCGGGCACAGTGGGATCGGGGCCTTCTGGTCTGGGCAGGGGTCTGCCTGGTTGTCGGAGTCAGTTTCCTTCTCCACACCGAACTGCCGTGGCTCCTGCGCCTGGAAGAGGGGCACGGGCTGCCGATCCCCGACCTGTTCGATGTCGCGATGGACGGCTTCACGGGCATCTTCAAACCGGTCTTTCGTGGCATTGCCTGGTTGCTGGAGCAGCCGGTACACCTCTTGCGCGCGTTCTACGGCTGGCTGCCCTGGCCGGTGGCGATGGCCGCCATCGTCGCCTTGGCCTACGTCGCCGGGCGCTGGCGGCTCGCCGCATTCTGTCTGGTTGCGCTCGGTTACATCCTGGTGAGCGGATTGTGGGATCGCACGGCGCTTACGCTCACGCTGGTCAGCGTCGCGCTGCCGCTTGCGATCGGCGCCGGACTTGTGCTGGGCGTGGTGGGCCACGGGCACCGGGGCGCGCGGGGTATCATCGGGCCGTTGCTCGACTTCATGCAGACGATTCCGACCTTTGCCTATCTGGTGCCTTGCCTGGTGCTGTTCGGCTTCGGGCCGACCGTGGGGCTGATCGCCTCGGCGACCTTCGCGACGCCCCCGATGGCGCGCACGGTCATGCTGGGGCTCGACCGGGTGCCGAGCGAGGTGGTCGAGGCCGCAGTCATGGCCGGGGCCAGGCGCGGCCAGATCCTGTGGCTGGTCAAGCTGCCGGTGGCCCTGCCGACGGTGATGCTGGGAATCAACCAGACCATCCTTGCGACCCTCTCGATGGTGGTGATCGCGGCGGTGCTGGGCAGCGGGGAGGATCTGGGCTGGGAAGTGCTCTACACCATGAAGCAGGCCAAGTTCGGCCAGAGCCTGCTGACCGGCTTTGCCATCGTTCTTGTCGCCATGATGATGGACCGCATCACGCAGGGGTTCTCCCGCAGGCGTGAGAGGGCGCCGGTAGTGCCGCGCACCGGTTCCTTCCGGCAGCGTCACCCTGTGTTTGTCGGAACGGTTCTGGCCTGTGGGGCGCTGGGCGCGGCGAGTGCCTTCCTGCCGGTGTTGCAGGACTACCCCCAGGCCTGGACGGTGCAGCCCCACGGGCCGCTCGATGCCGCGATTACCTGGATCAACACCAACTATTTCCAGGTCACCGACAACATCCGTAACTGGACGCTGTTCTACTTCATGCTGCCGCTCAAGATCGGCCTGGACCAGGTGGTGAGCCCGTTTTCCTGGGGATTTGTTCTGACGCCGGCCATCAGCATCGGCTACGCCGTGGTGTTGGGTGTCGTGGCCGCCGCGGCGAGCCGGCTCCTGGGCTGGCGGGGCGCGCTGGCGATCCTGTTTGCGGGGCTGGTCTATTACGTCGGGTTGACCGAGATGCCCTGGCCTGCGGTGGTTGCGCCGGGGGTCGCGCTGGCCTGGCGGGTGGGCGGCCGCCGGATCGGCATCTTCGCGCTGCTGGCGTTTGCATTCATGCTGCTCAGCGGTTTCTGGCTGCGCTCGATGCTGTCGGTCTACCTCTGCGGTTCGGCCGTCGTGGTCTGCATCCTGGTCGGCGTCTCGCTGGGCATCCTGGCCGCGCTCAATGATCGCTCCTCGGCTTTCCTTCGGCCGATGAACGACACGCTGCAATCGATCCCGCTTTTTGTGTTCCTGATTCCGGTGGTCGTGCTGTTCAAGGTCGGCGAGTTCGCCGGCCTGATCGCCATCGTCATGTACGCCATCGTGCCCTGTGTCCGTTACACCGAGCTCGGCATCCGCCAGGTCGATCCCGATGTGCTGGAAGCGGGCCGGGTGATGGGCTGCACGCGGCGACAACTCCTGATACGGGTCCAGTTGCCGCTGGCCTTGCCCGAGATCATGCTGGGCATCAACCAGACGGTGCTGTTCGGGCTGGCCATGGTGGTGATCACCGCGCTGGTCGGCACCAAGGGACTTGGCCAGGTGATCTATCAAAGCCTCTCCAACGGCGCCTTCGGCGTCGGCATCAGTGCAGCGCTCTGCATGGCCTTTATCGCCATGATGATCGACCGCGTGATGCAGAGCTGGAGCCGGGCCAGGAAGAGGGACTACGGCCTGGAGGACGTCTAGGCCGCATGTCGAGAAGGAGGATGTCATGACGAAACGCGATGAAACCGGGCGCCTTGCGCTGAGGCTCGAAGGCGCAGCCTTCACGCCCTACGACCTCTATGGCAAGCCGGTGCCGGGGATCGCGTGGCAGCCGATCAACTTCGACCGGAACACCATGGTCGGATCGTTTCTGGTTCGCCTGGAACCCGGGTCGAAGCCCTTGCCGCACATCCACACCGGTGGTGAGGATTCCTACATTCTGGCCGGCGAGTTGGTCGACGGGGATGGCAGGGCGTTCGGACCGGGCGACATCGTGAGTTACGGTGCCGGCAGCCGGCATGCCTCGCAATCGCCGAAAGGCTGTACGATCCTGGTGTTCTTGCACGGCCCCAACCGGGCCATCGAGGGAGGGCAGGCCGATTGAGAACGACCATCCGACGCGTTCGCCCCAGGCCCTGACGCTGTCCTACAGGAACCTGCCGCCCCTGGGCGCCCTCCGGGCATTCGAGGCGGCCGCGCGGCACCAGAACTTCACCCGCGCTGCCGACGAACTGTTCCTGACACAATCGGCCGTCAGCCGGCATGTCCGCACGCTGGAAGATCATCTGGGCGCACCACTGTTCGAGCGCCAGAATCGCGCGGTGCGGCTGACGCCCGTCCATGAATCCTGGCCGCCCGACACCAGCCTGTTCCAGGGCATGTCCTTCCGCAACGTCGAGAAGCCCCGTGAGGTCGCCGAGCACCCGCTTGCCGGCAACCATCCCGAAACGGGCGAGCCCTTCCTCTGGGTCAGCCCCTACTACGCCCGAGAGGTGAAGGGGCTGGCGCCGGAGGAAAGTGCCGCGCTGCTTGGTTTCCTCAACGCGCATGCAACCCGCCCCGAAATGACCTGCCGCCTGCGCTGGGAGGTCGGGACCATGGTCATCTGGGACAACCGCTGGACGATCCACCAGGCCCTCGACGACGACTTCGGCGCCCGTATCCACGGCAGGGGTTTCCCGCGGCTGATGCATCGCGCCGTGGTGCGCCAGTCCTAGGTCGCCAAGAGGCCGCCGGGTCCGGTATCCATGAGCAGGGCGCATGGATACCGCTGATGATTGCGCGTTTGCAGCGGCACTGCGGGCGAACCTAGGCTTGGGCCAGCGGATGTCGGGGTTCGCACTAACGGGAGTGGCACCGGAACATGGCGGAGGACACGTTCGATTTTGTCGTCGTCGGGTCCGGTTCGGCGGGCAGCGTGATCGCCGCGCGCCTGAGCGAGGACGGTCGCAACACTGTCCTTGTGCTGGAATACGGCGGGCGCGATGACAGCGTCTATATCCAGATGCCTGCGGCCTGCGCAATCCCCATGACCAAGCCGCGCTACGACTGGGGTTTCATGACCGAGCCCGAGCCGGGGCTGGGCGGGCGGCGCATCCACCAGGCGCGCGGCAAGGTCATCGGCGGCACCTCCTCGATCAACGGCATGTGTTACGTGCGCGGCCATGCCGGCGATTTCGACGCATGGGAGGCGCTGGGCAACGCAGGCTGGGGCTATCGCCATTGCCTGCCGTACTTTCGCAAGGCCGAGACCAGCGCCTTGGGCGGCGACGCCTGGCGCGGCGACGACGGTCCGCTGCACACCTGCAACGGCACCAACATGACCAACCCGCTCTACCGCGCCTTCGTCCAGGCCGGGCACGAGGCAGGTTATCCGCTCAGCGACGATATCAACGGCTGGCGCCAGGAAGGCTTCGGGCGCATGGACATGACCGTGCGCAAGGGCGTGCGCTGGTCGACCGCCAACGCCTATCTCAAGCCGGCCATGGCCCGGCCCAACCTGACCGTGGCGATGCATGCGCTGTCGCGCCGCGTGCTCTTCGAGGGGCGTCGCGCCACCGGGGTCGAGTACGAAAAGGGCGGGCAGATCCGAACGGTGCGGGCGCGGCGCGAGGTGATTCTCTCCGCCGGATCAATCGGTTCGCCCAAGCTGCTGCTGCTCTCGGGTATCGGCGAGGCCGCGCATCTGCGTGAACATGGCATCGCCGTGCTTCACGACCTGCCCGGCGTCGGACGTAACCTGCAGGACCATCTGGAGCTCTGGTACCAGGTGTCCTCGCGGCAGCCAATCACGCTCAACGGCCGCATGAACCCGCTCTCGAAGGCCTGGATCGGCCTGCGCTGGCTGCTGGCGCGCGACGGGTTGGGGGCGACCAGCCATTTCGAGGCCAACGGCTACATCCGCAGCCGCGCGGGCCTCTCCTTCCCCGACCTGCAGTATCACTTCATCCCGGTGGCCATGGGTTTCGACGGTTCCAGCCGCTTCAAGGGCCACGGCTATCAGGCCCATCTCAGCCCGACGAAACCCGCAAGCCGCGGCCGGGTCTGGCTTGCCTCAGGCGATCCCGCGGTGGCGCCGCACATGCGCTTCAACTACCTCGCCGAGGAGGAGGACCGCGCCACCTTCCGTCGCGCCGTGCGCCTGACCCGCGAGATCTTCGCCCAGCCGGCTCTCGACCCCTACCGTGACGAGGAGATCCTGCCCGGCCCCGCCGTCCAGAGCGACGCAGAGATCGACGCCTGGGTCGCCGGCCATGCCGAAACGGCTTACCACCCCAGTTGTACCTGCCCGATGGGTACAGGGCCTGACGCCGTGGTCGATGCCGAACTGCGCGTCCACGGCATCGATGGGCTGCGTGTCGTCGATTCCTCGGTCATGCCGGAAATCACCAACGGCAACCTCAACGCGCCGACCATCATGATCGCCGAAAAAGCATCCGATCTCATCCTGGGCCGCCCGCCCCTGACGGCCTCGCAGGCCGAGGTGGGCTGGGTCGAGGCCTGGGAGCAGACACAGCGTTCCGGCACGCCGCTGCGGCCGGTCGCCACGCAACAGCCATAGCCTGGAGCAAGACCATGACGGACAGCCCCTTCGATCTCTCGGGCAAGGTTGCCCTTGTCACCGGCGGCAACCGGGGCCTGGGCCTTGGCCTTGCGCTGGGCCTGGCGCGTGTCGGCGCAGATATTGTCATCGCCTGCCGTGACATGGCGAAGGCGGCTGAGGCGGTCGCCGAGATCGAGGCGACGGGAAGGCGCGTCATGGCCGTGGCCTGCGATGTCACCTCAGAGGCTTCCGCCCAGCAAGCTGTAGCCGAGGCCGCCACGGCAATGGGGGGCCTCCACATTCTGGTCAACAACGCGGGCACGTCCTGCCGCTTCCTGCCCCAGGATGTTCCGGAGGCCGAGTGGGACCGGGTCATGAATACCAACATCAAGGGTGCCTTCCTGATGTCGAAGGCGGCGCACCCGCACATGAAGAAGTCAGGCGTCGGGAAGGTGATCAACATCTCCTCGATGTACGCGATCTTCGGCGGCGCGGTGGACAGCGCCTATGCCACCAGCAAGGGCGGGCTCGTGCAGTACACGAAGGTCTGCGCCATCGCCTGGGCCGGCGACAACATCCAGGTCAACGCCATCCTGCCTGGCTGGTTCGTCACCGAACTCACCGCCTCCTATCTCGCCGATTTCCCGGCCCAGGAAGCCAAGATCAACGCACGCACCCCGGCGGGGCGCTGGGGCCGGCCGGAAGACCTCGCGGGCACGGCGGTCTTCCTTGCCAGCCATGCTTCCGATTACATCACCGGCGCCTCCATCGCGGTCGATGGCGGCTTCTCGATCAGCGACTAGGAGAGCGCCTTGGACACCATCAGCTTTGCCACCGGCAACACCAATCCCGAGACCTTTCCGTCGGAGGCCTTTGCTGCAGCAGCAGCACACGTGGTGCGCGGCATGGCGACGGCGCTCAACACCTATCCCGGAAAGCTCGGCCACGAGGGTTTGCGGAAGCTGCTGGCGCAGCGCGAATTCGACCGCGAAGGCATCCGTATCGACCCCGACCAGATCCTCATCACCAACGGGTCCATGCAGGCCGTCACGCTGGCCGCGGAGGTGCTTGCGCCGGCCCGCGGCGACATCGTGGTGATGGAGGAATACTGCTACGTCGGCAGCATCCGGGCGTTCCAGGCCATGGGCCTGGAGATGGTCGGCGTGCCTGTCGACGAAAGCGGCATGCGCATGGACGCGCTGGCCGCCACGCTCGACCGGCTGGCACGGGAAGGCCGCAAGCCGGGATTCATCTACACGCTTGCCACCTACCAGAACCCGACCGGCGCGGTGATGCCCAAGGCACGGCGTCTCGAACTGATTGCGCTCGCCCGGCAGCACGATTGTCCGGTGGTCGAGGACAACTGCTACGCCGATGTTCACTTCGACGGCGAGGTGCCGCCGGCGCTCTACGCGCTCGATCCCGATCCGCGCCAGGTCTATCTCTGCTCGCTTTCCAAGATCTTCGCGCCCGGCGTGCGGCTGGGTTATCTGGTGGTTCGCCCGCCGCTGCTCGAACGGGTTCTGGCCCGGCGTAACGACGCCGGTCCCAATACGCTGGCGGCCGCGATCACCCACGCCTATCTGCACGACAAGCTGTGGCAACACATCGCGACGGCGAATGCGGCGCTCAAGGTCAAGCGCGACACCATGCTTGATGCGCTCCATCGCCATCTGGGCAACGAATGCCAGGTCTCGCGGCCGGCCGGCGGTCTTTTCATCTGGATCCGGCTTCCCGAGGATGTCGATCCCGGCCGCCTGAAGGAGATCGCCGTCGGTCTGGGCGTCGACTTTGCCCACGGTTCGGACTTCCACATCCGCAACGACGCCGGCCCCTACATCCGCCTTGCTTTCGGCTTCCCGACCTCGGTCGAGATCGAGACCGGTGTCGCGCGCCTGGGGGCGGCGGTGCGGCAGGCCCGTGGCAGCCGGGTCCCTGACGATGCCCGGGCATGAGCGGAGATCATGGCAATGCCCCGCCAATCGGCATTTCTGAAACAGGTCCGATAGTCGCAGGATTGTCTGGATCCATGGCGGATCCTAACGGGAAGACACGATGAGCGACGGCAGCGTGGCAATGCGGGAGGCGGGCGTGCGCCGGCGCGGCGGACGGGCCGGCCGCCACGCATCGATCGCTGGTGCCCCGCTCGTGCACCGTCCGGCGCTGCTGCGCAACATACCGCTCATGGATGTCCTCGATGAGACTGGCGTCGAGCTGATCCACGGCATGGCCATGACCATCATCGAGGAGATCGGGGTCGATTTCCGCGATGCCGAATCCCTCGATATCTGGCGCAGGGCAGGGGGCCGTGTCGACGGCGAGCGTGTGTATGCCGGGCGCGACATGATCATGGAGCTGCTTGAAAGTGCTCCGTCCCAGTACGTCCATCATGCCCGCAATCCCGAGCGCAGCGTCACGGTCGGCGGGCGCCACTGTGTGGTCTCGCCCTCCTACGGCACGCCCTTCGTGCGCGACCTCGACGGCGTGCGGCGCAATGCCACCCTTGAGGATCTCGACAATTTCCAGAAGCTGACCCACATGGCCGAGGCGGTGCAGATCGCCGGCGGCCCGATCGTGGAGATCATGGATGTCCCGATGCCCCAGCGGCATTTGCGCACGCTCTACAGTTCGCTCCGGCTCTCGGACAAGCCGGTGATCGGTGCCGTCACCGCACGTTCGCGCGCCGAGGACACGCTGACCATGATGCGCCTGGTGTTCGGCGAAACCTTCGTGGCTGATCAAACGGTGACGACATCGCTGATCAACTCGACATCGCCGCTGGTCTGGGACGGCACCATGCTGGACGCGCTCAAGGTCTATGCGGCAAGCAACCAGGCCGTGCTCTGCTCGCCCTTTTCCATGGCGGGCGCCAGCACGCCCGCAAGCCCCGTCGGTACGATGGCCGTGGTCACGGCAGAGAACCTCATGGCGATCGCGCTGACCCAGCTTATCCGCAAGGGGGCGCCCGCATTGTTTGGTTGTCCTGCCATGACCGTGTCGCTGAAGACGGGCGCACCGGTGTTCGGCTGTCCCGATTCCGCGATGACCCAGTTGCTGGCCGGCATGATGGCGCGCCGTTACGGCATCCCGCACCGGGGGATCGGCACCATCGGCACGTCGAAGACGACCGATGCGCAGGCCGGTTACGATTCCATGTGGGGGGCGATGGCCGCCACCCTTGCCGGCGCCAACTGGATGACCCATGCCGGCGGCAGCATGGAGAACACGCTGACGCTCTGCTACGGCAAGGCCGTTCTCGATCACGATCAGGTCGCCGCACTCTACCATTTCGGCCTGGGGCCGCGCCTGGAGGACCCCGCCGAGCTTGTTGCCGCCGTGCGCGAGGTCGGTCCCGGCGGGCATTTCCTGGGCGCGGCCCATACCCGCCACAGCGCCCTCTTCGATCACGCACTGCAGAGCAATACGACCTATGAGCAGTGGGTGGAGGAGGGCGAAAGGGATTCCCTGACGATGGCGCGCGAAGAGGCGCGCCGGCAACTGGACGACTACGAAGCGCCGCCGATCGACCCGGGGCTCGATGCCGCCCTGTGCGACTTCGTCACGACGCGCTGCGCCCAACTGCCCGGCAGTCTGGACTAGGATCGCCATGCCGCTGCGCACCCCTTCACGCATGCACCAAGGAACCCCAGCCATGCCGAAGAACATCGACGCCTCGGACCTCGTTTCCATGGACCGCTACCCGCTCGACCAACTCGACGGCAGCTTGATGAAGCAGGTGATCGCAAAGGCCAGGGCCGACCTCGACAGCCGTCAGTATTGCGTGCTCGACAACTTCATCACCGAGGCGGCGCGCACCGCGATGGCGCAGGAAAGCATCAGCCTATTGCCCCAGGCTTACGAAAACCGCTCGCGGCGGACCTGCTTCCTCAATCAGATGGGTGTTCCCGAACGCCCTGCCGATCATCCCATGAACGTGTTTTTTGACGCCCGCTTCAACATCATCGCCTTCGATCTGTTCGATCCCGAGGGGCCGAATGCGAGGCTTTATGGCTGGGAGCCGATCCGGCAGATGATCGCCGCGATCGTGGGCATCGAGACGCTCTACGAGAACGAGGATCCCTACCAGCCCAGTGTCATCATGTGCGCCGGCGACGGCGACACCTCGCCCTGGCATTTCGACCGCGGCAATGCCTTCACGGTGACGGTGATGCTGCAGGAGCCCGAGGAGGGCGGCGTGTTCGAGATCGCTCCCGATATCTGGCCCGATGACGATACCGACCCTGGCGAACTCCTGGAGGTGCTGCACGAGCGGGGCGGCAGCCGCGTCCTCCAGGTCGCTCGTGTGCCGGCCTCCATGGTGATCTTCCGTGGCAACCGCAGCGCTCACCGCGTCACCGAGGTGAAGGGCGATCGCACACGCCTGATGGCCGTGATGTCCTACGAGGATCGGCCGGGTGTCATCGGCCGCCCGGAGGTCAACGCTTCGGTCTTTGGTCCCCGCGTGCTGGCGGCGGGGTAGCTCCGCGCACCGGCGGCGGCCGCAGGCCGTGTACGATTACGTCATCGTCGGTGCCGGCTCGGCAGGGTCCGTGCTGGCGGCGCGCCTTTCCGAGGATGGCGCGGCCAGGGTGCTGCTGATCGAGGCCGGCGGGGCCAACCGCAATCCGCTGCTGTCGATCCCCATGGCGTTTGTCCGCCTGTTCGGCGACGAGCGTTATTTCTGGAGCTATGACAGCGAGCCGGAAGCCGCGGTCGACAACCAGCCGCGCGCCATCCTCCATGGCAGGGGGCTGGGCGGTTCCTCGTCGATCAACGGCATGCTCTATGTGCGCGGCCATGCCGGCGACTACGATGCGTGGGCCGCTCTCGGCGCCGACGGCTGGTCCTGGGACGAGGTGCTGCCCTATTTCCGGCGGCTGGAATCCAGGCCCGATGGCGACCCGGTGTACCGCGGGCGCTCGGGGCCGATCTCGTCGCGCTCCGGCCTCGGCGCCAACCCGCTTTACGAGGCGTTCATGGCGGCGGTCCAGGAAGCGGGCCATCCGTTCACGCCGGACTACAACGGCGCCTCGCAATGGGGCGTCTCGCGCAGCCAGCATGCCATCACCCAGGGCCGCGCCCGGCGCAGTTCGACCCTGCGCGAATACCTTAGCCCGGCGATGGCGCGTTCCAACCTGCGCGTGGCCACCGGAGCCACGGCGACGCGTGTCCTGTTTGAGGGGCGCCGCGCCGTGGGCGTCGAATACCTCCAGGGCGGTCGTATCCAGCGTGCCTTGGCCTCGCAGGAGGTCGTCCTGTCTGCGGGCGCCTACAAGACGCCGCAACTTCTGCAGCTCTCGGGGCTGGGTCCCGCCGACATGCTCAGGGAGCACGGTATCGCGCCGCTCGAGGACCTGCCTGGGGTCGGGGCCAACCTGCAGGATCACCTGGGTTCCTTCGTGCAGCGGGGCTGTTCACAACCCGTGACGCTGCTCGATGCGATGACGCGCCGGGGCCAGCTACGCGCCGGCCTGCGCTATCTCGCAACCGGAAGCGGGCTGCTGTCGCATTATCCCACGGAGGTCATGGCCTTTCTCAAGAGCGACCCGGCCCTGGACCGGCCCGATCTGCAGTTCCTCCTGGCGCCCTTCCTGCGTGCGCCGGCGGGCAGTTCCGTGCCGTCGGGAACGGTGATGGAACGCCACGGCTACTGCATCAGCTGGTGCCAGCTTCGCCCGTCCTCGACGGGCTCGCTCAGGCTGGCTTGCGCCGATCCGCTGGCGCCGCCCCGCGTCGTTCACAACTATCTCGCCGCAGAGGAAGACCGCGCCTGCCATCGCCACGCGGTGGCGATGGCGCGAGAGTTTCACGCCCAGCCGGCCTTCGCGCCGTTCCGCGAGGAGGAGATCGATCCCGGACCGGGGTGCACCACTCCCGAAGAGATCGACGGCTACATCCGCAGGACCTGCCACACCCACTTCCATCCGGCCGGGACGGCGGCCATGGGAAGCGGCGAGATGGCCGTGGTCGACAGTAAATTGCGTGTGCGCGGCATCGAGAACCTGCGCGTGGCCGATGCTTCGGTCATGCCGCGGCTGGTCGGGGCCAACACCAACATCCCGACGATCATGATCGCCGAGAAGGCCGCCGACATGATGAGGAACCGAACGCCCCTGAAAGGGGACGTCCTGCCTGAACCCGAGGAGGCGAAGCGATGACCAGGACAAGCAGTGTGGCCCCGCAAGGCAACGGCATTGACGTCCGACCGATCGCCGGGACAATCGGCGCCGAGATCCACGGCGTCGATCTGTCCCAGCCACTCGACGACGGGACCTTCGGTGCCGTACTCGATGCCTACCAGGAGCATCTGGTGATCTTTTTCCAGGATCAGTCGCCGCTGGCTCCGGACCAGCTCACGGCCCTTGCCGGCCGGTTCGGAGAGGTCGACACGGCGCCCTTCGTGCATCCCTTCCGGACGCCATCGCTGGAGGGCCACCCCGAGGTCTTCAACGTGATCAAGGAAGCCGCGGACCGCTCGTTGAACATCGGCGGTTTCTGGCACGCCGACGTGACCTATCGGGAGCGGCCGCACCTGGGGGCCGTGCTCTACGCCAAGGAAACGACAGCCTTTGGCGGCGACACCATGTTCGCCAACCAGTACCTCGCCTACGAGACCCTGAGCGAAGGCATGAAAACCATGCTTTCATCGATGCGGGCGATTCACTCCAGCGCCATGCCGCATGGCCAGGCAGGACCGCGCTACGCTGCCGTGTCGCGTGACCATGTTCCTGGAGCAGGGGACCGGGCCATGGCCGCGCCGGGCAGCGAAGCGACGAAGGTCGAGGTGATCGAGACCGCGCATCCGGTGGTGCGCACCCACCCCGTTTCCGGGCGCCGCTCCCTCTACGTCAACCGCGCCTTCACCTCGCGCTTCGAAGGGATGTCCGAGGAGGAGAGCCTGCCCCTGCTGCACGAACTCTGGGCACATGCATCGCGTCCGGAATTCACGTGCCGGTATCGCTGGAAGCCTCATGACGTCACCGTGTGGGACAACCGTGTGACGCAGCACTACGCCATCAACGACTACTTCGGTCAGCGGCGCCACATGCAGCGCATCGCGATCCACGAACCGGCAAGGCCGGCCTGAGGGATGCTCTAGTAGGAACGCGGCATGCCCAGCACATGTTCGGCCAGATAGGCCAGGATCAGGTTGGTCGAGATCGGAGCGACCTGATAGAGGCGGGTTTCGCGGAACTTGCGCTCGACGTCATATTCCTCGGCAAAACCGAAGCCGCCGTGGGTCTGCACGCAGGCATTGGCCGCCTCATTGGAGGCGTCGGCTGCCAGCATCTTGGCCATGTTGGCTTCGGCGCCGCAGTCCTTGCCTTCCTCATAGAGGCGCGCGGCTTCATTCACCATGAGTTCGGCCGCGCGCATGTTGGCGTAGGCCCGTGCGATGGGAAACTGGACGCCCTGGTTCATGCCGATGGGGCGGCCAAAGACGACCCTTTCGCCGGCATAGGCCGCGGCCTTCTCGATCAGCCATTTGGCGTCGCCGACACATTCGGCGGCGATCAGGATGCGCTCGGCATTCATGCCCGAAAGGATGTAGCGGAAACCCTTGCCCTCCTCGCCGATCAGGTTTTCGGCGGGCACGCGGACGTCGTCGAAGAACACCTCGGTGGTGGCGTGGTTTATCATGGTGCGGATCGGCCGGATCGTCATCCCGGCCTCGCGCGCCTGACGCATGTCGAGGATGAACACCGACAACCCATCGGTCTTTTTGGCGGTTTCCTCGCGTGGTGTGGTGCGTGCCAGCAGCAGCATCAGGTCGGAATGTTCGGCCCGGCTGGTCCAGATCTTCTGGCCGTTGACGA
>Ga0105054_10007162_pt1 | contig 15259 bp, 11 predicted proteins | sample BON02_FD_78091 | JGI IMG/M metagenome (GOLD analysis project Ga0105054, IMG submission 78091) | Freshwater microbial communities from Lake Bonney liftoff mats and glacier meltwater in Antarctica - BON-02 (megahit assembly) | ecosystem: Environmental > Aquatic > Freshwater > Ice > Glacier...
AAAAATAGGTCCCATCGAATGGTATATTATGCCAATCCGGATAATTAAGAAGAACCCCCTGATAGAGTCCTCCATGTATTTTAATAATATCTCCAGGTTGAACTTTATCTTCACTTACTACATACCAATCTCCTTTTGTTTCTTTCGAACCGTTATAAGCAGAAACCAGACCCGGATAATTCGGCTCTAATTTCTCACCTGTATAATATTGGGAATATACATGTCTTACTCTTCCGCCACTGGCAGCTTTAGGCTCAGAACGTGTGGAAACATTGACTAGCTTAACTGCTTCACCTTCAACCCCATCGGGATCTTCTAACGTAAAGCGAGCCTCATACTTGGTATTGGAATTAACATCCAAAATACTACCGGCAAACATATGGGGAGTTGTATAATCAATTCCCGCTCTTTCAATATGCTCCCCTCCTATTCTAAGGAGAGACATTCCCTTTTTCCATTCATTACCCGATCCCGCGATTCGATACTCGACCTTTACCGTGGCATTGCGGTTATCATCACCATCAATATACCATTCAAAGCCCAAATTTTCTAGGGTTGGTGGTTCAATAATAAATTTTCCAACTTGAACCTTGTTCTGGGCTTGTGAAAGATGTGGGAGAAGAAAAAGTATGATAACAAATCCTACAATTAGGTTTAGCAATACGCTTCCTTTAAGACGGGCTATCTTTCTTACGCCTTTTCTTTGAAAATAATCTTTTTGCATTTTATTAATTTAAAATATGCCTCTAACTGTGTTTAAATAATTTCTTCCATTATTATAAAAACTCTTGCTCGATATCCCAGCCATTCATTTCAGACCATTACATTATTGCTTGTTTGAATTGTTCCTTATTTACACCGCCTGCAAGATTATCTAATTTAGTTTTTTTTCTAGAAAGTCTTCACTTTCTGACTTACCAAAATCACCTGAACGAGTGAAAAAATGATTTCGTCATCTCTGCTTGAAATGTGACTGGCGAATTTATCGAGCCTAGCGCCTAGGTAAATTCGCAAGTGTCCATGCTCCAACTTACCCGTGTATCAAACACAATAGCCTGTTCGAAAGGCAGTTTATCTTCAGCAGAAAATGTGTGAATGATGTAACTTATTTCTATAATTCCATAACATATTTCCGTGTATAGAAACCCACTTTTACAATAAAATCATTCCATCAAATTAATGAATAGGATGAAGAAAATGAGTATGTCTGGCGAAAGCATGAATCACTAAAAATAAATAATATGATGAACGATCATTACTGGGGCATGGGTTGGGGTATATGGATTATTCCGCTTGTAATTATTCTAATTATTTTCATTTTTTTGAGAGGCAAACGCCAAAAGTGAAATCACCATAATATAATTTAAAATTCATTTTACCAGGCTCTCTAATGCTAGTACTATCCGTCTTAATGCTGTATAGTTGCAATAAAGATGGAGTATCGTTTTTAATCGAACAACCTTAACATGAAAGCAAACAACTTTATTATTGGAATTCTTATCCTGACAATCGGCCTTTCGGCCTGTCAGAACAAATCATCCGACAATGAGTCAGATAACACGTCGATGAGCATGGGCGATATTACCCATATGAATATGGATTCGTCAATGAACGCCGGGATGATGGGTGCAATGGATAACATGATGAATGAAATGCATGCTATGGAAATGTCGGGAAATGTTGATCATGATTTTGCAATGATGATGAAAAGTCATCATCAGGCAGCTATTGATATGGCACAGGCTGAGCTTTCTTCAGGAAAGGATGAAAAATTGAAGGAAATTGCTCAAAAAATTATCCAGACACAACAATCAGAGATCAATGAGTTGGAGGCTATTCTTAATAGTACAAAAAATGCTGCAAAAAATTATGATCCTACCCGAAAAGACGATGGTTTTGCTAAAGTAATGGAGAAAAACATGACTATGATGATGGAAATGCCTAAGTCAGATGGAAGCCTTTCTACTGACCATCAATTTGCAAATATGGTGATCCCTCATCATCAGAGCGCTGTTTTTATGGCAGAGGGATTCAAACAACACGGTAAAGATGCTAAACTCTTATCAATGGCTAAAAAGATGGTCACAGACCAGAACAAGGAGATTGAAGAGTTTAAAAAATGGAAAGCTAATAACCAATAAAAAATAGTAATATGTCACACCAACAATTTCAGAACTGTATCGATGCATGTTATAAATGTGCAGTGTCTTGTAATCACTGTGCAAGCGAATGTCTAAAAGAAGACGATGTAAAAATGATGGTCCGATGTATACAGTTAGACCGGGAATGTGCTGCTATATGCAATTCTGCGGCTGAACTCATGAGCATGGGTTCAGAATACAGCAAGCAACTTTGTAGCATTTGTGCAGATATTTGTTCTGCTTGTGCAGATGAATGTGAGAAACATGCAGCAATGGGAATGGCACATTGTAAAGAGTGTGCCGAGGCTTGCCGGAAATGTGCTGAAGCCTGTAAGGAAATGGCCGCAGCAGCCTAACCTGATTAAAATATGCCTGATTGTGTAATTTTGAGGTCCAATAGCAAGGGTTCAGTTTCAAGGAATTATGTAATTTTTTCAGATAATTGTATAATTTGAACTACACTCTTATAATTATCTTTGTTCAGATACTACTCATTATGGTGTAGAATTAATGAAAAGAAATCAATCCATACAGTATAAAGCAGTTTTTTTACTGATCGTATTTTCCTTAAGTACGGTAGTAGGCTTTGCCTGTGCTATTGGAATGGACATGAAATTTAATCAGGACCATCATAAAAATGGGGGTCATTTGCATGCTGAAGGAGTAAAAGCAGATCATCATGAAAAACCTCATAGCCATGATGACCAGACAAAGCATATCAACAAACTGTCTGACAATACTCAGGAAAAGAAAAAAGATGATTGCTGCAAAGATGAAGTAGCTCAGATTGAAAAAACCGACAAGCGTGTTCCACAACCTTTCAATTACAATTTCCAGCCTCTGTTCATTACAATTACTCTTATTTCCACTTTAAACTTAGATGCTCTTGCATCTGATCAGCATACGCCCAGCAACAGACATTTCGTTCGTAATCATCATCCGCCTCAGGTGGATATCCGCATCGCCATTCAGAGTTTCCTGATTTGATTTAATTATTTTTAGCCTTTTTACGTGGTAAGAGAGCCTTACCATGAATGTAATTATTTGCTTAAAACTTTAAATCAATACAAAATGAAGAAGATATTTTTTATAAGTGCTATTATAGTGACAAGCCTTGTGCAAATGAGTTTTGCACAGAGCCCAACAGCAGAATCTACTGCAATACTAACTCAGTATTATGCAGTCAAAGACGCATTAGTTAGCGGAAATTCAAGTCTTACTGCGGTAAAAGCCATTGAATTGATAAAAGCCATAACCGATGCAGATTTGCTAGAAGCAAATCGTGTTGCATTATTAAAAGATGCTGATCTTATTGCCAAATCAAAAGACCTGAAAAAGCAGAGAGAATATTTTTCTGATTTATCGGAAAACATGTTCGCTTTGGCAAAAGCCCAAAAGCTCAGTTCTGATCTGATTTACAAGGCTTATTGCCCCATGGCGAAAGCAAGCTGGCTTAGCAGTAGCTCCGCTATCAAAAACCCGTATTATGGCAGCTCTATGCTCACCTGCGGAAAAGTCGTAGAAACCTTAAAGTAAACCAGAATCAATTAAGCTAAAGGCAGGCTTTTGCCTTTAGCTTTAGCGTTTCAACCTGTTTTACATACACTTCGGTTAATCTTTATTAAAATTGACGCCGGTAAACCTTATCAGAATATGAAAACAATCATCTTAAATTTAGTTACAATATCAGTCCTACTTACTGCCTGTAACAGCGCTGCTGATAAAAAATCAGCTAATAGTAATCAAACTACAAAGGAAACAACAGATCAGAAAATTTCTGAAAGCAAGGGTCCTGTAAATGAGGTACTTGATGGATACCTCAAACTCAAAAATGCCCTTACAAAAGATAATGATAAAGATGCTGCTGTTGCAGCAACGGAACTTATAAAAGCATTAGAGAGCCAGAATAAAAAAATATTAAACCCCGAGCAGGCTAAAGTGTTTGCTGATATCGAAGCAGATGCAAGGGAGCATGCTGAACATATTGCCAGCAATTCAGGCAATATCGTTCACCAGCGTGAACATTTTGAAACCTTAAGCCAGGAAATCTACGAACTTGTAAAGGCAACAGGTGCCGGTCAAAAACTATATTATACCAACTGTCCGATGTATAATGATAATAAGGGCGCCAATTGGCTCAGCGAGACTAAAGATGTAAGCAATCCTTATTTAGGACAAGCGATGTTAAGCTGTGGTTCGGTGAAAGAAGAGCTCAATTAAACCGGTATGAGCTGGGTAAAAATAGGATTAGTTGTATTGCTACTTATCCTCTTAGCTATTCAGTTTGTTCAGCCTGCACGTAATCAAAGCGCTGGGAATTCAGAGATGTGGATAGCCAGCATTACTAAGGTCCCTGAAAATGTACAGGCCATTTTGCAAAATTCCTGCTATGACTGCCATAGCAATAATACCCGCTACCCCTGGTACGCTGCCATTCAGCCAGGGTCTTGGTGGATGGCATCACATATAAAAAAAGGAAAAGAAGAACTGAATTTTGATGAGTTTGGAAATTATTCCAAACGCAGACAGCTGAGTAAGCTGAAAGCGATACAAGGATCACTGGAAGAACAAACGATGCCTTTGCCCTCATACCTATTAATTCATAGGGGAGCCAGTCTTTCACAATCTGATCAAAAAATACTCAAACTCTGGACAGAGGATTTGAGAAATAAAATTTCTAAATAAAAAATTATGAATAAGTTAATATTACTAGTGCTCACGTTATTTTTCCAGCAGACGCTATATGCAGCACATGGAGATCACAATAAAGTTGAGAATCTGCGACAGATTATCTATACCTGCCCAATGCACCCTGAAGTCATGTCAAATAAACCAGGAAACTGTCCGAAATGCGGGATGAAATTAGTAGTTCAAAAGCCGACAGCTAAGAAGCCATCTACACCGGCGCCGGCAAAAAAGACCCCTGCACCTAGAGCCACCACGCCTCCCGCCTCGGTTAAAAAAGCCATTCCGGCTAAAACAGAAAACATGGATAGCATGACAATGCCTGCAAAAAAAATACCAGTTCCGGCGCAGTCCAAAACTGTTTCAGAACCATCCCACACTGATCATGCGATGCCCATGCCAGTTAAAGATAAGTCTGACACCATGGATGATATGGATGCAACGAAAATGGCAAAAGCCAACTTGGGAGTGATAAAAACCATTAATAGCACCAGGCCTCCGCGTACCGTTCGTTACGATCTTTATATTGCCGATACCTTAGTGAATTTTACAGGAAAAGTAAAACGTGCTATTGCTGTAAACGGTCAGATCCCGATGCCGACCTTAACATTCACTGAAGGGGATACAGCAGAGATCTATGTGCATAACAGGCTGAAGGAAGAAACATCGCTGCACTGGCATGGACTCTTCCTTCCTAACAGGTATGATGGAGTTCCTAATTTAACTCAAATGCCAATAAAACCGGGGACTACCCATGTGTACAAATTTCCTATTGTTCAGCATGGAACTCATTGGTATCACAGTCATACCGGGCTCCAAGAACAAATTGGAATGTACGGCGCATTCATAATGCTTAAACGTAAGGAATGGGACATTCCCACACTTCCGGTCACATTAAGTGAATGGACGGATATGAACCCAAAAGAAGTAGACCGGAGCTTGCATGCTGCATCCGACTGGTTTGCTGTCCAGAAAGGCAGTACCCAGAGTTATTCAGAAGCAATAAAAGGAGGGCATTTCAAAACCAAAGTAGCTAACGAGTGGAAACGGATGAGTGCCATGGATGTTAGTGATGTTTATTACGACCGCTTCCTGGTAAACGGAAAGAATCAGGATGAACATCCTCAATTTAAAGCAGGAGATAAGGTCAGGCTACGTATTGCTAATGCCGGGGCTTCCTCTTATTTCTGGCTCACATACTCAGGCGGCATGATAACTGTGGTAGCTACCGACGGGAATGATGTAGAACCTGTGGAGGTAGACCGGCTAATCATTGCCGTATCCGAAACATATGATGTTGTTGTAACCATTCCAGAAAACAAAAGTTATGAATTCCTTGTCACACCTGAGGACCGGACTAAATCGGCCTCACTATGGTTAGGAAGTGGCGCAAAGGTAGTTGCGGCACGCTTACCAAGACTGAAATATTTTGCCGGCATGAAGATGATGAACAATATGATGGACATGAAAGGGAATATGATCGAAATGGAAGGCATGAAAATGCAGAATCAGATCATGGACATGAATACGGTAATGTACCCCGAAATTACAGGGTTCGAAAATGCGCAGGATACTATAAAGTCCGCGGATCCCTCTCCGGGGGATGAGGCTATGGCGGGTATGGAAAAAGCATCAACAGACATTGTCACATTAAATTATAATTTACTGCGTGCACCTGCAAAAACCACTTTAACTAAAGGTCCTATGAGAGAATTGAAATTTGACCTGACTGGAAACATGAACCGGTATGTATGGACCATGGATAATAAAACAATATCAGAGTCTGACAAAATTTTAATTAAGAAGGGTGAAAACCTGCGAATCATCTTTTTTAATAACAGCATGATGCGGCATCCGATGCACCTGCATGGTCACGACTTTAGGGTGCTAAATGACCAAGGTGAAAATGCACCCATGAAAAATGTCATAGATATTATGCCCATGGAAAGGGATACGATTGAATTCGCAGCTTCTGAGCCCGGTGGCGACTGGTTTTTTCACTGCCATATTTTATATCATATGATGAGTGGAATGGGACGGGTATTCAGTTACGAAAATTCCCCTCCTAATCCGGAAATACCTGATCCGAAACTGGCACAACGCATGCTTTTTAGAGACGACAGGATGTTCCATACTATGGGACAGATCGGATTGGAAAGCAACGGTAGCGATGGCGAATTGATGCTGGGAAATACCAGATTCCGACTTTCAACGGAATGGCGTCTGGGTTTAAAACCCAAACATGGAAATGAAGTAGAAACTTATTTTGGACGGTATTTAGGCAGAATGCAATGGTTGTTTCCTTTCGTGGGATTTGATTATCATAAGAACGAGGCGATGAACGAAAGCGAAAAGAACATGTTCGGCCAGTTAAGTAACCAAACAAACCGAAAGGCGTTCGTTGCCGGTATCCAATACACCATGCCCATGCTGATTGTAGCCGAAGCCCGATTGGACAGCAAAGGTAAATTTCGCTTTCAACTTATGCGTGAGGATATTCCCCTGACGCCGCGCTTAAGGTTCAACCTGATGGGGAACACTGACAAAGAATATATGGGGGGATTGCGCTATATCGTGACAAAATATTTCTCCTTGTCTACCCACTATGATAGCGATATGGGGTATGGAGGGGGAGTTACTTTAACATATTAATCAGATTCTAAAAAAAAACGTAACAAAATTTAAAAAGGCTAATAATTGGTTTAGACAGAAGCAATTAAAATATTATTATATCCTCAAGGTCCAGCGCTATCTTGGTGTTTTACTGGGTCTGCAGTTTTTATTACGGACTATCAGCGGGCTTTATTTTAGCTGGACGAATATCGTGAAAAACCATTGCCTGCCTGGAAAATTTCATTTCAAAACTCGGCCAATACAAATGTTTATGTTTCAGCTGCGGCAGGTAAAATAGAAACCTTTCACAATTAGAAATGGAGGACATTTGATTTATTATGGTTAAGCTCAAAATGGTTTAGAAAGAAATGATCTGAAGAAAATAAAGCAAAAGCGCAGGGACACCCTCTAAAACCTGTGAATTATATAAGACTATCTGATAATTGTATAACGCATACTATGTTAAAGATGTTGAACTTGCTTTCGTGAAAATTTATTCATTTATACAAAAATAGCATTATGAAAAAATTTCAAAAAATTGCGCTGATGTTAGCTTTGATTACGCTGTTCGCTTCCTGTCAGTCAACAAAGCAAGTACTTTCGAAAACGGATTCGAGAAATGAAATCATGCTTGCAATCGCTAATGACAGTGAAATGTCGAAAGAAATGATGCAAGCAATGATGAACAGCAAAAACGGTAAAATGATGATGCAGAAAAATGACAAGATGAAAATGATGATGGAAAACCATGGCATGATGATGGAAAACCATGGTATGATGATGAAAATGATGAAAGATAATCCCGGTATGATGCATAGTATGATGTCAGGTATGATGGAAGCAGCTAAAAGTGACACCGGTATGATGTCCTCAATGTGTAAAACCATGATGGAAAACCCGCAAATGATGGATATGATGCAAAAGATGCGGGGGAAAAATATGGAAATGAAGAAGATGGAGAAAAAAGCTGAAAATTAAAGATGACATTAAACCACATCATTAATAGAGATAGTAAAATCGATTAAATTTTAAGCTATGATGAACTATAATGGAGATTACAACTATTTTGGGATGCATATGGGTGTATGGTTTTTTATCATAGTAATAGTAATAATGGGATTGTTTTACTATTCCCGGAGAAGGAAATAACCAAGGCATTTTCTAAATCAGATAATTTCAATAAACGAGCAACAGTCATGGAATACTATTTTAGTAAGACCAATTTGCCATTTGCCAACAACACCTATAAATTGAATAATTATTCACTTTATTCTTAAAAATGAAACGTAGAAAGTCTCCTCTTATGGCCGTAACAACTAAAAGCAAAAATGTTTAGATACTGAGGAAACTGAAATCGAGCTGATGGAAATTAGATGCGTTTAAATAACAATCAAACTAATTTGTGATTAGCAACATATTTTTTCTGTTTAATTTAATTCATCTTGAAAAAATAGATTCATATCTAATGAAAAGTGCTTTTTCCATGTTTTTCGCTTTATTGTTACTCACTTCCAATGTGAGTCTCAGTTTTGCAACCCATTATTGCGGAGGAGAAGCATTTGCAACAAGTATAAACATATTGGGGAACAAATCGCCGGGTTGCAGCATGCAGGAAGAGGGAATGGAAGATTGCACCAATCAATCAGGCTTTCAAAATAAGCCATGTTGTGAAGATGATGCTGCGACTCTTCAGATTAAAGATCAATATACCTCTTCTTCTACCGTCGCGTTAAGCAATAATTTAGTATTTCTTGCTAGTTTTACAAGCACCAATAGTTATTTGATCCGGGTTACGGATTATTTTACCGTTGACGCTGATCATCATTACGATCCTCCTGTATTGGAACTCGATATTCCTGTTCTGATCCAATCCTTCCTTATTTAATAAAACATAACCTGAATGTAGATACAGATATGAAAATCTCTGTATCGTCAGATGTATTCCTATGCGTCTGAGTTTTGTAATCCAATATTTTACAATACATAAAGTTATGTTAAATAAAATTATCAAATATTTTTTAGAGAATAAGTTAGTCACTGCTCTTATTTTCATTGCCATTGTTACTTTAGGAGTAGTTAACTCTCCCTTTAACTGGAATACAGGATTTCTGCCGAAAGACCCCGTTCCGGTAGATGCTATACCAGACATTGGCGAAAACCAACAAATTGTATTTACGCAATGGACTGGTCGCTCGCCCCAGGATATCGAAGATCAAATCTCTTATCCGCTTACTACCTATTTATTAGGTATTCCCGGTGTTAAAACCATCAGAAGCTCTTCTATTTTTGGCTTTTCCAGTATCTATATCATTTTTTCAGAAGATACGGAATTTTACTGGTCACGTTCCCGGATTATAGAAAAGCTTAACTCTCTTCCTGCAGGCCTGCTGCCCGAGGGGGTAACACCCGGACTAGGGCCTGATGCCACTGCTTTGGGGCAGGTTTATTGGTACACCCTGGAAGGCAGGGATAAGGATGGTAATCCAACCAGCGGCTGGGATCTGCATGAGATACGCACCGCTCAGGACTTTTATGTAAAGTATGGCCTCAATGCTGTGGAAGGTGTTTCTGAAGTTGCTTCCATCGGGGGTTTTGTTAAGGAATATCAGATAGATGTAAACCCAGATGCCCTTAAAGCTTACAATATCCCGCTTTCTAAAGTAATGCAGGCGGTACAAAAATCTAATAAAGATGTTGGAGCCAAAACAATTGAAATTAATCAAGCTGAGTATCTGGTACGAGGGTTAGGCTACATAAAAAAAGTAGAGGATATAGAAAAGGCAGTGGTATCGGTACAGAATAATGTTCCAATTCGTATCAAAGATATTGGCGTAGTTACGTTAGGTCCCGCTGCCCGCAGAGGTTTACTGGATAAAGGCGGTGCAGAGGTGGTAGGTGGTGTGGTGGTGGCAAGGTATGGTTCCAATCCCTTGCAGGTAATCAATAATGTAAAAGACAAAATAAAGGAACTGGCGCCGGGATTACCCAAAAAGAAATTGGCTAACGGAGTAGAGAGCCAGCTTACCATCGTACCGTTTTATGACCGAACGCAACTGATACACGAAACCATAGGAACGCTTGAGAACGCACTATCTCATGAAGTGCTCATCAGTATTATTGTCGTTTTGGTTTTGATACTTAATCTTCGGGCATCCATTATTATTTCAAGTTTACTCCCCGTTGGAGTTTTAATGACTTTTATTTTCATGAGATATGCCGGCGTTGACGCCAATGTGGTTGCCCTTTCTGGGATAGCCATAGCTATTGGTGTCATGATTGATATAGGAATTATCTTTGTCGAAAACATTATCCGGCATCTGGAATTACCAGAAAACCAGGGCGTAAAAGGGAAGGCACTCATGCAGGTAATCTACAACGCTACAGTTGAGGTGGCCTCAGCTATCACCACTGCCCTGGCTACTACCATTGTGAGCTTTATCCCGGTATTTGCAATGGAATCTGCCGAAGGTAAACTCTTCAGGCCACTGGCTTTTACAAAAACCTTTGCCCTGGGGGGTGCATTTATACTCGGTATTGTGGTACTGCCTGCATTGGCGCATTTCATTTTTGGAATTGACTATGATAAAAAAAGAGTTAGGAGATTATGGAGTTTTACGCTGATAGCGGCTGGCATACTTTTGACTGTTTATATGCATATCTGGCTTCCGTTAACGCTATGCCTTATTGGGATCAACAACCTGTATGAACATCGCTGGCCAGAAAAATTTAAACCTTATTCCAATCACCTCAACCTCGCTTTAGTACTTTTTCTGGCTTCTTTTTTCCTGACAGAAGAATGGATGCCTCTTGGGCCTCAGAATAGCATAATGGTCAACTATTTATTTGTTTTGGTATTAATTGGTTTGATTCTGCTGGCTTTGATGACCATCGTCCATTTTTATGTTCCGGTACTTAAATGGTGCCTGAGGAACAAAGGAAAATTTATGCTTCTCCCGCTCTTTACTATTCTACTGGGCGTACTTATATGGTTAGGGTTTGACCGTACCTTCGGTTTTGTTGCCAATGGCTTTGAAAAAACAGGATGGGAAGTGAGAAAAATGAGCTTTTGGTCGGCTTCTTCCCGTGGTTTTTCAGGTATCGGATCCGAATTTATGCCCTCTTTAAATGAAGGAAGTTATTTACTGATGCCCACTTCTATGCCTCATTCAGGAGTTGAGTATAACAGGAAGGTGATAGGACAGCTGGATATGTTGCTAAACAATATCCCCGAAGTGGATCTGGCAGTCGGAAAATTAGGCCGTGTGGAATCGGCTCTCGATCCGGCGCCCATATCCATGTATGAAAATGTGGTTAATTATAAACCCGAGTTCATCCTGAACGAGAACGGGCACAGGCTAAGGTTTAAAGTAGATAAAAAGGACAGATTTATTACCACATCCGGTGACTCTATCAGTAATGAACAAGGTTTACAAAGAGGCCTAAAGGAGTCTGACTTGCTCAAAGACGAGAACGGAGAGTTTTACCGTAACTGGAGAACACATATTAAATCTCCCGATGACATCTGGGATGAGATTATTAGTGTGACAAAAATACCCGGTGTTACTTCCGCACCTAAATTACAACCGATAGAAACCAGACTGGTCATGTTGCAGACAGGTATGCGGGCGCCGATGGGAATAAAGGTCTATGGCCCCGATCTGAAGACCATTGAAGATTTCGGGATGCGGCTGGAAGGGATTTTAAAAGAAGTCCCTTCGGTTAAATCTGAAGCTGTTTTTGCCGACCGGATTATTGGCAAGCCTTATTTCCATCTAAATATTAATAGAGACGAAATATCAAGGTATGGATTAAGTGTAGAAGATGTACAGCAAACCATTGAAACGGCTATCGGGGGGATGAAGGTTACTTCCACTGTTGAAGGTCGCGAAAGGTTCGCTGTTAGGGTACGCTATCCCCGTGAATTAAGGGATGACCCCGCTTCTTTGAAAAAAATACTTATCCCAACACCTACCGGTGCCCAGATCCCTCTGAACCAGGTAGTTGACATAGAATATGTAAGGGGTCCGCAGGTTATCAAAAGTGAAAATACATTCTTGGTAGGGTATGTGCTTTTAGACAAAAAAGACGGATTTGCCGAAGTGGATGTTGTAAATAATGCCCAGAAAGCTATTAAAAGTAAAATAGATTCAGGCGTATTGATTGTCCCTGCCGGCATAAGCTATAAATTTTCAGGTACTTACGAGAACCAGATCAGAGCAGTAAAACGACTTTCCATAATCATCCCGATCAGCCTAATCCTTATATTTCTGCTGCTGTATTTTCAGTTTAAAACCGTTATTGCTTCATCCATTCACTTCTCTGGTGTTTTTGTGGCATTTGCAGGAGGATTTATCATGCTTTGGTTATACGGACAGGGCTGGTTCCTTAATTTCTCTATAGCAGATGTCAATATGCGAGACCTTTTCCAGATGCATCCCGTCAACCTGAGTGTGGCCGTATGGGTTGGTTTTATTGCCTTGTTTGGGCTAGCAACTGACGATGGTGTAATTATGGGAACTTACATTCATCAGGTATTTGAAGAAAAGAAACCCCAAACTATAAATGAGGTAAGGGAAGCAGTAGTAATAGCAGGAAAAAAACGGGTACGCCCAGCCATGATGACGTCAGCGGTAACTATTATTGCCCTTTTACCTGTGCTCACCTCTACCGGTAAAGGTGCAGATATTATGATTCCAATGGCCATTCCAACCTTCGGTGGGATGACGATACAGATCATGACCATGTTTGTGGTTCCGGTACTGCAGGCTTATTGGAGAGAATCAGTGATTAAAAAACAAATGAAAAGATGAAAAAATTCACGCTAATCCTATTGATATTTTACGGCTTTGGCTTACATGCCCAAACTCCAGATAATTACTTTAAATCTGCGGCAGCCAATAACCCGGGTTTACAGTCAAAGTATAAAGATTTTGAAATCGCTTTGCAGAAAGTAGCGCAGGTGAATACCTTGCCAGATCCTTCTCTTTCTTTCGGATATTTTATTTCGCCGGTAGAAACAAGGGTAGGCCCTCAAAAAGCAAAATTTTCTTTAACTCAGATGTTTCCATGGTTTGGAACCCTTAAAGCTCAGGGAGATGTTGCAACCTTAATGGCTGATGCCAAATATCAGGCATTTTTGGATGCCCGAAACCAGTTGTACTATCAGGTGTCGGCGACTTACTATCCTTTGTATGAATTGAACTTACTGAAAAAGGTGGAGCAGGAAAATGCTGAAATATTGGAATCTTATAAGAACATTGCCAATGTGAAATTCAGAAATGGCGCAGGGGGTATGGTCGATGTACTGCGTGTGGACATCATGCTAAAGGATAGCCGTGCCAACCTACAGATTTTGAAGGATAAAGAGAAAGCTTTACTGGCTGCTTTTAACAAGCTCCAAAATAAAGTACTAAATGAAAAAGTGGTAATTGCCGATTCTCTAGGGGTTGATATTTTGCCATACAATTTCAGAATAGATTCCTTGCTCATCAATAATCCTCGATTGCAGGAAATAGATTTAAAAGTTAAAGCGAGTGAATACAGTGAAACTGCATCCATTAAACAAGGATTGCCTAAGCTAGGTGTGGGCTTAGACTACGTGATTTTAGCCAAACGCCCAGATATGGTTTTGGCCGATAACGGTAAAGACATATTGATGCCGATGGTTTCCCTGAGCATTCCCATTTTCAGAGGTAAATACAAGGCAGTCGTAAAAGAAGCCCAGTTGATGCAGGAAAAATATGTGCTTCAAAAAGAAGAACTGATTAATTCCCTCACCTCGGGCTATGAAATGATCTGGTTTGAAATCAGGCAACAGCAGGAGTTGATCACGCTGTATGATCAACAGGTAATCGAAGTAGAACAAACACTTCGTTTGCTATTTAGTGCTTACGGAAATTCTGGGAAAGATTTTGAGGAAGTACTGCGAATTCAACAGGAACTACTTAAATACAGAAAAATGAAGGCTTCTGCAATGGCAAACTATCATACTGCAGTGGCTAAACTAGAATACATTACTTCAAAATCAAGATAACATGAAAAAGAATTGGAAAAATATAAGCTTCATCGCTGTACCTACCCTGATCATCGGGATATTGTTAGGATGGCTTTTCTTTGGAAACTCAGGAACTCCGTCAAAAGACGAATATCAACTTAGCACCGCCCTAAATGCTGAAAATCAGCAGGGTACGATCTGGACTTGTTCCATGCATCCACAAATTCGAAAAAATGAGCCAGGGAACTGCCCTATCTGCGGAATGGTACTTATACCGCTAAAAAATGACACAGACGAAGGAGATCCCATGGCAGTCAGCATGTCACCAATGGCCATGCAACTGGCTAATGTGAGTACAGCAGTAGTGGGAAAAACTGCCCCTGTAAAATCAGTAAGGTTAAATGGAAAGGTACAAGCTGATGAACGCTTGATATACTCTCAGTCATCACATATCCCGGGAAGAATAGAAAGATTAATGATCAATTTTACCGGCGAGTATGTTACTAAAGGGCAAACCATTGCCTACGTTTATTCACCGGAATTGGTAACGGCACAAGAGGAGCTTTTTGAAGCACAAAAAATCAGGGAAACACAACCTCAGCTTTTTAAATCAGCACAAGATAAATTAAAGAATTGGAAACTGTCAGAACGCCAGATAACTCAGATGCTTCAGAGTGGTAACAGAATACAGGAATTTCCTGTTCAGGCTGATGTTTCCGGCTATGTAACTGAAAAAATGGTCAACCCTGGTGATTATATCGGTCAGGGCCAAGCCATTTATAAGGTTGCCAATCTTTCCCGGTTATGGGTGCTTTTTGACATCTAT
>Ga0105054_10007164_pt1 | contig 15253 bp, 11 predicted proteins | sample BON02_FD_78091 | JGI IMG/M metagenome (GOLD analysis project Ga0105054, IMG submission 78091) | Freshwater microbial communities from Lake Bonney liftoff mats and glacier meltwater in Antarctica - BON-02 (megahit assembly) | ecosystem: Environmental > Aquatic > Freshwater > Ice > Glacier...
CTAGCTCCCCTTCTCCACCCATATAGGTGCGCATCCTGCATGAGCGGCACGGTGCATCGGTTCCCCCTGCTGCATCTCTTCGCGCTCCTTTCGTTCGTCTTTCTCGCAGGCAGCCCCCCACTTGCCACTGCGTATCGCATTCCCCTGCAAATGGTGGAGGGCCATGGCTGTCATCGCGTCGTTGCCGCGCACCGTCGTTTGTTGCTGGGGCATGTCTTCAAAGCCACTTCACCCAACGGCCGCTTCACCGAAGGGGCCATGCTAATCGACGGACGGCGTCTTGCTCGCATCGAAGCCGTGGGTAAGAATCTCTTTTACTTTTGGCTGCCGCAGTATGCTCTTCCCGATTCGGCACCCGTCGTAGTCCACATTCACTTTGGCATGAGTGGCGCCTTCTCTGTCTCCCCGCTTCCGGGAAAGCCGCACACTCCGACGACTCGCTTGAGTCTCATCAACACGGACCTCAACCTTTCCGCTTCTCTCTCTGCCATGACCTGTGTCCACGGCGGCTTGGATCTGTACGAGAGCAAGTACAAGCTCCTTGGACCGGACCCCCTGCGAGAGGATGCGGACAAGGAGCGGCTGTGGCTGAAGATGCAAAGCACGAGCAAGGCCATAGGACAAGTCCTCATGGATCAATCCTTCGTCGCAGGCATAGGCAATATCTACCGAGCTGAAATCCTATTTAAGAGCAGTGTTAATCCGGAGCAGCCCGCGCGCACCATTTCGAGGGCTACCTTTGAGACGCTGTGGATGCACTCGGTCCTCTTCCTCCAGCGAGGGTTTACCACGGGCTCCATCTTGACTGTTGATCCGGCCGAGGCCGCACGCCTGGGACCTCCCTGGACGCGTCGCTACATTTACAATCACCAATCGTGCGGGCGCTGTGGGAGCGCCATTCAGAATTGGACGATGGCGGGGCGTACGGTGTACTGCTGCCCGACCTGCCAGCCGCTTTCGCCAGGGACCGAGCTGGCGTCGTCGCGAAAGCAAGCCGTCGCCATCGCACGAGCAGCCAAGGAGTTCGTCTCTCACTGCGCAGGAGAAGACTCAGCAACGTTAACGCCGGGCAAGATGACCGTCGCGGTGCTGAGAGCGAAGCTGGTAGCGTTGGGTGTACCGACGACGGGAAAGAAGGCCGAGTTGGTGACGCGTCTTACAGAGGCCTTGGTGGCGGCAGGACGGGCTGCTGCCGTAGCCAAGGAGAAGGAGGAGAAGGAGAAAGTGGAGGCGGAGACGGTGGCGACGGCAATGGCAGTGCCGAACACAGCAGCAGCAGCAGCAGCAGCAGCAGCAGCAGCAGCAGCAGCAGCAGCAGCAGCAGCAGCAGCAGCAGCAGCAGCAGCAGCAGCAGCAGCCACCTCTTCGAGCGCGGAGCTGCCTGCCACGCCGGTCAAGGTCACGCCAGGCACTTTGCATCTAGGCCAAGCGGCCTCGGCTCGACGCGCAGCACGGGAAAAACGGCGCGCAGGAGAAAGCCGAGCCGTGGAACACGTTGCCTTGCATGCAGATGAAGCAGGAGGGGAGGAGGACGAGGAAGAGGAGGAGGCCTTAAACGTGTTGGAGGAGTTGATCATCCTGCCGTCGTCGGGTGAGCAGGAACCAGGGCGGAAGAGCAAGCGGCCGCGTCAGGAAAGTAGCAAGAGGGAGTGGGCGGCGGAAGTGGCCGTGCCTGGATCCGTGGGCATGATGGACGACATTCTGGCTTTGGAGACCTGAGAAAGAGGTAGAGCAAACATTACATAAAGAGTGAATCATGAGAAAAGTGGAGCAACAAAATCGGGTGGTCTCACACATTAATCGCTCTTTTTTCTTTTTGATATACACACGGTCTCTTTGCTCTTCGCCTTTTTCGGTTCCTTATTCGTGGCTTTACACGGCGTTTTTGTTTCCTTTCATTCAATGGGATCTGGAACTTGTACATTTTACACACAATGCCCGGCAAGAGGCCCTCCCAGATTCCAAGGCTTCACTGCTTGTATCTATCTCTTTCTCGAAATCAAACCCACACTCATTTGTCCCTCACCTCGCACGCCTTTGACTGCGGGTGGTGGTGTACTATTGTTAAATCTTGGTGAAATGCTTGCTCATCAGCTTCATCATTTCGAACATAGTGACCGAGTCCTTTTCAAACACGGCCTTGAGAGAATCGTCGCACAGAATCTCTCGCTTGTTGGACGGGTTCTGCAAGTCCTTGTCCTTGATGTACAACCAACTGGTGATGAAAAACGTGTGGGGTTTGGGGGAGGGATGAGAAGAAGAAAGAGGGTGAGGGATGGTGGATTGGGAACGTTGTTAAAGTGGGAAAAGGAAGAGGGAGAAGGAGGTAAGTGAGAGACACACCCAAGCAGTACACACTGAGACTTACATGCGCTTAACGGCTTCTGTGCGGGGCATTTGGTTGTCACCCAGCACTTTGGCAAGGGCCGGCGAGACTCGCAAGACAGCCTTGGACAGCCCCGACATATCTTGTTTGGATTTGCGTGTGTTCCTGTGGGGCATGACGATGGAGAAAGGGGTGTGTCAATTTTGGGGCAAGCGACACACAATCACGCATGCAAAATAAACGAGGGGGGAGGATGCATCATGAATGTATGACAACGAAGCGGAGGGAGACCTGGGATAAAGAGTCGCCCTCCAACTCTAGTTCTCTCGTTCTTCTTGCATCTCTTGGTATGTTCGATATACAGGAAGCAAGGCCACGATGAAAAGGCCACTACTCCCCTCTAGCGAGAGTGCGTTGGTGTGTGGTTGTGGTTGGTTTGGGATTGCGGGGGTGCGTGGGGTGGGGTGTGCATGCATACTAGACGCACAGACATAGGACTGCGGGCAAACGGAGCAAGCCCAGATCAAAACAATCTTACCGGCGGGGCGTGTAGGGAAGCGGAGTGTGGCGGGGGCTGCATGCGCATACAAGACAGGCCATAGGACTGCAGTGCAGACAAACGGAGCAAGCCACACCGCGCCGTTGGGCGTACATACACACACACACTAAATACAAGCAAGGAGCCTTTCAAACCTTCCCTCCACCTAATCTTACCTCGCTCCTCAACGCACCAAGTCGTTCCGGCTCCCGGCACTTTAAATGTCGTCGAAGGCTGTGTGAATGTGTAGGAAAGAGAGTGGGTGTTGGTGTGTGGTGCCCTGGTTGTTTGTGTTTTGCGGCAGCAAGCCATGCATGATGCTTGCTCCCCGTGCGAACTGCTCGTCGACCTCCTCCACCCAGGCGTCAAAACTTTTGAAGAGACAAACGCGAGCCAGCAGCCCGCAAACAAAGCCGCCCTCCCAGTGGTCGCGTTGCAAGGACAGGGAACTCTGGTCGGGTGTTGTGTGGCCAAAAACTGCCTGAACAAACAACAGAGGCAGCCACACAAGCGCAGTGGAGAGAGAGTGGAGGAAGCAAGCGAAGCGTGGCCTTGGCCATCCGCTTCTTTCTCCTCGGCCCTCGGCCCACATAAACCCAGGCAGCGTCCAGCGCGTTTATCAACACGCGTACTGTGCCTCGCAACACACTCTCTTTTCACCATTACAAGCAACTGACACCCACACTCCTCTTACCAGTACAGGAGAAGCAGCAAGAGCGCGAGAACGCCTCGTCGACGCCCTGGAAATCCACCCGCCGACCTCCCCCCCCAGCCCGGCCTGCGCCTCCTCGATCCTTCAGACCTAGGCCACCGACAAAATTGTGTTGGGGAGGAAGAGGACGGCTGCTGGAGAATCGAGCATCAAGAATCAAGTATGGCCACCACTACCAGCACCACCACGACAAGCACCCCCAGCAGCAGCAACAGCAGCAAGAAGCGCTTAACCAGCAGCACCAAACGCCAGCAAGCCCATTCAAAGCAGCATGACCCAGGCCCCGAAGGCTGCAGTTTCACTAGGGGGAATTTGCCCCCTGCTGCTGCTATCCGCCGCTACCAAGAACTGGTGGCTCCTCATGTTGAATCGTTCAACTATTTCCTGGACACTGGATTGAGAGACGCCGTGGCGTGCATCTCTCCAGTCGAGGCTCGGATGAGCAATGACGGGGAGACTGGGCCCTTGATCCAGGTAAGCGTGGAGGAATGTGAGATTGGCTTTCCGACAGGTGATGGAGGAGCGGGCCTGATCACCCCGCGCGAGTGCAGAGAACGAGGGCTCCTGTACGCAGCGCCAATTCGAGCAACCTTTCGCATTCAGCGCGAAGGAGGAGGGGTCATGCGGGTGCAGCGGACCCTCGGCGATTTGCCTGTCATGGTGGGGTCGAGCCGGTGTCGATTGGTTAGCAAGACGGCGGCAGAGCTGGTGGCGCTCAAGGAGGAGGCGTGCGAGTGCGGCGGGTACTTTATCGTGAACGGAATTGAGCGCATCATCCGATTGCTGCAGATGCCCCGGCGGAACCACGTGATGGCCATTTCCCGCAACACCTTCAAGGGCCGCGGCACGGGCTACACGGACAAGGGCGTGACCATGCGCTGCGTCCGGCCCGACCAGTCCACCATCACCATCACCCTCCACTACCTGACCACGGGCAACGCCATCTTCCGGGTCACCATCCTGAAACAAGAATTCCTGGTGCCCGTCGTGCTGATGCTCAAGGCCCTGCGGGAGATGACGGACAAGGAGCTCTACCAGCGCGTGACGCTGGGCGACGAGGAGAACACCTACCTGGTCACCCGCGTGGAGATGCTCTTGCGGGAAGCCAAGGAGTTCGCTACCTTCTCGCCGCCCAAAGCCCTGGCCTACCTGGGCTCCCGCTTCCGTGCGGTGCTGGGCTTGAGCAGTGCGCACTCGGACGCCGAGTGCGGGCGTGCCTTGTTGGACCGGTTCGTGTGCGTGCACTTGGGGAGTCACGGCGACAAGCAAGAGTGCCTCCTGCACATGCTTCGCAAGCTCTACGCCTTCGTGCAAGGCCGCTGCCGCGCAGACAACCCGGACTCGTTCATGAACCAGGAGCTGCTCCTCCCCGGCCATTTGTACACGGTCTTTGTCAAGGAGAAGCTGGAGGAGGCCTTGGCCAACGCCTTTTTGCAGCTGCGGAAGGAGTGCCGCGACGACTTGCCCCGCGCCTTGGCGGCGACCCAGGATGAGGCGTATTGGACGCAGCTGTTGACGCGGCACGGGTCGACGGTGGGCAAGAAGGCGGCTTACCTTCTCTCGACGGGCAATTTGGTCAGTCGGACGGGCATGGATTTGATGCAGATCTCGGGCTACACCATCGTCGCCGAGCGCTTGAACTTCTTCCGCTTCCTGTCCCACTTCCAGTCCGTGCATCGTGGCCAGTTTTTCACCACCATGAAGACCACCGCGGTGCGCAAGCTCCTGCCCGAATCCTTCGGCTTTCTCTGTCCCGTCCACACGCCTGACGGCAGCCCCTGCGGTCTCCTCAATCATCTGGCCACGCCCGCGCGCGTCCTGTGCTACGAGGGCCGTCCCGAGGGAGGCAGGGGAGGAGGGGGATTGCCCACGGACTTGCTGGTGGGTTTGGGGGTGTCGCCTGGAGGGGCGGGGAGTGCCGACGGCGCGCTGATTCTATCCAAGGACCACTTGCCCGTGTTGGTGGACGGCCGCGTGATTGGTGGGGCCCCTCTCGACGTCTGCCGACGCGTGGTCATTGCGTTGCGGCGCTTGAAGGCGGCCTCTTCGCCGCCCCCCAGCGAGGACGGCATCATCGGGCCCGACACGGAGAAGCTACGGGGCAAGGGGCGAGTGGACGCCACGCTAGAGATCGCTTTCATCCCCCCTGCACGGGGCGGGCCCGCGCCGGGGCTGTTTTTGTTCACGGGCCCCGCGCGCATGATTCGGCCGGTGCTGCACTTGGAGACGGGACGGATAGAGTACATTGGGCCCATGGAGCAGGTCTTTATGGAGATTGCCTTGCTGCCTGAGGATCTGCGCGCGGGAGAGACGACGCACCAGGAGCTGGACCCGACCAACATGTTGAGTTTGGTAGCTTCCCTCACGCCGTTTTCAGACTACAACCAAAGTCCCCGTAACATGTACCAGTGCCAGATGGGCAAGCAAACCATGGGCACGCCCACCACTTCCTACCCGCACCGCACCGACAACAAGCTCTACCGCATCCTCACCCCGCAGGCACCCATCGTGCAGACGCGCCGGCATGCCGAGTACGGCATGGACGAGTTTCCTCAAGGCACCAACGCGGTAGTGGCCGTCATCTCCTATACAGGCTACGACATGGAGGATGCCATGATTCTCTCCAAGGCTTCTTACGATCGAGGCATGGCCGCGGCGGACGTCTACAAGACCAAGTCGGTGAGTCTGCGGCGGGACATGCGCGGTGGCGCCAAGCGACCCCAGCTTCGTTTCTCCAACCAACGCACGGCGGCTGTGGCCGCCAAACGCAAGCACCCCGGCCCGGTGGGTGGGCAGTTGTTCGAGGGGCTGGAGGCAGACGGTCTCCCCGTGGTGGGGGCGTGGGTGAAGGAAGGCGACGTCCTCTACAGTGCGGTGGACTCGTTGACGGGGGAGGTGGAGGTGGGGAAGCACAAGGAGTCGGAAACTGCCTGTGTGGAAGCTGTGCGCCTGCTCGGGTTGGAAGGCGCTCCGGGTGCCACGGAGCCCTTGGATACCATCTCAATCACCCTTCGCTTCCCCCGCCGCCCCATCATCGGCGACAAGTTCTCCTCGCGGCACGGACAAAAGGGCGTCCTCTCCATCCTCTGGCCGCAGGAGGACATGCCTTTCACCGAGTCCGGCATGTCTCCTGATGTGATTATCAACCCCCACGCCTTCCCCTCCCGCATGACCATCGGTATGCTTATTGAATCCATGGCGGGCAAAAGCGGGTCCCTCCACGGGATGTACCAAGACGCCACCCCTTTTGCCTTTCACGAGGAACGCCGGGCGATCGACTACTTCGGGGAGCAGTTGCGGTCGGCGGGCTACGCGTACTATGGCTCCGAGCCCCTCTACAGCGGCTTGTCAGGCACGCTTATGCACGCCGACATCTTCATTGGCGTGGTGTACTACCAGCGGCTGCGGCACATGGTGTCGGACAAGTCCCAGGTCCGGGCGACCGGGCCTGTAAACCAGCTGACGCGGCAGCCCATCAAGGGGAGGAAGCGACATGGTGGCATCCGCTTTGGAGAAATGGAGCGCGACTCCCTCCTGTCTCACGGCACTTCCTACCTTCTACACGACCGGCTCATGAACTGTTCTGATCGGCACCTCGCCCACGTCTGTCAGAAGTGCGGGAGCCTCGTTGGACCGACATTAACCAAGAGCGCCGTCTTGTCCGCGGCGCAGGCGGGGCCAGTGACGGCAGTGGCTGCTGTAGCCTCTTCGCAGGCAAAGGCAAGCTGTCGATTGTGTGGGGGGCAAGCGCGGGCGGTGGCGTTGCCATATGTCTTTCGGTATCTGGCCAACGAGCTGACGGCTATGAATATCAAGCTCAGCTTGGGGCTGAAGGAGGCGTAGAGTGCAGGAGAGGAAAGATGGTGAGGGGGAGTATGTACAAAGATAGGTAGGTATGAAGCAGGAAAACCGTAGATTGATCGAACGAGAAATTAAGCAAAAAGCCAATGCAGACATATGTTGGGAAGAGCAAAACAAACTAATACAGCTCGTGATTGATCTGTCGTTGCCGTTTCTTTCTTTATTCTGTGTTGCTTGTCTGTGAGAAGAAGGAAGGAGAGAGACCAGAGCCCGTCTCCTCCTCCTCCTCCTCCTCATCCTCCCCCGTTCCTCCTACTCCACCTCCTCAACTTCCATTTACTCCTTTGGGCTCCCATCCATGGGCGCCAGCTTTTTATTGCTCCATTTCTGTTGGTAAGTACATGTCAGAGACATATGTGGATCCCACCAGCAGGCTTCCCTTCCCTTTCTTCTCCTTTTCATTTCCCTCACTACTGCCACCTTCTTCCTGTTCTTTCGTCCGCACCCTCCCTTGCTCACCTATATAATAGGCAGGGCAAAAAGGTTTCCCCATGTATTTTTTTTCCTTGTCAAAAAACCTCCTCCTCCTCAAATGCGTTTTTATTGCTCCAGTCATTCTTACAGTACCTGAAGCTGAGTTTGACAATCATGAACAACATGCTTATGACAGGGGTTATAGCTCAAAGTCGGTCAGTTAGAACTTGCTAACGCGAAGCTACCTGATGGAGCCACGTCTCTCTTTTTGTGCCTTTGGAGGGAAAGACGACAAAGGTTGTAAAGCGATGTTAGCGAGCTGAGAATAGATTGTAAGACCACAATGAGGTGAAGAAGACGAAGAAAAAGAAGGAGCAGCAGACATGTCGTTCTTTTCTTTCCTTTTGGTTTTGTATCTTTTGTTGCTCTGGGTTTTCTCCCCCTTTTTTTTTGGGTCTTGCCTAGTAAGGAATGCGGGGCAAAAAACAGCCTAGCCGTAAATATATAGATCTCCTCCTTCTACTGCCTCTAAAATTCCTTTCTGTTACGTCCTGCTGCTTCTCTGGCTGCTCTCCTCCTTCTAATGGGTCTGGCCGCCGCTGCCCGCCCTCAAGTTCACCAATACAGGCACTCACTCACCTTGTCTGCCTCTATCTGAAAAGCCTCCTTTTTTTCATCGTTGTTTAGTTGTTGTGGTCCTGGTCATCGTTCTCACTTTCCTGCTTTATGTCATCCTCCCCGTCAGCCTGGAATCAAGCGGGCTCATCTCTCTTCACCCCCTTTTATCCGCCACTACTGCTTCGGTCTCATCTATCTCCTCATGTCTTCCCCTTCTTCGACTGCTCCGTATGTTACACGCCCTGCTGTCCCGATCACTGCCGCTTGCTGCTGATTGCTACTCCTGCTGATCTGAATGGTGGTGGCTAGTCGTCCCTCGCTTAGGGAGGCGGCCACCGTTCCTTGCTGCTAGCTTCCCCCTTCTTGCCCCCTTTGAGAGTTGCTGTACATGCGGCAAGAAGGAGAAGAGAAAGAGAAAACAAAGCACGCGCAAACCAACCCTACCCTTTTCTCCATCCCTTCTCTTCCACTTCCTCACTCTCCGTCTCCCGCCTCTGCGCCTTTCAATCAAACAGCTTGCCCAGCTCCATGGTTTTCATCCAGGAATTCGGGAGGATTAGGAGCTTCTCAAACTTGGAGACATACGCCCGATGCCTGAAGTTGTCGTAGTCGTTGTCCTCGATCCGGTTCAGGATCTCCCGGTACATGTCCAGAGACGACCGCACCGGCAACCGCGCGTCAGGGGCCAGCATCATGATCCCCTCCTCTGCCCGGTCGAAGTAGATGCGGGCCCGGGCAATCTGGAACTTGATCATCTCCCGGTAGTTGGAGTTCATAATCTTGTTCATGATCTGGTCCTCTGTGACCCCGAACCGGTGCAAGTCCTCCAGGGGCAGGTAGATCCGGCCACGCATCGCGTCCTCGCCCACGTCGCGCAGGATGTTGGTCAGCTGCAGGGCAATGCCCAGGGCCAGGGCGGGCTCCGTGGCCTGCTTGACCGAGTAGCCGGGAGCCGTGCCCATGATGGGCAGGGTCATGAGCCCCACCGTGCCGGCCACGCGGTAGCAGTACAGGTAGAGCTCCTCGAAGGTGGCGTACCGGTGCTGGCCCAGCCCCGGCACGTCCATGACCATGCCCTTGATCATGTCCTTGTAGGGCTCGATGCTCATGCTCGGGTAGCGGGCGCGCACGTCGCAGAGCGTGGCGTCCAGGGCGTCCCAGGGCCGGTTGGCCCAGATGTCGTCCAGGCGCTGGTTCCAGGTCTCCAGGTCGGCGTCCATGGTGTTCTCCACGATGGCGCGCGGCGAGTCCACGATGTCGTCCGTCCGCCGACACCAGACGTAAATGGCCCAGGTGGCCGATCGCTTGGCGTAGTCCAGGAAGGAGGTGCCCATGTAGAACGTCTTGGCGTAGATGGAGGTGATGCGCTGGCACTCCGAGTAGGCCTCGGTCAGGAGCGCCTTGTGCTGCTCCGCGTCCACCGGCATCTCGATGCCGCCCGTGGACCCGGAGCTGGCGACTTGCCCGCCCTCGCCCCACAGCACGGAGGGGGGGATGACACCGGGCGTGGCCACCACGACGGGCGGGGGCTGGGAGGTGACCATGGGCTGCTGGGGCGCCATCTGCTTGGGGACGTACCCGCCGGCGCTGGCCGTGGTGGCCACAGCGCGGGTGACGGTGTTCTTGCTCCGACTCGTGTCCACGGCGGCCTGGGCCCCGCCCAACGCGCCGCCGGCCAACAAGCTCTTTGGTGGCTGGAGTGCGGAGGGCGCGCCGGTGGCCGCATGCGGGTGCATCATCTGGGCGGCGTGGTGGTTGTGGTGGTTGTTGTTGTTGTTGCTTCTGCTGGTGGAGCTGCCGGCGCTGCTGCTGCTGCTGCCGGTGGGCTTGGGGCTGCTCATGACGCCGCCGCCCGGACTGATCTTGGAGGCCACATACCGCCGTCCCATTGCTCTGCTATCCCCAGGGCCGCGTGGTACTGGGCTTGTGACAAAGGCATTGGCCGAAGCGGCACCCAAGAGGACCACCGCCGCCGCCACGCACAAGCCCGTCCACAAGTCACGTCCCAGCGACGCGCCCATGCCCCTGCGGCTGCTGCTGCTGCTGCTGCTCGCCCCTCTTCGACCCGTCGCCCCGTCCTGAACCTCTTGATGTGGCTGCCGCTCCCCGCCGTCTTCCCTTCTTCTTCTCGTCGTGCTGCTGAAAAAAGTGGTGGGCACCGCTGCTGCTGGTGCTGCTGCCCCTGCCGCTGCTGCCCGACATCTCCTCCTCTTCGGACTGCTTGCCACGCCCTCTCCACTGTGGCGTCTTGATCCCGCCCCTCCCTGCTGGTGCTGGTGCTGCTGTCGCTCCTGCATGGTCGCACTTGTGCTCCGCGCTCTCGCTTCCAGCTTGCCACGCGGTCCAGTCACGTATGGATAGTTTCGTTCCTGTGTGCGCGCGTTGATTGCCCGTGCTGGTGTGTGGGGTGGGGAGGGAGTAGGGGCAGTGTGAGTTTCGGGGTCGGACGCGGACACGACGACAAGAAATCGTGTAGGTGCGTTGTTGCGTGCGTGTGCTGCCTGGAAAAATTAGGGGGAAGAAACCTCGGGAGCAATGAGTAGACAGGCGTTTGCATGATGTTATAGCCACGATAAAGGGCACCCGCACAAGCGCAAGACCATGAAAAAGACCACAGAGCCATTTGAAGGCTCGCAGTAGTACAGCAAGTTGCCCTGCCCAGCTCCGGCGGCTCCTGTCCTCCTTACGTTGCGTTGCTGCAAGGCATCTAGAGCTGAAGGACAAATCCAAGCAAAGGCAACCCAGCCCACACGCACCACGCCCCCTTGGGTATGCTGTGGTCGCGTCCAAGGCGAATGAGCACAGATTAAGGCAAAATCCAAGCCACAATGTTGGATTGGTCCTTCGGTTGCCCCCCAAGATCTCGCTGGGGCAAACGCACGACGAGAAAGTGAGGGGAGATGACCCCGCCGCCGCTCGTGGACCCTGCGTTCAAGCATTTGGGCGAGACGTTAGTGAAAGGAATGATCATGCCATGGGCCAGTGAGACCAACAGAAGCAAGTGTCTGTGTGTGTGTTTGTTTGTCAAGCTTTCCGGTTTTGTTGTTCTTTTCTTGGTCCCTTTGGATGGTAAGAGAATTTTGCCTTCATTCTGACCTCCCCACCCCTTCTTTCTTCATAGGACGACGATGGGATGCGGCGGCCTGATCCATGACCTGTGCGTCGCTTGCTTTTATTTTTTCACTGTTTGCTGCTGTTGCTGTTGCTGCTTCGCTTGCCCTCACTAACTCACATTCCATTGCTTTCTTCTCTCTCTGCCTTCTTGCTCTACTCTCGCTCGCTCACTTTCCTGCTAAGCTATTTCCTATGATACCTGAAAGACAAACAAAAGACCCAAAATGAAAAGGACGCAGCAAAATTGGATCAGCCCATCTGCCGTTTGATAATGTCCCCATCCCCCTATCGTCCTCCTTCTCCTTCCCCCTAAACAGTGCGCTTCCCCTCTCCCCCCCCTTTTTCTACTTTGTAGGGAGGGCGGGTCGCTGGCATGTGAAAAAGGGAGGGAACAGTGGGGAGAAAGTCGTCGAAAATTGACGCGGGGACCAAGACCATTCTGCAGACGACACCGCTCCTTCCCCCTTCTCTCCCTTCATCCTACCCATCTCATTCATCCCCCCATTAATATAACAGTACAGCCACTCACACACTCCGTGGACCACCACGCCGCCGCCACTCGCCTCTCCCTCCCCATTCAACCTGCAAAATCCCAAACCCCAAACCACAAGTGATTTAGAGCTCGTCCTTCTCCTCGTCCTCGTCCTCCTCCTCCACCGCGTCCACGGCCACCTCGAAGGGCTTGGAGGCGTGCTCCTTGAGGAAGGCGACGAAGGCGTTCACCTCCCTCTCCTGCTTGTACACGACGGGCTCGGCCTTGTTGGCTGCGGGGAAGAAGAGGATGGTGGGGAAGCCCTTGATGTCGATGCCGGCCACGTCCAGCTCGTTGGCCGTGTAGTCCATCTTGGCGATCATCACGTGCTCCACCGCCGTTAGCTTCTCGCCCAGCACGTCCCACTTGGGCTCCAAGGTCTTGCTGTGAAAAGAAAAGGGAGAGGGAGGGAGGGCGGGAGGGAGGAGTAGAAGGGACGGATGAGAGATCAAATTTAGGAGAAAGAAAGAGAGGGAAAGAGGGAGGATGAGAGGCAAAACGAAAAGTAAATAAACTGCGGTGCAATTGAGAAATACTTCAGAAATACATACATACAAAAAATTTGACACAAATAAGCGTCACGCACGTACCAGTGTCCGCACCAGGGCGCGTAGAACTCGATGAGCACGTCCTTGTCCGAGTCCAGCACCTGGTCCTGGAAGCTCTTTCCCTTGATGACCTTGACGGGCCCCGCCATGTCCTCGGGCGCGGGCTCCTCGCTCTTGAGCTTGGCCTTGAGGTTGCCGGCCAGGAAGTCGGCCAGGAAGGCCTCCACCTCGCCGGCCTTGGTCAGGTCGCCCTCGAAGAAGAAGCGCTTCATGGAGCCGGCGCGCATGTCGGCGATGACCACCTTGGGCACGTCCGCCTCCGTCAGCTCGAACGCCTCCAGGATGCGCGTCTCGTTCTTGCCCACCAGGATGGATAGCGCCTCCGTGCGGTGCTTGCCCGCGCCCTCCTTCACGGCCGCCACCATGGCGCCGTAGCCCGCCGTGGCCTCGTCCCCGAAGGCGATCAGGTGCACGCGGATGGGCCCCGAGAAGAGCTCCATGGACTTCTCGGCCGAGAACTGCACCAGCGAGGGGATGGAGTGCCCGAACAGCCACATGCTCAGCTCGCCGTCCGCGGCCTCGGCCTCGGTGAAGTCCAGCGCCCGGGAGAAGACGCCCTCGGGGGTCACGAAGCGCAGGCTGCCCGCGCCGCCCTGGTACTTGGCCAGCACGGCGGCGTCGACCGTGCAGGCCAGAGGGAAGCTGTCGGACTTGTCGGCGTAGGCGGCCAGCCCCAACGCGGCCGGGCTCTGCAGGGAGTCGAACATGCCCAGGGCGGCCTTGGGGTGCTTGGCGAAGAAGGCTTCGGCCTCCTCCACGGAGGAGATGGTGCTGAGCGCGGTGCCCGACTTCTTGATCATGTAGTTGGCGATGTCCTCGGCCGTGCGCCCGCCCTGTATCGGTGGGAAGGTGATTGGGGGCAAAGAAGGAGGGGGATGAGCACACATAACATAACATGGCATGGTCCTAACTAACAGAGGCACAAACACCACACATTTGCCTCTACCCCCTTCCTCCCTTCCTTCCTTCCAACCCTCCCTCGCGCCGTACCTGGTACTCAATGGCCACGCCGTTCTTGAAAAGCTTCAAGGTGGGGAAGCCGCGGATCTCGAACTTGCCGGCGGCCTCCTTGTGCTCGGTGGCGTCCAGCTTGGCGATGTAGAGGGGCTCGTCCAGGGCGGCCAGGGTCGCGGCGGCCTCGGAGTAGGCGGGCTCCAGCTTCTTGCAGTGCCCGCACCACGGCGCGTAGAAGTCCACCAACAACAAGCTGTGCTCCTGTGTTCGGGGAGGTCGGGGGGGGGGGCAGGGGGAATGGGAAGGGGTGGTACGATGAGTGGGGGCTGAGGAAAGGAGGGAGGGAGGGGCTCATAGCGGAGATTGGTGAGTGGGAGCCCTAGGGAGGAGGGATACGCGTGTGTTGCGCGACTGCTGCTTGACAGACCTGCTTACGCACTGCTGCTTACGCAGGAGGCTACAGAAGGAACCAGTCATTCAGCAATGACGAAGGGCCCGTGTTCTTCAGAACCCATAATTTGAATTGGGGTAGAGGCAGGGAGCGCTCACACGAGGCACATAAGAAGACACCATCACTATACGCACGACCGCACACCACGTGTAAATGTGTACCACTTATTGTGCCTGCCTGCGGCTCGTCCATACACACCTGGTTTGAACACACAAAGCCACTGTGGCGAGGCTGCCGGCGCATGCCTTCTGCATTGTTCCATTCCCTTTCCCCCTTCTCCCTTGTGCTTACCTTGATGGCGTCGTCAAAGTTGGCATCCGTGAGGACCAGGACGCTGCCGTCCTTCGCAATGGCGGCAGCCGCCGTGCCCTGGAGGGCCGCGGCGAGGGCAAAGACGCCAACTAGCAAACGATTCATCGTTCTTCTTTGTTCTTGTGTGAGTGCGGAGGGGCGTCGTGTGATGAGAGTGATGAGTGGAGCGCCGATGGGCAGAGCAACCAAGGCGAGCGACGTGCTGACTCAGGCGAGTCGGGACGTCGAGGCGAGGGGCGGGGCAGTGTGGTCACGGCGCATGCTCGAGTCCGGAGGGTTCTGCCTTCTGTCCGAGGGCTTGGTTGTTTGAGCACCGCAGAAGACAGGAGCGGCTTCCCCAAGGAAAGCCTGCTCGCCATCGCCAACAGGAAATCGGTGAAGGCAAATCGGGTGAAGGTCAAAACGGCAACTGGGGCAAGCTTCCCTTCGCTGGACCATTTCTCTCATCCTTTTGCAGTAATGGTGACGCCATCCAAAGCTCCTTTTGCTATTGACTAAATTCAATTCCTACTCCTTTTGTAGGGAGCTCTATTTCTGTCCTACTCCTTTCGTAGGGGCTTCTTCTTCTGCTGCTGACTTTAGAGACCACTTGCTCCGCTAATTGACGTGCACCCGAACCCTGGGGAGGTTGTTCGCTGGTCTATGGTGATGGGACATTGTTGCCCGGCCAATCACAACCCCATCCGAGCGCCTTTTGCTATCGTTTTTGTGGCTGCAAATACGGCCAGACAGCCCTCTTCAGAGGAGGTTGCCGGGGTCAGATTAGTGGCATAAAACAATGAAAAGCAATCAAAAAGCGCAAAAAATGCTCGA
>Ga0105054_10007170_pt1 | contig 15241 bp, 14 predicted proteins | sample BON02_FD_78091 | JGI IMG/M metagenome (GOLD analysis project Ga0105054, IMG submission 78091) | Freshwater microbial communities from Lake Bonney liftoff mats and glacier meltwater in Antarctica - BON-02 (megahit assembly) | ecosystem: Environmental > Aquatic > Freshwater > Ice > Glacier...
CGTTTGCATGTGCGGAACGGGAGGCAGAAGTGCTTCCCGCCGGCATCAGTCGACAGGGCGTCGACCGACACTTTTCCGGAGATCGGCACCGCGGCGGCCACCGTCACGAGGCACCCTGCAACCCAGGTGAACGGGTGCCGGGGATCCAGGCGATCCGGTGCATGATGGCGTCCTGAACTTCCACACAACCAGAAGGGCATGCGGCAGACAGGACGCCTTGGTCCGGTCTCCCACCCCGGCCCGTCGCGCGTCCCTTTGCAGGGACCACGGGAGGTGCGAACCCGTCTAGAATAGGCCAGCAGCCACAGAGGCGGCAAGGCCCCTCGATATCGCCAGTCGAAACCGGCAGCGATTTGAGTCAATCCGCTTTCCCGCTCGTCATCGCGCCCTATACTCGCAGCATCAACGCGCAACAGGATCTGTCATGACCAAACGACCCGGTGCGGTTCCCACCGTGCAGGCTGAAAACGACTTCACCATCGTGACCGAATGGCGCTTTGCGCCCGGCGCCGAGACGGGCTGGCACCAGCACGGTTATCCCTATGTCGTGGTGCCCATGCTGACCGGCCAGCTTCTGATCGAAGGCAAGGACGGCAGCCAGAACCACGCCTCACTGACCCAGGGGATTTCCTACGCGCGTGAGTCCGGCGTCGAACACAACGTCGTCAATGCCAACGACTACGAGTTTGCCTTCGTCGAGATCGAGTTCAAGGACCGTCCGCACAAGGCCGGCTGATGTCTCCCTGCCTGCCGCGGCGCTGGGCGCTTGATCCGGCCGTAAGCCGCGCTTAGGGTGCCCTGCCCGCCGCGCATTCAACGATCAGGATCTGCTGCCATGACGGTTCACGACGGCATCATTCCGCTTGTCGGCAATACCCCGCTCATTCGCCTCAAGGGCCCGTCGGAAAAGACAGGCTGCGAGATTCTGGGCAAGTGCGAATTCCTCAATCCCGGCCAGTCCGTCAAGGACCGCGCCGCACTGTGGATCATTCGCGACGCCGAGAAACGCGGTGAACTCAAACCCGGCGGCGTGATCGTCGAGGGCACGGCCGGCAACACGGGCATCGGCCTGTGCACGGTCGGCAATGCGCTGGGCTACCGCAGCGTCATCGTCATGCCCGAGACCCAGAGCCAGGAGAAGAAGGACGTGCTGCGCTCGATGGGCGCAGAGCTCCATCTCACCCCTGCCGCGCCCTACAAGGATCCGCGCAACTACATCCGCACCTCCGAGCGCATGGCTACCGAAATCGCGGCGCGTGAGCCCAATGGTGCGATCTGGGCCAACCAGTTCGACAATGTCGCCAACCGGCAGGCCCATATCGACAGCACGGGGCCGGAAATCTGGGACCAGACCGGGGGCAAGGTGGATGGTTTCGTCTCGGCGATCGGCACCGGCGGCACGCTTGCCGGAACGGGCATCGCCCTCAAGGAGCGCAACAAGGACATCACCATCGCCATGGCCGACCCGTTCGGTTCGGCGATGTTCACCTGGTTCAAGACCGGCGAGCTGAAGTCCGAAGGCAGCTCGATCTCCGAAGGCATCGGCCAGGGCCGGATCACGAAGAACCTCGAGGACGCCCCCATCGACGCCGCGTTCCAGGTCACCGACGTCGAGATGCTCGAAGTCATCTACGACCTGCTCCAGCACGAGGGCCTGTGCCTTGGCGGCTCCAGCGGCGTCAATGTCGCCGGCGCCATGAAGCTTGCCCGCGAGCTGGGACCGGGCCACACCATCGTCACCATCCTCTGCGACTACGGCACGCGTTATCAGAGCAAGATCTTCAATCCCGCCTTCCTGCGGGAGCGCAACTTGCCGGTACCGCCCTGGCTGGCGTGAGCGAGCCCATGGAGCCCGTCTTCCGCAACGATGCCTATGCGCGCAGTTGCAGCGCCACGGTGGTTGAGTCAGGGCCCGACGGTATCCGCCTGGACCGCACGGTCTTCTATCCCACCAGCGGCGGCCAGCCCGGCGACACGGGCATGCTGACCACCGCCGTCGGCGCGCGCGTCACGATCACCGGCGCGGTCAAGGGTACGGCACCCGACGATGTCCTCCACCAGGCTGCCGAGGGTGCCGAGCTTCCCCCGGTTGGCACGCAGGTTACCGCCGAGATCGACTGGGACACCCGCTACCGCCACATGCGCATGCATACCGCGCTGCACCTGATCTGCGCCGTGGTCGATGCCGGCATCACGGGCGCCCAGGTCGGTGCGGAAAAGAGCCGCATCGATCTCGACTGGCCCGAGCCCGATATGAGCAAGGAAGAGATCACGGCGAGGCTCGCCGAAATCGTCGCAGCCAACCACCCGGTGCGTTCGATCTGGATCACCGACGAGGAACTGGCCGCCCAACCCGAACTGGTACGCTCCATGTCGGTCTCGCCGCCGACCGGTTTCGGTCGTGTCCGCCTGCTTGAGATCGAGGGGATCGATCTTCAGGCCTGTGGCGGCACCCACGTGGCGTCAACGGGCGAGATCGGCGCGGTCGAGATCGCCAAGATCGAGAACAAGGGCAAGCAGAACCGCCGGCTGAACGTGGTCCTGCGCGACTGAAGGAGACGACGGGGATGACCCAGCGCAAGGGACTGGTAACCACTGACTGGCTGGCCGAGCATTGCGACGCGCCCGACGTGCGGATCGTCGATGGTTCCTGGTATCTGCCGACGGATGGACGCAACCCCAGGGCCGAGTATGCCGGGCAGCACATTCCCGGCGCTGTCTTCTTCGACATCGACGATATCTCCGATGAGAAGAACCCGCTGCCTCACATGCTTCCCTCCCCGGAGAAGTTTTCCAGCCGCGTGCGCAAGCTGGGCCTGGGTGATGGCGTGCGTATCGTCGTTTATGACGGCGGCAACATGGTCGCCGCGTCCCGTGTCTGGTGGATGTTCCGCGTCTTCGGCCACGAAGACATCGCGGTCCTCGACGGCGGCCTGCCCAAGTGGCTGTCCGAAGGGCGTCCGGTCGACGATGAACCCGTGATTCCGCGCGAACGGCATTTTACCGCACGCATGAACACCTTTCTGGTGCGCGACATGGCGCAGATGCGCGCCAACATCGACAGCGGTCGCGAACAGGTCGTCGATGCCCGCAGCCCTGGCCGCTTTGCCGCCAGCGAACCGGAGGTCCGGCCCGGCCTGCGCGGAGGCCACATTCCAGGCAGCAACAATCTGCCCTACTCCGGCCTGCTGCGGCCCGACGCCACGGTGAAAAACGACGAGGAGATCCGCGCCGCACTGGCCGCGATCGGCGTCGATCCCACCATGCCTGTCGCCACGACCTGCGGTTCGGGCATCAGCGCCGCGTTCCTTGCTCTGGCGCTGGACCTGATCGGCGCCCGCAAGGTCGCGGTCTATGACGGCTCCTGGACCGAATGGGGCGGGCGCGACGACACGCCGGTCGCAACCGGTCCGGCCTGAGACCCCATGGCCGAGGTCTTCGACGCTGACGAACAGCGCACCCTCGAAACCGTCATCACCTTTCTGGAGATGACCGCCCCGCCCCGGCGGCCCTCGCGCCCCGTACCGATGCGCAAGATCGCCATCCTGCGTGCCGAGAACCCGCCGCTGTCGTTCTACCTGTGGCTCTACCGTACCGTCGGCGCCGCCTGGCACTGGACCGACCGCCTGGCGTTGCCCGAGGAAGACCTCATCTCGGTGATCCATGACCCTGCCGTCGAGGTCATCGTACTTTATGTCGGCGGTGTGCCCGCCGGGTTCGCCGAACTCGATTTCCGCCGTGGCGACACCGCGGAGCTGGCGCTGTTCGGCATGCTGCCGGAGTTCATCGGCCAGGGCCTGGGCGGTTACTTCCTCGATTGGGCCGTCAACGCCCTGTGGCGTCCCGATATCGAACGGGCGCAGGTCGACACCAACTCACGTGACCATCCACGGGCATTGGCCATGTACCAGAAGGCAGGGTTCGAGGTCGTGCGCCGAGAGAAAAGCTGGCTGGTGCCGGGCGACTGAAACCGCGCTGCTGACTGGCGGCCGGCGCGAACATCCAGGAGGAGAACGCGATGACCTACACCATCATGGGCCGGTGCGCGCGCAGTGGACAGGTCGGCTACGCCATCACGACCGTTTCATTGAATGTCGGCGCAGTCTGCCCTGCGGTCGCCCGCACAGGCGATCTGGTCTGCAGCCAGGCCTTCACCAATCGCCGCCTGAAGGCCGAAGGCGCCCGCCGCCTCGACGAGGGCATGGAGCCCGCCGCGCTCATGGCCCACTTCGCCGACATCGATCCCCATTTCGACCACCGGCAGGTCGGCATCCTGACCCGCGCGGGCGAGACACTCGCCCACAGCGGTGACGCCTGCCATGACTGGAAGGGGCACCTCACCGGCGATGGCTGGCTTGCCATGGGCAATGTGCTTGCCGGCGAGCATGTTGCCGCAGCCATGGGACAGACCTTTGAGGACACGGCCGAGCAGACGATCGCCGAACGCCTCATGTGCGCCTTGGAAGCCGGGCGCGATGCCGGCGGTCAGGTCGACGGATCGGGGCGCCACTACACGGAACGCTCGGGCCGGCTGACCGTCTATGGCTGGGATGAGGACGGTTACCCCGAACTGTCGGAGATCGACGTCCGTGTCGATGTCCACGCGACCGCCGTCGCCGAGCTTCGGCGGCAGTTCGACATCCTGGCACCCCTGTCGGAATTCCAGCACATGAAGGCAGACGATCCCTCGACGCTGATGTCGCCGGACGCCTGGGAAGACCTCCACCTGCCAGCCCGGCCGCCGCGTCACGACTGAGCCCGGCCCTCTAGACGGTCTGCGAACCGACGCGAACGCGTTGGATCAGTCCTGCCTGTAGTTCTTCAACAGTTGATCGTTGGTCAGCACGTAGGCCGGCTTGCCGAAGTTGGGCCACCAGCTCTGATAGTCGGTGACGTTGAAGTTGTAGCTGAACTGCAGGCCGACCATGTGCGACGAGGCGCCGGTGATTTCCTGATAGGCGTAGCCCAACTGGAACGACATCGCCGCGTTGACGTTGTAGCCGGCCGACAGGGCGTAAAGGTGATCGGTCTCGTCGTTGGTCGGGTCGTCGATCCAGCGCGTCGTGGTCGTCGCCGTGGCGAACCACTGGCCGTCCACCACCTCGAAGCCGCCGGTGAGGTAATCCTGGTCGACGCCGCTGACGCCGCCGAAGTTGTTGAAGTGGGCATACTCGCCGACGATGTTGATGGCGATGTAGTCGCCCGATGCGCTCTCGAGCGCACTGCGCCCGGCCAGCGGAACCGGCACCACCGCCCCCACCGAATAACCTTCTTCGTGGCCCGTGTCGCCCAGGCCGGCGGCGTTGTAGATGTAGCTCAGGCGATAGTTGATACCGCCGGGCAGCACCGGCACCGACGAGGCATCATAGGTGACGAAGAAGGAATCGAAACTCTCCGTATTGCCGGGGCCACCGTCGCCCTTGCGCGTCCGGTCGACCTCGCCGAACGCCGTCGCGCTCATGAACGTGGTATCGACGAAGAAGGAGCCGGCGACCAGGTTGTGCGAACCGGCCGTGCCGTCCGCCAGGACCTGGGCGAAATCGTAGCCGCCCAGAACCATGATGCGGCCGCCGAAGTCGTAGTCCCCGACGAAGTTGGACCCGAACAGTCCCGGCGCGTTGCTCGGCGCCAGACCGAACGGCACCGTCGTCTTGCCCACCTGCCCGCTCCACGTCCAGTCGGTGACGAAGAAGTTGATGTCGTCGACCGCCAGGTCCTCGTGCTGGAAGAAGCTGTCCTGGCCGGGGGGCTGGTAGTCGGTGATGTTGAAGGTGGAGGAGAGGAAGGCGTTGTCCCACCACTCCAGCGTCATCGTCGGCGAGATGCTCGCGAATGCGTGCTGGGTATCGTCGCTGCTCTCGTTCTGCGTATAGATGTAGAAGGTCGAGGTATCGACCGAGCTGGAGAAGGTCGGATACGGCGGCTCCTGCGCCATGGCCGACGCGGCGGCGCCAAGGACGATCGCGGTGGCCATGCCGATGCGGGCGCCGAGACGGGCGTCAATACGGGCGGATGTCTTGTTCATGTCCTGGCCCCTCACGACGGTGCGACGCAGAGTTCGTTGCCGATGGCGTACTGATACGCCGCCTCTTCGCCGATCAGGTCGCCCAGCATGGCCATGGGCAGGTCCCTCAGATCGAAGCCGACCCAGTTCATCGCTGTGTTGACCGTATCGGCCCAGCCCGGCAAAGCGCCGACATCGGGGTTGTCGGGGTCATAGACCTGGACGATGCCCATCATGCCCTGGTCCTCATGCGCCAGGATGTGGCAGTGGAAGACGAAGGCGCCGGTCATGATCTCCTGGTTGAACGGGATGATGATCTTCACCTCGCTGCGCAACGGCACGGTGATGGTGTCGAACAGACCGTTGAATGGCACCGGCTCGCCGTTGATCGAAACGATCTGGAAGTCGGTCTGATGGACATGGAAGATATGCAGGCCGTCGCTGGCGTTGCGGATTGTCCACTCCTCGACATTGCCGAGCGGAACGCGAAAATCGACCCGGTTGACGTCGAAGGTCCGGTTGTTCACCAGGAAGGCGTCGTTGGTGACGCTGAAAACCACGGTGCGACTTTCGTCGACAGGAAGGTCGGCCGGTTCGGGCACGGCCGGCCAGGGCGAGGTGATCGCGATCGGGGTTTCCGGCGCGCCCGAGGAGACCACGGTCGCCAGCACGCCGGCCGGGAAGATGTCGAAACTGGGCCCGCCCTGCAGCGATTCCGTGCGGAATTGGTAGGTGCCTTCCGGCCCGCCGGTGATCAGCATCTCGATGCGCGAGGATGGCCCCAGAAGGTATTCTTCCGTCGGCACAAGATGGGTCGTGCGGTTCGCGTCGTAGCCGATCACCTGCATGGTGTGGCCCTCCAGACGCAGCCGGTAATACAGGTTGGCCGACTGGTTGGAGATGCGCCAGAACTGGGTCTCGCCGGGGCGGATGTCAATCACCGGATTGACCTGGCCGGCGACGCTGCGGATGCCGGGGTCGACATAGTCGACGACATTGGCCAGCTCGCCGTCGTCATCAAGCATCAGGTTCTTGAGCACAAGGTTGCGCTCGCGGATCCCTGCGAGTTCGGGGAACGGATCGAGCATGCCTTCAACGATCAAGGCGCCCGACAGGCCCGCCATCACCTGGTACTGCGACACCCCGTGCAGATGGGAGTGATACCAGAACAGTCCGGGCGGATGGTTCTCCGGGATCTTGATCTCGTAAACGAAGGTCTCGCCGGGATAGATGTAGAGGCGCACGTTGTCGCCGTTGGAGAGAGGCGACACGGTCATGCCGTGGAAATGGATGTTGGTCGGCTGGTCCAGGTGGTTGACCAGCGTGATGCGCATGGTGTCGCCGGGTTTCACGCGCAGGGTCGGACCGGCGTAGATGCCATTATAGATCGCGGTTTTGGCTGCACGGTCACCGATCGTATAGGCCGTTTCCTCGGCCACGAGCGTGACTTCGAGCAATCCGTCTGTGCTTGTGACTTCCGGGGGATTGGTGAACGGCTCCATATCGGCCATGGCGCCCGGCAGGCTGCACCAGAACCCGATGACGATACCAAGAATGACTCCGATTCCTCGTGTCATTGCGACCTCCTCCTGAACCCCGCTTATGCAATAACACAATCAACTCTGACGTGTCACCGCCGGGTAGTGCGCAGGTCGTCCAGGCGCAACATCCAGACCAGCGGTATCAGGGCAACGACGGCAATGACCTGCGTCCAGAAGACGACACGATAGGACGCCAGGGGGTTGTCGATCAGGATGTGGGCTTCCGTGAACTCCCCGCCCAGCGCCGCAACACCGATGCCGGTCCCCATCATGCCGGCAAATACGAAGAGCGAACTTGCCGCCGGTGTATCGTCTTCCCGCAGGCCGCTGTAGGCGAATGCCGCCAGCAGGGGCACGGTCAGACCCAGGCCAAACCCCATCAGCGCCCGGGTCGCGCTGATCGTCGCCAGATCCACGGTGGCGCCGTAGAGATTGAAACTGGCAAGGCCCAGCGCGGTGACGACCAGGGCAAGGCAGGCCGCCGGTCGCGCGATCAGGGGGCGCACCAGGTAACCGCCGGCAATCACCCCCAGGACCTGCGCGATACCGCCCAAGGCCGTCCGCCAGCTCAGCCAGTCCGAGGAAATCTTGGAGAATTCACCCAACATCAGGATCGAGAATTGCCCGGTCGTCATCAGCGCCACGGCAAAAGCAATGAACGTGGCGATCCGGAAATCGCGGTAACCAAGCGGGTGCAGCGAGACGATGGGCACCCGACAGCGCCCGACGTGACGCACGAAAAACCAGCCCCCCGCCAACGTGATCAACAGCAGGGCAATCAACCAAAGATGCGCCTGCGGCGACGAAAACAGCGATATCAGGTTGAGCACCATCAGCAACGGCAGCAGGGCGAGCAGCAGGAGCAGGAGACCTGTGACATCGAGCAGCAAGCTGCGGTCTAGCGGCAAGCGGTCCGGCTGGCGCAGCAGTGCAAAACACGGCACGGCCATCGCCGCACCGACAAGGATGGGAAACGACCAGCCCAGCATGGCGATCAGGGGGCCGGCAAGAACCGCGGTCATCAGGAAACCGAAAAAACGACCACCCCCCCACAGGGCCATCGCCTTGCCGCGCTGTTCGGGTGGGTGGGTCGCAACGGCAAAGGCCTGTGCTGCGGGCGCCAGCGGCGCCGAGAAAATACCCGCCAGGAGCAACAGGATCATCACCGGCCCCTGGCTCGACAGGTCGACCACCTTGTCGCAGATCAACAGGCCGCACCCGGCAGCGAGCGAGCCCGCTAGCGCAACGCGCACCAACCGGACAAAGCCCAGCTTCGTGATCAGCGTGCCCGACAGCGGCATCACCGCCAGGGTGCCGATCAGGAAGGATTCGGCGAACCAGATGACTTCGTCGGCGGGAAGCTTGAGGTCCTTGCCCGCGTAGGGTTCTGCGATCGAGACGGCAATGAGGAAGGCCGGCGAAATACCCGAAAGCAGCACGACCAGAAGCAGGTCGGCAGGCGAACGGCGGATCGCGGCTGTATCCTGTTGCGCCATGCTTCTCCCGATCCTTGCGGGCGGTGTCAGACGGAAGGGTCCGGCAGGCAAGGTCGCAGGCAACCTGAGCAAAGCGGTGGCGCTTGGCAAGTCCCGCACAGCGATGACCATCATTTGACCTGCCTCCGGGGCGCCAGTAGCGTCAACCGCGGTCCGCAGCCGGAGGTAGCCGAACCATGACGACACCACACCAGGGACAGCTCAGTCGCCGCGAGGTCATCGCAGCGCTTGCCGCGGTGGCCGGCCTTGCGGCCCTGCCCGAATTTGCGCTGGCCGATGTCGATGCATCGGTCGTGGGCATGACGCGCCCCCTGGCCGGCGTGAACCCGAACAACCCCGACACCGCCATGGCGCTCTATGAAGCCCTGGCCGACGAGCTGGGCATGGACAAACTCCAGGCCCTGGCGAGCGTCGTGCGCGAGAACCCGGGAGATCTTCTGACCGGCGCCATCACGACCGCCGGCATGGACGATGTCGCCAACCGGGTGATCGAGGTGTTCTACACCGGCATCGTCACCAAGGACGGCAAGAAGGTTGTTGTCCACTACCTCGACACCCTGCAGTGGGAAGCCATGGCCGATTTCACCAAGGCGCCCTCGCGCTGCGGTGCCGAATTCGGCTTCTGGAACTTCCCGCCCGACCTTTGAGAGAGCCGTCATGACCGATCAGATCAATGCGGATGTCGTTATCGTCGGCTCGGGCGTCGTGGGCAGCCTCAGCGCCTACCGGCTGGCCCAGGCCGGAGCCAAGGTGGTGATCCTGGAGGCCGGCGGCGAGATCACGCGCGTCAGCGCCGTGCACCGCTGGCAGCAGTCAACCGACAAGGGCGCCAACTCACCCTACCCCGCAGCGCCCCACGCCCCCCAGCCCTCCGACAACGACCCCAATTCCTGGTACGTCAACGTCGGGCCGGTCGCCTTCAACGGCGCCTATGTCCGCTCGGTCGGCGGCACGACCTGGCACTGGACCGGGTTCGCCGACCGCTTGCGGGCCAACGACCTGCAGATGAAGACCAAATACGGCGTCGGTTTCGACTGGCCGGTGACCTACGAAGAACTGCAGCCCTGGTATCGCGATGCCGAGAACGAATGGGGCGTGGCCGGCTATCAGGAGGACGCCGTCGAGTGGGGCACACCGCGCACCGACCCCTATCCCATGCCCGGCGTGCCGGCGAGTTATCTCGATGAGCAGGTGCAGAAGGCGGTCAACAAGCTCGACCTCACCGTCGGGCGCTTCAGCCACGCCCGCAACTCGATCGAACGCGACGGCCGCCCGCCCTGCTGCGGCAACAACACCTGTCAGCCGATCTGCCCGATCCAGGCCAAGTACGACGCCACCGTGCACGTCAAGAAGGCGGTCGCGGCCGGCGCTCAGCTCGTCACCGATGCAGTGGTCTATGACATCGTCGTCGACGCCTCGCAGAAGGTCACCTCGGTGCGCTTCAAGCGGCCCGACAACAGCGAGGGCGAAGCCACCGGCAAGGTCTTCATCATCGGCTGCCATGCCATCGAGAACCCCCGCCTGCTGCTGATGTCGAAACGCGACACCACCCCCAACGGCGTCGCCAATTCCAGCGGCACGGTCGGGCGTTACCTCACCGGCCAGGTCAACCAGAACACCTTCGGCCTGACGCCCCAGCCGGTTTATCCCTATCGCGGGCCGCAGCAGACCGGCGGCATCACCCAGTGGCGCGACGGCGATTTCCGCTCGCGTTTCGCCGCCGTCGGCACCTCGATCATGAACGACGGCTGGCATCCCTTCTTCGGCCCCGGCATCTGGGCGACCACCTTCGCCAAGCAGGGCTTGCGCGGCGAGGCCCTGCGCAACGCCGTCACCGACCACACCAACCGCGAATTCCGGCTCAACAGTTCGGCCGAGATGCTGGGCTCCCCGGACAACATGATCGACCTCGATCCCGACAAGAAGGATGCCCTGGGCATGCCACGCCCCCGCGTCAGTTTCTCCTACGATGACTGGACCAAGGCCGGGCTCGACAACGCGCTCAAGGTCAACAAGCAGATCATGGAGTCGATCGGCGCCACCGAGGTCCGCCACGACGACCCTTCGGTCAGCCAGGCGATCATCACCAGCACCGCGCGCATGGGCACCGACCCCAAGAACTCGGTCGTCGATGCCATGGGCAAGACCCACGACCACGCCAACCTCTACGTTCTGGGCACCTCGGCCCATGTCAGCGCGCCGATCAATCCGCCGACGCTGACCACGGCGGCCCTCGCGCTGCGCGCTGCGGCCCAGATCAAGGACGAACTGGCCGGCTGAACCCTTACTGGCGTTCAGGCCAATGCGCGCAAATCGCCCTTGAGCCGTTCGAGATCGTGAACGCCCAGTTCGGCGTCGACCCGGTCGTGGGTCGCCTTCCACACGGGCAGAGCCTCGGCGCAACAATGGTTTCAGCGCCGCCGTGAAGGTCGTGCGGTCCATCGCCAGGAACATCGCCAGATCGGCAATACGTGGCGGTTCAGATCGGTGGAGCGCCATCATCAGCGAAAACTGGGCATTGGTCAGACCAAGCCCCTGCAGGACGTGATCGAAGCGTCGCGCCAGCGCACGCGCAGCCCGCTGTACATGGAGGCAGAGGCAGCCATCCCGCACGGCTCGGATCGGGAAATAGGAAGATCGTCGCGCATTACATTTTTATGGCGATATCAACTTTTCAGCTCGTCAGCCTTATCCTGCCGATTCGCACGAGGCTGGGCAGGCGCCGGCCCGGATCGCGCATATAGGAGACAGAAATGGCCATCGAAATCAGCGCCTTCGCGTGGGTTCCCCCATTCGCGCAAGGCCATGTGAAGGATATTCGTCCGCGCTGGGCGCTGGCCGAGGCCGGGCTCGACTACAAGGTGCATCTTGTTGCGGGCGACCATGCAAACAGCGCCGAGTACCGAAGCTGGCAGCCGTTCGGACAGGTTCCGGCCTATCGCGACGACAAGGTCGAACTGTTCGAGAGTGGCGCCATCCTTCTTCACATTTCAGGCAAGGCCCCCGCCCTGACGCCCCGCGATGCCCAGGAGGAAGCCCAAACCCGCGCCTGGTTGTTCGGCGCGCTCAATTCCATCGAACCCAAGGTCGACAATCTGGTCATTCCGGCTGTGTTCCATCCCGGTGAGGCCTGGATCGAGGGGTTCCGGCCTGTCGCCGAGAGCCGTCTCGACATGCGCCTGACCGCACTGTCGAACTGGATGAAGGAGCGCGACTGGCTCACCGGCCGCTTCGGCGTCGCGGACATCGCCATGGCAACAGTCCTGCGCGACGTGCAGAACGAACCGATTCTGAAACGTCATCCGCGCCTGACGGCCTATCTCGAACGTTGTCTGGCCCGATCGGCCTTTGACCAGGCCTTGCAGGCGCAAATGCGTACCTTCGCCGAGAACGCCCCGCCGGAAGTCGCGCAGGATTCCTGAAATCCGTCGGTCGCACCGACTGGCACCGGTCGCGGGGCTTTGCCATAGTGCCGACCCCGCAACCGGCCCGGATTCCCTTCATGAAGCGCGACACGACGATCGTCACCGCCGGACGCAAGCCGCACGAGAACCACGGCATCGTCAATCCGCCGGTCTATCACGCCTCCACCGTGCTGATGGAAACCTACGCCGACGTTCAGGACGCCGGAAAGCGCGGCCCGGGCCAGATCGTATATGGCCGTAACGGTACGCCGACGACCTTTGCCATCCAGGACGCCTTCTGCGCGCTCGAAGGCGCCGATCTGGCGGTTGCCTGCGCTTCGGGCAAGGCCGCCATCGTCACCGCGCTGATGGCTTTCGCCAAGGCGGGAGACCACATCCTGATGACCGACAGCGCCTATCAGCCCGCGCGCAGCTACGCCTCCGCGATCCTGGCCGACTACGGCGTCGAGACGACCTTCTACGATCCGCGCCTGGGCGCCGGCATCGCCGGGCTGATCCGGCCCAACACCACCATCGTCTATACCGAAAGCCCCGGCTCGGTGACCTTCGAGGTCCAGGACGTGCCGGCCATCGCTGAGGCTGCGCACAAGGCCGGCGCCGTCGTCATCAACGACAACACCTGGGCGGCCGGTTACTTCTACCGCCCGCTCGAACACGGCGCCGATGTCGTGATCCAGGCCGGCACCAAGTACATCGGCGGCCACAGCGACATCATGCTCGGCCTCGTCGGTGCCACGTCGGCCTGTTCCGAGCGGTTGTGGAACACCTTCCTGGCCCTGGCGAACGGCTCTGGCCCCGATGACTGTTACCTGGCACAGCGCGGCCTGCGCACCCTGGGCGTGCGCCTGGAGCGCCACCATGCCAACGGCATGAAATTGGCCCACTGGCTGCGCGAACGCCCCGAAGTCATCGACGTTCTTCACCCGGGGTTGGAAAGCCATCCCGACCATGCCCTGTGGCAGCGCGACTTCAGCGGCGCCAGCGGCCTGTTTTCGGTCCTCATCAAACCGGCCAGCGATGCCCAGCTTTCCGCCATGCTCGACCATCTCGAACTGTTCGGCATGGGCTGGTCCTGGGGTGGCTACGAAAGCCTGATGGTGCCTTCGGACGTGCGCAACGTGCGCGCGGCTGTGCCCTGGACCCAGGAAGGCCAGCTTCTGCGCATCCATGCCGGCCTCGAGGATCCCGACGATCAGATTGCCGATCTGGCCGCCGGCCTGGCACGTCTCAACGCGGCGGCCTGAAACCAACGGCCATGTTCTCCCTCTCCCCCGTGGAGCTTGAAGCGCTCGGCCTCAGCCTGAAGGTCGGGCTGTGGGCGGTCGTGGGCAGCCTGCCGCTGGGCCTGTTCGTTGCCTGGGTCCTGGCCCGCTGCCAGTTTCCCGGCCATGGCGTGCTCAATGCCATCGTTCACCTGCCGCTGGTCCTGCCGCCCGTGGTCGTGGGTTATGTCCTGCTGCTGGTGCTTGGCCGAAAGGGTTTCCTTGGGGCGCCGCTCCACGAATGGCTCGGCTGGAGTTTCGCCTTCACCTGGGAGGGTGCGGCCGTGGCCAGCGCCGTGGTCGCCTTCCCGCTTCTGGTGCGCTCGATCCGGCTCAGCCTGGAACTGGTCGACCGCCGCCTGGAAACCGCCGCCCGCACGCTGGGCGCCGGGCGCCTGGACGTTTTCTGGAACATCACGGTGCCGCTCGTCCTGCCCGGCATCGTCACGGGCGCGGTTCTGGCCTTTGCCCGTTCGATCGGCGAGTTCGGCGCCACCATCACCTTTGTCTCCAACATCCCCGGCGTCACCCAGACCCTGCCGCTTGCCCTCTACACGGCGGTGCAGACCCCGGGCGGCGATGCCATCGCCCTGCGTCTGGTCATCATTTCCTGCATCCTGGCCTTCGGCGCCCTGGCCGCCTCCGAGATTCTCGCGCGCCATGTGCGCCGCCGCATCCTGGGGCATGGGGCATGATCGACATCGACGTCACCCGCAGCCGAAAGAAGTTCTCGATTGAGGTTAAAACATCGGTTGAACAAACTGGAATTACAACGCTTTTTGGTTCTTCCGGATCGGGGAAATCGACTCTGATCGAACTGATCGCGGGGCTCCTGCGACCTGACAGGGGCCGTATCGTGGTCGATGGCCGCGTGCTCTTCGATCATGACGCCGGCATCAACCTGCCGCCGGAAAAACGCCGCCTGGGCCTGGTCTTCCAGGACGCCCGGCTGTTCCCGCACCTGTCGGTGCGCGCCAACCTGGTCTTCGGCATGCGCCGCCAGCGCCCGCAGGACCGCCGCCTGGCCTTCGACGACGTCGTCGACCTGCTCGGCATCTCCCGCCTGCTGACGCGTCGTCCGATCCAGCTTTCGGGCGGCGAGCGCCAGCGCGTGGCAATCGGGCGCGCCCTGCTCGCCAGCCCGGATCTGCTGCTGATGGACGAACCGCTGGCCTCGCTCGACCAGCCGCGCAAGAACGAGATCCTGCCGTTCATCCGCCGCCTGCCCGACGAACTGGCCATGCCGGTGATCTACGTCAGCCACGCTTTGGAAGAGGTCATCCGCCTGTCGGACCGGGTCGTGGTCCTGGCCGACGGCAAGGTCCGCGCCAGCGGCCCGGTCGAGGACATCCTGAGCCGGCCCGACCTGGCGCCGCTGACCGGGCGTTTCTGGGCGGGCGCGGTGCTCGATGCCGAGGTCGGACCGGGCGACCCGGGCTTCGGACTGACGGAACTGCATTTTTCGGGCGGCACCCTGCTGGTGCCGCGCCTCGATCATGCGCCTGGAACCCGC
>Ga0105054_10007171_pt1 | contig 15241 bp, 13 predicted proteins | sample BON02_FD_78091 | JGI IMG/M metagenome (GOLD analysis project Ga0105054, IMG submission 78091) | Freshwater microbial communities from Lake Bonney liftoff mats and glacier meltwater in Antarctica - BON-02 (megahit assembly) | ecosystem: Environmental > Aquatic > Freshwater > Ice > Glacier...
ATGGTCTTTCACATTCAATCTTTGGTGGCTTTGCCGCCATGCAGTTGTTTGCGGCAAAGTTTTACGCGCTCGGTGCCGGCTTGTGGGGGATCGCATCGGCCCTAGCAATTACGGCGGTTACCAAGCGCAGCAAAGTTGGCGCAGATGCCGCTATCGGCGTTATTACCATTGCCTCGTTTGCACTTGGAGTAGCCCTGTTTTCTAAGTTTGGAACAAGTGGGCCATCATTTGAAAACGCACTCTTTGGCAGCATCCTTGGCATTACAAATGGGCAAATTGTTGGGCTCATTGTGGTCTCGGTTGTGACTTCACTCTTTGTTTTTCTGCGGTATCGCGCGTTACTTTTTTCTTCCTTTGATCCAGATGTTGCAAATGTTTCTGGTGTAAATGTGGGTCGAATTGAAGCGGCGTTAATGGTTGTTCTTTCTCTGGCAATCTTGGCCACCTTAACTGTGATCGGTGTAACTCTGGTCGCGGCCATGTTGGTCATTCCAGCGGTTATTGCACGAATGCTGACAAATTCTTTTAGTCGCATGTTGCTCTACAGCACGGTCATTGGCTTATTCTGTGGAATTGCTGGAATGTATGCCAGTTACTTTGCCGATGTTCCATCTGGCACCATGATTGTTCTTGTCGGTGCTTCATTATTTATCATCGTATTGTCATTAACTGGCACTGCCGGATTGCGCAGATCTGCTGGGCTCGATTCTCATGCAGAAGTTGGCTCAATAGCTAAAGTTCGGTAGCCGCTAAACGTGTCATTTGTCGCTTTTTTAAGGTTGGGCTATTACGTTATCTAGGTGAATGTGAATAGCAGAATTTTGAAAACCCTCGAATCTGAGGCGATTGAAATTTTCCGAGAAACAGCTGCTGCCTTCCGTAAACCAGTTTTAATGTACTCAATTGGAAAAGATTCAACAGTTTTACTGCACCTGGCTCAAAAAGCTTTCTATCCATCACCAATTCCATTCCCACTGCTTCACATTGATTGCACATGGCAGTTTAAGGAAATGATCACATTTAGAGATGAGATTGTTCGGGAGACTAATTCACAATTGATCGTGCACACTAATGAAGAAGGTGTTAGGGAAAACATAAATCCCTTTGATGCAGGCATCTCGGAGTTCACGCGTGTTATGAATACTGTCGCGTTGCGCCAGGCCTTAGATTCGCATGGTTTTGATGCCGCAATTGGTGGCTCTCGGCGCGATGAAGAAAAGAGCCGGGCGAAAGAGCGAATCTTTTCGGTGCGAGATGATGGCCATAAATGGGATCCACGTAATCAACGACCAGAATTATGGCGAACATACAACACTCGTTTGGCGCCAAAACAAACAATACGAGTCTTTCCATTATCAGACTGGACTGAAGTTGATATTTGGCGCTATATCTTGCAGGAAAATATCGAAGTTAACCCGTTGTACTTTGCAAAAGAGCGTCCCATAGTTAGACGCGGTGAACAGTTAATTATGGTCGACGATGATCGATACCCACTAAATCCTGGTGAAGTTCCAGAAATGATGAAAGTTCGCTTTAGAACTCTTGGTTGCTACCCATTAACGGCCGCCGTTGTATCTAATGCGCTTACCTTGCAAGAAGTTGTTGATGAAGTATTTGCAGTGAAACTATCCGAGCGAGCAACCCGTTTAATTGATGGCGCAAATGAAGATTCAATGGAAAAGAAAAAAACCGAGGGCTACTTCTAATGGAGAGATCGGTAATTAGATTATTAACCTGTGGCAGCGTAGATGACGGTAAAAGTACGTTGATCGGCCGCTTGTTAGTAGAAACCGACAGCATCCCACACGACACCATCGATTCCACAAAGAAAGTTCGACGCAGCGGATCGACTATTCCAGCCGGGGAAATTGATTTCAGCTTATTAACAGATGGCCTTGAAGCAGAACGTGAACAGGGAATTACCATTGACGTTGCTTATCGTTCGATGTCATTACTTGATGGCAAACGTTTAATTATCTCCGATGCACCTGGCCACGAGCAGTACACCCGCAACATGGCCGTTGCCGCATCGCGTGCCGACATCGCTTTGGTACTAGTCGATGCAACCAAAGGCGTGCGTACTCAGACTTTGCGCCACTTAACTATTTGTTCGCTGATGGGCATTAGCCGCGTGATTGTGGCAATTAACAAGTTAGATGCCATGGATTTTAGCGAAGCTGTTTTTGAAGAAATTAAATTAACGGTGCAAAAGGCGCTAACCCGCATGCAACTAGAAGATGTCATCTTCATCCCAATGAGCGCACTTGCTGGCGATAACGTGGTTGCGCCAAGTACCAATATGCCTTGGTATGGGGCAGACACCCTCTTGCAATCGATCCAGCAGTGGAGCCCGGCACACATCGAAGATGTTTCACCACGACTTAGAATCCAGATGATTTCACGGGCCGATAATTTTCGCGGCGTATCCGGAACTGTTCATCTGGGTAGCTTTAACGTGGGGGACAAGATCAAGATCTTCCCTAGCGATCAACGTGCGGTAATTTCTAAGATCGTTTCGTATAAAGAAGAGATCCAAACTGCCCAAGAATCAGATGCAATTACATTGGTGCTAGAGCCTGAAGTAGATGCAACCCGCGGTGATTTGATTGCACATGAAAGTGAAGAGCTACATCCATCTAATCGATTTAGTACCGACATTGTGTGGCTAGATGTGGATCCGATGATCCACAGCCGCTCGTACCTATTTATCTCTGGCCCTACACAAACCCCAGCAACGATTTCTAGAATTACCCACAAGATCGATGTAAACACAGGTGCGCATACGGCAGCTAAAACGCTAGCGGTAAATGAAATTGGCTCAGTTGAAATCGCAACTGATATCGCATTGCCATTGCTGCCATATAAGCAATCGCGTGAATTTGGAAACTTTATTCTGGTTGATCGCTTAACTTTTAGAACTGTGGCCGCCGGCATGATTAATCACTCACTTCGCCGCGGTGAAAATATCTTTGCCCAAAAGTACGAGGTAAATAAAGCTGTTAGATCAGCCCAAAAGAGTCAGCAGGCCAAAGTCATTTGGCTCACTGGCCTTTCTGGATCGGGTAAATCCACTATTGTCAACGCGCTAGAGAAAAGAATCTTTGGGCAGGGTATACATGGTTATGTCCTAGATGGTGACAACCTGCGATCTGGCATTAACTCAGATCTTGGCTTTACTCAAGAAGATCGCGCTGAAAATGTTCGTCGTACCTCTGAAATTGCAAAACTATTAGTAGATGCTGGTTTAGTTGTAATCGTTGCCATTATTTCCCCTTTTGAAACTGATCGCCAACGCGCTAAATCACTCTTTGAAGATGGCGAATTCATTGAAGTCTTCGTGGATACCCCTATGGAATTATGTGCGCAAAGAGATCCCAAGGGTCTGTATGCAAAAGCTGCCAAAGGTGAAATTCCAAACTTCACGGGTGTGGGACAGGATTATCAGCGACCTACAAATGCCGATCTAGTACTAGATGGCAGCAAGGAAATTGAAGAGAACGTGGCTTTGATTTTGACAAAACTTCTATGAGCATCATGCTCTTTGCATTAGCTGGCTCGATCGCCCAGCTAATCGATGGCACCTTAGGCATGGGCTTTGGATTAACAAGTTCTACTCTTTTACTTACGCTTGGTACATCGGCCGCGGTTGCATCAGCGGCAGTACATTTTGCTGAAATCGGAACAACCTTGGCATCGGGTGCATCGCACTGGCAGGCTAAAAATATTGATAAGGCCGTGCTTTTAAAGTTAGCCATACCAGGTGGAATTGGCGCCTTTGCCGGCGCAACGTTTTTATCGTTTATCGATTTATCGAGTGCAAAGATTTTCATCTCTACTTTGCTGCTTTTACTTGGATTCCTACTTTTGTACCGCAACATCTTTCAATTTGAAGCTGGCCAAAATACGGTCGAGATAAAAAATCCACGCTATTTATCCTACTTAGGCCTAACTGGTGGATTTGTAGATGCCTCAGGTGGTGGTGGCTGGGGTCCCATCGTTACGCCAACACTTATGAGCACAACGCAAATTGAAACACGCAAAATTATTGGAACAGTAAGTGCTGCCGAATTTATCGTTGCCGTCTCGGCTAGTGTTGGTTTCTTAGTTAACTTCAACCGTTTAAATATCGACTGGAACGCTGTCGGGGGATTAGCAATTGGTGGAGTTCTTATGGCACCGATCGCGGCCAGACTGGTCGTTAAAATTCCCCGCAAAAAACTAGGTATTGCCGTTGGATTAATGATTGTGGTGTTAAACGGTTACCGAATCATTCTTGGCTAGCTTTAGATAGAAATCCCTTTGCTCTCTAAGCGCTTAATAATCTCTTGGTATTTTCTGTCAAATTCCACGGGATTAGAAACATCTTTTTGCCATCTACCCGCGTTCATTTTTTCAGGTTTCATTTCTGTGTCAAAGTAATTATGTAATTTAGGATGGTCTTCAAGTCCTAAAAAATTCAAAAGCTCTTCATAGGTTTCTTCTCGCTTATCGGTAACTAAATTTTCTAAGCGGATGGTGACTTGATTAGCTGTAGGAATTTGTTTTAATGAACGGTACCCAAATTCAATCCGCTTTTCCCACCAAGTCAGGGCAGATTGAGGAGTATTTGGCCCCCAACGTTCTTTTGCAACTGAACTGGCAACATCACGACCATCTCGAACCATATTAATAAATATAGCCTCAGGAAATAATTGATGAATATATTTTGCATTTATAATATTTGTTGGGGTCGTATCAGCAAAAAACTTAGTAATTGAACTCTTAATCTGAGCCGCAGATATTGTGAAGAAAAATTCTCTTGAGGCAAACAAAGGATTTTCTTTATACTCTTCTTTGAAATTACCAAGTGCATTTTCAAGAGTTCTAAAATCAATTCCTTGAATTAATCCACGTGTATTTCCACTTTTACCAACTTCACTCCACCATTTACCAAATAATCGATCTGAAAATATCTGGAAATTACTTTTACCTGTAAATGGCAAAATTTTACCTGCAATAGCAGCACGAAACTCCTTTAGAGAACGCTCCTCTTTCATTGGACGTTTGAAGTTAAAATCAATCAGACCTTTTCGCTCAGTGAGATATTTAATTTCACGAGGTAGACTTGTGTGAAACTCCGGATGCCGAGATAACATATTGGCAACAATCGTCGTGCCGCTGCGCCCTGTTCCGCCAGTAAATACTGGTATAAAACGAATGCTCATTTCGTAACCATAAGAGTGATTGCCCCAGAAAAGTTGTAGCTATGCCAATTTTTTCAAAGACTAGGCAGATTCACTTCAAGTTCTCAGAAAACTTCGGCAATTCTCTGGGTTGCATTGGAGAGCGTTGATTATCATTGCCACTATGGCCAAGAATTCGCATGCACCAACACCTATTTTTATTGGGGGTACCGGCCGAAGTGGAACAACGGTCTTGGGCGATCTGCTCAATACTCACTCCCAAATCCGAACTAGTGTCCCGACTGAAATAAAGTTCTTTGCAAATCGTGGCGGGTTTCTAGATCTTGTATTTGGATCTATGGAATCAAATCAAGAAGAGCGTGAACCAGTCTCGATCATTCATTACCGCACGTACCGCCAGCGAAAATTCACAGCTCAAGCCCAGCGCGAAAAACGCTTTACTGAATTAGAAGCAAAGATTTGGGAAAAATGGTGGAAGATCGATGCCGTTGCACCGCATGGCCCCGGACTTCATGCCGGAATGGATCGCGAAGTTTTTTCATCATTACTTCAAAACCACAAGAAGAAGTTGATCAAGAATCCTGTTCCCGCTGCGCAAAGCTTTCTAGATGATTTCATCGCTAGTCAAAGCGATCACAAAGGCGAAAAGTTTTGGGCCGAGACAACCCCAATGAATATTTCCTATGCCCATCGCTTGATCAAAGTAAAGCCAGATGCGCTTTTTATTGTGATGAAGCGCGATCCACGAGATGTGATTGCCTCATTGCTCAAGAAAGACTGGGGACCAACGACCGCGCTGGAAGGCGTGGAATGGATTGAAAACAGATTAAAAGCTGATCACAGTGCTTTGCAATCAGTGCCCAAGCACCTGCAATTAACTATCCATTTAGAGGATTTAGTAACAAATAAACCACAAGAGACATATGGCAAGATTCTAGATTTTCTAGGCATTGAAGATGAACCAGCAATGCGTGAATTTCACCAGACCAAGATGACTGCTGATAACGCTTCAACTGGTCGATGGAAGAGCGAGATTGACTCACCAGAATTTGAAGCAGCTATTACAGCGATGCAACGCCGATTAGCCCCCGTTAACTCTCAGAGAAATTTGTAAATAGAAACATCTTTGAAATTCAGTCTTAGTACCGTTCTTTTCGCATGACCAGTCGGCTTATTGTCGGGGACAACTGGTGCACAAGGAGTAACCGGCACGGCGGGCTTGAATGCTGCAGTTGAGATCAAAGATTCCTTGCCGCAGGTTATTGCGACTTTTACTTCGCTGGGTGGAGATACTCCAAAAATAGAGTTTGTAGGAGTTTAAATTAGTTTTCGAAAAAGATTTAACGTGAAAAGATCTTTCTTATTACATAATGCAAGCGCACGGTAATTCGAGATTTTCGGCTTCCTTTGCCACCACTTGGCAATATGGTGCGTTCAATAGCTGGCTTCGAATTCTTCATAACCTTATGCAAGTTTTCCATCGTAAACTCTTCAGCTAGTGCCTCTTGCTTACTGTATGAATCAAACTGAGCGATTTCGGTACTGCCACAAAATCGGCAGGAGACAGCGTTCTCAGGTATTCGTTTCTGACATTCTGGGTTAAGGCACAGCGGCATGTAAACCTCCAGTGCGAAACCCTAGTGGGCAGAGCTGAAAAGGGGCTCGAATTAAGTTAGGAGAGGTTCTAAAACGAGCAAAATGTAAAAAGTGGGGACGATCAGAAACTTCTCAACTCTCAACAACTACTTCACTCTATGTTCAGCAATGCGTAACCTAAAAAATAGAGAGTGGAACGATCGGCCCGCCACTCTGCATACATGAACGAGCTTCTAACTCGCCCTAAGCTTCGCATAGCCGTCGTGACCGAAGCTTTTCTACCCCAGGTAAATGGGGTAACGAATTCGGTCCTTCGATTACTGGAGTTTTGCAAGAGCCAAGGTCATGTCCTACGAGATGAAAGTTCCGAAAGATATCTCCGAGCGAGTTACGGTTCAGGATCTCTCTGCCCAAAATCAGCAAGCAGTTAGCGATGGCGCTATCTGTTCAGGGGCCGCAGGAATCGGGCTTTGAACTGCAGAGTCAGGATGGCAAGAACTTTGTAAAGCTGTACGAGATTTTGTATGAGGCAAAGTCATACAAGTTCAATGGATGATTTAAATCTCGGAAGTTCATTTTAGAATATAAGTCATGAATCCAATTGTGCATCGAGAAATTCGAGGATTTCTCGATGCTCTATACCTAAAAACCCATTCTGAGGAATTGCAGCAAGCAAACTGGAATTTAATCGCGGTGTTGGCCTGATCTTTTTGCCCCATTTGCTTTCAAGTTCCGCCGGTGCCTGACGGCAGCATTTGGCATCAGGACAGTATGACTTGTGGCGAATACTTGAATCTCTACCACGAAAATACTTAACTGACTCAAAGTTTGTGCCTACACTGACTGAGAAATCACCCTGTGCAGTGGATTGAATTCTAGAAGTGCACCAATAGGTGCCAATAGGTTTATCCGTATATTGATGATACGGAGTAAAACGATCCTTAATGGTGAAAACCTTTCGGGCACTCCAATTTCGGCAAACTATTTGCCCTTCGACTGAGCCAAAAACATCAGAGGGGAACGTGACTTTATCATTTTCATATGCCTTAGAAATAGCTCCACTTTCGTGAACTTTAAGAAAGTGCACTGGCAACTCCAGATGAACGGTTGCTAGATTTGTGAATCTATGGGCTGCGGACTCATAACTGACTGCAAAGTAATCCCGTAGATCTTCCACGGAAAGCTCTCGCTTCATTTTGGCGCTTTGCAGAAATTCAACAGCATTTGCTTCGGGCATTAAAAGCGCTCCCGCAAGATAATTTGATTGAACGCGTTGTGATAAGTAATCTTTGTAATCTTTTGGAGACTCATGACCAAGTACATGACCTGCCAGCGCTTGTAATAAGATAGTACGCGCATCGCGTCCCTCACGTCGCACGGGCAAGTAAATTCGACCATTTTTCTCATCCGTGATGACTCGGGTAGAGGCAGGTAAATTTTGAACGTAATGCAAGCTGAAACCTAGTTTGTTTGCGAGCTCGGCTGTCAAGCGCTCTGAAAGTGGACCTGAACTATGATCAATTTTGGCCAAGAGAGTTTTTGCTTGTTCTTCTAAATATGGAAAGTAATTGTTTATCTTTCGCATCTCTTGACGAAGTTCTAAATTTACACGACGCGCTTCTTCAGGAGTTGCTGATCGCTGCGAATGCAATCGTTCTACCTCGCGTTGAAGCCCTAAAATTATCTCAACCAGATTATTACTCACAGACTTACCAATAAATGCATCTGGTAAACCGAGCGATGCATACAGACCAGCACGTTGGGCTCGTTCGATTTCAAGTTCGTTAGCAGTTCGCTCGCTTAGAGTTTCCGAATTTAAAAGTTGATTTAACGAAACACCGAGTACTTGTGCGATCTTTTGAAGTTGTTGAATTGGTGGAGTTCGTTTCCCATTTTCAATCGCCGAAACTTGCGAAGGTGCACGCTCTATCGCACGAGCAAGCACGTCAAGATTCATGCCTTGCTTAGTGCGCAGATCTCGGATGTGCCGACCTACAACTAGCGGATCGAACTCTTTCTCTAAATCACTCATAATTAATTCTTGCATCCACAGCAGAATAGGGGAAGTTCTGTAGAACAGAAATATTGGATTTATTCTGTTGGAAAAGTCATACAAATGCCTTCGGAGTGCTCAATACTCAACATATTCAAGCATGGGGCGCAAAAACCCTTGTTTTTCATTTAAATCAAGGGAGAGATAATGAAGAGCCAGATCGGGAGCAACATCCAGAGCGCAGAAGAATTGCAAAAAGAGTGGGATACCAACCCACGCTGGATGGGAATCAAGCGTGATTACACCGCTGAAGATGTGGTTCGCCTGCGTGGCTCGATTACCGAGGATTCTACGCTAGCTCGTCGTGGTGCTGAAAACCTGTGGGATTTGCTCCACACCGAGAAATGGGTCGCAGCCCTTGGCGCCCTCACGGGACACCAAGCGGTCCAGCAGGTTAAAGCCGGTTTGAAGGCGATCTACCTTTCCGGTTGGCAGGTTGCCGGAGATGCCAACCTTTCGGGCAATACCTATCCAGATCAAAGTTTGTATCCAGCTAACTCGGTGCCAGCTGTCGTCCGCCGAATCAACAATGCGCTAATGCGAGCTGATCAAGTCGAGCGCGTCGAAGGCCCGGCGAGCATTGATTGGCTCGCACCAATTGTCGCCGATGCTGAAGCAGGTTTTGGCGGGCCGCTAAATGCATATGAGTTAATGAAATCAATGATTCAAGCAGGTGCCGCAGGAGTTCATTGGGAAGACCAACTCGCATCAGAGAAGAAGTGTGGCCACCTAGGTGGAAAAGTGCTAATTCCAACACAGCAACATGTTCGAACTTTAAATGCGGCCCGACTTGCTGCAGATGTTGCAGGTGTTCCAACTTTAATTATTGCTCGCACTGATGCGCTCGCAGCCGAACTTATTACCTCAGATATCGATCCCCGAGATGCGCAATATGCAACAGGTGAACGCACTAGCGAAGGTTTCTACCGAGTTAAGCCAGGTCTAGAAGCAGTTATCACTCGAGGTTTGGCATTCGCCGAATACTCAGATCTGATGTGGGTTGAAACTGGTGAGCCAGATGTTGAACTTGCTAGAGATTTTGCAAAAGCAATTCACGCAAAATATCCTGGCAAGATGTTGGCATATAACTGCTCTCCATCATTTAATTGGAAGCGCCACTTGAACGATGCGCAGATTGCAACTTTTCAATCGGAGTTAGCTGCGCTCGGTTATAAGTTCCAATTCATCACACTTGCTGGATTCCATGCACTTAATCACTCAATGTTCACACTTGCAAAAGGTTATAAAACTCGCGCAATGAGTGCCTATGTTGAACTGCAAGAAGCCGAATTTGCTAGCGAAGCAGATGGCTACACAGCAACCAGGCACCAGCGTGAAGTAGGGACCGGTTACTTTGATGCGATCTCAACTGCGCTCAATCCTAATAGCGCAACCTTGGCTTTAGCCGGATCAACTGAAAACAAACAATTTCACTAATTTTTAGTTATTACAAGGAGAAGAAAATGTCACACATCACAATTACAGGTAAAATTCATCCACGCTTTAACGAGATTTTGACTTCGGATGCTCTTGCATTCGTGACAGAGTTGCACGAACTCTTCTCAGGCACTCGAAGTGATTTGCTTGCACACAGATTAGTAAATCGGACACACTTTTCAAACGGCCGTCAGCCCACATTTCTGAAAGCAACGAGCCACATTCGCGAGGATTCCAGTTGGTTTGTTGCAGGACCTGGACCAGGACTCGAAGATCGTCGCGTAGAAATTACTGGGCCAACTGATCCAAAAATGACTTGTAATGCCATGAATTCAAGCGCCAAGGTTTGGTTAGCAGATTTAGAAGATGCTACGAGTCCTACTTGGGAGAACATCATTGGCGGACAAATTTCGCTCTTTGATGCTATCCGCAGACAACTTTCATTTGATTCAGGTGAAAAGATTTACACAATTACCAACGAAAATGCACCAACCATTGTTATGCGTCCACGCGGATGGCATATGGTTGAAAAACATCTTCTCTTTGTTGACCAAGAAGATCGGGCTCGCCCGAGTGTTGCTGGGCTAGTTGACTTCGGTCTCTATTTCTTCCATAACGCAAAAGAGTTGATTGCGCGCGGTGCGGGTCCGTACTTCTATCTGGCGAAAATCGAATCACACCTGGAAGCGGAGTTGTGGAATAACATATTTACTTATGCCGAAGAGCGTTTAGAAATTCCATATGGAACTATTAGAGCCACAGTACTGATTGAAACCATTACAGCAGCTTTCGAAATGGAAGAAATTCTATGGGAGCTGCGCGATCACTGCGCTGGGTTAAATGCTGGGCGCTGGGATTACATATTCTCGATCATAAAAAACTTTGCCGATTCGGGGAAGAGATTTGTAACACCAGACCGCGCACAGATAACTATGACAGTTCCATTTATGCGCGCCTACACAGAGCTTTTGGTCTCAACTTGTCACAAGCGAAAAGCTCACGCAATCGGTGGAATGAGCGCGTTCATTCCTAATCGCCGAGATAAGGAAGTTACAGATCGCGCTCTAGAAGCGGTCTCCACTGATAAGGCGCGGGAGGCCGCAGATGGTTTTGATGGGACTTGGGTGGCTCACCCAGATTTGATTCCGATCGCCCAGGCTGAATTTGATGCAGTTTTAGGAACTAAACCGAATCAAGTTGACCGTCTTCGCGATGATGTCAACGTCGATCGGGATCAACTACTGGATATTCAATCAATCGGTGGAGATGTAACAGATGCGGGCCTTAGAACAAATGTCGCTGTTGGGCTGCTCTACATTGAATCTTGGCTTCGCGGAACTGGTGCGGTAGCAATCGAAAACTTGATGGAAGATGTAGCGACTGCAGAAATTAGTAGATCTCAGATTTGGCAGTGGATTCGTTATGAGGTGGTTACTCGCGAAAGAACTCACATAACCCGCAGTCTTGTTGAGCAGATCATTTTCGACATCATCAACGGAATCGAACGCCAGAAAAATGATCGTTTCGAAGATGCGGTCACGATCTTTCGCCAAATTTGTCTAGATGAAGATCACTTCCCGACCTTCTTGACACTTTCGGCCTACTCGCAATTCATGGTGAGCTCAGCACTTGGTGGCTCTACAAAGTCAAGCGCTCCAAGGACCGCCGATACCGCAGTTGTAAATTAGAAGTTAAAGGTAGTTTGACTGCGAAGGTAACTTCAGTAATTTCAAGGCGCTTACATACCGCCACCATTGCTGATCCCTCGCCCAAAATCAGGAAGCAGTTAGCGATGGCTCTAAGTGTTCAGGGTCCCCAAGAATCTCCCTTTGACCCAGAGAGCCAAGACTCAAAGAACTTCGCAAAGCTGTACGAGATTTTGTATGCGGCCAAGTCATACAAGTTCAATGGATGATTTAAAACCTTTCTAATTTGAATATTAGGTCTGGTCAAGATCTCACCATGATTGATAAACCTACTACCGTTTTCGAATGCGAATCAAGGGAATTGTTCTCTTATCTTCTCTATTACTCATTTTAAGTCAGTTTTTAAACACTGCCTTACCCGCCCATTCAGTTGAATTTGGTACTGATGCAACCGGCGACCCAAATGCCATTGATATTTATGGCTCTTCAGGTTTCTTGTATTCAGACAGACTCGTTTTTACCGCGGCACATGTAACGATGTTGCAGCAAATCGCTTATTGGGAGCGAGAGGATTTCGTTTACGGACCTGGAATTGGAAATCGTGATGGTCAAAAGAAATACAGAGTTAAGAAAGTACTCGTTAATCCTTTTTACATACCTAGAACTGAAAGTGATCGAACGCGGAAAAATGATTTTGCTATCTTGATTTTGCAAGAGAGCATCCCAATGATAAATCAAGTTATTATCACCAGCGAGTCTGATATGGCTGGATTCATCAAGGATAAGACTTCCATCTACAGGGTCGGCTATGGATTACAAAATTCATCTCAAAGAAATCCAAATCAGTCCGGAACTCTTAGTCCACGCAAAATGACAAGTTACTTAATAAGCAATGAAGAGTTAAAAATCTATTACAAGAATTTTGTCCTTCAGATTCAAACAATTCTTAATTATGGAATTACTAATTCAGAGAAAAACGGTTCGGTATGTGATGGAGATTCAGGAGCCGGATTCTTCGCTGAAAAGGGAAACACTCGTTACTACCTCGGCCCAGTAGGTGGCGCCCAAGCCGGAATACCTAATTGCTACGAAGGAGCAAAATTTGGTGACGAGGGTGGCATGACATCAATTACTGGGGCGCACAATTACCTGGCATTAATCAAAGAAGCCGAATTACTTGTCGCCGAGGATAAACAAAGAAAATTTGCTAAAGCAGAAGAGTTGAGAATTGCTGCTGAACTTAAAGCGAAGCAAGAAGCAGATGCAGTAGCTGCGTCAGAGTTAAAAGCCAAGCAAGAAGCAGAAGAGAAGGCAGCTGCTGATAAGGCCGCACTAGATCTCAAAGCTAAGCAAGAAGCAGACGCAAAAGCAGCAGTTCTTGCTGCCGCCAAGAAGAGAACAACAATCATGTGCGTCAAAGGGAAATTAACTAAGAAGGTAACGGAAGTAAAGCCAAAGTGTCCGGCTGGCTACAAGGTCAAGAAATAAAACTAGAAAGAATAAAATACCGGGCAAATGCGTCGTACTTTCACTTTACTTTAATTGGCAGTAATTACGACCGCTGAATCCGCCCCTCTTCATCTATCCAGATACGTAACCTCGCTGGTTTTGCTGTAACGCCTCTGACGATTACAACGATAAGGTAAAAAATACCAATAGGGGCGAAGAGCAAAAGCAATACTAAGAAAATGATTAGTTTTCCTACCCATTGGAACTTTGCTTTTTTTCCAAGAACAACTTCAAAATCATTCTCGATCTCAATGTTCCAGCCATCGGCGACATAATTTGTGATGACTGCTCGAAGAGTTTTTTTGGCTTCCTCCGGAGTAGAAGGAGGAAGTGGTTGACCTTGATCATCAACACGAGGTGGGAGTGGCTTGGGGACTGTTAAGCGAAACCACAAGTCCTGCACAAAGGAAAAAACCTTATCTATGAACGATTTCATTCATAGAGGGTACCTCGGAGTGGGTTGTGAGGGACTCGAACCCCCGACCCAGGCATTAAGAGTGCCTTGCTCTACCAACTGAGCTAACAACCCGATGCAAACAGGCGCCGGAAACGCTTGAGTGCAGGGGGAAACCTATCAGGAATAACCGCCTTGTTGCACACACGCGACACACTCATAATTGAGAGATGAGCCATTGGGAAATAAGGGTCGCCCTAGCCCTAGCGGTTTTTGTGGCAGGGATTTCACCTGTTCCAGCAAGTGCAGCCGAGAGTGCGCTATCTATTATCGAAGTTCAAGTGACAAAGGGCAGAGCTGCAAAGACGGGATATACCCGTGCGCAATTTGGACAAACGTGGGCCGATGTTGATCGAAATGGTTGCGATACTCGCAACGATATTTTAAAACGTGATTTAACTGGGGAAGTATTTAAAGAAAAGACGCGCGAGTGTGTGGTTTTAACTGGTGTTTTAGTTGATCCATTTTCGGGGGAGACGATTAATTTTGTGCGCGGAAATATCACCAGTATGGAAGTACAGATCGATCACGTGGTGGCGTTAAGTAATTCGTGGCAGACCGGGGCATTTAAGTTAGCGATTAAAGAGCGCACGGCACTGGCAAATGATCCGCTGAATTTGTTGGCGGTAAAGGGACGGCTGAATTCACAAAAGGGCGACGGGGATGCGGCAACGTGGTTACCGCCGTTGAAGAGTTTTCGTTGTGAATATGTGGCGCGGCAGATTGCGGTGAAAGTGAAATATAAGTTGTGGTTTACCGCACCTGAAAAAGAGGCGATGATTCGAATTTTAAAGAACTGCCCAGAGCAGGTATTACCGCAGAGTTAGTGAGTGTCTTGAAAGCGTTTTCTAGAACGCTCAATCTCTTCTTGGGCTTCGTCGCGATCAACCCAGTTACCACCGGTAACGCTCTTGCCTGGTTCTAACTCTTTATAGACTTCAAAGAAATGCTGAATTTCAGATAATTCATATTCAGGAACATCTTGAATATTTTGCAGTAACTCTTTGCGAATATCGCCGGCGGCAACACAGAGCAATTTGTCATCTCCGCCAGCCTCATCGGTCATGTTGAACATGCCAATTGCACGCACTGAAACTACGCAGCCAGGAAAAGTTGGTTCATCCAACATAACTAAGGCATCAAGCGGGTCGCCATCTAGGGACAAAGTGTTTTTAACAAAGCCGTAGTCATATGGGTAACGAGTAGATGTAAAGAGCATGCGATCTAGTCGGATTTCTCCGGTGACGTGATCGATTTCGTATTTGTTGCGTGATCCAGCTGGGATTTCAATAATCACATCAAAGATCATGTCCGCAACTTTCTTTTAAAAGCTTGTTACGGATGTAACAAGAGAAAACTTGGG
>Ga0105054_10007179_pt1 | contig 15221 bp, 21 predicted proteins | sample BON02_FD_78091 | JGI IMG/M metagenome (GOLD analysis project Ga0105054, IMG submission 78091) | Freshwater microbial communities from Lake Bonney liftoff mats and glacier meltwater in Antarctica - BON-02 (megahit assembly) | ecosystem: Environmental > Aquatic > Freshwater > Ice > Glacier...
AATATAAGATTGAATATCCGGAAGGCAAGAGCCTTAACAAAATTCATAAGTTTTATCATGAACTAATCAAATCGATTTATGTGAATATGAATATATCTCAATATGAAACCTACTATGCTGTTGGTTTGTTAGCAATTGAATTGATAGCGGTTCAGGTTTTTAATCTGCCAATGGCTGGATACACCAAAAGCGAATTGAAAAGAATGTATCGTTATCGGGCTTTGCTTATCGAACTCGGTGAAAGTTTCTATCCGGATGGTACCGGAGAGGCGTCCTCGATTGAATGGAGACTTTTCTCTTCTATGGGATGGAATATTATTATTTTCCTTGCAGTAAAGATGATCTGTAGTTGGGTCGGTGGCGATGAGATGTCTGAAATCTTTAGAACGGTTGCCGATCAGATTTTGAATAACCCGATTACGCGAGATAATATTGAAAGTGGAGAGGCAAAAGATATTGATGCTGGAAACAGCAATCTGCTTGGTGATCTACTTGGTGGCGGTGGCGACCTTAAGGATATTCTTTCTGGCCTTGGATCTATGTTTAATAGTAATACCGAGAATAATCGAAAGAAAGGCAAGCGAGACGGTCGAAGACAGCGAGTCGTTTGGGGGGCTTGAAATTCATTTTCCTAAAAATGAATTTTATATATTTTACTTCTACTATTTTTAAAAATGGACGATTTCCAGTTTGTGGTGGATTTTAGTGATGACGGACAATCCATACCAAAACATAAATGGACTACTCCGCCGATTATGATCAGTTTCGAAAAGGCAGAATTAATTAAGAAAAGAGTTAAATTGCTCGATAAGGGTTATCTTTCTACCATAGAGGATGAAATAGAAAAGAGAGGCATAACTAGTTCGATTGAAATTGCACTTCTTGAGTTTGAGATGGGGAAGCTTCCTCCATATACCGTCAAAAAAATATATGGAGATGGAAGTTATGAATTATGGACACATTCTGATTTCAAATTCTTCCCTAAGTAAGATAAAAAAGATTTATTTTCTAAATGAAATAAATCCTTAAGAGAATGGAGTATCAAAATTGTTAACGAGATGGATGAACATAACAATAGAAAACATCGAAAGAAGATTGAAGATGAAGATGAAGATGACGATGATGACGATGAAGAAGACAATATGAAGGTAAAGGTTATCGATCGTCCTATTGAAAAGACAATCTTCAAAGCCGAATTTACTGGGGGTTATAGTATCAGGCAAATCTTCGAATTCTATGAAAAACTTCTGATCAATGGAATTGTTTGGTATTTCAAGGAAAAAGAAATTACTATTCGTACAGGGACTAGTGGTGCAAAAAGTAATAGGAAATTGGTCAGTAATATCGATCTTGATACAGAAGATATCATATATTATTATCTGGATACTGATCTGGTTAATCTTCCCGGAGACGATGAAACCGACAGTTGTTATGTCGAACAATTTAACATTGATTTGGTTAAAACTTTTCTCAAATCAATTGGAAAACAAGCCTCAATATGTTTCCACAAGACTACATTAGACGATACAGTTCATGTATTGATCGAAGGTGATTCTACAATTAGAACCGGGATTAAGAGTGGGAAATATCAACCAGTTGAATATGATGTTTCGGCATTTGATAATATGAATGAAGTTCCAAATGTAAAAATTGTTATGAAGCAATTTTGTGATTCCATGAAAGGTATGTTTCGAGGAAATACCGGTTATACTTGTTTTCGAACATTTCCAAGGGCTCTTTTCCTTGAAAATTGTTCCGGAAGTGGTTCGATTACTAAGAAAGGACATTACGGTGAATATGACGGCGACCCATCAAAAGCTGATGAGAGTGAATATTTTGAAATAAAGGTTAATGTGACTGTTATGAGAGCTCTTCAAAAAATTGGTAGCATGGCACACAACAGCATTGTCAAGATCTCTTCAGAAGAAAATGGTTATCTTAAGATGACACATAAGATAGGGGATTTTGGAGAACATCATATTTATCTTATCGATACGTCATGAATTGGTATAGTATACCATCCATCAAAACCAGGTTGTTCTTTTTGACGTTTGCTTTCCTTGAGAGTTATATCAAGTCTCCAATCATCGGTAAGATATACTATTCCATTCTCTATGTTCCGTAAAACTGGTAGATAATCGTGAAATTGTTGTTCTGTATATCTAGCACAAATAAGATTTATCAATATAGAATCATTTATTTTTGTTAAGGGACGATATTTATTATAATTTTTTAGGCATGCGTTACCCATATAAAAGTCATCATATACACTGACACGGTATATGCTCTCAAAGATGAATAATTTTTTAGATTCATCTTCAATAAATTTGAATTCTTTTAGTGGTAGTATTTTACGAAGTTTAGTGATTAGAATATGTAACAGCACATTCTCGTTCATTTATAAAATATGAATTATTTTTCAATTTTCAATTTTCAAATGGTTGAAAATTAAAAAAACATTAGAATATATTTAAATGGTTATACAATACTCACAAGGACAATGCCCAGCTTGTCTTGATCAGGTTAGTCTTGGATCTAAATCTACTTTATGTTTTACATGTTGTACTGTAACATGTAATACATGTGCAATATATTTACATAAAAAAGAATGTCCAGTATGCAAAGCGCCATTTAACATACCTATAATAGAACAGATTAGAAATCTGTCCAAAGTTATTTTATTCGATATAGGGGACAATAAAAAGGGAATGGCACATGCGATGCTTGCTCAAATATATAAATTATTGAGGGATAATACCGCCAGAGACATACATCTCAAAAAGGGAGCCTATTATGGAAATGTATGGTGTTTTATTACAATTGGGAAAAACTATCATGAAAATGGAGATCTTAAGAATGCAGAAAGATGGTATCAGGTACCATTAAAAATGGGTTCATCGGCTGCAACATGGAACATAGCACTGATTTATATGAAAAGAGGACAATATAAAGAAGCGAAAGAATTATTTCAAAAAGTAAATGATGGCGAATCTCGAGAGAAAATTGCTTTTATCAATAATAAGCTATGTAAGCCGAATTCAATACCACCGTTGATACGGTCGACGATGATTTAGACTCAACTCTAATATTATGTATACCACTTTCCAATGTTTGTGCCTTGAAAATAAGGCGAACAATAGTAATTCCCCATTCATCGATATTTGAGATAAAAAATTCTGATGGATCACCAATGACACTGTCACCATCCATTACTTGAAGTGAGAGACTATCTCCATTACTCGCTTCACTCCCCAAAAGAAGTATAATAACACCAGTTATATTTCTAGCCTCATCTCCCGCAATTGGAATAAATGACAGATTATTCGTGGAGCTGTTATTTCCGGCTCCAAATAACAAAGCACCATCTGTTGTAATAGTAGTGTCATTTTTAATTTTCATCACCGAAAAACTTGTACCGATCTCATCTACCCTATAATTTGAGGATAGTAAATTAGGTACTATTGTCCTTGAATGATAATCGCTATAGATAAGTATAATAAAGATAAAAAGTATAATCAATGCCAGTAATAGAATATAGAAAATAGCGTATTCCTTCATTTTAGTTTAGGGGAAAGAAAATATTAAAACATGCCACCTAAGCGTTATCAGCGTCGAGGAGCTAAGGATCCAATTGACGGGGCACTGGCCTCACCATTTAATATTTTTAATCCACATGAAGGCAACGCGCCAATTTATGATGGCGAATCAATTATTATAGTTTCTATTGACCCAGGGATTAAAAATTGCGGAGTATATATTTTTAAATATAATATGCTAAATGGTAGAAAGAGAAGTCTATATCTAGCTAGACTTCAATTTAATCAAGAGGAGAACAATCATTATATATCTTCGATAAAAAAGTTTGAGGCACTTGAGAATAAAAGTCATATTCTTTCTAGATCTCATTATATAGTTATTGAGAAACAGATGGCTATCAGTACCCAAAACACCAGAATGGGTCAGCATTTAATTACATTTTTTTGTACTTTTCTTCGTAACAAAGGAAAACGTCCAATAATTATGGAATTTTCAAATCAAGCAAAAACAAAATTATTGAAATGTCCGTCTAAAATGAAAAAACCAGATTATAAGAAATGGTGTCATCGTAAAGCAGTAGAACTACTCGAATCTCGAGATAATGAGGAAGAAGAAAAATATATCGAGCGATTGACCGTCGCAAAAAAGAAGGACGATATGGGCGATGCTATCTGTCAAGGAGAAACGTTTATTATGTCAATAGAGACCGACTTTTACGTTTATCCTAAACCACAAAAGAAAGAAAAAGAAGAAGAAGAAGAATAAATATGTCTTTCTCAATTGTTATGCTCACTTATAATAATTATGAAAAGTTTGATCGTTGTATGAAGAGTATGTTTCCATTGTTTATGCGAGAAGATCTTCATGAGGTTATCATTCTCGACAATGGAAGTATTAAAAAAGAACTTATATCCTATTTAGTTTCAGTTAGTCAGGCGTTCAAAAAAGTGCAAGTAATATTTTCTCCAATTAATCTTGGAGTAGCTGGAGGTAGAAAGAAATTATTTAATATAGCCAAAGGAGAATACATTATTTCAGTTGACAGTGATGTTGTATTTGTAGATGGTAACTTTATGTTTGAAACGGTGAAGAAAGTTTTATCGGAAGAGAAGAATAAAAACTTTCTAATCGGCGGAGGTGGCGGTGATCATGTTCATTTTCCATCGATCTATATATCGGATGTGGTTAATCGTCTTAATTCTGGAAAGAAAAATGAACTATTATTTGTAGATGAAGTGGCCGGATGGTGCCAATGTTTTCATCGCTCTCTACTAGAAAAAGTAGAAATGGATGATCGTTTTCATCCTTTTTGGGGAGAGGATAGTGATTTTTGTATTCAGGTTAAACGCGCTGGTGGAAGATGTGCTATTTTTGGTAGAGGAATTATTGAACATAGTTGGTCTTCTTGTCGTAAAGAGGAGAATCAGGCAGATCTGCTCCTGAAATGGGAAATGGTTCTTGAAAAATGGTCCAATACTAGGAAGGGTTTTATCTTCGATAAAGAATATTATTCTATGTTATATGGCGTATCAAACCCCATACAGGATTATTTTTCAAAACAAATATTCAATGGAAGAATATATGATAAAAGCATTTCAACTCTTTTTTGTGATGGAGAAGAGAGTATTGAAAAAATGGAAAGATTATTAACGATTGATAAATTGGGAAAATATTATTATAATATTATAGAAAGCAATATAGGTCGTGGAGATATATATATTATCGATACAAAGCATAAATATATTCCAGGCGATATCCCATTGTCTGCAAATGTAATTTTTATTCATAGCCCATCATATTTATATGACACTGTTGATTCCAAAAAATATATGCATGTTTGTCTAAAAGTAGATATCGATGATCCATATATAATTCTCCTCTTACTAATGAATATTATTCGAAAATATCCCACTGATAACGTATATCTTCATAACTTTGAAATGAAGGAATATGATAAAAAATTTAATAGGAAGGGGGTGAGAAGATTGATTCGAGAGTGGGACGCTCAGACTAAAACCCTAGTTCAATTTGAGTATGAAAAATTATTAAAAACATATCTATCATATCCAATCCAGAAAATATTAAAATCTGCTCTTATGATTCCATTTGAGTATCCAAATATAGCCTCGCCAGAATACTCACCGAAACATATTCTTCCGGAGCTTTTTTGTAATGTATATACAAAAAGAGAAGGAGAAAGAGAAAAAATTTTAACTATTGTTATCGGAGGGTATAACAAATATCTCAGGGGAGATATTCTATATATAGATACTGGTTATACTATCAGTGAAGTTCCAATAGGCGTAAAATGGTATTATCGAATCGAAGATTATACTCTTCAAAAATTAATACGTTTCATAACTACCGAGTTTATTCAAATATATGATTATGATATTATAGCTGTAGTAGATATTACAAATTATAAAATTGTCAGTGATATTAATGAATTTTACAATCGTTCACTTTATCAAAATCAATGTTTTATTTTGAAGGAGCTATCAATTTTTTCATTTTCTATAACCGATTTAGACCAAATTTCAAATATTGTTAAATTTTTTAATCAGATTGAAGGAAAAAAGATTAATGATAATAAGATTAATATTGATAAATCTATCGAACAAAATATTCTTGATAAGATATTTTTTGCCGAAATATGGAATAAGAACGTAGATCGAGAAACAACTACTTATTATCGAGATGATGATTCTTTTGATAAACCAATTGATTTTCCACTTATTCAAAAGGAACATTATCAATAAAAATGCTATCTTCGATTTCTGATCCAAAAAAGATCGGTCCGGGTGTTTGGGGAACCTGGCATGCATTAACGCTCAAACAAACCTCACTTGAGGATAAAAAAATATTAATGACAACAATTCAATGGACAATCGAAACATTTAAATGTTTAGTTTGTCGAGCTCATGCAATTGAATATCTCGCCGATAATCCATTTCCTCAATTGAGCAAAAATGGAGAAGAACTTTTCATCTGGACAATTGATTTCCATAATGTTGTAAATGAACGATTAGGAAAAGAATATATTGATATTGAAGATGCTAAAAAGATATGGTCGGGAGAAAATGTTTGTCTTCAAGATTGTGACGGAGAACATCCAATCGATATTGAAGTTATGGTAACTGATGAAGAACGAAAAAGTTTTAGATATAAAACTTATTAAAAAATGGAGAATGAATTTCGGGAAACTATCTATGCATCTGGAATTGTGCTAGTTATTATTATGTTATTACTCATATTTGCTTATGAAGATATAAAGGAATTTATGCGATAATGTCGAAATTCACTGTTAATGGATTTTGAGGAGAGATATATGCATAAACTCTCCCTTCCCCATTCACGGAGAGATTGAAATTCCATGCGTTTAAAAATTGTAGAGCCTCAAGAAATGAATCAAAAACACGGGGTTCCATAACTGCATAGTTCTCACGGTGTCCGGTCATTTTTAAATAACAAAATATTATTTAAAATTCAATTTTCTCTATGTAAATACCATAATTAAGTGGAAAAATAATGCAACCGCCGCACCTAAACCAATAGACCATGCAAAAACAACAATTCTCCCTTGATCACTTAACCATTTATTGTCTGTATTATTTTCGGATGCGGTGTTTGTCTTTCTAACACCCCCACTTTCACCGGCATAATATAACCAATCTCGGTTTCCAAGAAGAGTTTGGGGCTGGAAAGTATAGAAAAATACAAATAAAACTAAAAAAGCAAAAAGGAAAATAAACAGAGTTATGTGCCATGTCTTGACCAAGACTAGATCGGTTCCTGCAAGAGACCGAAAGGTAGATTTCTTTGAAAATTTAGATTCATTCATATTTCTTTTTATGAAATATGAAAATTATTTACTTAGAAGCGTGTTTCTTTTGATTACGATACCACTTGGTAGCAGCTGTAAGCATTCCTTGAACGCGTTTAGCCTCTTCAACCTTCTCCGGGTCCTTGGTAGCAGCACGTTCATCTTCTGAAAGATACGCATCCTGAATACGATAATAGTTGCTAAAAATCATCAATGCCAGGAACATCAAACCGCGCTTCTTATCATAAACAAGATCGGTGGTGTTCTTCTTAGTACGACCGTCAATACGAGCAAAAGCACTCTTTGAACCCAGAGCGGAATCCTCGTCAATTTTCTCCTGTTTATCGGAGGAGAGACCCTCTGGAAGTTCTCTTTCAGAAAGATCCTCTCCGAAGAGAATTGGATTGGAGGTTGAAAGAGATGTCTTCATCCGCTGATCAGGGACAAAACGCCCCTTACGATCCTCCTTATCGCTTCTCAAACCATTCTCATCAACATAACGGGAGAAAAGCGAAGTAAGAATACCACTGTTAGCCATATGATCCTTGGTGAGAAGACCGATCTCACTGACAAGAGGAGAACTCTTTTCATCTTCCGGATCACTCAGTCCAAGATCCGCACCATCATAAAATGCAACAAGTTGATCGGAAACATAGAAAAGTGCAGAAAGCTTGCTGTTCTGGCGAGGAGGCTTCTTCTTTTTGAGTGCGTAAAGTTTTGGCAAATCTCCCATCTGAGACAATGCCGCCTTCAAAAAACTATTAATATCCTTTCTTCCAATCTTATGATTCTTAATCTCCAACTTATGATTTGGACCAAATCGGTAAAGTTCAGTTTGAAGGTTAAAAATGGCTCGAAAAGCGTCCCTAAAATGATCAACGCGATTGCGGAACTCAGAAACGGTGAGGGGAACCCCCTTTTTCAGATCGACTGTGGTTGGAGAAACGGCGTTCGACATCTTTTTCTAAATGAATTGTCCTTATACAAAATCAATTTTGGTCCTTGTTTAAACGGTTATTATATAATAATTTTTTCATTTTTGAAATTATACGTGAATTTGAGGAAAAATATGTATTTTTCTTTTCATTTTCAAGTAAAGCAAGCGTTTCAAAATGATTCTCGGCAACATAACCAATGATTACACTATCTCTGTTTTTGTAAAATAATTCATCATCTCCTAGATTATATAAAGTAGATGTTCCATAGTCTATAATATAGATATCAATATCAAAGACTTCTGAGACTAATTCTACATAAATATGTGAAAACCAACCATTTGATGCGAGAAACTTTTTCATTTCCGATAACTTTAGATCGGTAAAAGTATTTGAGAGTTCTTCTAGCTTCCCTCTTGAAAGATATTCATACCATATCTTTCCATCATCCTTTTTTGATGAGAGTAAATTCGATAATTCTTTTCTTATCTTTAAAACGATTGTTCGTTTGCCGTCATTTTCCATACTATTATATAGCGGAGAAACAGCCTGTATTACTGCATGTAAAAAACAAGAACCATCACCAATAGTTGGAATCTTGACAAGTTTCATTTTGATTATTCTTTTTTCTTAATAAGAGAATATATATATATGTATGTATCATTCAAATACCCATAAAACAATCGCTGAGAGGTAGGGGCACTGGGATGTGTTCTTCCTCCTTTTTCTCTTCTTCTACTACGGGAGGTGGGAGGATAAGTTTGAGTGCCGAGTCAAGCGTCTCCTGCGGATCGCACTTTGAAGATGCATAACTCACCGCCAGGGACTCGGTAATTATTCTCTGAGAAATCTTTGTCTCTCCCATGTCCGTCATAAATTTGTCGGCCTGCTCATCGGCACCGGGGCACATATGGAGGAAAATTTCACGATTCCATTTGGGAGGAGCATGACCAAGATAGAACGGGATGAAACGAGACGTAATCGCTTTGGGGAGCTTCTCGCTGTTGGTGGTCATGAAAATAAATGACTGAGGCGGAAACTTTGTTGTTCCACCGAAAACCGATTTCATGACCGGCTTCAAATCGATTCCCTTTCGCTCATGTCTTTCGATTGTGATGGTTTCTGGTTGTGGAGCATCAAGAATCGTCAGATCGATGTCGTCAAACAGAAGAATGCTTCTATCTGGAAGTGTGGCAACCATTTTCCTGAGACTGTTTACTCCAAGCTCGTTCTGAGTGACGGTATATATATTCATTCTGTAGAGATGAGCAATATGCCGGACAAGCGTCGTTTTGTAGGTTCCGTGTGGACCATAAAATAGGAAACGTCCAGCGTTGAAGGCTGCAACCGACTTATTCTCGATATTCCAGCTTTCTGCTGAAAGTTTGATTCTCTCGAGAACAGCCTCGGTATCGGGGGTCGGTATGTAGACTGGTTTGTCTATTTTCCGATCGCGACCTTTGTCCGGGAACCATTTTGGGTCATTGTCTCTGTCTGGGTATCCCCAAACATGATTCACTAAACCGTCTCCTTTATCTTTTGAAAAACTATCGAGCATTCGAATAGCGTCTCCGCTTGAAATTCTGAGAAAAATCAAAGTCATGCTCGAGGTTTGCCACCAGCCCTTTCCCCTTTCAAAATATGCATAGTAAAGATGAGGAAACCAACTTCCCTTGCTCCAACTCCAAAAGAGAACCGAACCAGATGGAAGATCGAAATGATGATCCTCGATCTCGCCTTCATCATGACCAAAATCTTTCTTGGCCAGACGAACATTCCACCCTTGAAACCTTGTTCTATTCTTGATAATATGTCTATACAGCCCCTCGGTAACGCCGGAAATCGGCGAATCATCCTTGCCATCATCAAGATAGATAGATGAAAAAAGCATATTATAAACATATCCGGTTATAGACCGAACGAGGTTGATAACAAACCCACTCATAGTAGTAGCCAATGTGCCAATTATAAGCATCAAGTGACCACTTCCCAAGATAGACCCTTCTTCGGTAGAGAAAATTGTAGAATTGAACATATTTCATATGAAATATGTTCATTGATTTTTCAATTTCAACCAATTTGTTTCTCAAATGGATAGGAAGAATAATAGACTGTTTCATAACTGTCATGCTTGACAATGGTATAATATTTATCTGGAATACATACTAGTTTAAACGTATTATATGTTCCGGATGCTTGATCTTCTCCGAGATCGGAAATCATTTCAAGAAGTTTAGGATTGTGACGTTCAATATCAATTTCAAATTCGTCAAAATATTTATCTCCCTTGTTATAGTATTCATATCCAATCAATTTAATCAATTGAGCATCCACGTTCTCTCCTTTAGTAGCTAGCCATTCGACACCGGCTTGAGAAAACTTGAAACCTCCAACTCCTTTCGAAAGAACAATAATATTGTCCGTTGGTTTCTCTTCATTCTTGCGCGATCGTGTCTCCATTTAAACAATATATAATATATATTGTTTTTCAATTTAGGCAGTCACCCAGCGTATAGACTCTGGCGTCTGAATACCCTCGTTACCGTCATATTCGGTGACTCGATAAACATTGCCATTTACCTCATGGACATGCAAGTAACTCCCTTCAGTGTAGGACTTCTCACCAAGAGTCTCGATGACACGAACCAATATAGGGTCGTGTCGAAGAACATAATAGGTCTTTTTGAGATGTTCTGGATTGGGGAGACGAGTCACAATCTCGAAATCCTCGGGAATTCCAAGACTGATCAACATCTTCTCGGCCTCTTCAGAGAGTTTGAACCCGCCATAACAACCGTTAAGAACTACCTTAGTCTTGACGAAGGACATGGTTTTTCACCTAAAAATTTATTTAATTTTCATTTTCTTCCTCTCCAACAATAGACGCACCAATTTCCAAACGCTCTTCTTGAGTCTTTGGATATGAAGTAAACCTGAATCTAGTTACATATCTCAGAATAGCAAATACTAGATATTTAGACTCTGCGCCTTCCTCGGACGGCTCGTTTAACGTAACAACCATATTACCTCCATCAAAACAAATGGCCGGAGAAAACTTTCGACCATCCTCTCGAACAAGCACATTGTTTTCCCAACTATTCATTCCAGGGATATATTGAATACCACTTAGAAGATGATAGGCTCGTTCGGTTTTGTAACTTACCTTATTCCGAAAAAGTGTCTCGATTGATGTATCAAGAGTAGTATGTTTAATCGGAGAATTCTCTGAAGGGTGTTCATTAAAGGTAAGATTTTTTGTATGTTCTGTTTCTTTTACATTAATTGCCCCCCAATCAATTCTTGTTATCGGTTGACTCTTTTTAGAGTCAAACTTTAACTGTGTCTTTTTCCCCATCAAAATTTCATTTTCATCTTCGATATAGTAAATACTCTTGGTATAAAATTCTGGTGTGCGTTCATCTTTTCCGAGACAAACGTTATACTTACATTCTTCTTTTGTGAGAGAAGTGTATAGACCTTCCATTTCTGGGATTGGAATACTCTCTACATTTCCAGATACATTGATAAGATCCATCGAAAAAGGAACATCTTCACCATCTCTTCTAATCATAATCAAATCCTTCAGTTGAAGATTAAAATCGAAAATATGTGACAAGTCATCTCTATTTCCACATAGTTGCAATGGGAAATAATCACTTCTACCTTGAGCATATGTCATCGACGGATACATAGCAATTGGCGTTGATGGAAGTGTTTCTCTCCATTCTGTCAACGCGGGAATATTACCAATATCGTGTTTCATTTCTTTCCATTCTTTACTGTGTTTCAGATCAAACTTTAACGAGGCTCGATTACCGAACTGAAGTTCTGTATCATTAAAAACAAGTCTAAATTCATTCACCATGTTAATGAATAGATCTTCGCAAAATCTAATCTCATATCCCTCAGCTGCCCGAATAGAAGGTGTTACAGTAGTCAACATAGCCCTATGAAGACCATGATATGGGTATATTTTTGAATGATAGGTAACTAGATTTGGATTGGTTGGAATATTAGTAGCCGACATAGTTTGCCAAGAGGAGAGGTACCAACTGGTTTTTTGCTTACCATTTTGATGAAAACTAAAAACATCTTCTCCAGATTTTGGTAGATGCATCACATTCATTGTAGATGAGTTTTTCAACTTTTCCTCGTACCGATTCATCTTAGCGGTCATATTTTCTTTTCTTTTTTGGAAAGGAAATCATTAAACGATGATATTCTAGATTGGACTTGGATAGAGAACCTGCTCAAACGGTACCACTACAGGTGGTTCGTTATACTTGATAAACTTTTTCTGTTCATCTTCATAATAGTAAGCATCAATCTCTTTGTCCGCATTATATATGTAAAATACTATTATCGGGCAGGTGATGATATCTGAAGATGAACCGTATTGAACTGAAGTACTTTTTTGATCTACTTTCATATAGTCCGAGAAAGACGTGTGAAGGTATTCGATGTTAACTGACATCTTATTTTTATGAAAGTAAATTCATATATAATTCGATTTTGCATATAATAAATTTTTCATTAGAAAATGTCACCATACGGATTAATTTTTATAAAAACCATTCATCATGGATGGAACATGTTGATTGGAGCATCTTTAAATATGGAGCTTATTGTATCTAGTAGATGGAATTATTTTCCAGCTACTATTACTCTTGTATCTTATATCATTTTAGATAGAAGATGTGTATTTTCATTGCTAGAGACTTATTTCTATCCAGAGATATGTCCTTGTGGTTATATGAGGGTGAATAATAAATATATAATAATGTGTATATATGCTATTCCTCATATCTATCTGATTAGAAGTGACAAAAAGAATATAGCGACGATGTTATCCATATGGCCTTTTTTGATATTATCGGAGAGGCAAGCTGGCAATTATTTTCCCGATTTCATCAATATTTCCCCGTTCATTCAATATCTGTTCTAATTTCCCATATTCTGGGATATCAATTTCCTCCAATTGTGTCATGGTATTTTCAATTGTTCCTTTTCTCAGATTTTCAAGATATAAATTATAATTAACAACCATGATATTTGAATTATTTGTAACCGAGTAACGAAGGAACTGATAGATAATCATCTCATCTTTATCTGGGTCGAGGTAGTATTTAATTTTTCCATCGTGACTGATCCCTCCTGGATAATATTTAGTATCGCTATAGACACCATCCGGTCCATAGTAACCTTCTCTTACTACAAAAACACAGATTGTAGGATAATTCTCCTTAAAATTATAATATTTCTCAACCGAAACATTATCCGACCAGGCTCTAATCAGACAAATATTAAGTTGCAACAAACTACAAAAAATATTCATTTCATCATCGTTATATGCATAATTTTCATTAGTCTGAATAATATCAATAATCATCTTTGGATCTAGATCTTCAAGGTGACGTTTCCAAACTTTAAATTCTTCGGCCATTCCAATAGCATAATCGCATCTAATTTTCTCATCTTCAAGTTCATCAGCCAACGTCAACAAATCATTCTTTCCCATTCGATAAACAATTCTAGCAAACATATATTCGCTCATAGTTTCATATTTATTTAGCGGTAAAATATTTGAAACGGAAGTGTATCCATCAGATCGAAAGAGTGACGGAAATAATGGATATGCTTTTTTTCCGTCAAAGGTAAATACTCCATTAACAATATTATCATCATCTGGATGAATGATTTTTATACTCATATCCTCAACTATTCCTTCTTTATCATGTTCAAGTTTCTCGAATGTCCGTTTGATGAGATTAGCCGAAATTTCTTTTGCCGAGAATGGAGATTTTTCTTTTAAGAAATCAATCATGCTATCTTTTAACTGAGTAACTACAGTATCGTTATCATCAGATTTTCTAAAATCCTCGACGGTTAAATAAGCAATTGATCGAATCAACATTGCTTTCTTGGAACGCAATCCGTATCTAACAAATTCATAGCCTTCCGGTAACCAATTATTTTCAACCGTTTCAAATTTATCTCTCACACCTCCAAGTGGATATGATATTTCCATTTTATCTAACGAGAGAAAACTAAATCAATTGAACCATCTTTATTTTTTCTAACCAACGGTTCATACGAACCATCATTATGTTTAAGAAGCATAACAACCCTATCATTGTCACCGATTTTTTCCACTTTTCCGTTTTCAGAATAAACATATATTGAATGTTTCAATTTATCACTTAGTTCATGAAGATCTAAATTACCGAAAGTTGGAAATGCACGATTTACCATATCGATTCTCTTTTTCACTCCACTGGAGCGATATTCATGATTCAATAATTTGAGAAGGGAATGTAATAGACTTTTCCCTTCATCAATAGATCCAATCCTGGTCAAATCATTTATATATTCAACGTGTTTATCGTCTCCAAAAGCAACATAACCTTTATTGTTTTGAATAACCTTATTGATGTCTACCGGAACACGGATAATTTTTTCTTTCCCCTCAAAATAATAAGCCGTACCATACACATGATGTCTTGCAAGTTCTTTTTCCATATCGGACATAATCGGAGCATCGGTTTCTTTCCCACTTCCGTGTTCTTGATAAAGGGAATGAAAATGGAGAATTTCGAATACTTTTTCAACGGGCGATGGTAGAAGATAATTTATTAATATTTTTCCTTCTCCTTTTCTTGCATTATAAGCGTCAATAATCTTTCTAACCATTTCAATGTCAACGTTATGAAAAAGATTGATATTTAGATCTTCGGTTGGATGAAGTGGAAGAAAGTCTTTTATATCTTTTAAAGACGAGAAAACTATTTTACGAATAACCTTATCAGTATACTCTTCATCACCAAGCCTCCCTTCATCGCCGGGTTGAGTAAAATCAATTACATATCCCTCCATATTCTTTCTCATTTTTTTTATCAGAAGAGTAAGATAGCGTGTATAAAGTCTAG
>Ga0105054_10007181_pt1 | contig 15220 bp, 7 predicted proteins | sample BON02_FD_78091 | JGI IMG/M metagenome (GOLD analysis project Ga0105054, IMG submission 78091) | Freshwater microbial communities from Lake Bonney liftoff mats and glacier meltwater in Antarctica - BON-02 (megahit assembly) | ecosystem: Environmental > Aquatic > Freshwater > Ice > Glacier...
AAAGACTTGAAGATGAAGAAGCACGCACGGCTCTGGCCGGGGCACTCGAAAACCAAAGAACGGGGGTGTACTGCTTAGAATAATAAAAGGGGGGGCGGGGCAATAAGAGCGATGACGACAATGTGTAAATGATGTGAAATGGCGCACATATTATTCCTTGCCGCTGTACAGTATTTCCTTTGTTCACATATTCCCTCTCTCCTGCCTAATTCATCTGTTGTTACCTCAATTCCGCTCCTGGTCCCACCGCTTGAGCGGGGCCTTGGGCGCGACAAGCAGAAAGGGTATGCTGTTGAGAGGCATCCTTCCCCGTACCCCTCCGAGAGAGCCAAAGCCCAGAAAGAGACCCTCATGCACGCACCGGACCTCCTCGTGCATGCGACGAAACACCCCGTCATTGCGCTGCACGTACACAAAGTGCAGCGATTCCCCACTGCTAGCAAGGGCCGTGCTGCTGCCCTTGCGGCCGTCCTTCTGCTCCTCTGCCTCAATGCGACTGCTATCCGCGCGACCGCGTCCGTCAGATTGATTTTCCGCTTCCAGCCTACCACCTTGCTGGGCCCGACTACCTTTCCGTTTGTGGAAAACCCCACCATTCCCAGCACAAGCACCCCCATCGATGCCGATCTTGCTTTCTTTGTGCCCGTCCACTTCCACCCGCTTCTCCTTCTCGTCTTCCCCTCCTTCCTCCTCCTCTTCCAACCCATAGGCACTGGGCCCTACATAGACTTCAAAGCGTCGATTGCGCGTTGTGGCGCCATGATTATAAAACGTGTTGTAGCCCTGCTTGCCCTCCGCATCAATGCCCTTGCCCAACCACCACCCCCGCCCCAGCCGCCAATGCCAGAATAAATATGCCAGGGGATAGTACAGTCCCATTGCCAAAATCTCGCCCTGCCATTCGCCGTGCAGCTGTTGCAACGTGGCGGGACGAAGGAGCCTAAACAGACATAAACACTCTTCCTTACTCAAACCCTTAATGTCGTCTGCCGTCACGTCTTGTAGGCTGTCTTTGCCCTTGCGCTCCAGCATTAGCGGCCAAAGCCGGCCGCGGCGGCATCGGGTGGTAGTGGTGCTGGCAGCGCTGCCGGCAGGATCGATGTTGTTGCCCGGACCCTGCTGACTACCGTCGGCGTCCGGCATGATCTTCTCGCCCGAGCTTTTGCGCCTTCGCAAGGAATGCCGAGAATAGAGCCAAAAGCACATCGCCATGCCCACCACCACCGACGGCAGCAGCGGCACCAGCACGGCGGTAAGCAGAAGCAGGCGGTCGTAGTACATGGTTGTCGTAATGAGAATTCACAGGGGAAATGTCAGGCCTGGATAGTCTACCTGTGATTGGTGCGGGTGGCGGTGTGGATAAAGGTGAGAGTGCTGGCAAGGGGAATTGGGCGGCGGTGAGGGGGGCGCAAGGGGAGGGCGAGATTTTCTTCCCCTGTGCCATGAGCGCTGCCCATTCCAGCAAAATCCATGGTCGCTGCCAATCTCAGGCAGAATGGTGGGGTAGGGCAAGGCGACTTGGGACAAGGGCAGCACACCATCCGTGAGGAATGGGCCGCAAGAGGGACAAGAAGGAAGGCGTGCCGAGGACTCCAGTCTGGCTTGCGCTTCCGCCGGAGAGGGAGAGGCAGCGGCAGGGCTAGGACTGGTGTCCGGCAAGGGCTTGCGACGACTCGTTGCGGGCCAGCGCACCAAGAAGCTGCTTGCACATACCAGCGTTTGGCGATGAAGAAGCCTCGCCCAAAACTCACAGTCGGTTCCGCGCCTTCCACGACCCTGCCTGGTGAGCTGGCTGTCTGGCTGCCCTGTGTCTGCGTCTGTGTGGTGGTCGTCGTGAAGTCGTGAAGTGCGTGAGGGGACAGTGGCAGTGAACAAGCATGCAGAAGCGAAGGAGCAAGCAAGGCCTCCGTCGGGTCCTCTCCCCTCATCCCTCATCCTTCTTCCCCCCCCATCGTCATCCAGCTTCCAGCATTTCCCCCCCCCGCTTCCTTAGCATCAAATAAAACGCGGCGATTTGCTTTGTGCCCTTGACTCAACCCACTAGACACAAACATGCCTGCCATTCCTCCCCACACACGCATGTCCGGAGCTGCTTCGCGTGGAGAGCCTGCCGCCCCTCTTCATAAACTCCATTCCGCCCCCGCCCTCTTCTCTCCCGTCACATCACCGGCCACTATATTTTCCGTGGGCCGTGGACTCCTGCACAGCACGCAGCTCAGTACATACACACGCTGCTGCCACACCAAACATCACCCGTACACTATCGCCGTACGACGCGTCCCTCACCACCTTACTTCCTCCCCCCTCGTCCCCCTCCCTTCCCCAACCCACACAGGCGCGGCTAAAGGACCACACCCAGCATGTCCTCCTCGGCAACCAAGAAGCGCATGTCGTCGTCGGGCGTCCAACAGCCGGCCCCATCCGCTGACATGGCCTCCGCGGCGGCTGCCAAGGCCAAGGCTGCGCGGCCCAGCTTGGGAGACGCGGACTTGACCAGCAACACCAACCACGCCCTCAACGTCACGGCCGACACGCAGGACCTTCGGCAAGTCATGGCCATGATGCAGGACAACGACGACAATGCCGACGAGGACGCCACGGTCAAGCTGCCCACCAGTGCCTTGCTGGACGATGCCACCATCCAGCTCCCTTCCAGCCTCTTGCCCGTGGCGATGACCCACAAAGCGGCCGCGGGCGAGGAGGAGGGACGTACTCCCGCGCCCGCCGCCGAGGGAAACGAGAACCTGAACTCGAGCAACGGTAGCAAGAGCAGCGGCAGCAGCAGCAGCACCGGGAAGCGAAGCAGCACCGGGAAACGTGCAAGTGTGGACGGGCTGGGGGAGACGCGAGGACCTTTGCGGGCCCTGAATGTCCCCGCTGTTGCTGCGGCCGCTGCACCTGTAGAGCAGCCCGATCGCCGGCAGACGGTAGACGCTGGGGCCTTAGAATACTTTTTCCAGGAGCTTAAGGACACGGACAACGAGAACGAAGGCGGTGGGGACGAGTATCAACAACCTGCTCCTAATGCTGCTGCTGCTGTTGCGGCGCCCAAGGCGACAGCGACGACGACGATGACCTCTGCTGCCGCGGCGACGCGTCCTTCCGCTGAGGAGCTGGCGGAGCGACGTGAGACGGCCGACCCCGAATCACTCCGATACCTGCTGTCGTTGCTCAAGTCTCCTGGTGGCACGGGGCCAGCCTCGCGGGCTTCGTTGTCCGTATCCCCCAGCAAGGCGATTGAGAAGATTTTGGGCCCTGCGCTTGCCGCTGCGGAGGCGGAGGAAGAGGAGGAGAAGGAGGGAGGGAGGGGGAGCAGCAATGCGGCAGCAGCAACAGCAACAGCACCCGCCGCTAGCAACAGCAGCATGACTAGACGGGAGCAGATGGCGGCGGCCAACCTGACAGCGGACGCCTCGCAGCTCGAGCGGCTGATTGTGGACCTGGAGACCTCTTTGACCGGGAGGGGGGGGGGGGTGGCGGGGGTGCTGGGTGAGAGCACGGCCAACTTCTTCGTGTCGCCCATTGCGCGTCGTCGGTCTAGCATCATGGCTCGGCGGTTGACGGCAGACCCGGAGTTGTTGGAGAATTTGATCAACGAGCTGACGGGAGGGATGGGACGGCGGATGAGCACTACCGCTACAGCGGCTGCAGCGGCGGTGGTGATGACGACGACGAGGACGACCACCACGACTACCACTGTTGTATCCAGCAGCAACAAGAGCCCTGCTGCTGCTGCTGCAGCTGCAGCAGACAGCAGGCGGACCACGGCCTCTCCTGGTGATATTGGCATGCTCCTCGCGGAGCTCCCGGCTGAGGACGGGGAAGAGGGAGGGGGGGAGGGAGGGGAGGGCAAGAAAGGCCGCAAGTCTCTTCGTCTCGCTGAGCAAGCCAAGGCACCTACCGGTGGAGGATTAGCGGCAGCAGCAGGGACGTTTTCCATGTCTCCTCCGCCGTTGCCCCTGCAAGGGTCCAGCCGCAAGGGCTTGCGAAGCTGCCTCAGCTCCAAGAAGGAACGCCCGTCGCAGATCCTGCCCCCTGCTTCCCCTGGCCTAGGTCCGTCAGGCTCGGCGACGAAAAAGTCGGTTGTGTTTGGGTCGCCCAACGCTGCTTACTTTAATAAGGGCTCGCCGTCCAACTCGCTCACGCCCATGACCAAACGGGACGTTGACCTGATTTTCGCACGTGGAGGTGGGGGGGGAGGGGAGGAGGCGGTGGAGAGTGAGTCGGGGGTGACGGCGGAGAACACGGCGATTCTGGCGCAGTGGAATGAGGATAATGCCGCGGGCAATGGTGGGGGAATGGAGGAAGGTGACGAGGATGAGGAGGACGAAGAGGACGAGGAGGAGGGAGCAGCCGGGGGAAGCGGCAAGCGGAAGCGTGTGAGTAAGAGTCCTCGCCCTAAGCGTCGACAGAGCCTGATGCTGCCTGCGGGGTCGCCGGGCTTTATGAACTACCGCGGTGGCCGTGGGGGAGGGGTGCGGGCGGAAGTGGACGAGGACGAGGACGAGGAAGGCGCGGAGATGGGAGGGGAGGGCGAGGTGAGCCTGGACGCGGGCTCCATTGGCGGCAACTCCTTGAACGAGAAGCTGGAGCAGGCCGAGGAAGAGGAGGAGAGCGAGGAGGAGAACGAGTGGGCGGACACGGACCAAGACGGCAATATGGCCATGCCTATGGACGTCAGCCCTGCCCCCTCCACTGCCTCCTCTCGTCGTCGTCGCTCCTCCGGCGCCTCCACCCTCAGCCATGAAGAGGAGATGCCGGACCTGGAGGACCGTTCCTCCTCCCCCAGCAACTTCCGGGCGCTCGACCAACGCACGTCGTCGCAGCTGGGTATCATCGGGGCTGCTGCTGCTGGTGCTGCTGCTGGAAGGGAGGGTGGAGGTGGGGAGGACACGATGGAGCTCGAGCAGAATTTGCAGAGCCTGGTGCAGAACACGCGGCCGCCGGCACCTGCTGCTGCTGCTGCTGCTCCTGAGGACAGGACCATGGAGTTGGAGGGCGACCTGCAGGCGTTGATGCAGCATATGGACGGTGGACGAGGCCAACAGCAGCAGCAGCAGCAGCAGCAGCAGCAGCAGCAGCAGCAGGGTGGTGGGAGGAAGAAGGCTAACATGGACATCAATTTTGGGGACGTGGACTCGGACGCGGAGGAGCAGATGTCGCAGCTGCAGGAGCCGACCAACACCACCAGCTTCAACCCGAACGGGGAGGACCTCCGTCTCTCGCTTGACTCGCAGGATAACAGCTTCGAGGAGGAGGGCGCGGGGGGCGGCGATACCACCAGCACCAGCATCCTGGATAATAAGCTGGCGGGGCACACTTTCTCGCTCAGCTTTTCGGGCAATAATGGAGGGGGGAAGGAAGATGACGAGGATGATGATGACGAGGAGGAGGAGGAGGAGAAAGAGAAGGCCGGAGGGAAGGCGGGAGGGCAGAAGCCTGCCACTTTTGACATGTCCGCGCATGAAGAGGGAGAGGAGGAGGAGGAGGAGCAAGAGCAGGAGCAAGAGCAGGAGGCACAGCAGCAAGTGGGCAAGAAGCGAAGCAGCTTGACGCGTAGCTCCACGGGTTCGGCCTTTTCCCGCCGCCGAAGCAGTGGGGGTGGGGACACGACCTCCTCCCCTTTTGCTCACATCGTGGTCGGGAACCGTTTGCGTGGCGCTGCTGCTGCTGCTGCTCATCAAGACAGCACGGACAGCCTGGCGGTCTCCGCGACAACGGCCTCCTCCACCTCAGGGGAGAAGAAGAAGCGACGCAGTTCCACTTCCTCCTCCTCCTCTTCCTCCTCCCCTTCCTCCATCTCCTCCTCGGAAGCCCGCCGCAAGAGCCTGGACGAAGCCGCAGAGACCGCCCTGGCGGATGCAGAGAAAGCGAGCGCTGCTACCCCGATCGAGTTTGACTGGAAGCGGGTGGTGGCCTTCCAGCAAGATCAAGCCAACATCGCACGCCTGATAGAGGCGGTGATGGTAGAAAGAGGGAGGGAGGACGAGGAGGAGATGGACGGGAAGGAGGGCACGCCGATGGCGCTTTTGCGTCAGGCGGCTTTGGAGGCGTTGCTGGAGAACTGTGAGAGCGTGGCGCTGAACCAGTTGCGGCGTGGGGACGAGGTGGATGGAAGCAAGGCAATGGAGGTGGAGGGGGAGGAAGGGGGGGAGAAGAAGGGGGAGAAGGGGGTGGAGTTTGAGGTGCCGGATGTGGAGGCTTTGCGAGAGGCCATGCTGGCGGCGTTGACCGTGTCGTCGGAGGGAGGGGAGGAGGGTGAAGGTGAAGGGGAAACCGCGGAGGGTCGAGCAGCAGCGATGGAGCACTTGATTGCGGCTGTCGCCCCGCGTTTGGAGCTGGAATGGCGGTCGTTTGAAAGCCAGCTGCTGCAGATGGTGCGGATGCGCGTGACGCAAGAGATGGAGGGCCTGAAGGGGCGAGGCGTGGATCTGGCGGCTGACATGGAGCGGGTGTCGGGCATCGAGGCCGAGGTCCAGGAGGCGATTGGGGTACTGCAAGCCAAGTTCAAGGTCTTGCGGGCTCAACGCAAGGATGTCGCCCGCCAGCATCGTTTGGAGGAGCTTGAGTCCCAGCAGCGAGCGGCGGCTGAGCGAGCCGTAGAATTGGCGGCGCAGGAGGAAGCGTTGAAGGCGGCGGTGGTGCGGGAGGAGGAGGCAACCAAGGCGAGGGCGGCGGCGCGGCAGATGACTGCGCAGGTCCGCGCGGCACTGACGGAGAAGAAGCGGGAGGCGGAGGCCGTGCAGGCGGTCGAGGAGAAGGGGCGGGTCTTGCGAGGGTTGCACCTGTGGCAGCCTTTGGTCTTGACAAGTGAGGAGCTGTCGTTTGCGTGTGCCCACCCCGATGGGTCTCTGACGCAGGTACACCTGCTGCTCAAGGGAAGTGGTTCCGGAGTCTCTCGAAAGGTGGTGGTGACAGACGCCCTAGTCACGCACACGCCCCCCACCCCCGGCCGCAGCAACCGCGACCAAGCCGGCCGCGTGCTCTGTGGGCCCAACAGCGGCACCCTCCTCCTGCACATTCTACGAAGCTTGTCCGTCTTCACCTCCACCGAGCCCCCTCCCCCCCTGCCTTCCTTCACGGTTACCACGGCGGCAGGCAAGCGTGCGCGGGCCTCGCCGGCTCAGGGCGTGCAGAGCTGGTCGTGGGAGAAGCTGAGTGTGAACATGGCGGAGGTCCCGGCGGCGTTGGCACGATTAGAGCGTTTAATGGGTCGAACCCACCTGCTGATGGAGGCGGTGGCACGGGTGGAGGCTGCTCATCCCTGCAGTTTGGTGGTGGGGGAGTCGGCGATCCGCTCGGAGGGGTGGGTGGAGGAGTGCTTGTATGGCGCGTGCACGACCTGTCGGTTTGATCACGGGCAGAATGGAGGGGGAGGGGCACCGCACATCCGATTGCCGCACTGCTCGGCTGTGCTGGTGGCGACGGTCCAACCACCCACCGTCAAGAAGGGCGTGACCCACCCCGCCGTGCAGGCGAAATTCCTCCTCTCCCTTTCGTTTTTGGCCAGCGTGCCCCTGCGGCTGGAGCCGGCGCTGGCTGCGAGCAAGCTGGGGTGTTTGCAGAAGGTGGAGGGGCTGCTGACGAATCGTTTGGGGGTGCCGCCGCATCACCCTATCAGCATTCGAGGGCGGGAGGGGTGGCAGGCGGCGGGCATGCTGGTGGAGGCGTGTCGAGTGCTGAAGGAGGAAGGCGGACTTTAGGTTCGCTTTTTCGGGTTTTGCGTGTTGATGTGTGTTCGTATGTGCTGAGAAAAAGAGAGAAAGAAACAAGAAAAGAGAAGACTTGCGAAGGGAAGGAGAGCGAGACGAGAGGCGTATTTGCCGAACCTACTATGTACAAGAGTTGAAAGGACGAGAAGAGAAGACGGAAACATGAATGGAAGGTATGAGTGGAAGGAGAGAAAATGAGTAAGGCCGACGCCAAGTCCCGTTGGTGTAGATGGGTGGCGTGCAGATGCCGAAAGAAGCAAAAAGGAGTTGAAAAGAGTGACAGAGATCCGTGTTTGTGTGTACGCATGTGGTAATTGAAGAAGAAAAGCGGAAGTCTCTTGAAAAGGAAAGGGAGACTGTGCGAGACTAACAAGACGAAACACAAACAAAAGGCAGAAGAAAAGGGCTTCCCCGGAAAAAGTAACGACCGAGTCAAGGGAAGTAAGAAGAAGAGCTACGATAGGCCGACGAGAGCACGACAGAAAGCAACATGCAACGCACAAAAAGAAGAAAAGGAAGGTCCGCGTGTGAGCTTTATTGATGAACTTGGTTTGTTATTTCTTTATTTCTGTTCATGACATGCTCCATGTCTCCATCCAGGACGGATCTCAAGTGCGGCGCCATGCATTATTCCCCATGCTGGCTATGACGGCCATCTATCTACCTTTGATCATGGAGTGGGAGAATAGAATTGGCGGAGTGGTTGTTAGAGTCAAGACTAATCAACACGCATTACGACGTACACATACAATGAAATGCAAGAGACAAAAGTACAGAGAGTTTATTCGATGAAATTGAATTTATCCTTTCGACCGCCGCAAGGAAGGAGGGAATAGCTTCCATGAGGTTTGTTTTGGAAAGGAGCCTACATTCGTTCTCACCCATTCCAGTCAAGAAGTTTTGTGTCTATTGTAGAAGTAGACAAAGCTTGTGCCAAGGAGCGGGTTGTTTTCGTGTGTCGGTGCGCACGAGAGCATTGATCATAGACAAAAGGTGGTGGGGGAGGAAAGCGAGAAAGGAGTAGAGGAACGCATGCATACACGAATAGCTAGCTAGGGATGCATATGATAACAAGTTGCGAGGCAGACATGCGGGGGTAGCCGTAGCCTCCCTCTACACACACACATTCTGACTCACCTGGGGCGCAGCAAGCAGGCAAGACGCGCTGGCCGCTGGCTGGCAACGGCGTCGAAAAGCTCAAGGCGGGGTCAGGTCTAGCGGCGTAGGGCTAAGAGGCAGACAGGCACATCAGTCCATCATCATGATCATGACCTCCCCACCATCCACACATCCACTCACTTACCTTTTGGTCGTGCAGCCCTTGCTTGCCAGGCACAGGTCGCAGCCGGCCGGCGGCACTATGACGTGCAGGATGAAGAGGACATGGACAGCGTGTATAGAGCGTCGGCGTGGCAGTGCTTGGTCTTGTGGGACGGTGCAGCAGCCAAGAAGTCGGAGGCAGGAGGTCGTATTGTGTGTGTGTGTTTGATGATGAAACGTGCCCCCTTCGTTTGTTTAGCACCCCATTCACCCACCCATCCCACACAAACCCCACAAATCACAGGCGCGCCATGGCGTTCTGGAAGCCGGGGGCCGCGGCACCCAGGCTGGGGGTGGAAAGGCCGGTTGGGTTATCGGAAGCGGACGCCGGCAGCACCGTCGGGTACAACCCTCGCAGCACTCTCCCCCTCAAGCAGCAACGCCTCCTGCTGCCCATTGCCCAGGCCCGGACCGGCATTTTGTACGCCCTGGAGCGCTACCGCACGCTGGTGCTGGTGGGCGAGACGGGCTCGGGCAAGTCCACGCAGGTGCCGCAGTATTTGTACGAAGGCGGGTGGACACAGGGTGGGAGGGTGGTGCTCTGCACGCAACCGCGGCGCGTGGCGGCCATCACGGTGGCCTCGCGCGTGGCTCAAGAGATAGGCTGCACGCTGGGACGACAAGTGGGCTATGCCGTGCGGTTTGACAGCCGCGTGGACGAGGGCGGGACGCGCACGGCCATCAAATTTGTGACGGACGGACTGCTCTTGCGGGAGACGCTCTACGACCCCTTGCTGTCCGCCTACTCGGTCATCATGCTCGACGAGGCCCACGAACGCAGCATGTACACCGACGTGCTATTAGGTTTGTTGAAGAAGGTGCGCAAGCGCCGGCCTGAATTGCGGATCATCATTTCGTCCGCCACGGCCGACGCGGAGGCGTTTAGGGACTTTTTTGAGACGCACACTCACAAGCCTAGCAGCAGCAGCAGTGCTAAGACCGGTGATGATCAAGCCAGTGACACGCACGACGCCACCATCATCAGCATCATGGGGCGCCAGCATGCCGTAGACGTATTATACCTGGAAAAGCCGGCGCGGAACTACTTGCGGGCGGCCGTCGAGACAGTCCTCTCCATCGTTCAAGGAGAAGGCCGGGGGGACATCCTCGTCTTCTTGCCCGGCATGGAGGAAATCGACCAAGCCGTGGCCACCACCAAAGAGCACTTGGGCGCGCTGGGCCACGGGGTGGAAGACGCGGTGCTGGTCCTGCCTTTCTATGCCTCCTTGCCGCAGCACCTGCAGATGAAAGCTCTGGGACCCGCCCCGCGGCACGTGGAGCGCAAGGTCCTCTTTGCCACCAACATTGCCGAGACCTCGTTGACTATTGACGGCGTCCGATTTATTGTGGATACAGGGTTTGTCAAGCTCCCTGTGTATGATGTACGGACGGGGTTTGAGTCCCTCGTTACCACGCCAGTCTCCCGGGCCAGCGCTGCACAACGCGCCGGGCGAGCAGGTCGCACAGGACCTGGGAAATGCTTCCGACTTTACACAGAGGAGGCTTTTACTAAATTGCCCGCACATACTCTGCCGGAGGTGCAACGGAGCAACCTAGCGTGGATGATTCTGCAGCTGAAGGCGCTGGGGATTGACGAGGTCATGAGTTTTGATTTTATCTCGCAGCCCTCGGCCGAGGCGATGATGCGGGGTTTGGAGCTGCTTTACGCCCTTGGCGCCCTAGACGACCGCTGCCGTCTCACCCCCGAGTTGGGCGAGAAAATGGCCGAGTTCCCGGTGGAGCCTCGTTTGGCCAAGGTATTGCTGGCCTCGTTCGATTTTCACTGCACGGAAGAGGCGCTGACGGTGGTGGCCCTCCTCCAAGTCCAGAACCTGTGGACGAGCCCTAAGGGCCGCGAAAGCCTAGGGCTGCAAGAAGAGTCCATGTCCGATTTGGCGCGGCGGGAGGGAGACCATCTGACGCTGTTGCACATCTATCGAGAGTGGGAGGAGGCGGGTCGGTCCACGGCATGGTGCACCGAGCACTTTCTCAACCCACGCAGCTTGGCCCGCGCGAGGGAGATTCGAGGCCAGCTCCGGAAATACCTGGAGCGATACAAGCCACCCGGCAGTGTCTTTGCCTCGTGCTGTGAGGACACCGAGGCTTTGCGCCGCTGCATCATGGCGGGGTTCTTCTTCAACGCGGCGCGGCTCAAAAGTGATGGGCGGTATTACACGGTGCGAGGCCAGCATCCTGTGGCCCTTCACCCTACTTCTGTGCTGGCCAAGTACGGTGCGCCCGCCGAGTGGGTGGTCTTCCACGATGTCGTTCTTACCACTGAGCCCTTCTTGCGGGATTGCTCTCGGATCCAGCCCCTGTGGTTGATGGAGCTGGCGCCGCATTTCTATGCTTATGGCGGCGGAGGACGAAAGACAGGGCCTAACCTGGTGAAGTAAAAAAGAAAAGACAGAAAGCAGGCACTCTGATGGGTGGCTTTTGTGCAGCAGGATTCATAATTGTAGGATTTTCACAAAGTGCGTTGGAACGCGCCAAGAGCAGGAATAATGACACAAGAAAAGTGATGTAAAAAGCGAGGCACTTTGTACAGCAAGAAAATAGATTGAAAAAAGGAGGTAGAGTAATAAGCGTGCGTGTTTTTTAATCTCCATTACTTTCCGTTTTATTTGTTCATTTGAATATGCATCATTATCAGTTAATGTTTCTTCTCCTCGCCGTCCTCATCGCGGTGGTGTGTGTGGAAAAGAAAGGCCTTACACTCTCACAAGCCTTCTATATATGGTTGATAAAAAGGAGAACATACGCAGCCGTCCATATGCATCTAGCGCGCTCGTGTTTTATATCCTCTCTCTCGACCCAAGATACAGCTCCATCCTCTCGCCTTTTCTCGTCCGCCTGCATCCTGATCAATAGTACTTCACAAGAGCAAAATTGTGTTTGTTGTCGTCGCCTCCTCCCCCCTCTCTCTCCTACCAAAACGCCGAAATGATGGAATAGAGCAAGGTGGGTGCTTCCTTTGATGCCAAGGGAAGCGCTGCCTCTGACCCGGCGCCATCCTTAGCTGAGCCCCCAAGGTCTTTGGACTCTGATTCTGGAATGGACGGAAAGCAAGGAGGTGGCACTGGTTTACATCGCGCTTCCTCCTCCGCTTCTGCTGCTGCTTGCTCCCGTTCTCGGTCCTGCTGCTTTTGCCACCGTCGACGCTGCTCGACTGAGGGAGAGTTCTCGAGTCGACCAGCGCCCGAGACCAGAGCAGCAAGGCGCAATTCGGTAGGGGTGGTGGGAGTGGTAGCCCTAGAATGAGAAGAAGAAGCACCACCACCGAAAACCTCCTCAAAGGCTTGCGGCCGCCGCTTCTTCTGCAGCAGAGACTGAGGGTCGTTCATGCCGGACGAGGAAGCGAAGGAGGACAAGGCGGGGGAGAGAGGAGGCATGAGCTTGCTGGGGGACCTGCCGGAGGGCGAACTGCTGTTGCTGCCGCTCCCACCAATGCTGCTCTCTCGCAACATGCGTGTCCTCGACTTGGAGCGTCGTGCTTCGGTGTTGTTACAAGGAGGTGGCTGGTCACCGGGATACTCCCAGATAGGGCGCATGAGGCGGCCGTGGTAATACTTCTCTTCCTGCACTCGAATGGTTTGGTCCAAGGCGTGCTGGCAGGGGAGGGAGGTCAGGAGCTCCCCGTGGGAGAAGTCTTCCCACCAGATAATCTCGAGGTCGGTGCAGTTGTCCGTGAGGTACTTGCGGATGGCCGGGGCCGAGAGCAGAATGTCATCGCTCGCCAGGCCCACCACCACAGGGCAGTGAATGTCCTCGGCGTGCAAAATCTTCTTGTGCCACCAGAATTGCCGGCGCATGGCGTTGGCGATGGTCAGCTCGCGGGAGACGACGTAATGAAGGCCATAGTCCAGGACGCGCTTCTTGATCCCCGCCCCCGTGAAAATGCTGGGCGCTTTGGGTAGGTGCGAGGGGGGATCATGGGGCAGGCGGTAGAGGAAGTTGAAAGGCGTGTTGGGGAGGCAGAGCAGGATGCAGACGGGGTCGAGGAGCACGGCTTGCTTCACCTCCTTCCGCATAGCACGTAGCACCCACCCCGCCCAGATGGTCCCGTAGCTGTGCCCGGCCACCACAAAATGTTGAATGTGATGCTTCGAGCAGATTGCCTTCACCGCTATCGTCACCTCGTCCTCGGACTTGGCCTGGAAGGCCTCTAGCGACATGGCGATGTGCGGAATTTCCACCAGCACCGCCGAACGCCCTTCACTCAACAAGGTGGTCAGGCCCGCATAGGCGCACTGCCCAGGGCTCACGCCATGGAAGAAGACCAAGGGCAGCTGCCGGGCCGCCTTGGGCCATTCCCGGCTGGGGCGGTACCAGTAGATCAGGCCTTCGTGTTCGAGGCGCTCGAAGCCCTGCAGACGGAGCACGCAATTGCCAAAGAAGCGAGGGACGTAGGTGACGCACAGATAGACGCAAAGCGGGCGATGGATGACCTCGAGGGGTTCCAGCGTCATGCGCAGGGTTCGTACGTCCGTGTTGAGGCCGTGCTCGAGGTGGAGTTCGAAGCGTTTGTCCACCATGTCGACCATGCGCATGATCATCGTAAAGTCCTTGGGGAGGAGGCTTTCCACGCTTTCAGAGAGCAAGGCCCAGGCGAGGAATTGGGCGACGTTGCCCCTTTTGAGCTCACCGAGAGTCGCAGAGCCGCACCACCGCGTCAAAAAGGTCTCGAAGGGGTAGACGCCTCGCACACTGTCCACAATGTCCATCACCTTGTGCACGTACTCCTCAGGGTCGTGTTGGCTTCTGCTCGGAGTGAGGGAGGGAGGAGTGGTGAATTAGGAGTGGAAGGAAGATGAGCGATGATAGTTAGAAGAGGTATAATGATTAATCTCAAGGGGGAAGGCATGCTTGGTGCTCTTTAGGGGAATAGGAAAGGAAGAAAACTTTCAAGCCGAGCCTCCCTCCAATCCACACATACCGTTCGGGCAATGTGAGCACGTCCAAGCGGCGATGCACCACGAGCATGAGACCATAGAAGAGGGCCTCGCACATAAGCCAGCATATGAGGAGGCAGGGCACTAGTAGCTCCAGCGCCTGTATTGGTGTCAAGCTGTCACACAAGCCCAGTAGAGCCCATGCCCAGTCGTCGCCCGAGGCAGGCAGGTACGCCAACGCCGCGGCAGACGCCATCCGGCAAAGAGCCCGCGACGAAACAAGGGGCCTCGGCTGCTAGGCACGCCCTGTAAATGTGGTAGTGGTTGTGTGAAGATGGCGTGAGAAGAAGGATGGTGTATCAAATCAGCAACCGAATGCGCGGGGCTGGCCTTGGCGCAAGGAATCACTCACACGCACTCGTTTTTGAGTCGGGCATGGCCCACGTCTGGCGTGAAACGGCAAGGCAGGGGCTGGGGGCCCAGATTCGGGGGTAATAGGGTGCTGTTTTTGTGTGGATGGTGTGGATGGGATTTCTGGTGGAGTTAGGTGGGCTGCGTGAGACTGGCAAGTTGGACACGACGATTTGAATCCCGGGCCTGCCGATCTGGCAACGAAACGGAGCTCTCCTTAACGTCAATCGGTTGCCGTGCTGTTCTCTGTCGAAGTTCATACACCAGTAGGGGGGGGGATGAAGGCTTTGCTGCTTCTTTGTACAAGAACTTGGTGGAATACAAACAGAGACAACATCTGGGTCAGAACTCTCCCCGTTTTTCACTCAAAGTCGTATTAAAAGCAAAGGGTAATGCCGGCCTGCCAGCCTCGCGGCGCGACGAATCGTGCCGCAAAGTATTGATTAACGCTGCAATGGATTTTGTTTGTCCTTTGATCCTTGCTCCACCTTTTAGTCCTATTCATTCATCGTTGTGAGTCTTGAATGTTCTCCTATGCGGAAATCGTCCAAAGCGTTAGCCCTCTTGAGGCCAGCTTGCCCTCCAGCCTTCCGCCCCGCAAGCCGCACTGCGCATTTTTCACAACCAAACTAAGCAGGAAGTGTTCAAACCATGGCCGTCTTATTCTTAATGATTTGTAAGCTTAAAAGCCGCTTAAAAGCCGCACACAAACACACACACAAGAAGCGCCGCGTCTCATGTGTGTTTTGACGGCCCGGCCCCGCCGTAATCGGTACCAAGAATACTAGTCGATACTAGCGGTACCTACTAGTCACTTACTACCTACTGGTAGTTTGGCTCAAGCACCTGGTACCTGTGTTTCAATGTGGAGGATTGTGATGACGC
>Ga0105054_10007184_pt1 | contig 15216 bp, 15 predicted proteins | sample BON02_FD_78091 | JGI IMG/M metagenome (GOLD analysis project Ga0105054, IMG submission 78091) | Freshwater microbial communities from Lake Bonney liftoff mats and glacier meltwater in Antarctica - BON-02 (megahit assembly) | ecosystem: Environmental > Aquatic > Freshwater > Ice > Glacier...
ATAATCCGGTTTAAATTCCGAATTATTCTATTTACTACTCTTTTCAATTCGTCTCTGATGATCTTGCACTAGCTTGAAGGCTGTTTGCTTACCAATTTCATCCACCATGTCAAAACCACTTTTGTTCGTCATCATAACTTTTCTAAACTCACTATAAGCGGCAGCGAATTTTTCATATTTACTTTCCCCAAACCAAGCACCAATTTCAATATTTTTTAATTGCTGAGATTCATCTCCCCAATAACTACTGTGTAAGTAGTCCTTTTTCATATTCTCAACAGCTTGGAGAACTTTACTTTTTTGTAAGAGTAAGACATGATATGATGAAATGATTTCTTTTGGATAGGACTCAGCGAATGTCTTCACTTTTTCATTGTAATGATCGACAAATGCTTGAGCAATATTCGAATTGCTTCCTAGGTTTTTAATGCTACTCATTAGTTCTTCCTGCAGGTATTTTTTTCCCTTGTCGGCATGTGTCTCCAGTTCCTTTTCGGGTTTAAGTGACTCTCCCAATGAATTGAATGCATTATATATTTCAACCCAATTACATCTATTGTCAATGAATTGATTGTAAAACTGCAAATTTGCTAATGCAATATTATTAAACTTTTTAGATTCAGAGGGGTTCTGATTATCATTATTATAAACTTCTACTCTTCCAGCTTCTGCAGTTTTGATAACGTCAATTGTTTCTTTCTTTTCTTTCTCCTCGAATCTATGACTGTAGTCTAAATCTAATAATTGTTCAATGGTAAGTCCTTGAGCCTCTTCTTTAAGAGATGGATCAATTTGTTCATCCAACATTTGCCTATCGGCCAGGGCAGTTTCGCCCATATCCGGATCAGATTTTTTAGTGTTAGAAAATTCGAACTGGCCAAGTGATTTTTCACCAAGCGTCAGACTAAACTGTTTTCGGAAGAAATATAGGGCAGTGGCCACAATATCTAGATAGGCTCCAACTTTAGCTTCTCCTTTAATATCATAGATAAATCCAGAGTCTTCTTTTATTTTCTTTTCAGCTGGTTGTTCTTCTAATGGGAAGTCCTTTTCGTAACCGATTTTAGTAATCATATCGAATTTACCTGCAGCTCTTAAAAGTAAAGCCAAAGCAATAAGAAGCTGGCTTCCTCCTTGAATACCCCCAAATACCCCGCCTTCAACATTGGCGGCGAATTTCGTTTTGGCCTGAAGTATAACTGAATTTTTTTCACTGTCTAGTTCAATAACAGCTGCAATTTCATTAGCAAATTTGGCTCCATACTCGATATAGAGACCAAAAATGGCTGAAACGGCAGGAAAAACTGGAATAGTGGCGCTCAATTCATATCTGGAGCTAGACCAATTATCTCCAAGTATTTCACTTATTTTATTCAGAGGGTTAGGCATTTTCATTTCAGCCTTACCCGAAGTAATATGGTAATCTGGAGAAATAGATTCATTGAAGCTTAAGCCCACATCACCTTTAATTTCTCCAGTACTTTTAATTCCTAGATATTTCGGCAGGTTAAGGCTAATTGAACCATGTGCATTCACTTTAAAACCACCTTCTTTATCTTTTACTATTTTATATTCTTTGGGTTTGAGACTAAATACCTTTACGTTAAACTCGCTGCCCGAAGCTTCTGCTGTTAGTTCTTCAAAAGCAATACCATTTTTGTCGACAGCAATATTCTTTCCTTTAAAGGTTTTATTGAAGTCATTAATGCCAACTTTCAAACTAAGCTCTTCTGCATTAATTTTGGATTCTTTTGAGTTGAAGCTAAATTTTTCGGCTTCAACTTGCTGGCCTAATAATTCGAATTTTAAATTGCCATTATCTATCGAATAGTACTTTTCACCTTCAGGGCTCCAGTGGATTTTTACTTCTCCATTAGTTTGAAAATTATCTAGTCCAAGAAGAGAAACATCGGTATTGAAGTCATAAGTTGTTTTTCCCTCGAATGCCTTCAATTTTTTAGAATAGGAAATACTTGTTTTCTTCAGACTAAAAAAACTATAATCAACATCAGGCAGCTCACCTTCAATTTTTTCGTAATCAAAGTTATTTTTAGTGATAGAACCTCCAAATACAGAAAGTGCAACAGTATTATCAAAAATGTCAAGGACTCCTCGCGCTTCCTGAACGGAGAATTTCTGTGCGCTGTAATTATAGGCTATACCATTTAGTTTTAGGCTCAGCCCACCAATATTAGCTTCACATCTGCCATTCTTAATTTTAATGTTATCAATATTATTTTGCTCGTCGAATCGAACTGTGGCCCTGCCTTTGGCATTTGAAAGATTGCCAATAGTCAGATTCAGTTGACCTGTAAACCAGTATTTGCCGGAAATGAAATTGAAATTAGCTTCTGGCTTAATAATTGAAAATCCAAGTTCAGTATTGAAATCAGAACCCATTATAAGGCCGGATTTGGTAAGACGTTTATCGGCAGCATTTATTTCACCTAACTCAGACATGTACAACAGGTTTACCGAAGGAGGATATGTGCTTTTATATAGTTCAACAAGCTCAATTAAAGCACGGTAGTCAACAACTCCTTTTTGAAAGATCTCTCTATTTGTAACAGGGTCACCAAAAAAGGTCTTTATATTAATTTGAAGGTTTTTATATTTATCAATAATTTCAGGGTAATTACTGGTGGTTTGATTTAAAAATTTGGAAACGGACACTCTTTTTAATTTTTCGTTTTCGTCTTGTTTTTCCCCTGAAGCTTCTGCTATGGCATGTCGCTCTAGCCAAGTTTGGGCAAGTGGCTTTAATTCTTTTAATAGTGACTGCTTCTCGGCCACATCTTTAGATTTATTGAATTCTTCGGCTTTTCGAGATAACTGCGAGTAGGTACTTTCATTTCCAATGAACCGATTAAATCTGGCGGTCAAAGTCAACTCGCCTTGAAGCTTTATTTGAGACTCTTCCCCCATATTGGCGCCACTTTCTTTAAGCTCATCCAATTTTTTCTTATGATTTTCAGATTTCGGCTCTACTCCCTTTTCTGCCTTGATATTATATTGGTCATCATCCGCTAAATCAAAGGAATCTGCATCAGTTGGCTTTACTTTTTTTTGTAATTGAGTCGTCTTTGTCCTCGTATTGCCGGATGCTACAAAAATCGATTGTTCTTGAATAGGCATATTTAGGGCCTTTGCGCCCATTATATCCGCCTCCTGCTCAAGACCTACATCATCATTTATATCCACTTTCCCCTTCATTTGCATAGTAGGCTTTACGCGTCCCTGCTTTTGCTGAACTACATGCCAGGCTTCATGGGGTAAATGCTTTTCTTGTCCCGGGCCTAAGTGAATGTCGGTGCCTTGGGCATAGGCCTGAGCTTGCAACTGTACTGGTTTATCGGAGTTTCGATGCACCTTTATGTCATCCATGGAATAACCAGATAAGTTTTCCATGCCTGTTTTTAAATTATCAGGCAGACCCTTGTCGTTTGCTTTCTTTTGAATAGTCTGCTGTTGCTGAACAAAATTATTGTTCGTCACCGCTTGTAATTGAGCAGTTTGTTTTGTCTGTGAGCTCTTGTTAGCCATGTCCTGAAAAGCTCTCATTTGTGAAACTCTAGGACTATTGTTAGCCATCTCTTGCAATTTTCTGTGAGAGACCACCTCAGGCCTATTATCAACAAACTGAAAAGTAGACTCACCACTGCTCTGCATCTGAGATCCACCATTCGAAACCGATTGGCTTTTATTCTCTTGTGTTTTGTTAGCGTGAGTATTCATGAATGTTTAAATATCCTGGTTATATTACTTTAAGTTAAAACAATTTTCAATTTAAGTAAATTCTGTAGATTATAAAAAGTGTAATTACAAAAATCAAGTGCTTGTGTAGGCTTTCGGTGATTCTTGCAACAAATCTGAAATCAAACTTTGATGATGCTTTTACCCGTCGTTTTCAGTTAATGATTTATTTACCAATGCCCACACCGGTACAAAGAAAACGTCTTTAGAAACAGACATTATCTAAAAGAAACTTGAATGGATGATTACAACCTTGATGAGATCTCTAAAAAATATGAGATTCCGGGTGAATCTATTACAAATATGAATAGATTTAGCTCGATGAAGGCCTTAAATAGATGAAGCAATATTATCTCAAAATTTGATATTATTGATGGTATTTATATAGAATTTGGTAAGAAAGGTATAATAGTTTAATCATGAATTTTGTTGATAGATCTATAATTTATCGCTTTCATCAAGAGCGAATTGAGATGTTCGGTGAGGGTACAAGTGCGGCCCTTGGATGGAAATCAGATGAAAGTCAAACCGTTCGTTTTGAAATTTTATCTCAAATAGGGGATATGACGGGACTTTCAATACTTGATCTGGGCTGCGGACACGGAGATCTGTGTGCATTTCTAAGAAGAAAGTATTCTGATCTTCGCTATGCAGGTATTGATCATATGGAAGAGTTACTTGACGTGGCAACATCCAGATATGGTTCATTACCCGACACTACATTCTATTTGGGAGATTGTTGGTCGGCAGATTTACCTAACATGGATTTTGTATTAGCCTCTGGTTTATTCGCTTATAAAAATAGTCAGCCTGACTTTATATATAGAATGATAGATCGTTTATTTGCATCCTGCCGTCTAGGCACAGGCTTTAATTTGTTGAAGAATGTTAATGATCCTGAAGGGATATTGGTCAATTATGACCCGCAGGAAATTCTAAATTATTGCCGTCAGTTAAGTCAAAAAGTTGTGTCAAGAGAAGTATATGCAGAGGATGACTTTACGATCTTCATCTATCGATAGACTTCGCTCTTAAGAAATTCTGGAATTAAGTATCTTTAATGCTTATCTCTCTGAGCTGATAAATTCTAATTTATTCAGTGGCTTAGACGGTTACTCTTAAATTAATTAAAAAGACTTAGCACTTTTCATTTGTAATGCTTTTTCCCCCATAACATCGGCTTCATTTTCCAGTCCTGCATCATCATTAACCGGTACTCCGTCTTTCATTTGTAAAGTGGGTTTAACTCTTCCTTGCTTTTGCTGGGCTACATGCCAAGCTTCATGTGGAAGATGTTTCTCCTGACCAGGACCAAGGTGAATATCAGTTCCCTGAGCATAAGCATGGGCTTGAAGTTGGGCAGGTCTTGAAGAATTATAATGAACTTTAACATCATCCAGTGAGAGGCCAGAAAGATTCTCTACACCTGATTTCAGACTATCTGGTAAACCTGTTTTATTAGATGACCCTTGTACTTCTTCCCTTTGAACAGGATTATTATCAGTTCCTATACTTGTGATTTTAAACTGAAATGCTGCTTTTTGTGTGGTATCAAATTTACCTTGCAAGGGTTCTTCTTCAGCTCCGGCTCTTTGAACAGTTTCAAACTTTCCTTGAAGAGGTTCTTCTTCCTCTACTCTTTGTAGGGTATCAAATTTTCCTTGTAAAGGGTCTTCTTGCTCCATGAGCTGAACAGAACCTTTTTTCATTTGTAATTCCTCCTCTGCTTCTTGTCTTTGTAATGCAGGGACAGCCGGAAATGAAAAGGCTTTTCTTAAAGCTACCACTTCAGATACTGAGCTATTGTCGGAATTTATTTTTTGACTAATCTTCTTTTGATAAGACATGATCTGAAAATGGATAATGTAATTTAATTAAAAATTCAAGAAAAATTGTAATAAAATTATCAAAATTATCAAAAATTAAAACTAATGCAATTTATTTTATGCTCAAATCTGCTTCAGAGAAGCCCTTTATAGCCTTTAAATGAATTAGTTAAATTTGTCACCGTAGGATTTTAAAGACTAGCAGTTAAGATTTTAACTTTCTTTCTGCCATTTATTCTACAATATGCCTGTTTCTTATGCTCAAAGCAGATCTTTTTTACTGACATTAAAACTCCTTCAAGAATTAGTATCCCGTATTTTACCTCTCATAAACCCCAATAGTCCCCGTATGTAATTTATCAGCATTTGCTTTACTATCTGCAATGAAAAGCTTTCTTGAAGAGTATCCGGCAATACCAAGCGATACATTAAAGTCACTTTTATCCAGAATTTGAAATTTAGCATCAGTTTTAATCAGTTTAGGATTGCCGTAGCAACCAAACCACCACTGATTTTCATAAAATTCAGCTGTTTGAATTCCCTTATAGGTATAGCCACTTGTAATGACATGACGTTTAATAAACTTAAAATCCATATTATATTCATAGCTATAATTTTCGTTGAAGCCCTCTGGTAAACCTCCAATTACAAAAAAATTATCTTCGCTAAAAGAGATACCACCGGCACCATAAACCAGTTCAGGTACCTTATACCTGGCCAATTCTTTAAGGGCTTTTGCGTCATAGACAAAAACCCAGAAATCCTCTTGACCCTGAAGCTCGTTAAATTTACCAAGGTTAACCGCCACATATACTTTTGCACCCACATAACACAAATCACCATGATGATATAAAACCTTTATCCGATTCAATGCCTTGCCTTTTAAATCTGTTCTAACCAGCTCATTGGTAAAACTCCAATAGATGCTATTTTCCTTATCAGTGCTAATACCCTGTAAATGCATAGGGTAGAGGCCTTAGCATTTGATTGTGTTTGTTAAATCATATTCATAAAGTAAACTATCATTTCTTGTTCTTTCAGAGAAAACTGAGTCTTTTGCCTCACCTGTTATCATATCAAGGGTTGGGATCAGTAAAAAAAATATACACATTATGCTTTTCATGTTAGAGTATCTAAAATATAGGACAATTATTTTAAAACATATATCACCATCAAATTGTTATCAAAAGGCAGATTAAGATTTTAAATCGTACATTTATGTGATAAAATTTAAGTATTATTTTAAAAATTCGCATTGTATTTATCAATTAAAACCAACACATATGAAAAAGACGTCAATTTTATTCGCTTTAATTGCTACTTTATTTTTATACAGTTGTAATCAGGGAGAAACCCAGAATACGGAAACTTCTGAGGAAAGTGGGACTCTTGATTACACCTGTTATACCGCAGTATTTGAAAAAGATACCGCCCATCTTAAGATTCAGACAGATACAAGCGGTAAAATTACTGGTGATTTTACAATTAATTATGGCGAATTAAAACCTAATTCCCTAGAAAAGGGTAGTAATGTGGGTACAGTTGAGGGTAAATTTAGCGGTGATACTCTCTTTGTAGATTATACACATACCAGTGGTTCGATATATAAAGAAGGATTTTTAAACCCATTGGCATTTTTGAAGGAGGGTGAAAATTTAGTCCTTGGTGTGGGTGAAATTATGACTCATTTAGGACAGAACTATTTTGTGAAGGATAAGCCGATTGACTTTGAACTTGCAAGGTTTACTTTTGTACCAGTAGATTGTGAAAAGTAAGAAATAATATTTTTCATCCGTTTATTTTTTAATCCAGCTAGTGCGATAGGAGGCTATCAGTATTTAAGAGCGGGATTATCAGTAATTAAATTGACATTCAGCAGATCAACATAACCTAAGTAGCAGTTATTTTTGCTTTATTAATAAATTATTAAATAAAAATAAATTTTATGAGAAAGTTAAGTCTAATTGCCATTGTGGCATTATTTGCATTCACAGCATGCAACAGTAACACTGAGAAATCTGAGAGTGCCGGTACCGATACCTTAGCACAGGAAACTGCAGCTGCACCAGTTGAAAAAGAAGTATCAATCACAATAAATGGCGGTGACGATATGAAATTCGATCTTGTTGAGATTAAAGTTAAAGAAGGTCAAACTGTTAAATTAACATTAAATCATACCGGTAAATTGCCAAAAGAAGCAATGGGTCATAACTGGACGCTGCTTGCACAAGGAACAATTGTATCTGACTTCGCGGCTAAAGCGATGCAGGCAAAAGATACAGATTACATTCCTGCCGGGGCAACAGAGGTGATCGTGCATACAAAACTGATTGGTGGTGGCCAGACCGATACTATCGAGTTTGAAGCTCCTGCAAAAGGTGTTTATGAGTTTATCTGTACATTTCCCGGACACTCAGGTATGATGAAGGGTACATTCTATGTTGAATAATCCTCAATAATTAAATGGATTTATAAAAGCCTGAAATTAAAAATTTCGGGCTTTTTTGTTTAAGAACAAACTAATTTGTCGTTTTAGCCTGAAAATTATATATTAAAATCTGTTTTTATTTGCTTTTCGTGAATCGGATAAGATGGCTGATTTTAGTAAATTTAAAATATAAAATGAATACAAATCCAAACCATAAATCAATGGCTTTAACTCAGGGGAAAGTTATCTCTGTTCGCAGCAGTGTAGTGGATGTATGGTTTGGAAATAATCTTCCTCCAATCAATACATTAATTCTTACTGGTGAAAATAAAGAAATTTTTATTGAAGTCCTTTCTCAACTTGATAATAATCGAGTACGCTGCATTGCTTTAACTCCTACCCAAGGACTTGCCCGTGGCATGATTGCCGAATCACAAGGTAAACAACTTACAGTTCCTGTTGGAAAATCCATAATGGGACGTATGTTCAATGTGTTTGGCAATACGATTGATAAGAAAGAACCGTTAGGTAATTTGGAGTTGCGTAGCATTCATCAGTCTCCGCCGGATTTAACAAAACGTTCAACCAAATCGGAAGTTTTTGAAACTGGAATTAAGGCTATCGATGTACTCAGTCCATTAGAGCGTGGTGGAAAAGCGGGATTGTTTGGTGGAGCAGGCGTTGGCAAAACGGTTTTGCTTACAGAGATGATTCGCAACATGGTAGACGACAATAAAGGAGTAAGTATTTTTTGCGGTATTGGTGAACGGTGTCGGGAAGGACATGAGTTATATCATGAGATGAAGAATGCTGGTGTTTTAAAAGATATGGTGATGATGTTCGGCCAGATGAATGAACCGCCAGGAGCACGCTTTCGGGTTGGTCATGCCGCCTTAACAATGGCTGAATATTTCAGGGATGACGAGCAGCGCGATGTGCTCCTGCTCATTGATAATGTGTTTCGGTTTATTCAGGCAGGTATGGAAGTATCAGGCCTGATGGGTCAAATGCCTTCCCGCCTAGGCTACCAACCTACTATGGCAACGGAACTTTCGAAATTACAGGAACGTATTGCCAATACCGATGCAGGTGCAATTACTTCTATTCAGGCAGTATATGTACCGGCAGATGATCTGACAGATCCTGCTGCGGTTCATACCTTTTCACATTTGTCAGCATCTATTGTGCTTTCACGAAAGAAAGCAAGTGAAGGTCTCTATCCAGCGATTGACTTGCTTCAGTCCAATTCAAAAATGGCATCGCCCACCACTATTGGAAGAAGACATTATGAAATTGCTCAGCATACCAGACAAACGTTAGCTCAGTACGAAGAGCTTAAAGATATCATTTCTATGCTTGGATTGGAACAACTATCGGTGCATGATCGCAATGTGGTAAATAGAGCAAGACGGCTGGAAAGATTTCTTACACAACCTTTTATTGTTACTGAGCAATTTAGTGGCATCCCAGGTAAAGAGGTCAGTTTGAATGATGCGCTTGTTGGTTGCGAACGAATTTTGGCAGATGAGTTTAAGGATTTGCCAGAAAGTTCTTTTTATATGATCGGAAAAATTGATGAAGCCATTACAAAGAGTATTGAATTGAAAAAACAATGAACTTAAAAATTCTTCTTCCATTCAAAGTTTTTGCTGATATCAACAATGTCATCAGCATTATTATGGAGACTTCTGAGGGTTCTTATGGTTTATTACCTCATCGGCTCGATTGTGTGGCAGCCCTAGTGCCTGGAATATTAACTTATGAAACAGAATCAGGTACTCATTATTTAGCTATTGATGAAGGTGTATTAGTCAAGACAGATCAGCAGGTATTGATATCTGTCCGTAATGCCATTGGCGGAGCAGACTTGGGAAAGCTTCATGAATTGATCGAAAAAGAATTTTTGAGTTTGCATGAAAGTGAAACTAGTTTACGTTCTGTGATCGCGAAGATTGAATTGGGATTCATATATACACTTGAAAAATTTCGTAAACAATAATATGGAATCAACAGAGTCAAAAAACGCAAAATTGTTTAGCCGACAAATTGCGGAAAAAGAAAAGCGGAAATTAAAAGCGCTTCGCAATAATAAGCGAAGTGTTTGGTTTGGTTTAAGTATGTTTGGCATGATTGGCTGGTCGGTAGCAGTGCCCACTTTACTTGGAACATTATTGGGAATTTGGCTAGATAAAAATTATCCACAGCCATTTTCGTGGACTCTCTCTTTTATTGTACTCGGAATTATAAGCGGTGGAATGGTAGCGGCAAACTGGATTTCAAAAGAAGATAAACAAATACATCACTCAGACACAAAAGACAATGAATGAAGCATTGTATATGATCCTCGCCTTTGCAGTTGGTATAATTTTGGGGACATTATTCTTCGGTGGGCTTTGGCTTACGGTAAGGAAATCGATTACTGCAAAAATGCCTGCAATATGGCTGGTTGGCGGTTTCATTATTCGTCTCAGTATTACCCTCCTTGGATTTTTTTATATATCCATGGGTAATTGGAAAAGGCTATTAATCTGTCTTTTAGGATTTATTGTGGCGCGGTTCCTTGTTTTTTGGTTAACAAAAAAACACGAACAAAAAAAGTTGTTTATAAACATGAAAACCGATTATGAAGCTTAGCCCTGATCAAACTATTTTTTGGGAATATGGTTTCATTACGATTAACCTAACAATTGTAACTACCTGGGTATTGATAGTTGTGCTTGTGATTACAGCACGATTGATCACAAAAAATCTAAAAACGGACATACATATTTCACGATGGCAGTGTTTTCTTGAAATGTTGGTCACAATCATCGGTAATCAGATAAAAGAAGTGGGTTTGAAGAACACCAGAGAATATATTGGATTCATTGGATCATTATTTCTATTCATCGCATTTGCCAATATTTGTATCATATTTCCATGGTATGTACCACCTACCGGATCGCTCTCTACTACTGCCGCATTGGCTATTTGTGTATTCCTGGCTGTTCCATTTTTTGGAATAATTAAGCTTGGTTTTCTGAAATATATTAAATCATACACCAAACCAACTATCTTCATGTTACCTTTTAACATGATCAGTGAAGTTTCTCGAACACTTGCTTTGGCAATTCGATTATTTGGCAATGTGATGAGTGGAGGCATGATTGTAACCATATTATTAAGTGTAGCACCTTTTGTTTTTCCTGTTATCATGAATGCACTCGGCTTGCTTACAGGTATTGTACAAGCTTATATTTTCAGCATTCTTGCCACTGTGTACATTGCTGCAGCCGTAGAGGGAGTAAAATCAGATGAAGAAAAATTAACAATAATTAAATAAAACTATGGATAGTACAACAATTATCGGAGTCGTTTCTATTATCACGGCAGGATTAACCACCGCCATTGGAACCATGTTTCCCGCTTTAGGCGAAGGAAAAGCAGTGTCAACCGCACTAAGCTCTCTGGCGCAGCAACCGGATGCTGCACCCACCATAACAAGGACATTGTTTGTTGGACTTGCGATGATTGAGTCAACTGCGATCTATTGTTTTGTTTTGTCGATGATCCTAATCTTTGCCAATCCATTCTGGAATCACGTAATAGGTAACTAACAAAGTCATCATGCAAATCAATTGGTTCACTGTCATCGCACAAGTTGTTAACTTCCTTATCTTGGTTTGGTTGCTTAGGAGATTTCTGTATAAACCCATCCTTGATGCCATTGATGAAAGAGAAAATAAAATCACCTCCCAACTAAACGAAGCAGAAGTAAAGAGAGCAGAAGCCATCAAAGCAAAAGGTGAATTCATTCAGAAAAATGAATTGTTTGATCAGCAGAAAGATGAACGCATGAATAGCGTGCTAAATGAAGTAAAAGATACTAAACATAAACTGCTTGAGGAGGCACGTAACGAAGCTAATACGCTGCGTAAGAAACTGGAGGCTACCTATAAGGACATGCAGGAAAGTGCGCATGGTGAGATTGCAAAAATGACCCAACAGGAAGTTTTTGCTATTGTAAGGAAAACACTTGCCGATCTGAGTTCAGTGAGTTTAGAAGAACAATCAACACTTGTTTTTATAAGCAAGCTGAAAGATTTAAATGAAGAAGAACGGAAGCAATTTATCGAAGCATTCAACACTGAGGATCCATACATTCTTGTGCAAAGTACATTCGATTTGCATGAACAAATGCAGAGTGATATTGTTACAATCCTTAACGAAATTCTGGGAGTAGAAGCAAATATTCAATTTAAGACTTCCCCAGATTTAATCAGCGGTATTGAGCTAAGCACCAGTGGTTACAAAGTGGCCTGGAGTATCTCGGAATATTTGAATTCTCTGGAAAATACCATCTTTAATACTACAAATAAGAAATCGGAAGTTTTTGATGAACATAAGTAATATGGTCTTAGGTAAACAAAACGATACAATTACGAATGCATTCGGGCAATTGCGAGAAGGTAGAAAAAAGTATAGTTTCTCTCTAAAGCCCGTGGAAACTGGAACGGTCATCAGTGTATCAACAGGTATTGCAAATGTATCCGGCTTACCCGGTGTAGGCTTTGAAGAACTTATAAAATTTCCTAATGGTTTATTTGGTATTGCCTATAATATCGATGAGGAAGAGATTGGAGTAATTCTTTTGGCTGAAGCTTCTTTGCTGAACGCCGGAGATAAAGTGGAACGTACTGGACGGGTAATGGACATTCCGGTAGGAGATGCTTTACTCGGACGTGTCATTAATCCATTGGGCGAGCCCATGGACGATAAAGGTCCGATACCTCATGGCCATCGACTTCCAATTGAACGACCGGCTGTGGCAATCATAGATCGTTCTGCTGTAAATGTTCCATTGCAAACCGGACTAAAAGTGATTGACACACTCATTCCTATTGGTCGCGGTCAACGCGAATTGATTTTGGGAGATCGCCAGACCGGAAAAACTGCAATTGCTGTTGATGCCATCATCAACCAGCGTGATAAAAATGTACTTTGTGTTTATTGTGCTATTGGTCAACGGGCTGATTCAGTTGCTAAAGTAATTTCCATCTTCAAAGAACATAATGCGTTGGAATACACCGTGGTAATGGTTGCAGAAGGAAACAATGCACCTGGACTTAAGTATATAGCGCCTTATGCTGCTACCAGTATTGCTGAAAATTTTATGGAACAAGGGCGTGATGTGCTCATTGTGTATGACGATCTCACACATCATGCACGTGCTTATCGCGAACTTTCACTCTTGTTAAGAAGACCACCGGGAAGGGAAGCATTTCCGGGTGACATTTTTTATATTCATTCTAGGTTGTTGGAAAGAGCTACCCATTTGAGTAATGAACTTGGGGGCGGATCACTTACGGCTCTGCCCATCATTGAGACCGAAGCACAAAATATTGCTGCCTATATTCCAACCAATCTTATTTCAATGACAGATGGTCAGATTTATTTATCACCTAAATTATTTGAGCTTGGAATTCTGCCGGCTGTAGATGTCGGCAAATCAGTATCTCGTGTGGGGGGGAAGGCGCAATTGCCTGTTTACCAGTCAATGGCTAATCTAAAACTTGAGTATGCCCAGTTTGAAGAACTCGAAACCTTTGCGCGTTTTGGTACCCGATTAGATAAACATACCCGAAAGATTATTGAACACGGTAAGCGTATTCGAATTTGCCTAAAGCAACAGGAACTGAAACCCATGTCTGTTTCCGAACAAGTTATTGTTCTGCTAGCCCTAATCAGCGGACTCTTTGATACTGTTCCCATTGAGAAAATGTACGAGGCTGAAATGGCTTTACTTCAACAACTAAAAGAACTTCCTGAAGAAATTGTAAAGCGACAAAATTGGGAGATGAAACTAAGTGACGAGGATCGTGAAACAATTTTATCCATCGCCACAAAGGTAATTACACCTTTTCAGGATGAACCAGAGCTTGATCAAATAAATAAATAGTGGAAACTTTAGAAAGCCTACGCAGAAAGCTCGATGGAGCAACTGATCTTAAGTCAGTTGTCAGCACCATGAAAGCGATGGCTGCTTCAAATATCCATCAGTATGAAATGGCCGTAAGTGCCTTAACTGACTATCATCGAACCTTAAACCTAGGTATCATTGCTTATTTCAAACAAGCTAAAAATGAAACAATGACCATTGAAGAAGCGCAGCAAGGAAATAAAGAAAAAATTATTTATGCTATTGTCTTCGGCTCTGATCAGGGTCTTGTGGCACAGTTTAATGACTCACTTGCTGAATTTGTATCGCACTCACTTCAATCTTTACCTGGCACAAAGGAAGTATGGGCAGTAGGAGAACGTGTAAAATTACTCTTGTCAGATGTTGGCGTTACAATCACTCGTTCTTTTCATGTACCCAATTCGGTTCATGCTATTACACACTTGGTAGCCGAAATCCTGATGGAATGTTTGGAAAGAAATATTGATGAAAGTCAATTCTATATTTTTCACAATAGACCAAAAGAAAGACGTGGATATGATCAGGTAATGCAAAAATTTTTGCCTTTGGATAAAAAATGGATGGATTCATTGAAATCTGCTCCCTGGCCAACAAAAAAAATACCACAAGTAGCAGGGAGTATGAGGTCGACATTAAAGGCTCTTGTAAGCGAATATTTGTTTTTAGCCCTGTTTAAAGCATGTGCAGAATCATTGGCAAGCGAAAACGCCAGCCGCCTGGATGCTATGCAACGAGCAGAAAAAAACATTGAAGAATTACTGAACGATTTGGGTTACGAATTTCATCGCCTGCGACAAAGTTCCATTGATGAAGAACTGTTTGATGTTGTGTCGGGCTTTGAAACGATGAAAAAACATAAGAACTTATAAAACAGTATGTCGATGGTGCTGTAATTTTTTCTCTAGCCTTTGGAAAATTAACGAAAGTTCATGGCTTTTTTTAGATTTTATACTATAATAATGATTGTAACCATTTTGATTTAAACAAGTTAGAAGTGGTTGGTAGAATATTAAATTTGCGCGGAACAAATTATTCATCTCCTCTCTTAAACACCAGAAACAAAAAAGCACCATAAATAATTAATTAACAGCGATTTATAATTGTTAAGTGCTCAGAGAGATGGATTAATTTCATTGATCCCTAGAGGGGAGGCTTCAAATTCGACCAAATAACGCTATTGCTTATAATCAAATACAAGATTCTATACTGTTAAATCAAATTGAATATAAAACAAACACGCTTGATTGACA
>Ga0105054_10007189_pt1 | contig 15212 bp, 11 predicted proteins | sample BON02_FD_78091 | JGI IMG/M metagenome (GOLD analysis project Ga0105054, IMG submission 78091) | Freshwater microbial communities from Lake Bonney liftoff mats and glacier meltwater in Antarctica - BON-02 (megahit assembly) | ecosystem: Environmental > Aquatic > Freshwater > Ice > Glacier...
AACCGGATTCAGTTCACGCCAGACCTCATGCCCGCTGATATTCTTGGTTCGGAAGTGCTCGAAACGGCAGCCGACGGAACCCGCTCTTTCCGCTTTATCGAAGGGCCGGTGTTCTGTCAGTTGCTCATGGCGGACGAGATCAACCGCGCCAGCCCGCGCACGCAATCAGCACTTCTGCAGGCTATGCAGGAGAAAGAGGTTACGATTGCCGGACAGCACCGTCCGCTCGGACTGCCATTTCACGTTCTCGCGACCCAGAACCCGATCGAGCAGGAAGGCACCTATCCGCTCCCCGAAGCGCAGCTAGACCGGTTCCTCGTCCAGATCGACGTACCCTATCCCGACCGCGCGACAGAGCGGAACATCCTGATCGCTACCACCGGAGTCGAGGAAGATCAGGCCACCGCCGTGTTTAGCGCAGGCGAATTGCTCGACGCGCAGTCGCTGCTGCGGCGGATGCCGGTGGGTGACACCATCGTCGAAATGATCCTCGACATGGTCCGCGCCTGCCGCCCCGATGATAGTTCTGCCCCGCAATTCGTGCGCGACAGTGTCAGTTGGGGACCCGGTCCGCGCGCGGCGCAGGCGCTGATGCTGGCTGTCCGCGCCGAGGCACTGATCGACGGCCGTCTGGCCCCTTCGCCCGAGGATGTGCGCAACCTTGCGGCACCCATCCTCACGCATCGCATGGCGCTCAGCTTTGCGGCGCGCGCACGGGGGGAAACGCTGGCGAATGTGATCAGCCGGATTGCTACCCAGACGACAAAGGTCGAGGCTGCGGCGTGAATCAAGCCGCCCCCGACAGCCAGCCGATCAGTCTTCGCGCGCAGGCGGAGGCACTCGCCGCCCCTTTGCCAGCGCTTCTGGCAGAGGCAGAGCATCTGGCGAGCACGATCCTGTTGGGGGATCACGGCCGCAGGCGTGCAGGTCAGGGCGATACGTTCTGGCAATATCGCCCTGCCATGCCAGGTGACGAAATGCGCAATATCGACTGGCGCCGGTCTGGCCGCGCCGACGCAACCTTCATTCAGGACAAGGAATGGCAGATCGCGCAGAGTGTGATCCTCTGGGTCGATCAGGGCGCGTCGATGGGTTTCACGTCGGACAAGAACCTGCCGGCAAAATCGGCGCGCGCGCGTGCTTTGGGACTGGCGGCGGCTATCCTGCTCATCCGCGGGGGCGAGCGCGTCGGCCTGACCGGACTGCGGCTGCCACCCCGGCGGGGCAATGCGCAATTGGCGCGGCTGGCTGAACTCTTGTCGCAGGACGAGGGCGTTGATTATGGCAGCCCGGATGCACAGGGGATGCTCCCACATTCGCGCGCGCTTTTTGTCTCGGATTTTCTTGGTGATATCGCGCCGGTAGAGGCTGCCCTGACGCGTGCCGCCGACCGCGGAGTGCGCGGTGCGCTACTCCAGGTACTTGATCCACAAGAAGAAGCTTTTCCGTTTGACGGTCGCACGATTTTTGAGAGCATGTCGGGCAGCCTGCGTCATGAAACGCTCAAAGCCGGCGATCTGCGTGACCGCTATCTTGACCGGTTGGCGGCGCGCAAGGACCGGTTGGCGCAACTGGCGCGGATAACCGGATGGCAGTTTCATACGCATCACACTGGCAATTCCGCCACGACAGCACTTTTGTGGATCTACGGCGCGCTGGAGCGACGAGTATGAACAAGGTCGCCGGTCCTCTTGCACGCCTGACATCTGAAACCGAGGCCCACTGATGTGGTTGCTCGGTTCGATCGGCTTTGCCGCACCCGGCCTGCTCCTGGCGCTGATCGCTTTGCCGATCCTGTGGTTGATCCTGCGCGCCGTGCCCCCCGCGCCGATCCGGCGCCGGTTTCCGGGTGTGGCGCTACTGCTCGGATTGACCGATGACGAGGTGCAATCCGACCGCACCCCATGGTGGCTGCTTTTGTTGCGCATGTTGGCTGTTGCTGCCGTCATCATCGGATTTTCCGGCCCGGTCCTGAATCCGCAGTCCGAGCGTGGCGGGACCGGACCTTTGCTGATTCTGGTGGACGGGACATGGGCGGAGGCGCGCGATTGGCCAAGCCGGATAGAGCGGATTGATGCCTTGCTGGCCGAAGCAGGACGCAGCGGCAGGCCGGTGGCGCTGGTCTCTCTCACCGAACTGCCCACCGAAGGACCTCAATTCATAGCCGCAGACGCCCTTGCCCTGCGATTGCCCGGTTTGCAGCCGCAGCCATGGGAGCCTGACCCGACCGGTCTGGAGGAATGGACGACGGCTTTGACCGGTTCCTTTGATACGTTCTGGCTGTCGGACGGGTTGGCCCGCGACTCACGCGAAGCGTTGCTGTCGGCGCTTGAGACTCATGGTGCGGTGACCGTGTTCCAAAGCCCCCGACAGATCATTGCGCTGCGTCCGACGCGGTTTGAGGCCGGTGAGGTAATGGTTTCTGCGATACGCACTCCCACCGGCGGTGAAATATCCGCGCAGGTCGCAGCAATCGGCCTCGATCCCGCAGGGGTCGAGCGGCAATTGGCGATTGCCACGCTCGATTTCGTTCCAGGCGAGGAATTGGCCGAAGTGGCGCTCGTGTTGCCACCGGAACTGCGCAATCGCGTCACTCGGTTTGAACTGACGGGCAGTCGTTCTGCCGGGTCGGTGACACTGACGGATGATGCCCTCAAACGGCGCGAGATTGCGCTGATCGCGGGCGGTGGCGAGCGTGAGGGCCTGCAACTGCTGTCGCCGCTGCATTACCTGCGCGAAGCGCTGGAGCCGAGTGCCGATCTCATTGACGGCGCTATCGGGGATGTCGTCCTCGCCAATCCCGATGTGATCGTCCTGGCCGATGTGGCGCAACTTGCCGCCGGCGAAGCCGAAGCCGTGCGGGAATGGGTCGAGCAAGGCGGTTTGCTGCTGCGTTTCGCGGGACCGCGCCTTGCCGCCAGTGACTTGAGCCGCGCGCAAGAGGACCCTCTGATGCCGGTGCGTCTGCGTGCCGGTGGCCGTGACGTCGGCGGCGCGATGAGTTGGGGAGAGCCGAAAACCCTGTCGGAGTTTGCGGAAAGCTCTCCCTTCTTTGGTCTGGTCGTTCCCGGGGATGTGACCGTCAGCGCACAGGTCATGGCACAGCCCGATCCGACCCTTGCAGAGCGGGTGATCGCACAACTGACCGACGGCACACCTATGGTCACCCGAAAGGAATTGGGTGAGGGGCAGATCGTGTTGTTTCATGTTACCGCCAATGCGGAATGGTCGACCTTGCCCCTGTCCGGTCTTTTTGTGGCCATGCTGGAACGCCTCGCGATTTCGACCAGACCGACCACCCCGACGCTGGAGGATCTGGCAGGCACGACATGGGTGGGAGAGGAGTTCCTCGATGCGTTCGGGACGCTCACCGAGACGGATACAGCGGCTGGTGTGGCAGGTGAGCGGCTGGCCGAGGCCCGGCCCGGCCCCGATCTGCCTCCGGGGCTCTATGCTGGCGAGGACCAAAGGATAGCGATCAATGTGATCGGGCCCGAGACGACGCTGGCACCTGCGGCCTGGCCCGACCGGATCACGATTGAAGGGCTTGGCATCTTGCGCGAGACGGCGTTGAAAGGCTGGCTTTTGGGGGCGGCGCTGATGTTGTTGCTGATTGATGTCATTGGCTCGCTTTTCGTTTCCGGCAGGTTGCGCGGTCCCCGCGCCGATGTCGCAGCGATCTTGGCGCTGCTGCTGTTCGTCGCACCCTATGCCAAGGCACAGGACATCGCCGAAGATCCGCTCACCCAAGAAGCCCAGGCTTCCGACCCGGCCCTCGACCTCTTTGCGATCGCTGCCACGTCAGAAGTGGTTCTGGCGCATGTCCTCACTGGCAATCGCCAGGTTGACGAGATTGCGCAGGCTGGCCTTTACGGACTGTCAGAGACGCTGTTTCAGCGCACCTCGATCGAACCCGGCATGCCGATGGGTGTGAATATCGAGACGGACGAACTGGCGTTTTTCCCGTTTCTCTATTGGCCGATTACAGCGGATCAGCCGATGCCGTCACCCGAAGCCTATGCCAAGCTGAACCGATACCTGCGCTCGGGCGGGATGATCATGTTCGACACGCGTGATGCGGACACGGCCGGGTTCGGGTCCGCCTCGCCGGAAGGGCGCAAACTGCAGTCCATCGCCAGACTGCTCGACATTCCGCAGATCGAACCGATCCCGTCAGACCATGTCCTGACCCGGACATTCTATCTGCTGCAAGAGTTTCCGGGGCGTTTCGCCAGCCGTGACCTCTGGGTCGAGGCGTCGCCTCCCAACGCCGAACAGGTGGAAGGCATGCCGTTCCGCAACCTGAACGACGGGGTGACTCCGGTCGTGATCGGCGGCAATGACTGGGCCGCGGCCTGGGCGATCGACATGAATGGCAACCGAATGTTTCCGGTCGGACGCGGCACCGCGGGCGAACGGCAGCGCGAGATTGCCCTGCGCTTTGGTGTCAACCTGATCATGCATGTCCTGACCGGCAACTATAAGTCCGATCAGGTCCATGTACCTGCCCTGCTGGACAGGCTGGGGCAATGATGCGGGCGGCTGAAAAACAGATACCAGTATCGGGGACCGGTTTTGACCTCTGAGATCATTCTTGATCCGCTTGTGCCATGGGTCATCCTTTGGGCCGCCGCCGCGCTTGTTGTGGCAGGGATCAGCTTTGCGATCTGGCGCAGGTTGGCAGGCTGGGCGCTGCGCGGACTCGCGGCGGTGGCGCTTTTGATCGCCATCGCGAATCCGTCACTGCAGCAGGAAGAGCGCGAGCCGTTGAGCGACATCATCGTGGCTGTCATCGACGAAAGCGCCAGCCAGCGGATCAGTGATCGCGCCGAACAGACCGCCGAAGCGCTTGCCGGACTGCAGGAGCAAGTGGACCGGCGCACCAATACCAAGTTGCGCGTGGTGCGGATGGGCGACGCCGAGGGCGACGGTGGTTCGCTGCTGATGACCGCCTTGTCAGAGGCACTGGCGGACGAACCACAGGGTCGGATCGCGGGAATCGTGCTGATCACCGACGGGCGCCTGCATGACATGGAGCGCGCACCCGCGCTGGTCGCGCCGCTGCACAGCCTGCTGACCGGCAGACCGGACGACTGGGACCGCCGTCTGATCGTGCGCAACGCGCCGGCCTTTGGCATCCTTGACGAGACATTCAACTTGACGCTGCGGATCGAAGATCAGGGGGCTGTGCCGGCAAATCTGGGTCTTGTGCAGCTCAGCATCGCTATCGACGGCGGCGCGCCGATGCAGTTTGAGGTGCCGGTCGGCACCGATGTCGAGCTGCCATTGACCCTGCCGCATGGTGGCATGAACGTGCTGCAATTCTCCACGCCCGAGCAGGATGGTGAATTGACCGGCCGCAACAATATGGCGGTATTGCAGATCAACGGAGTACGCGACCGGCTGAGGGTACTGCTGGTCAGCGGCGAGCCGCACCCCGGCGAGCGGACTTGGCGTAACCTGTTGAAATCCGACAGCTCTGTCGATCTTGTGCATTTCACCATCCTGCGGCCACCCGAGAAACAGGACGGTGTGCCGGTCGAGGAACTCTCGCTCATCGCATTTCCGACGCGCGAACTCTTTATCGAAAAGATCGAAGAGTTCGATCTGATCATCTTTGACCGCTATCGCAGGCGCGGCATCCTGCCGCCCGAATACTTCGACAATGTGGCGCGCTATGTCGAAAACGGCGGCGCGGTGCTCGTATCATCAGGGCCGGAATATGCGACGGCAGACAGCGTCTATCGCTCGCCTTTGGGATTTGTACTGCCCGGCGCACCGACCGCGCGGGTGATCGACGCGCCCTACTTGCCACAGTTGACCGATATCGGCCAACGTCACCCTGTGACCGAGGGGCTGGAGAACTTTGCTCCCGGCGCCGCGACGGACGCCGGACCTGGCTGGGGGCGCTGGTTCCGGCTTGTCGACGTCGATGTGGCGCCTGAGGCGACTGTGGTCATGAGCGGGATCGAGGACCGGCCCTTGCTCATCCTCAACCGTGTTGGCGAAGGCCGCGTGGCCTTGCTCAATTCCGATCACGCCTGGTTGTGGAACCGGGGATACGAAGGTGGCGGACCACAGCTGGAGCTGTTGCGGCGGTTGGCGCATTGGATGATGAAGGAACCCGAGCTGGAGGAAGAGGCGCTGTGGGTCGAACCAGCCGGCCAGACAATGCGGATCATTCGGCGCACTCTGGAACTGAGCACGGGTGACGTGACCGTCACGCATCCGGACGGGACAGTGACGGTCCTGACCCTGCCAGAGGTGAGTCCAGGACGGTTTGAACTGCTTTGGGAAGCACCTGAAATCGGGCTCTACCGGCTCAACGATGGCGAGATCGAGACGGTTATCGCCCTTGGCCCGGCGGCGCCGCGCGAATTCGAGCAGACCATTGCGACTGGAGACGTGTTGCAGCCTTTGGTGGACGGAACACGTGGCGGGATCCTGTCGATTGCGGATGGCCTCCCCGATCTGCGCGAGGTACGCGACGGACGACCTGCGGCAGGGCGCGGATGGATCGGGATGATCCCGCAGGACGCCTATCGCACCGCTGACGTGACCGTAAAGCCGTTCCTTCCGGCATGGGCATTACTGCTGATTGCCTCTGTCCTCATACTTGGAGCATGGCTACGCGAAGGGCGCCGTTGAGGGGGGTGGGATAAACCCACCTTACCTTTCAGTTCGGACCACCTGTCAGGATCGCATGGGGACCGGATGTAAACTCGCGCACGAGCAAGACCCAGACCACGGCCACAGTTGACACCATGAGCGCGATCGGACCCAGCAGCCAGGCAAGAGCCGCCAGCGCAAAATACATCGACCGGAGGCCCCGGTTGAAGTTATAGGCCGCCCGGATATTCAATTCAGCTGCCTGAGCGGCACGCGGTTGCGCTGCCGGATCGGTGCCGTCATTGGGCACGGCTGCCATCATGACCGCGCAGTAACCAAACACGCGATGCGACCAGACGAACTTCAAGAAACCATGCGCGAGCAAAAGCACGACCGCCAGCAGTTTGATCTGCCAGACCAAGGTCGGATCATCGGCGAGGGTCAGCCCCTCCGCTACGCCCTGCAGTGGCTCGGTATTACCGATGACTGCCAACACACCACCCATAGCCAGCAGACAGGTTGAGGCGAAGAATGAGGTGCCCTGTCGCAGACTGCCAAGCATCTGGGCATCGAAAATGCGCGTCTCGCGCGCAACATACTGACGCATCCATTCGCGCCGGTATTCTGCCATCAAGACCGTCACCGAGGGCCGCCAGGCGGGTGGATGCTCGATCACCCAGCCGGTGAATATCCAAGCCAGCAGGAGAAAGCCCGCAGCAGCGAGGTCGCGTGTGCTCAGGATCGCGAGATACTGGGTCAGAAGGTCCATGCTGATTAGCCTAGCCCGGCAGAATGCGGCTTGCCAGATGCAATAATTGGTTATATTTATTTACCAATTTAGAGGAGCGCACTTATGCAGATGCCCATACCCAACCCGGACATCATCAGCCGGAAATCTGCAATAGTTGCGCGTTTACAACAGGTTCTGCCGGATGGCGCGGTGATCCACGAGCCAGCCGAAACCCGCGCCTATGAGTGCGATGCCCTGACCGCCTATCGCTGTCCCCCACTCTGCGCGGTCCTGCCGGGATCGACGGCAGAAGTGGCGGCAGTGCTGCGCATCTGTTCTGAAGAGGGTGTCCCAGTCGTGCCGCGGGGGTCGGGCACGTCACTGGCCGGGGGTGCTTTGCCAACCGAAGATTGTGTGATCCTTGGCGTGGCGCGGCTGAATGCAGTTCTGGAAACGGATTATGCCAACAGGTTCATTCGCGTCCAGTCCGGGCGCACCAACCTGAGCGTTACCGGCGCTGTCGAAAGTGAAGGCTTTTTCTATGCACCCGACCCGTCGAGTCAGCTTGCCTGCGCCATTGGAGGCAATATCGCGATGAACTCGGGCGGGGCGCATTGTCTCAAATACGGGGTCACCACAAATAATCTTCTCGGCGTCACCATGATCCTGATGGATGGAACCGTGGTGGAATTGGGTGGTGCGCATCTGGATGCCGGCGGGCTTGATCTTTTGGCGGTGGTCTGCGGCTCCGAAGGGCAACTCGGTGTGGTTACCGAAGCCACGCTGCGCATCCTGCCAAAACCCGAGGGCGCGCGTCCTGTGTTGATCGGGTTTGACAATAGCGAAGTTGCAGGGGCCTGCGTCAGTGATATCATCCGCGCCGGTGTGCTGCCGGTCGCGATCGAATTCATGGACCGGCCCTGTATCGAGGCGACAGAAGCCTTTGCCCACGCCGGATATCCGATGTGCGAAGCCCTGCTCATCGTCGAAGTCGAAGGCGCACCTGCCGAGATCGACGAACAGATGGCGCTGATTACGCAGATCGCCCGGCGGCACAACCCGGTTGAACTGCGCCAGGCCCGCGATGCCGCCGAGGCCGGGCGGATCTGGCTGGGTCGCAAATCCGCCTTTGGCGCCATGGGACAGATCAATGATTACCTGTGCCTTGACGGTACGATCCCGGTCTCGGAACTATCTTTTGTCCTCAGGCGGATCGGCGAGTTGAGCCGGGCCTGCGGACTTGACGTCGCCAATGTGTTTCATGCGGGTGATGGCAATATGCATCCGCTCATTCTCTATGATGCAAATGCTGTCGGGGATCTGGACCGGGCCGAGGCGTTGGGCGCCGACATACTGCGGCTCTGTGTCGAAGTCGGCGGCTGCCTGACCGGGGAACACGGCGTCGGGATCGAAAAACGCGATCTGATGAACGTACAATTCAACGCAGCCGATCTTGAGGCGCAGATGCGGGTCAAGGATGTATTCGACCCTGCATGGTTGTTGAATCCGGCGAAAGTGTTTCCATTGGATGTCAGCGCGGGGCGGCGCGCGGTTATGGGGGGCTAGCCCCCCGGCTTTGCCTCCCCCCAGGATATTTTTGGCCACAAGATGTGAAAGAAGTGCCGATGCTGATGCCTGCGAACGAAATCGAACTGGCGGAAGCAGTCCGTTCTGCGGCCGGTGCCTTGGTCATCCGGGGGGGCGGGACACGGAGCATTGGGCGCGCCGTGGCTGGCGAGGTTCTGTCAGTCGCGGGCCTGTCAGGTATCACACTGCATGAACCGGGTGCGCTGACGCTCGTGGCGCGAGCCGGAACACCATTGGCTGAAGTCGAAGCCATGCTGGCCCAAGCCGGTCAGCGCCTTGCCTTTGAACCTATGGATCACCGGCCGTTATTGGGGACCACCGGGACACCGACCATCGGGGCCGTCGTGGCGGCCAATGTCGCAGGTCCGCGCCGGGTACAGGTCGGTTCCGCACGCGATTTTCTGTTGGGCCTGCGCTGCGTCACAGGGAGCGGCGAAGTGGTGAAAAGTGGCGGTCGTGTGATGAAGAATGTGACGGGCTACGATCTTGCCCGCCTGATCGCAGGCAGTTTTGGCACTCTGGCAGTCATCAGCGAGGTCGCACTCAAAGTCTTGCCACGGGTCGAGGCAGCCGCGACGCTTGCAATCCCGGGCCTAGACCCCGCGCAATCGGTCGCAGCAATGTCCGCGGCGCTCGGCTCGCCTTTCGAAGTGACGGGCGCGGCCCATGACCCGGAGGCTGAGAACACGTATTTGCGCATTGAAGGTTTTTCCGAATCTGTGCGCTACCGGGCCGGACGGCTGGCCGGTCTGCTGTTGCCATTTGGCGTTGCAGCAATAACGCATGACCAGGCAGAGGTGCAGGGCCGTTGGGACGGCATCCGCGACGTGACAGGATTTGCAGGGCGTAAAGGCGATGTATGGCGAATATCGGTAAAACCTTCTGATGCGCCCGAGATTACGGCCGCAGCAAGGATGCCGTTTCGGTACGACTGGGGCGGCGGGCTCATCTGGATTCTCGCCCCCGAAGGCACCGATCTGCGCGCCCGGATTGGCAGGTTTACCGGCCACGCCACGTTGATCCGGGCCGATGCAGCGACACGTGCAGCAATTGCGACTTTCCATCCCGAGGCCCCTGCTGTCGCTGCGTTAAGCCGGGGTCTGCGCGCCCGGTTTGATCCGCACGCAATCCTCAACCCCGGCCTGATGAGCTGAGAAGGCAACCAGATGCAGACCAGTTTCACCCCCGACCAATTGCGCGACCCCGGCACAGCGCGCGCCAACCACATCCTGCGCGCCTGCGTGCATTGCGGCTTTTGTACCGCCACTTGCCCGACCTATCAGGTGCTGAATGACGAACTCGACAGTCCGCGCGGTCGCATCTACCTGATCAAGGATATGCTCGAGAATGCGCGCATTCCGGATGCGACCACTGTCAAGCATATCGACCGTTGCCTCTCTTGCCTTGCCTGCATGACGACATGTCCGTCGGGCGTGCATTACATGCATCTGGTCGATCACGCGCGCGCCTATATTGAAAAGCATTATGACCGGCCCTGGTCCGACCGCGCGCTGCGCTGGTTGTTGGCGCGGATACTACCTTACCCAATGCGGTTCCGCGTTGCGCTGCTTGGTGCAAAGATTGCCCGGCCACTTGCACGGTTCATGCCGGACGCTCGTCTGCGGGCGATGCTGGAAATGGCGCCGCGCCAGATCCCCCCGGTCAGCCGCAATGACGATCCCCAGTTGTTTCCAGCGCAGGGCATACGGCGGAAACGTGTGGCCCTGATGACTGGTTGCGCGCAAAAGGCACTGAATACAGACATCAATGATGCGACGATCCGGCTTTTGACCCGGCTGGGCTGCGATGTGGTCATTGCCGATGGGCAGGGTTGCTGTGGCGCGCTCACCCATCACATGGGTAAGACAGAGGAGAGCCACGCGACCGCGGCGCGCAATATTCGTGCTTTTGGGCATGAGATCGCAGGTGCCGGTCTGGATGCTATCGTGATCAATACATCGGGCTGTGGCACAACGGTCAAAGATTATGGCCATATGTTCAAGGACACTGCGCTGGCCGAACTTGCGGCAGGTGTTGCCGGTCTGGCGCGTGACGTGTCCGAGTTGGTGCTGGATCTTGGGCTGCCTGCCACTGCGCCAAACGGAATGCGGGTTGCCTATCATGCCGCGTGCTCGCTGCAGCACGGACAACAGATCAAATCTGCACCAAAGGACCTTCTTAAGTCAGCAGGCTTCATCGTTCTGGAACCGGCCGACAGCCATTTGTGCTGCGGTTCAGCAGGCACCTACAACCTGATGCAACCTGTGATTTCGGGTCAATTGAAGACGCGAAAGATTGCGACACTGGAGGCCGTGAAACCACATGTTATCGCCGCCGGAAACATCGGCTGCATGATGCAGATCGGCGGCGGAATCGATATTCCCGTCGTGCATACGGTCGAGCTGCTGGACTGGGCGACGGGCGGGCCAAAGCCACCTGCATTACTGAATTTGCCCTAATTGTGCCGCAACCTGCTGCTATCCGCGACGCGACGAGCAAGGTGAACATTGCATGACGCGTTCCGGTCTGGCCTTGATGGCGTGCGTAATATCGGCATTTTTCGCGCAGGCCCAAGCGGTTTTGGCCGAGGATGCAGCGCTCACGACGCTCGATACAGGTTATGCGGCGCGAGGATGGGAAGCAGTGGGCAGGCTCGATATCGCGGACAAAGGATTTTGCACCGGAACACTCATTGCACCCGATCTGGTTCTGACCGCAGCACATTGCCTGTTCGACCGCGAGACCGGCGCACCGATCAATCCCGCGCGGATCGAGTTTCTGGCAGGTTTTCGCAATGGCCGCGCGCTCGCCTACCGCGATGTACGCCGCGCAGTCGCTCATCCCGACTATCAACCGGGCGGCCAGGCAACGGCATCGCAGCATGATGTGGCACTGCTTGAATTGAGCCAACCTGTTCGGTTGACCGGGGTGCGACCATTTGACATCGGTCGTCCGGTTGTTGCAGGAACGCAGGTCGGGGTCGTGTCATATGCGCATGACCGGCCCCAGGCCCCCGCCTTGCAAGAAGTCTGCGCTGTGCTTGGTGAAGAGTCCGGTGTCATGGTCATGTCCTGTGACATTGATTTCGGGTCATCGGGCGCTCCGGTCTTTGCCATTACCAATGGAATCGCCAGCATCGTCTCGGTGGTTTCGGCCAAGGCCGAGATGGATGGCAGCGACGTGGCACTGGGTGCCGTATTGGGCATGGGCCCCAGCGGGCAGATCGAGACATTGATCACCGCACTGGCCGGGCACGGGGCCGTGTTCCGCAATCCTGCACCTGGTCAGGTGCGCGTTGTGGCGCCGGGCGAGAGGGTTGAGACGGGGGCGCGCTTCGTTCGCCCATGAAGGTTGACATGACCTGTCGATCGGGCCTTGAAACGCAAAATAAGGATGCCCAGATAATGGGTACGGGGCGCCACAATCGGGCCCCGAAATGACCGCCTGTCCCATGATGGGAAGGCTAAAACACTGTTATCGCTCAATGGAGGATGACCCATGCGTCACTTTGATCTTGCTCCCCTGTATCGTGCAACTGTCGGTTTCGACCAGATTGCAGACCTTATGGAACGTGTGCTGACCAACGATGTCAGTCAGTCGAATTACCCCCCCTACAACATCGAAAAGACCTCGGATGACGGCTGGCGGATTTCGATTGCAGTTGCCGGGTTCTCTGACCCGGAACTGAATGTCGAGCAGCGCGAGAATGCGCTGATCGTGACCGCCCGCAAAGCCGATGATGACACAGCCGAACGCAAGTTCCTGCACCGTGGCATAGCAACCCGCGCGTTTGAACGTCGGTTTCATCTGGCAGCGCATGTGCGGGTTACCGGCGCCAGCCATGTCGACGGCATGTTGCACATTGACCTCGTCCGCGAAGTGCCCGAGGCGCTGAAGCCGCGCCGGATCGAGATCAGCCATGCAGAAGCATCGGATCCGCAGATCGTGGATTCGACGACCGGCAACTGAGTTATAGTAACGCAGGCCGGGTTCAGCCCCGGCCTGCCGTTTGCGAGGGGACAAAATACCATCCAAATCCGGAGTGACATCGGCATCGTGCCGCATACGACTGGCGCTATTGTGCATTCCCTTGATGCCCAAACAACGGCATAACAACCGGATGCTCAGAGCACCCATCCGCACAGCTTGGCACCACCTCAGATATCTGCCGCTTTGGTCGGCGTTGACCGTCAATCGTTGGCGCAATTTTGATCTACGGTCGCGGGCATTGGGGACTTCGGTCGGGCTGGTGTTGCGTTGGTTCCCGCTAGCCCGGAATCGATGCATGCGCGAAATTGTCAAAGTCTATCCGGACATGCCGCGCGCAGACCGGCTGAACATGATCCGCGAGATCGGTCGTAATATGGGCCGGACCTTGTTCGAGATCTATCACACAACCGAGTTTCAAAGGCGGACAGAGGCATTTACCGTTTCCGGGCCGGGACTTGATGCACTGCGGCAAGCCCGCGCCGACGGGCGGGGCGCGATCATCGTCTCCGGTCATTTCGGACAATGGGACGCGGTGCGTGCTGTGCTGCGGTCGCAGGGGATGGAGACAGGAGCGGTCTATCGCCCGCAGACCAACCGGCACTACCAGCGCAGGCTCTTGGCCGGGATCAATGCGGGGGGCCAGCCTATTCTGCCCACCGGCTCCCGCGGGACCGGACAACTGGTGCGTCACGTCAAATCAGGCGGTTTCATCGCGATCCTGCTGGATGAAAAGTATCACGACGGCGAGGAAATCCCTTTTTTGGGCTTGCCCGCGCTCACCTCCGTCTCTGCGGCCCGGCTTGCCGTGAAATATGACCTCTTGATGGTGCCAGCCTACGGCACCCGGACTGGTGACGGATCCACGTTCGATGTCGAATTCGAAGCGCCGATTCCTCACGGCGACCCTGTCGAAATGACACGAATCGCCACGGATTCGCTGGCCGCACGGGTCCGGGCAAAGCCGGAACAGTGGTATTGGTTGTTGCGACGTTGGGATCGGAAATAAGCGGCCGTTCTCGGTGCGCCCTCAGTCGGCGGGATTGGTTCGGCCCTGCATCTGCGCACGTTCGGTCCATTTGGTCCGCGCAAGCGCCCTAAGATCCTCGACACTGTCCGCTTCATCAACGATTTCCATGCCGAGAAGCGTCTCCACCAGGTCTTCCAACGTGACCAGACCTGCCGTTCCGCCAAATTCATCCCCCACCAAAGCAATCTGGCGATCGCCTCCAAGCAGGTTGTCAAACAGATCCTGAAGCGGCATGTCCAGCGGCACCGATAACAAATCGCGGCGGAATTCAACCAACGTCTTTTTGTCGTCCTGCGAGAGCGCTGCCTTCAGCACATCGGTCCGCAGGATGTATCCAGTCACTTCATCAACATCGCTGTCGTAGATTGGTATGCGCGAAAATGGTGTGCGGCAGGCTTCAGCAAGTACATCGGCCACCGTTGCGTCCTGATGCCAGGCAAACATCACCGTCCGTGGTGTCATGATATCGGTCACGCGCAGGCTATCGAAACGGAGCAGGTTGGAGACGATGCGCGAATCGCCCTTGTCAATGACGCCATGTCGCTGCCCGATGTCGGCCAAAGCGACGATCTCAGCACGTGTAACAGCATATTTTCCTTCACCGCCGGCCAAAAGGCGGGTTATCCCTTGGGACATTTTCACAAGTGGCCACATGATCCAGATCAGCGGCGGCATGATCCGGGCAAGCCAGGGCGCGAAACTTAGCCAATACATGGCCCCTAACGTCTTTGGGATGATTTCGGACAGCACGAGAATCAGGAATGTCAGCACGGCCGAAAATATTGCGACCGCCGCATCACCGAAAACCACGGCGGCTTGTGCACCCGCACCCGTAGCGCCAACTGTATGAGCTATTGTGTTGAGGCTGAGTATGGCCGCCAGTGGCCGGTCGACATCGTCTTTCAGGACCGTCAGCCGCTTTGCCTGCGCAGGATTTTCCTTGGCGGTGGTCGCAATGAAAGTTGGCGTGATACTAAGCAGGACTGCTTCGAGTATCGAGCACAGGAACGAAACGGCAATCGCAATGGAGACATAGAGGATCAGAAGGGTCATCAGACTTTCTCGCTGGCTGGGCGTGAAGGGCTACCGCACCTCCGCCTGTCATGGCCTAACGAGTGGAACGAAAAAGCGTTCCAATGGTTCGGCACAGGGGAATCGCTTTTGGGTTTGTAGCGTCGCATCGGGATCGAAAATCATCAAAACCTGAATACGAACGCAACGAGAGAGCCGAAAAGTTCTTCTTATGTTCACCTTTTTGATTCTCAGATT
>Ga0105054_10007192_pt1 | contig 15205 bp, 13 predicted proteins | sample BON02_FD_78091 | JGI IMG/M metagenome (GOLD analysis project Ga0105054, IMG submission 78091) | Freshwater microbial communities from Lake Bonney liftoff mats and glacier meltwater in Antarctica - BON-02 (megahit assembly) | ecosystem: Environmental > Aquatic > Freshwater > Ice > Glacier...
AAGAAACTAAAATCAGAATAAATTATTAAATTTACATTTGGTTTATTTGTCATAATAGTCAAAAGAATAGTATTTCCATAGCCTTTCGCTGTAAAATTGGCTCAATGGGTAATCGATAACGTTTTCTCCTTCACGATGATACAATGATTGGTGCAATACTGTATATAAATGATCAAATGAACCATTTCGATCAAGCTTAATCTCCAAAGTAAACCGAACTGAAAAATTCACCAGATTCACAACGACATGAACGGTTTTTCCTGTGACAATGTACGATCCATAAAACACTTTATCTGCTTTTTCAAATTCGTTTCTTGTTTTGATTTTATTCTTCCATGGATTCTTATTGCGCCTTTGCGGATTGCTGCTCCCGATGTTTAGCAAGTCTCCTTCTTCTGCATAGCTGTTCTGCTTGCTGAGTCTCTTGAATGCTTCAACCATCTTCTTAAAAGCATGAGGAGTGGAAGCGTAATACAACTCGCCATTGGGGAGAAACAACATATAGCGGTAGTGCATGCATTCACACACAGGCGAGTACTCGGTTGTCCACATACTTCGAGGTCCAGGGTCTCTAACGAATAACTTTCTCAGTGCATACACGCCATGCAGTTGACGAGCTCGCGGTCGGCGCTTACTCAAAGTGTACCATGACTTCGCGTGTATTGGCATTACCTTGCCCACCGACAGCTCAACAGTTTGAACAGGGCGATATCCTGGTTGCGAAAACACCCAGCGACATAAATGTTTGTAATAACACTCCGACACACAGACACAGTACCATTTACGATTGCACGTTTTCAGCATGTCCACGGAATCTTCAGGTAAGAATAAAAGAATAAATTGAATAGTTTCGTAAGGCAGGATTTTGATGAACCTTCCAAAACTATGATCTATCTCGTCTTCACTGTCACTTTCTTCGAACTCGACAGGGCAGAAATCAACCATTGTAACTTCATTATTCGGCTTTTTGGACTCGTTTTTAAAGGATTCTAGGAGGGAATTACCAGCTGGTAAATCCAGTTCATCGACAATGGTTTCGAAATACCTCGTTTCATTGTCCACTAATGTATACGATACCAACTCGTCTTCATTCAATGCGAGTGATGCTATTCTAATATCTTCGGCATCAGCATACTCCTCCAATAGCCTACCTGCACCAATCATTTATTCAACCCGCTCTCAAATTAGATCAAAAGAATTCTTTGATCGTCGGTGTTGTGGGGGACTGCAAATTGTGGATTCATGGAGGATGAGTTGCATAAGTTGGAGGAAGAAGCTTTGAATCGAGGTTTTGAAACTGGAGAAGCATCTGGGCGTCAAAGAGCCTTCGATGAATCCAAAGAACTGGGAAGGAAGAAGGGCAAGGAGCTAGGACTTGAGCTTGGATTTTATATTGGCATTATTGAAAGTTTGCGGGAAACTGAAAATTGGGAAAGCCATGGGGAAAGCAAGAGAGCTTCGGAGATTGCGTTGGTTAAAGAGAGAATTTCAAGACCGGGCGTTTTGGCAAGTATTCAATCCATTGAAGAATTAATGCAGCACCTTGAGGGTATAGAGTCACTGTCGGAGGATGAGTTCGATATTTTACTAAAGGTTCGCGCTAAGTTTAAAGTCCTTGAATCTCGAATTGGATTCGTTATGGATCTCATGCCGGAAGAAAACCAAATTGAAACCTCAATGAACAAAGGCCTCGAGTTATTTTAGAATTTGTATTATTATTTTTAAAACAACAAATATCATTTTTAAAAAATGTTGTTAGATCCCGAGTAGATTTTCTGCAGTAACTTTTTCCAACATTTTCTTCAATGGAGCCGCGACGAACAACACTGTTACAGAGCTGGACAAATCCATAGTCTTGTTAAGAAGTGCAAGTTTCCTAAGACGAAACACGTCCACTGTGAATTTATCCAAATGCTGCTGTCGCTTTACAATGTCCACATCGAAAGTCCCGATACTTGTTGATGTAAACTGAAATTTAAGTTTTGTATCTGGCAATATTGATCCAGCCATTTGTAGCTTCGGAACCACGACACCCTTGGATAGAAGTTCACTTAATGTGCAAGACAGATATGCTCCTGCCACTGACTGCTGTTTCTTTTTAGCTTTCGGAACCACCCAATCACTTTTCAATGAGGCTCCCACATTGCGTCCATGTATTTGCTTGATGTCAGAGTACCGATGCTCGCGTAACCGTTCCATGTATGCTTCAGCGTCAATTAGATGTTCCGAGACCACTCCGATCCTACTAGCAGATGACTTCGCCAGTCTGTCCAGACAATGCAAAATGTACTCAACCCGAGCAGCTGCATCCTTCTGCCAAAGTATACTCGCTAGTAAATCGCCCAATATTTCGTCGAATGTCTGCTCATCCTTGTCGTGCAATTTAGCCTTGACATATTTGATTAAACGGTGCAATTCAGCAGCACGCGAAAACAAGCCCTTATCGGTCGCGGTATGAAGCAATAGATTCACAGCTTCCAAAAACTCCAGCCCTTCAGCTTGTTTTGCGAAATTAGGCACCTCTGCCAACACACTAGACAGTGTCCGGTTCATCTCCACTCGAAAGTCTGAGTCTGCATGATCCAGGTTCACGGTAAAAGGTGCTGCTGGAGTCGAGGCAGAACGGACAGAATTATCTAATGGAACCCCGAATTGTTGGTCAATAAACAAATTACTTTTCCAGTCATCTTCATCAAAATCAACCAAACGGGAGTCAATGTCGATTCTAATATGAGACACAAAAGAATCACCAATTTCGCTTAGGGCTGCCAACGCACTAGGTATTCGTTTCGTGTTAAATTCTCCAAGGTCTGCAATCCTTTGAGATAGCGGATCCTGAGAAAGAACGAATCCCAAATCTGAACTTTCAGTGAACACGTATTGCAAAAACAGTAGACTTGAAATACTGGCATCGATCATGATTGGTTCTGTGTGCGGCCGCAAGTACCTTTTGAAATAGTCTAAGTACAACGCATCAGAAAGCTCTTGTGTCACCTTACACATATTGGTGGCAATTTCTTGCACGTCGAGTTGACTTGAAGTAATCATTTCATTCAATCCTTGCATCCACGTTTCTGAATATGTTCGACCTGCAACAGTATTTTGAAGCACGCGAGCAACGACTACCATATTCTTTAACGACGACGATTGAGTTTTCCCAAAGGATTTACCGAAACAACCGTAAGGATTCAAAAATACCGGAATTAATCCAATATCAACAAAGATTTTGCAAATCAGCTGGTCAAACCTGGATTGCGTTGCTTCGGTGTCGGAAGAAAACTGAAATTGAAACTCTTGCCGAATATTCTTCATGACAAGTTGGACTTCCATGGGCAGATGATTCATTGCTGTCTTAATCGCTTCCAGAAATGCCTTTGCTATCCGGCTCAATTGGCGCCTTCGTTCGTCAACTTCGTTTCTTACAAGTAGGTTGTTTTTGTAAAGCTCAGATTTTACCGAGTCTCGATTCGATACCTTTCCTTCATCAAGGCCAAGATCTCCATAAACCACATACGGATCCAACACTAGCGAGGCGCCTCGTGCAGTGACCTCAGTCCCAGGAATGTTGCCATCAGTGATTGCAAAGAAATCACGAAGGATACTTAAAAAGTGTTTTCGAAGCCATTGGTTGAAAATATCCATGGAAAAGAAAATACGAACCAATCTCACGAGTGATTTACAACCAAGTTGAGGCGAAACGAATTTCAAAAATGAACGATCGAACTTCAGTTGCATCTTGTCACTCTTGTTGTCTACTTCGATTTCTCCGTAGAGAACATATCGTTCAATTTCAAATCTCAAAACCATCTTACAAAGTGTCGCAAGAATCAAAGCACTTGTGGTTTCCGGGTCCACACCTCCAACTCCACTATCGGAACAAAATATTTCTCTCACCAAGTTCATAAATATTTTGATCCAATCTACACTCTGATGCAATTCACTCTTGGAAGCATCAGACTTGGAATACAGCAACGTATTTAGTATCAAAGACAAATACCGAGGATTTAAATACAACGATCTAAACACTTGTTGGAACAACGAAATATTCTCAAGCAATGCAGAGGACAGTGTATCTTTGGGAACCAAATTTGATGTTCGTAAATCACGAGACTCCACACTGTAATCGATAATAAGAGCCCCAGCGTATTGTAGAGCCATCATTTTCTTTTCTATTTCAATGATAGATCTCAGCCGTTCTTGCAGCATCACTTCTACTTCGGCAACTTTCTCACAAGCCTCGTCGTACCTGGTGGTTTTCAAAGTAGAACTGTTCGCCTGCTCTGCCTGCCGACTAGCTTCCGCTCGAGAAATTAATTGCACAATAAACAAAGGAGGCGTTTTATTGGTCTCAATATACAAATGAAAATACCTTTCCACACTTGATCGATCCACATCTCCTTCCATTAATTCTAGTTCGTCTACCCACGGCTTGGTTGAATCAACTATGATAGATGTACCTGATCTATTGCGTAGCACCTTTTCAATGTGAGTGCGAGCTGAAAACAACGATACTTCTTGGGGTTTCGGCACCACCAGTGCTCCTTTTGTATCGATACCCAGTCTACCATTACCGTTATAGCCCCACATATACAGCGTCCCGTCGGAACACAACCCAACATTATGATTGGAATAAGCTGCTACATAATAATTGGTAGGCATGCCTTCAAGTCTCGATTTCAAATTCAAATCTTTGAGTTGTCTTGGAATCGACTCTTCCACGGTAGCACCAAGTCCTTCCGATGTGGTAGATCCTCCACCTCCTAGTTTCCCATATTGATCTATACCCCAAATATAAACGTCTCCGTTCGTACTCACTGCTACGGAGTGGTTCTCTGCTGCAGTACAATCATGAATTGAGATTTCTTGTGAACGAAACGAGATGTTCAATTCCGGTACTAAACAATCATCGGTGAGTCCAAGACCCAGTCGTGAGTCGCCTTTGCCAGCAACGTATAAATCCTTATCTCCAGAAAGGAAGAGTGTATGGTGAGTTCCGCATGATACCTTGGTGATCGTTTGATACTCGAGTCCAAGTACACGACATGGTACATTTTGATCTATGGTTGATCCCAAGCCAAGTTTCCCGTACCATCCTGAGCCCCATGTATACACTTTTCCAGAGCTATCCGTGCACCCAGAGTGTTGGCAACCCAGTGAGACATCCGTCACCACCTTGCCTTCAAGTACGCCTCTAACCAACGTAGGAGTGGTCCCAAATTTAATAGCCGCATCCTTGATCTCTGTACCGGTACCAAGCTACCAAACCGAATTAAAAGCCATCGTTTCAAATGAGAATCACTTACTTTTCCCATGGTAGAGTCTCCCCAGGTATACAACTGACCACTGGTAGTCTTCGCTGCTGAGTGCGTTTCGCCTGCATACACCATATTGACGCTAGCATGCTATGGTTCAATAGTTAGAATGTATACCTCCATTTGCCGATAAACTGACGTACCTTCAAATATTGAATCTGCACCGGAAGCAACTCCGAAATATCGGATCCGGACCCAAGCTGCATCTCCTCTCCTCTACCCCATATAAATACAGTACCAAGCGACATACAACAAAGCGAATGATTTGCACCTGCAGCTATTCCTATAGTGTTCATCGCGCCTCCAGTTTCCGAGAACAAATTCAGTTGCACGGGAGCGCTCGAGTCCTGTCTGGAACCATCCCCCAATTGACCATCAGCATTGCAACCCCAAGTGAATATTGATCCGCGATATGTCAAGGCCATTGAATGTCTTTTACCAACTGAAACCTGCTTCACTGTATGCAACCATGCATCTGGTATTACTAGTTGCTGCTGGGACTTCGATGGGTCTAACAAGGGTAATTTTCTCACCCATGGTGTCACCGGTGATGGAACAACAACTTCACTTGGTTCTGGAGTACTTTTACGACCCAATTTACCATTTGTCAAATCACCCCAGGAATACAATTGCCGTTTACCAACAGCCAAGGTATGACTTGCTCCTATTTAAAAATAAAAGTTTAGAAACATGTTTGATTTCAAAAACAAGGCACTTACCAGCACTAACTTGCACAATACGAGCACCGGATAAAGACACCAATTTTTGAGGACTTAGAATATTAGACACTCTTTCATATCCTAACTTTCCATACTTGCCGCTACCCCAAGTCCACAACTCTCCATCTCGCGACACACAGCAACTATGCAAAATACCCAATGATGCACTCGCGACAGCCACACCTGAAAGAGAAGACACTCGAGTCGGAATGAAATAGTCAAGCTCATCGCCCAAACCCAATCGACCGTAGCTCCCAGTACCCCACATAAACAACTCACCAGTGTCGGAAACACACGCACTATGCGCTTCTCCGCATGCGATGTGACTAACGAACATATCTCGAACTGCTAATACTTCTACAGGTTCCAACACTTTCCTGGAATCGCCAGTGCCCAATCGCCCTTTGTCTCCCAGGCCCCATGCAAACAATACACCCTTCAAATACAATAAGATACACCAACTTTTGATAAAACCTACTTACCTGTCTTGTGAGAGCTAATGAATGCGACGAACCGGCTGCCACCATGTAAACTGATGTATCCTGAATACTCTCTATACATTTGGGAGTGTATTCATCTAACGCTACTCCGTGACCTAAATTGCCGCTAGTTCCTTTTCCCCAGGACCAAACTTGACCTCCTTCAGCAACACACAAAGTGAAATCTGACCCACATGCAATAAAACTCACTGGTGCACTAATGGGAATTTGAATCGGCAAAAAAGAAAAATGTCCAACCTCACGTTGACCTAATCTATCCACATCACCCCAACCGAATACAGTCCCATTATCAAGCAGCAGAACCGTGTGGGTATTACCTGTAGCCACTTGAATAGGTATATGGGTCCATCGAGCTAAGTTCGTGGCTACTTAAAATTAGTCCCAGCAAGCAATCGAGTTTGGCAACGAACTTACATGGATCTCGAACGGATTCAGCCTTATCAGAGTCAAGAGTCTCAGTGCCAATCCCCAATTGCCCCAGCTTATTATTCCCAAATGCAAACACTTCCGAAGTTGACGGGCATATGCAAACACTATGCTTGACGCCTGCACTGATGCATTCTAATGTTTGCTCCATTATTTGATGAATCTAAAATGTAGTGAATATTTACGTGATTATTTGGTGAATGTCCAGCCACTTGATAATTTGTTTGTTTGAGGTAATAAGGTGAATACATACTTGTAAAAATATATAGGCATGGACGCGGATTTCGAGGAGGAGATATCCAAATTAACCAGCGAGATGCATGAAGACTATATCGATGAAACCAACGGTAGACCGACCTCAGCACCGCCTTCCACTTACGATATCACCAGTAATCTATTTGCGTTCCACCACCAAAGTTTCCCCGAAGACACCTTCGAATCTGAACCTCATTTCGGTTTTGCGGAAAAGCAGAACTCGCAACCAGTTGATGCCAGGAAACGGACTCAGAGTATAGAAAACTTTTTGGCCCAATCTCCTGGTTCCATTCTTGCTCCCCGTAAACGATTTGGGAGTATTTCAAAGCAAACTTCTGGAGATGATTTAAATCCTACTGAAGGTGGTATGAAAGGTCTTAAAAATCGTTTAGATGCGTTGAATTTGAGCACTACTAGTGATGATAATCTCAATCGGTTTCTTGGAGCAGGTTACAAGTTAGAAGATCACAGTGAATATTCATCCTTCAACGAAACAACTCAGGATTATAGTAAATCCGCTAATGCCGCATATAATTCGTTGCCTGTAGAACATCATAGTAATATAGAACCCGCACAGCAGCAGCCAAATGTGTATCAATACCAAACGAACCCCTACGGTTATTACCCGCAGCAGCAACAACAACAAGGCTACCCTTATTCCTACCAACCACAACACGGTTATACTCAGCAACCTATGGTCGTGAATCAGTGGAGCAATGCACCTCCTCCACCAAGAGGACAACCACCAAAAGCGACTGACAAGTCCAAGCGTAAAGGCGGCTCGAATAAACAATCGAAAGGTCCCCAACATAGCACCTCGAGGAATGAAGCAACTGCTGCTGTTAATGTAGGGCCTGTAATCGCTCCGGAAGTTCCTTTGGAAGAATGCAAGGGTAAAATATTCCAGTTGTCACAGGAGCAAAATGGGTGTCGCTATTTGCAACAAAAGGTAGAAGCGGATGGCTCTTCAGCATGTGAGATGATCCTTGCTGAAGTTCAGTCTCGGCTATCTACATTAATGATGGATCCTTTTGGGAACTATTTGTTTCAAAAGTTGGTGGAGAAGGCCACTGCGGATCAGCGTCAGATTATGTTAGAACTCGTAAGATCAAACATGATTGCTGCGGCCTTGAATCTGCACGGTACTCGCAGCGTTCAAAAGTTTATTGAAGTTTGCGGGGGGAAATTTCCAACCGAGCATCAATTATATCTAGTGATCGCTCAGTTAGAACCATTTGTTACCAAAATGAGCATGGATACGAATGGCAATCATGTGATTCAACGGTGTCTCCAGTACATTCCTTCCGCCAAAGTTGGTTTTGTCTATGATGCAGTGATTCGCGATGTCATGATCATCACTAGACATCGACATGGTTGCTGTGTTTTCCAAAGATGCATTGATGCCGCCAATCCGACAAGACGGAGAGCACTGATTGATCGCGTAGTGGAGAACGCCATTGACTTGATGCAGGATCCGTTTGGAAACTACGTGGTGCAGTATGTTCTAGAGCAGGCACGACCTGGCGAAGCTTCCAGATTGATACAGCAGCTCCCAGGGAAATTAACGCAACTATCCCGTCAAAAGTTCTCTAGTAATGTTGTTGAGAAATGCCTCCAGCACGCAACCCATACAGAATTGGAACCGTTGATTGTGGAACTTTGTGAGTCAGATGTTACTCGCACTCTACTTAATGATCAATTTGCAAACTACGTTGTTCAAAGAGCACTTCACGTCGCAGACGACGATCAAGGGATGAGATTGGTTCAAGCGATTAGACCTCATATGACCAACCTGCACGCAGTGAATGCTTCTTGTGCTCGTAGAGTATCCAGTAGAGTTATCAAGAGATTCCCACAACTGGCAACCGATAAATTATTCTCGGCATACTTTCAAAAAGAGACCAAGTACTGATTTGTTTTATAAAATATTTTATTAATAAGAAGATTCATTAACAAGAGTTTTTTTGCTTACAGATATGTCGACTGTTCCTTCGTAAGATGTCAATTTCAAACCGCGAAATCGCAATGAAACATAATTCTCGTGGTACAATGTGATCACGGTGAAATTCTGCTGTCGATGGAACCCATGGAGCACCTCTGTTGAAACAAACACCAAGCTGGATTATACAATAAAGGAGACAATAATCAGAAATGTAAGGATATGAATACCAACAAGGATCACCAATAGCGGCTGAACGAAATCTGTACTAAGTCATTTGTTCATATAGTACCATCCCTCTATGTGATGCCAAAGTCATTTGTTCATATAGTAGCATACCTCTATGTGATGACAAAGCCGAAGTGCTGCATCTGAATAAACAAAAGAGTTTTGTTTCCCTTTTCAAGAAAATAGAGTCTACCTGTACTGCGATCAATCCACTAGTGTCAGTGTCCAGTACCATCGTGGGGGCTTAATTTTTGAATTTTTTCCTTATGGTGTCTTAGTTGAATTGGTTATATAAAACTATAAGCTCGATTCCTGGTCCGGTAACATACACCCGCGCGGGATCCATTTCAATTGCGACTAAGAAGCTATTGCATGCTACGAAGAGGTGACATATACATACATTTCAAGGATAACGAATAAACGATGGAGTTTGTTCCCGCCAAAGAGGCAGGCAGCATATTGAATGAACCAGAGCTGCATTCAGCCGTACCCCCACGACAGCCACCCAAGAACAGGCCGTTCATCAGACTGAAGACACGCGAAGAAAAAGATATACAGATGAATTGCCCATGCATATATTGTGTGCACTCCAAGGAACAAGGTGAAAGCATCAAACCCTGTGAGCTGATTCCTGATTTCAAAAGTCTTCGAATTGATACGGTGAATTTGGAAGTACGGAGTTCATCTGAGGAATTCTTTGATTGTGTTGATATGGATGAATTGACTCCAGTTCCGTTACTTAGTAGTCTGGCATCTCCCAGAGGTGTCCGAAAAAGACTTAAACGGTTTTTCTTGTCGAACAATCTACCAGACATGAGCCTTATTGAAGGATGCGTGGAGAGAATACGAACGGGAGAATCTTCCGAAACTCAAGTGTTTGAAAATTTAAAGAAACTGTGCAAGGAGGAGTGTGAAGAAAAAGATCAAGATGATGAACAAGTCAGTCTTCAGGTACAGTTTAACATGTCAGTGCTTCATATCCGGACTGATATGGGTGGAGAACCTCTACAACCTCAGAGAGCTGCTCTACGCGAGCCGCATACTTGGAAAGAAAAATTGCAAGAGACTTTGGAAAAGAAACAGAAACGAAAAGTTCCTAGGCTTCGAAAAGATTCAAAAATTCAACTTTATGGATGGCGAGAAGATCTTCGTCCAGCAGTTAGAAAAAAGAAGCCTTTGTCTCTTGGTGAATCAATTAAATAGTGTTTTTATAATAATTAAGATGATTTATTATTATTAAATTTAAAAAGGAAGGGGTAAAACATTTTTCAAAAATGAAGTTATCCAAATTTGGATCTAGGCTGTTGTTGGTTCGAAAGTGGCGCAGAAAGAGGATTGTGATTTTCTTCCCCTTCTAGAGTTTCCAAAGGCCCTTCATGGTACCTAAACAAAAAAGGCAAAAATCCCACATTCCTAGCTCGTTTGATTGCTTGTGCTAATTTCTTCTGCTTCTTTACTGAAAACCCCGTTTGGCGTCGGGTCATTATCTTTCCCATCGGCGTAATAAACCTACTAAGGAACCAAACATTCGTGAAGTGAATTTCAAATCCAGTTTTTTCAAGCCTCACTGGTCGGGGTACTCTCTTCATCGGATGTTTCTTGAAACTAGAAATCGATTCAGAAGACTTAATAAGAGAAAACGGATCATATTGATCACCTGCACGTAACTGCTTCCTTTCCGTTACATCTGTTATCACCTTCGACTCAGAAAACTGTGCTAACCGCTCAGACTCATTAGCTTCAGAGTTGCTGAAATCAAAGGTTCTACCCTTCGGGGTTTTAACGCCGTCTCTCGGTGGAATAGTGCACATATTTTGAGCCCGCACACAGCTAGCAGGCACGAATGACGACCTTACCGATACATTCACAGCCACTCTTGACAGCATCGACAGCATTCTTCTCAACCAACAAACAAACCGGGGGGGGGGGACTATCCTAATCGTGGTATGTTGAAAATGGGTCCAGCTGCTTCGACGTTGGAGGACAATGCGTTTAAATGTTCAAAGCAAAATAACATGAACACTCTTAAAAGTTTATTGGAGAAATCTCCGCAACTTGTTGATATGGTTGACCGTAAAAACAGGAGTTTACTGATGGTCTCTTGTGCCTGCGGTAGCATAGATGCGGTTACATTGCTGTTAGATAAGGGAGCGGATATTAACTTACGGTCTAGTAACCGCTATACAGCATTGCATTACGCAGTTGAGTCCAATAATAATGAATCCACTGCTGCTATTGTGGATTTGCTATTAAAAAAGGGCATTGATCCCATTTGTGAAGACTTACGAGGGTTGGACGCTATAAATTTAGCTCAACAAAGGAGCAATTACAAGTTGGTTCGATTGCTAGAAAAGAAATGTGGCGATTTTGGATGTTGGTTAGAAGTTGAAAGTCTGAAAATGGTTCATTTCACGGTTTCGAAAGTGGTCGGAGATGGTTTTTTGAAAAACCACCATTCTGCTATATGGAGGCCTGTATGGGTCAATTACTCTCGAATTACCGGTAAGGGGGCTAAAATACTTACTCTTCAATGTCCCAACTGTCTCAAAATCCAATCTCCTTTTGCGAGCTTTGTTCGCCAAATCGAATGTGACTGCGGCCAACAAATATTAATTCCTGAACCGCGAATAAAGGAACTTCATTGTTTGTCGATATATTCAAGTGAAAAATCATCAATGCCGTTAATTGGATATGATACCAGACATGTTATTCTTGAAAAATCTACTCTTGGTGACCGCTTTGCGCTCAGCATTCAATTTCAACATGTGGCTAATCCATATGAACAACTATCTGTCAGAAGCTCTAATGTAAGAAAAGTATTTAAACAGTCGTTGCGGAAGTTTAGTCTTCAACCGAGAACCTTGAGACTGCGCGGCACGGAAGAAACCACCAACAATCTTTACGATTTACTCCATCGCGAATCGGCAGAATACAATAGCAGTCACGTTCCAATGGCGATTTCTCTCCCTCCAAAACCTAGAAAGCACAACAGTAATGAAATAGATGAGGATGTATCCGTTTTAGAGTTAGAGCAGGACGTCTTCATCGATTCGTCTGCACCGTCACTTGTTCGAATGGAGGAGATGACTCACATCGATGCTTCAGCGCCTGTCGTGGAGAGGATCGATGAAGTTATTGAGGGAAATCTCACCTTTCACTACAAGTCGCTCGATATATATACGTGTCCCTTGACTAAAACGACCATGCGTGATCCAGTACTAACTTGTGACGGACAGTCGTATGAACGAGAAGCCATTGCTGCATGGTTTCACGATGGGAATACCTGCTCTCCGTTGAATGGAATGGCACTAGAACATCAAATTGTGTTCCCCAATACGGCACTGCTATCCGCAATACAAGCTCTCCAATCAAACAATTTAAACTAATAATACATACATTTTTTACATCGGTGTTGGGACTTCCCACGGAACTTCTTTCGGCTTGTCCAATCCCAATCTAACTCTGTCCAGTGATTCAATCGGCTGATCTTTACTAATTTCATCATATATAGATTGCCAATTTTGCCGGTTCAATTTGGATATTTCTATTTGTGCTGTTACAAAACTTAGGGAGGAAGAAATCGCTAATTTTTGAACATGCTTTCTTCTATTTTCAAATTCTTGTTCTATAGACTCTCGCTCTTCAATAGTATCAAATACCACGTGCCCGATTCGCTCGATGGACTCAGCAGCACCTTGGGTTGCCAGCAAAGCTTGTATTATTTCCGATAAGCAACTAGCAGGGTCTTTCACTTTAATACCATACACATGTTTGGTGATGTTTTGTAAATTGATAAGCATTCCATTTGTGAACATCTTAAACCAATGGTTGTTGGTACCCCAGCTGCATTGAACCAACCCTGAAAAGCTTTCTGCGGTGCAATTCAAGGAATCACACAATCTTTCAAATGCTGAACAATGCTTCAAAACTGACGACGTGACTAAGTCCAGCACTTGAATCTTCGCATTATGGGCCTTGATACAAATTCGAAAAGGTTCATTTGGAACCATCGTTCTCGACACTTCTAAATTTCTCAAAGCACAACAGTTCATGTGAAGTCGCCGCAGATTAGCGCTATCATGCTCTAGTTCAATACTAGTGCTAGACCAACTTGCTAATGTATTTACAGCCATAATAGCAAGACCTTGAAACGGCAATGCCTCGTTGACATCTTCCGGATCGGCCTCCAAGCAAGCTTGCCACTCCTCTGAGGGCAAAAATAAAAATCTTTTAGTCCACTCACATTCCGAAAGAACAGCATGTTGAAGAATAGAAGTCATAAATGCCTGTAACCAATCCATGCGATCTACGATTTCAGGATGGTCAATTTTGTAGAAGAATCTAGGAGGATGCATTGGTATGCATATAAATGGACAATCATGAACCAGACGATTATAAAGCTCCACAAAGTCAGAGAATCGCCGATATACTTGAACCTGGTTACCAGAATAAGTGCGTGATATGACGTAGCGTACGTGCGAAGACATGGAACTACTTCGGTGCCACAAGTACCCTTCGATTCTAATTTGTTCTTTTGATGGCGAACATGGAAATTCATACATTTTAAGCCTGTTAACCAGTCCAGCTATTGCATCTTCCGACATACTATATGCAATGAATCCTCAAAAAGTTTTAGCATGGAAAGAAATAGGAAAATTCCTTGTAGCCCCCCATCGTCGGGGTCGATTTGCCGTTGTTTGTTTGTTTCGGTGTCCTAAGCGTAGTTATGTTAAACCTTAGTAGTCGAAATCAAGGTTTTTTCTAGTGTTTTCACAGCCGAATATCTATTCACTCAGCTTCTTCCCCCTTCTTCACGATGCCTGCAGAGCCGATTGGAAAGTATGTCAAGAGCCTTAACAAAGAGCAGCTAGTGTATCACGCCAAGCTTGCCGAACAGGCTGAACGATACGATGATATGACTGAGTATATGAAAGCTGTAGCTCTGCTTGACGGTGCTGTGCTTTCGGTGGATGAAAGGAACTTGCTCAGCGTCGCATACAAGAACGTCATTGGGTCTCGACGTGCTGCATGGAGAGTGCTTACCAACATTGAACAGCTGGAGAAGACAAGAGGTGCTGTCACTGAGGACAAACTCGTGAAAATGAGCATGTATCGCAAGTTGGTTGAAAACGAGATTGACATGGTGTGCGATGAGATCCTTTCTATCATCAAGGCTCTTCTTAAGGCAGTCACTGACCCAGAATCGCTGGTTTTTTACTACAAGATGTGCGGAGATTACCATAGATACCTCGCCGAGTTTAAACAAGATGAGGAGCGCGCTTCTGCAGCTGATGATGCGTTGACTGCGTACACTGATGCGATGAAGGAAGCTCAAAGTGCACTGCTACCTACACACCCCATCCGCCTTGGTCTAGCTCTGAATCTCTCCGTATTTTACTATGAAATTATGGCAGAACCAGATAAAGCCTGTCAGCTAGCCCGAGATGCTTTTGATCAAGCCATTGCTCAACTTGACAGTCTAGCAGAAGACTCGTACAAGGATGCTACTCTTATTATGCAGCTCCTACGAGACAATTTGACTTTGTGGACTTCTGATGGAGAGGAAAAGGATAATTAATATATTCAGGTCCTTTTTTATTGAAGAATTCTTTAATTTCAATCACATCTAAAAAGTAATTAATTGATTTTCCCTGGTATTGAAACAAAAAGAGAATCGGGTGTCGTTGAGTTGTTTTTGTGCTTCATTTTATTGAGTTTCTGGATCATTTCTCCTGCTGACTTCGCGTGTTTGAGACAGAACTTCGAGCGATCATCACCTTCACAAAACTCACGCAGTTTGGCTCGCATGGTGACATCAAGAGAGTG
>Ga0105054_10007194_pt1 | contig 15204 bp, 19 predicted proteins | sample BON02_FD_78091 | JGI IMG/M metagenome (GOLD analysis project Ga0105054, IMG submission 78091) | Freshwater microbial communities from Lake Bonney liftoff mats and glacier meltwater in Antarctica - BON-02 (megahit assembly) | ecosystem: Environmental > Aquatic > Freshwater > Ice > Glacier...
AGGGGGGGGGTGGGTGTGGGGGTGGGGTGGGGGGGGGGGGTTTTTTGGGGGGGGGGGGGGGGCGGCCACCGACAACCACCCCCCTGTGGCCGGCTGGGCCGTTGGCGCCGCCCACCGTTGACCTGCTGGAGTGCCCAGGTCCACAACCGGAGCCGCTCGGGGGAGTGCCCGCGCAGCTGCTCGGCAGTGTTCGCGCCTGCCGCTTCAATACCTGTCCGCGCTCGAGATCGTATCAGAGGGTTAACCCGAAACCCTTAACCCGGGGTCGGTTTCCACCGTGCAAGCAAGACGTTGCCGCAGAGTTGCCGCGTCTCATGGGGGTCAACTGCTCTATGGTGCAGATCGCCATGGACTCGAACCCCGCAGAGGCCGCTGCGGAGCATGGGGGTCGCGGAGTCAAGAGCAGGGTGGGCGAGCGCAAGTGTGGATGTCGGGCTTCGAGTGCCGCCCCTCGCCGCGTGGCTGCGACCACCGGCACGCGCGCCGTGGCGACCCAGACGGGCACGCCGTCCGAAGCCAAGGAACCCAAGGCGTGCGCGGATGAGGTTGACCTCACGAGTTTGCCTGACGACGCCTTTGCACTGGTGCTGAGCGCGATCGACCAACCGCAGGCCGCAGCGCGCATGCTCGCCACGTGCCGGCGCGTTTGCGTGGCGGTTCCGGTTCCACCCGCTTTAGCGAGCGTCGGACCCAATGCGCCGATGGTGGTCCAAGTCCAGGCCATGTCGGCCTTCCTGCGCTCGCCCGTGGCGAAGTTGCATCGCCTGGGCAGCGACCGCCCCGGCCCAGGCGGCGGAGGTCTTGAACTGGCCGCCGCGCACGGCTGGGTGCATCTACTCCCGGGGCTGGTCGAGCACGGGGAGCACTGGAGCGACGAGACGCGCCTGCAGGCCGTGCGGCACAACCAGCTCAAGGTCGTCGAATGGGGGTGCTTGCACGCTCCCGCCTTCTCCTGGGGTTCGACCTGCAGCGACACGGCCGGTGCCGGCCACCTCGAGCTGCTGCAGTGGGCGCGCGCCCAGACCCCGCCTGCCCCGTGGGACGAGCGCAGATGCAGCGCCGCCCGGGCGGCCCAAGGCGGCCACCTCGAGCTGCTGCAGTGGGCGCGCGCCCAGACCCTGCCCGCCCCGTGGGATGAGCGCACATCCAGAGCCGCCCGGGCGGCCCGAGGCGGCCACCTCGAGCTGCTGCAGTGGGCGCGCGCCCAGACCCCGCCCGCCCCGTGGGATGAGCGCACATGCAGCGCCGCCCGGGCGGCCCAAGGCGGCCACCTCGGGCTGCTGCAATGGGCGCGCGCCCAGACCCCGGCCGCCCCGTGGGACAAGCGCACATGCGGCGCCGCTGCCCAAGGCGACCACCTCGAGCTGCTGCAGTGGGCGCGCGCCCAGGCCCCGCCCGCCCCCTGGGACAAGTGGACGTGCAGCGATGCGGCCCGTGGCGGCCACCTCAAGCTGCTGCGGTGGGCGCACGCCCAGCGCCCGCCCGCCCCGTGGGACGAGCACACTTGCAGCTACGCGGCCCACGGCGGCCACCTCGAGCTGCTGAAGTGGGCGCGCGCCCAGACCCCGCCAGCCCCGTGGGACGAGATGACCTGCTGGAGCGCGGCCCGCGGCGGCCACCTCCAGCTGCTGCAATGGACGCGCGCTCAGACCGCCCCATGGGACAAGTGGATGTGCACCTGCGCGGCCCAAGGCGGCCACCTCGAGCTGCTGCAATGGGCGCGCGCCCAGACCCCGCCCGCCCCCTGGGACAATTGGACGTGCAGCGGCGCGGCCTACGACGGCCACCTAGAGCTGCTGCAATGGGCGCGCGTCCAGAGTCCGCTGAGACCACGTGTGAGGCCGCGGCCCGCGGCGGTAGCCTCGAGCTGCTAAAGTGGGCGCGCGCCCAGAGCCCGCCCGCCCCGTGGAACGTGTACACCTGCAGCGGCGCGGCCCATGGCGGCCACCTCGAGCTGCTGCAGTGGGCGCGCGCCCAGGGCGCCCACTGGGACAAATCGGCCGTCATCCACGCGGCTGGGGCACAAGGCAACCCCGCGCTGCTGCAGTGGGCGCTCGACCCAAGCGAGGAGTGAAAGTGTGCCGTGTGTCCATACACTCGAACAGGGGCTGCAGCGAGCCCTGGAAAGGGAGTGCGAGCGCAGCGAGTTGTGTGAGCGCAGCGAGTCGTGTGAGCGCAGCGAGTCGTGTGAGTGCAGCGAGCCTTGAAAGGAGTTCGAGCGCAGCGAGTTGTGCGAGCGCAGCGAGTTGTGCGAGCGCAGCGAGCTCTGAATGGAGTGCGAGTGCAGCGAGCCCTGAAAATAGTAATGTGTCGTGGCCGCAATAGCTGGGGTGGCATTTGCCGGTGTCCGACATGGGTTGTGTCCGAGGTGTCCGGTGTGGGGTTGTGTCCGAGGTGTTCGACACGGGTCATGTCCAAGGTGTCCGACATGGGTCGTGTTCGAGGTGTCCGAGGTTTTTGACACAGGTCTTGTCCAAGGTGTCCGACATGGGTCGTGTCCGAGGTCCAAGGTGTCCGACATGGGTCGTATACGAGGTGTCCGACGTGGGTCGTGCTCGGCCCTGGCGGCGTTGGGCAGCTCATTCGACGGTGGGGCCTTGGTCACCTTCGCCCCCCCCCCTGGCGGGGGGGGGTAAGTTCAAGTACGATGTGCTCACAGCGCGCCTACTCAATCGATGGCACCGATGCGCCTACGACCACGAAAGCGCCTCGCCACCGGAACCGATGCGGAGTGTGCGTGCGCCTCCACCAAAACCCGGTTGAGGCGTGCAACCAGCTCCCATCGGATCGGCTGTCCAACTACGCTGCCGAGGCCATTCGTGCCGTGACCGATTTCAAGAAAGCTAGCGGAGAGTGGCCGTCCGAGGACGAGGTCGACCGCACCATCGACCAGGAGCTCCGGTGCGCATTGGACACGTTCCGAGGCGCCGTCCTTGGACCCAAGCGGAAGTGTTGACATTCGACCAGCTCGTCCGTGCGCAGACTGCTGTCCAACCCAAGCGTCAACCGCGCCGCTGCCCTTGCCGAGGTTAGGAGTAACCCTGCGCAGTGGCTGCGCCACTGCGCGGCTGTTGGTCGGCTCAACGTGCTTAGGCCGAGTGCGCACAGGCGCCGAGGTCGATCGCCTCGAATGGCCCAGGTCGAGTGCGCGTGGGCGCGGCACTCGGCGCGCGTGTCCCAGGCCGCGTGTGTGCGGGTGCAACGGTCGGCGCGAGGGTGCCCAGGTTAAAGCGTGCACCTGCGCCGCGGCGCAGCGAGTGCACAGGTCGGGTGTGCGCTGATGCGTCTCGAATATTGGCCGCGCGACTGCGCCTCAAGGTGCTGCTACTCAAGGGGGACGACGGCTGCGCCCCCGTCGTCCAGCTGCTGTGCAAGGTTGCGAACAAGCGCCTGTTCCACTGCATCGACGCGTAGGACTGCGTCATGTTGCTCATCCCGCGAGTTTGTGCTCATGCACCGAGCTCAACCAAAGGCGTGCGCACCGACCAAAATTTAGAGCTCGACCAAGGCGCGCGCACCGACCAAGGTCCGGGCTCGACCAAGGCGCGCGCACCGACCAAGGTCCGGGCTCGACCAAAGCGTGCGCACCGACCAAGGTCCGGGCTCGACCAAGGCGCGCGCACCGACCAAGGTCCGAGCTCGACCGAGGCGCGCCCACCGACCAAGGTCCGAGCTCGACCAAGGCGCGCGCACCGACCAAGGTCCGAGCTCGACCAAGGCGCGCCCACCGACCAAGGTCCGAGCTCGACCAAGGCGCGCCCACCGACCCAGGTCCGAGCTCGACCAAGGCGCGCGCACTGACCAAGGTCTGAGCTCGACCGAGGCACGCCTACCGACCCAGGTCCGAGCTCGACCAAGACGCGCGCATTGACCAAGGTCCGAGCTTGACCAAGGCGTGTGTACCGACCAAGGTCCGAGCTCGACCTAGGCGCGCGCACCGACCAAGATCCGAGCTCGACTAAGGTGTGCGCACCGACCAAAGTCCGAGCTTGACCAAGACGCGCGCACCGACCAAGGTCCGAGCTCGACCAAGACGCGCGCACCGACCAAGGTCCGAGCTCGCTCAAAGCGTTCGCACCGACCAAGGTCCGAGCTCGCTCAAAGCGTTTGCACCGACGAATATCCAGAGCTCGACCAAGGCGTGTTAATGTGTGCACGTGCACCTTGGCCAGGTGTGTCGTGACCCCGAGGGGGGGGGAGTCGGTGGCGCTTCGGTTGGGGCACGTGCGTGGCACTCACCCACTTGCTCCCTAGACCCCCCCCCATTTGGGGGGGGGGTCGGTGGCGCTCAGGTTGGCGCACGTGCGTGGCGTCACTCGCTGCCTCGACCCCCCTTCGGGGGGGGGAGTCGGTGGCGCTCCGGTTGGCGCACGTGCGTGGCACCGACTCACCCGCTCCGGTTGGCGCACGTGTGTGGCGTCACTCGCTGCCTCGACCCCCCTTCGGGGGGGAGAGTCGGTGGCGCTCCGGTTGGCGCACGTGCGTGGCACCGACTCACCCGCTGCCTCGCCCCCGGGTTAACCCTTAACCCGAGGCGCTCCGGTTGGCGCACGTGCGTGGCGTCACTCGTCGCCGCCTCGACCCCCATTCGGGGGGGGAGTCGGTGGCGCTCCGGTTGGCGCACGTGCGTGGCACCGACTCACCCGCTGCCTCGCCCCCTCCCCGAAGGGGGGGGTTGGTGGCGCTCCGGTTGGCGCACGTGCGTGGCGTCACTCGCTGCCTCGACCCCCCTTTGGGGGGGGCGGCGCCGTGGGCGGGCTCCACTCGGTCGCGGGGGCAGACACGCTCATCACGGGGGAGCCCACCACCGTGGTGGCCGCCTCTAGTGTGAGCGAGTTGGCCCGCACTCCGACCTGCAGCGCCTGCTGCTGGGTGATGGTGCGGATCTCGACCCGGAGCGACACCGACGCCGAGACCACCCAGACCAGCACCTGGGACGCCTCGACGGCAAAGTAGACGGCGAGTGCCTATGCGATAGCGATCGGGTCAACGTCCTCCACCGAACCCTCAGCGACCAGGGCAAAGGTCACGCAAGCCACCACCGGTGGCGCCCCCCGAGGCGCCCCCAGGGGGGGGGGGGGCGGGGGGCGACCTGGGGGCGCCCTGGTACGATGGGGGAGGGGGCAAGGGTGAGGCAACCGTGTCCGGCCCTGGCGGCGTGGTTTGGATCATGTACCAACAGAGGAGGACGAATGCGAGCAGGCCAAATGGCAGTCCGATGGCCGAGCGCGGGGCGCCGGGGGTTAATCGCATCGACCCATGTATCATGACTTGCTGGCCTTCTTGGTGTATGGCCATACCAAGTGTGCGTAATAACATTGGACATGGTGCACCGTCGCCGGGGCTAGCCCGCGATCGCCCCCTCGGTCTGGACCAACTCGACCTGGACACCACTCACGAGGAGCGAGCCCCGGGCGAGGGAGCATCAAGGCATGGATCTGCAGGAGCCGCGCTTGGTCCGAGGGGAAGCACACCGCCATGCGCGCCAGGAGGTGCGTGGCTGCGAACGAGTCCAACAAGCTGTGCATGACGCGCGTGCCCACGGCACTGGCTTGGGGTGGCGTGGCCGGGTACCACCATTGGCATGAATACCGCAACACATCCGCGCGGAACGACAACAATTGCTTCGACACCACGGGCGAGGTTGGGATCGTCACGTCAAAGAAGAGGTACTCTGGTTGAATGGTCAGTGGGCCATGTTTCACCTCGGGTCGGAGTGGCCATTCGGGCGCATACGTGCCGCTGAAGAAGTGCTTGGTCTAAACCACCATCCACTCGACTGCGAGCTTCTGTGTCATTGGATGCTTGCCAGAGAGGGTGCGCACCAGTCCCCTCTGACCGAAACTCTGCACCCAAGCCTGCTCCCCTGTGCCATCCGCCATCTGCTTCTCCATCACGGCGCTGCAGGCCTTTGGCGTCGTGCCAGGAGCGCAGCTCGAGAGCTGTGCCAGACTCTTCGCTCGGTGGCGACTGTCACCGCCCCCCGCGCTCCCGGCTCGCCGACACTCGACATCGAAGAAGGTTTTCAGATCGAGCGCTGCCTCCGCTTGATAGTCGGTGATTGCCTTGACCCACCGTCGGTCGCTGATGAACCCTGACACTCGTTGCCCAGCGAAACTGATTACAATCCCGGTGAACGACATGGCCGTCAACAACGGGATGGGGATCGCCCAGTGAGCGAGAAACTTCAGGACGTACCCAGCTTATGCCGTCAAAGACAATGGCATACCAGGGGCCTTTGCGGCAGCTTCTCCAATCTTGGCCACCGCCAAAACTTTGCCATAGGCGCGATGAATCTGCGCGTGTTGTTGGCGCTCCCCCTCGCTCAGACGCGTGGACATCACCCCGGTTGCATACCACGCGCGTGTAAAAAAACTCACGGTTGCACCCCAGACTGGGTTCACCCGAACCCCAAGAATGCCCGAAGCCGATTGGCGCGGCTCGAAGGTCGGAGCGCACATCATGGCACACCATGGCACGGGGCGCACACCGTGGCACCAGGCGCACACACTGGCACAGGGCGCACACCATGGCACCAGGCGCACACACGGGCACGGGGCGCGCACCATGACATGCGGCGCGCACCGTGACATGGGGCGCACACCATGGCACCAGGCGCACACACTGGCACGGGGCGCACACCGTGGCACAAGGCGCATACACTGGCACGGGCGCACACACTGGCACGGGGCGCGCACAATGGCACGGGGCGCACACCATGGCACGGGGCGCACACCACGGCACGGGGCGCACACCATGGCACGGGGCACACACCATGGCACGGGGCGCACACCATGGCACGAGTTTGCCTCCTCGGCCCTGGCCATGCGCATGGGGTCGGTCCGGACAGAGGCATCGGGTCAACCCGAGGCTTTGGAACGGCCTCGCAAGCCCGTTGGACCGATCGGTGGCCTTGCCGCTGACGTTTCAGCGCGTACCCGCCGAACAACCCGACCGACGAGAGGGAAGGTGTGTGGGCCCGTTCAACCCCCACACCCGGGGATGCCCGCGGCGATGACCCCCTCCCCGAGGGGGGGGGGGGTCGCCGGCGCGTCTGTCACCCAGTCCCCGGGTCAACCCGAGGGCGCGTACTCCCGGCGGTGGAGGTGCACGAGTTGAATCATACATCAGGCAAAGGCGGGGTCATGGCAGCACGCGAGTGGCTGGTCCCAGGTGAGTGTCGTGTCGATGACAATGTCACGGGGGTCGCCGGCACTCGCTGGGACAAACGCCATGGGCGCTTGTCGCCACCCATTGAAGCGAAATGCGTTTGAAACGAGCACCCCAGGGGGGGAGTGGCGCCCCCACTGCCCGGCCACGCTCATTGGACAGGTGAAGTTGGCCCGCCAGCGACATTGTAGCCCGGCACCGAAAGCACGAGGGGCAGTGTGGCGCCGCACGCTGCATCAGTGTCTGCAAACACCACGGCAACAACGCGTTTCGGTTGCGATCGCTGGGCGCGTTCCACAAGGGAATGGCACGCCATGCCGTGCCCCAGCAGAACAAGACTGGCGCCGGGGTAGTTGGCCAGCACGTGACCAACCACGTCATATGTCGGGAGGGCGTTGCCGTCGCCGTCTACCTGGACGCCGTCGCCGTCGGTCTCGGTCATGTTGGGTGCGGACTGCTCACTGACGAGGAATTCAATGCGGTCGCGACGGGTTGGCCCGAGGTCCAACTGCGCGGCCAGGGCTCGCATGGTTCCACAGGCCGCCTGTGCGGCCGCGGCTGTCCCATGGGACGCCATGACGAGCACGAGTCCCTTGACGGGCCGCTCGAGGTACTCGCGTTGCAAGCGCGTCAGCTTTGGGTGGCGACGCCCCTTCCACACCGATATGGAGACGCGAAAGCTCGCGTCACCCCCAGTCGTTCCTGGACGGCGGAGCATGTACAACCCGGCGTCCGCGTCGTACACGAAGGAGTTGGTGCGCATCACCACCCCCTGGGCGCTGATGGGGGTCCAAGGGTACCCGAGGGCGTAGGTGCGCAGGTTCACCTGCTCGCGCCCAGCCTTGATCCGCACCGATTCCACCTCGCGCTGGCGTGCCGTCTCCAGCAGCCATGCGTCGTCCGGTGCAAATGCACACCACACCTCGTCGCCGCGGTGGTAAAGCCATTCGAATTTCGCCATTGAGCCCTTGAAACACTCGGACGAATATTTTCACAGTCACCCGAGGTGGCAACCCGAGGTTGCAACCCGAGGTGGCAACCCGAGCCCCCCCCCGTGGTGTGTTTACGAACAAACCGAGCGAGCGGGAGCGGAGCGAGCGAAAACGAGCGGGAGCGGAGCGAGCGAGCGGGAGCGGGATTGGAGCAAGCGGGAGCGGGCGGGAGCGGAGCAAGCGGGAGCGAGCGGGAGCGGGCGGGAGCGGAGCGAGCGAGAGCGGGTGGGAGCGGAGCGAGCGAGAGCGAGCGGGAGCGGAGCAAGCGGGAGTGGGCGGGAGCGGAGCGAGCGAGGACGAGCGGGAGCGGAGCCCCCCCCCCCCCCGGGGGGCGGGGGGCGGCCTTTGGCCCCTTCGGGGCGGTTGGCGCTCCGCGTTGGTGTACATGGTGTGGCGCCCTCGCCCCTCTCCCTGGGGGCGCGGCCTTTGTGGTCCCTTCAGAATCATTGGCGCTCCACGTTGGGCACGGCGTGCCGCCCTCGCCCCGGCCATGGCACACCTCGAGGGCACACCGTGGACTTGGGTGAACTTGGGTCGCACACCTCGACCCCGGGCGCACACCTCGACCCCGGGCCACACACCTCGACCCCAGTGCGCAAACTCGGGTCGCCCCCCCCCCAATGTGCCTGGTGGTGCACGTGAGCAAACTTGACCACACTCGAGCCGGGGTTGCCCCGACCGTTGCGCACACGCGCACGTGCCCCCCCCCCTCTCATGCGGGGCCTCGGGCACTCGAGACAACAGCTGCGCCGTGGCGCACGAGGGCGACCTGGGCCCCTTTCAGGGCCTTTGGCCCCCTTTTCAGGGCCTGTGGCCCTTTCAAGGTGGGAGCGCGCCGGGGTTGCCTCCAACGTTGCCTCGTGGCGCACGTGACCTTGGCCACATTCGAGTCGCGGTTGGCCCCGAATGTTGGGTCAACCCTCGAGTGTCTCCAAGGGCGCCCGTGTGAGCGGAATCGTGATGGCCCATTCCAAAGCGTCGATTGTCGCCACCATCCAACTGGGTATGTGCGAATGGTTGTGGAACGTGTCACTGGGCCCCAGTACATGCTTGCAATGTGAGAATGGAGCCTCCAGGGACCCCGTGATGACAATTGGAGTCGACTCATTTTTTTGGATCTTGCTCCGCAAGTCTTCTGCAAGCGGTGAGTTTGCGCGCTTCGTCTCAGACGCTTCAAACGCGGCAAGCGCGTCTTTCGTCGTCGGGGGGGTCGCATTGAAGGTGTTGGCCATCTCCTGCACGACGCGCAGTGTGGCATTGATGCGCCCGCGCGCGGCTTGGAGCAACCCCATGTCCTCGGCGGAGAGCACCGCGGCGGACCCGCATTGTTTCGCAAAGGCCGTTGCAGTCTCGTATCTCATGATCATGCTGTTGATCACGTCCGATGACCATGGCGCATTTGTAATTCGCTCCAGACACGCGGCGCTGATGGCGGCCAATGTGTCGCCAAACAGCCGAAGGTCCTTGGTGCAATCGGTCAGCGACTGCGTTCCATGCTGCACAAGTGCTTGGCAATCTGCGGGTTTCATATACCCTTCGTCGAGTTCCAGGCTCTGCTCCGAGTCCTCGATCGATTTCATCATGATGGCGTCCCAATCCGATGGCACATGTAACCTGTTCTCGATCATGTACTTGAGGAGGACAGGGGAGACGATGCACATTGCATCGGGTCGATAGGATTGGTCAGCCATCTGAGCTGCAGCACTTCCTCGGTCGTCATGCCACGCTCGACACCCGACCCGGCAAAGACACTCGCAGCGGACAGTCCGTCTGACGTTTTCAGTTTGATCACTTTGTGTGTACGTTCCGGTGGAGCCAGAGTCACTACCGGCGCACGGGACACCTCGCCGTTCCACATCAACCCCGGGCCACGGCCGCGCGAGCGTTGCGTCTTCGCGTCGCGCTTGCCCCCGGTGCCCCCGGGTGGCGGCGGCGGTGGCGGCGGCGGTAACGGCGGCGGCGCGAGCGGCGGTGCGAGCGGCGGCGGTGCGAGCGGCGGCGCGAGCGGCGGCGCGAGCGTCGGTTCACCCCCGTGACTGCCCGATGGCTGGGGCAGCGGCGGCGGCGCGAGCGGCAGCGCGAGCGGCGGTTTACCCCCGTGATTGCCCGACGGCTGGGGCAGCGGCGGCGGTAGCGGCGGCGGCGCGAGCGGCGGTTCACCCCCGTGACTGCCCGACGACTGGGGCAGCGGCGGTGGTAGCGGCGGCGGCGCAAGCGGCGGCGGTAGCGGCGGCAGCGGGGGTTCACCCCCATGGCTGCCCGACGGCTGCGGCAGCGGCGGTGGTTCACGGCTGCCCGAAGGCTGGGTCGGCGGTAGAGGGCTGCCCAACGTGACCCGGGGGGGGGGACATCGCCTGGATTTGCTCGCGTGTGGCCGCTTTGGCGCTCGCTTCGAGCTCGAGCGCCCAGAGTGCGGCCTGCTTCACCTTGGCGTCCGTGGCATGCGCACCGACCAAGGTCCGAGCTCGACAAAGGCGTGTGCACCGACAAAGGTCCGAGCTCGACCAAGGCGTGTCCGAGCTCGACCAAGGCGTGTGCACCGACCAAGGTCCGAGCTCGACCAAGGCGCGCGCACTGACCAAGGTCCGAGCTCGACCAAGGTGTGTGCACCGACCAAAGTCCGAGCTCGACCAAGGAGTGCACACCGACCAAGGTCCAAGCTCGACCAAGGCGTGCGCACCGACCAAGGTCCGAGCTCGATCAAGGCGTTCGCACCGACCAAGGTCCGAGTTCGACCAACGCGTGCGAACCGACCCAAGTCCGAGCTCGACCAAGGCGCGCGCAGTGACCAAGGTCCGAGCTCGATCAAAGCGTTCGCACCGACCAATATCCAGAGCTCGACCAAGGCGTGCGCACCGACCAAGGCGCGCGCACCGACTAAGTTCCGAGCTCGACCAAGGTGTGCACACCGACCAAGGTCCGAGCTCGACTAAGGCGTGCGCACCGACCAAGGCGCGCGCACCGACCAAGTTCCGAGCTCGACCAAGGTGTGCACACCGACCAAGGTCCGAGCTCGACCAAGGTGTGCGCAGCGACCAAGGTCCGAGCTCGATCAAAGCGTGCGCACTGAACAATTTCCAGGGCTCGACAACGGCGTGCGCACCGACCAAGGCGCGCGCACCAACCAAGCTCCGAGCTCGACCAAGGCGTGCGCACCGACCAAGGTCCGAGCTCGACCAAGGCGCGCGCACCGACCAAGGTCCGAGCTCGATCAAGGCGTTCGCACCGACTAAAATTCAGAGCTCGACCAAGGCGTGCACACCGACCAATGCGCGCGCACCGACCAAGTTTCGAGCTTGACCAAGTGATGCACCGACCAAGGTCCGAGCTCGACCAAGGCGCGCGCACCGACCAAGGCCCGAGCTCGATCAAGGCGTTCGCACCGATCAAAATTCAGAGCTCGACTAAGGCGTGCGTACCGACCAAGGCGCGCCCTTGGACCAAGGTCCGAGCTCGATCAAGGCGTTCACACCGACCAAAATTCAGAGCTCGACCAAGGCGTACGCACCGACCAATGCGCGCGCACCGACCAAGGTCCAAGCTCATCCAAGGCGCGCGCACCGACCAAGGTCCGAGCTCGATCAAGGCGTTCGCACCGAACAAATTTCAGAGCTCGACCAAGGCGTGCGCACCGACCAAGGCGCGCGCACCGACCAAGGTCCGAGCTCGACCAAGGCGCGCGCACCGACCAAGGTCCGAGCTCGACCAAGGCGCGCGCACCGACCAAGGTCCGAGCTCGACCAAGGCGCGCGCCCCGACCAAGGCCCGAGCTCGATCAAGGCGTTCGCACCGACCAAAATTCAGAGCTCGACTAAGGCGTGCGTACCGACCAAGGCGCGCGCACCGACCAAGGTCCGAGCTCGACCAAGGCGCGCGCACCGACCAAGGTCCGAGCTCGACCAAGGCGCGCGCACCGACCAAGGTCCGAGCTCGACCAAGGCGCGCACCGACCAAGGTCCGAGCTCGACCAAGGCGCGCGCACCTACCAAGGTCCGAGCTCGACCAAGGCGCGCGCACCGACCAAGGCCCGAGCTCGATCAAGGCGTTCGCACCGACCAAAATTCAGAGCTCGACTAAGGCGTGCGCACCAACCAAGGCGCGCGCTTCGACCAAGGTCCGAGCTCGACCAAGGCGCGCGCACCGACCAAGGTCCAAGCTCGACCAAGGCGCGCGCACCGACCAAGGTCCGAGCTTGATCAAAGCGTTCGAACCGACCGAGGTTCGAGCTCGACCAAGGAGTGCGCATCGACCGAGGTCCGAGCTTGACCAAGGTGTGCACCCTGACCGAGGTCCGAGCTCGACCAAGGTGTGCGCACCGACCAAGGTCCGAGCTCGACCAAGGCGCGCGCACCGACCAAGGTCCGAGCTCGATCAAGGCGTTGGCACTAACCAAAATTCAGAGCTCGACCAAGGCGTGCGCACCGACCAAGGCGCGCGCACTGACCAAGGTCCGAGCTCGACCAAGGCACGGGCGCGCGCCGCGGACCCGGGGTACAAGGCCTACTGCGAGGCCGATTACCGAGGCCGCAAGAAGATGGCCAACCTCGCCAGCTTCACCTCCTACCTCGCTGCTACAATCAGGCGCACCCAGATCCTCTTGCCTCGCCTCCTCAACCCGATGCGGGCCGTGCACCGCTGGCGCGAAGCGCGCACGCGGATGCACGCGCTTGCGCGTCTGGCCGACAAGATCTGGGGGACACGGGCGATCGACAACCGGCGGCACCGCGTCGCCACCAAGGCATCCACCGCCAGTTGTGTCGCCCCCCCCGTCAAGCTCAAGCGCATCGTCGCCCTCGGCGACGGCATGTTCAGCGGCGGGTTCCCCAAGAAGACGTTTGCACGGGAGCTCGCGATGCGCGGCCCAACGCTCATCATCAGCGAGTTCAATACTTCAAAGATGTGCCCCTGTGGCACATGCAAACTCGAGGACGTGCCCAACGCGGGCCGTCCGCAGCCACTTGACGCAATCCGCCGGCCCCGACAACACATCGGACACCGCGGGTCGATCAACCTGTGCTGCGCAATTCAACCCTTTGCGGAACTGGGCCGAGAGACCGATCGCGATGAACTCGCCTGCATGAACATCCTTCGATAAATGGCCAGTGGACTCGGCCCAAGGTCCTCTCGACCTTCTCATCTCCTCCGCAAGCCCGCTCAGCGGCGAGGGAACATCGCACTCACATCGACTTGACCGATTCACATTATCTATAACGGTACGGGGATTCAAACTCGAGTGTCCACGTACAGTTCCAATTCCAATTCGTTGGAATAGTTTACGGACAGACCGTTAGGGAGGTGCAACTACATCCGCTGGCCCATGCATTCCCAGCGGGCCAGCCCGGCCCCCTCCGTGGCAGTGGTGGGGCATGGGTCGGGTGTTGACTCTGCGTGCCCTGGCTGCCGGCCGGGGGCCCACGCCCAGTGCCATCGGATTGGGGTTGGCCGGCGTCAGACACCCTAACCCCCAACACAACCCGGACACCGACCATGGCCATGACACTGACCCAGTCCAACGCGGGTCAATCCAGAGGGTTGAACCACCGGGGGGAACCCCGCCGTGCGTTGCTCCAGAGGTCGAAGCCGTGGACGAGGCTGATGTCGCCGCGGTTGGGGTCTGGAGTTCTGTGGGGGAGTTGTCTGCCCGGCCGGACGTTCGGTACGGAAGCAGGTCCTCCAGGGCGCCTCGCACATCTCGCTTGGCAAAGCTCAACGGCACCGCTACAGTGTTCAGCATCAACATCCATGAAATGGCGATGGTAAGGGGGAGAATGGAGCAATCCGAATATATATGCAAGCCGATGCCCGGAAGCCACATAACGCAGACCAGCCATAACCGGACAAAGTAGATGCGCAGGGACCTGGCCTGTTGGGCGCGGCGAATGGCTGGTAGATCTGGCTCGGCGCCTACAGTCCGTGATGGGGACGGTTGCGCCCTCGAACTGTCCCTCACGCGGATGAGGCCCGTCCACCACGAGACCAAGGCAACTACCATACTCAAGGTGAACGGGATGGTGCAGAAGAGAGACAAGTACACGAGGAGGAAGAAGGGCTCTTCCTCTGGCGACGCTGGATCAGGCAGACAAACCAGCCCCCGCACGGGCATCGGATGCACCGGAACCATGCCCAACGAAGGCATTGCCGAGATGAACGCGGCCAGCGCATAGATGCCCAGGCACCGCGCCTTTGCGACGCGTAGTGACGGGAAGGTGAACTGGCGGAGCCTCTTCGTCGCGGCCAAGAGGCGGTAAAGCTCGAACGCCACAAGTGCATGCATCCAAAACGAGCCGGCAATGCCAAAGGTCGCGTAGAAGCCTTGCCACTTGCACATTGCCAAGCTCACGTACTTGTGGGAACTCAGGTTGAGGGTGTTGGTGGAGACGAAACCACCGGATGACACAAAGTCGGGGCCCACGAGCCCTGCAAGGTACAGATTGAACGTGGACTCGCGCACCTTTGGGATGGATAGCACGGCCACAATCAAAGTGCCCGTGAGTACGTGGTCGACGGCGGCGGCGGCGGTCCAGATGCCCCAGGTTATCATCATCACCCAGTCGTCCGGCGTAGACATCCGCACTTGATACAATGTTGCATTGGCTGGAAGCGACGAGGTCGGCACCGCGCCGTACCAACTCATTGCCAAGTCGCCGTTGCAGTTCCACGGGGCCCCAAGTGAGTAGCGGGGCCGCAAGTTGTTGGCAATCGGGTACGTGCCTTTCCAGAGAGCCAATAATTTAACCCGATATCTGCACTCGTGGTGTATGCACTGCTCACCGCAGCCGGTGTGATGCTGCTCAAAAAGAGCTGGAGTGCGATCCGCAACAAGCTGAAAAAGTAGGCGGCGTGTCATGCCGTGCCACCTCGGATGGGGCGCGCGACGAGGCCACGCCCTCGGACACGTGCACACACGCCACAGCAAGGGTCGGTGCCACCTCGGACACGTGCACGCACACCAGTCCCCCCCCGCTCTCTGGTTTGTCGGGGCTCCCCCCAGAGGTTGCACCCGACCCGTGCACCTCCGAGTGCGACTGAGGGGGGGGGGGGG